>Ga0213840_1000241_pt1 | contig 117599 bp, 83 predicted proteins | sample SWPATP22_FD_160132 | JGI IMG/M metagenome (GOLD analysis project Ga0213840, IMG submission 160132) | Coastal seawater microbial communities from Marineland, Florida, United States - SWPA TP2 #2 | ecosystem: Environmental > Aquatic > Marine > Coastal | place: USA: Florida | collected 2016-08-14 | reverse complement strand
GCGTCGTCGTCGTTGGCTGCGTCGTCGTCGTCGGCTGCGTCGTCGTCATCCAAGACCGTGTCGTCGTCGTCTGCCACGGCGTCGTCGTCGTTCCCCAGGAGGGGGGAGGCCCCGCGGTCGGTGCAGCTCCCCCCGAGCTGAAGGAGGAGCAGGGCCGCAAACAGCGGCCCGGCGAGCGCAGTGCGAGCGAAGTTCCCAGTCACGACCTGTCCCATCTCCCGTGGACCTGCGTCGCAGGTGCCGCCAACTCCGGACTCCAGGGTCCCATCTCGGGTGGACCTGCGCCGCAGGTCCCGCCAACTCCGGACTCCAGGGGCCCATCTCCCGTGGACCTGCGTCGCAGGTGCCGCCAACTCCGGACTCCAGGGTCCCATCTCGGGTCGACCTGCGGCGCAGGTCCCGCCAACTCCGGACTCCAGGGTCCCATCTCGGGTCGACCTGCGTCGCAGGTCCCGCCAACTCCGGACTCTAGGCCGCAAGGAGCGGGATGACCGGCTCGTCGCGGCGCCGCGCGGCCCGAAGCGCCAGCTCGTCGCGCACCTCGTCGAGCGGGGTCGCCAGCCAGACCGTCCAGTCGACGGGCGCCAATGCCTGCGCCTCGACCCCTTGGCGCCAGCCCTCGGCCACCGCGTCCACCACCTCGTAGAAGTGGCGCCGCTCCTTCCAGACCACGTGGAGCATCCCCGCAGCCAGCACGAAGGCAGGGAAGGGGACCCGCAGCTGCGCGAGGTAGAACGCCTGCAGCCCGAGCTCGCCCAGCAGATCGGGGGTCCACCCCGTCGCCACGTGCCAGATGTCGTGGCAGCCGCGCATGTGGGCCCGGAACTCCTCGAGCTTCGTCGCATCCTGGGGAGGCCGCTCCAGCGCATCGGGGGTCAAGCCGTTCTCGTCCATGAACCGGGCGTACTCCCGGCCGAGGGTGCCGTCCGGCAGGAAACGCAGGGCATCCAGGGTGGGCAAGGGGTCGGGAAGGACGAACTCGTCGAGCTGCCCGGCCAGCGCCTCGGGGGCAGCCTCGAAGGCACCCTCCCGGCGAGCGATGTCGTCCGCGAGGCTGAGGACCCCGTCGAGGTTGCGCGGGTCGCGCGTGATCGTGAAGAAGCCGCGCGCCAGGCGGACCACGTCGAGGGGGGTGAGCTTCACGGGACACTCCATCTCCGGCGGAGCCGGTTCTCAGGCGACGCCCCGTCAGAGGACGTTGCGCCGTCGGTTCGTGGAGATAATATGAATCTGAGTTCAGATTCAGCAATTCGCGTTTCGACGCTGCTCTTCGGAGACCGGCTCATGACCGAGGAAAGCAAGGTGAGAAAGCCATCTCAGGCCCGGTCGCGGGCGACGGTGGAGGCGATCCTCGAGGGGGCCTCTCAGGTTCTGCGGGCGGAGGGGCTCGAGGGCTGTGGGACCACGAAGATCGCGAAGCGCGCGGGGGTGAGCGTCGGCACCCTCTACCAGTACTTCCCCAACAAGGAGGCGGTGTTCGACGAGCTGATCGACCGCCTCCTGGACGAGCGCGCGGCGGCGCGCACCGCGATCATCGAGGCGACCGAGGACACGGACGACGTGGGGGCGGCGGTGCGGTCATTGATGGACCAGCTCCTCGCCGTGCACCTCGCGGACCCCGAGCTCCAGCACCAGCTGCATCGCTACGAGGCGGTGCGCGGGTACACCCGCTTGCTCAAGTACGAAGAGGAGATGCAAGGGGTGGTGATTCGGGCCCTCCACAAGCACGCGGCGCGGCTGCGTCCGCTGCCGGACGTCCCCCTGGCCGCTCGCGTCCTCGTCCACGCGATGACCGGCGTGGTGGAGCGCATGTCGCGCGAGGACCCGCAGCGTCTCGCGGATCCCAGCGTCCGCCGCGAGCTCGCCGCGCTGCTCGCGGGCTACCTGGGCCCGATGAACCCGGTGGGGATGCTCGGAGGCGAGTGAAGGCAAGCCGCGGGGAGTACGATGGGGCCATGGAGGGGGACAGCCCACGGGGAACTCCAGGGCGGAGCTGGATCGGCGCACTCCAGCACGCTCCAACGTCAGGCCTCGCCCAGGAGGCGGTCGCCGCCCGCGCGGCGCTCGATCGGGGCAGTCCGTCCGTAGCCGCCTTCGTCACTCTCGCGTTGCACGCCCAACGCCATCGCCGGCACCGGCCGGGCGTCGAGCCTCTGGAGCAGGCCCAGGAGCTCGCTCCCGGTGCTCCCCACATCAAGGCGATGAGGGCGTGGCTGCTGGTCCTGGATCGCCGCCCGGAGGAGGTGGGAGATCTGGTGGACGAGGCCCTGGCCACCGCTCCCCACGACCCGGACGTGGTCCTCTATGCCGCGCTGGCCTCAGGTGGGCGAAAGGACCCAGGCCGAGGCCTCGCGCTGCTCGACTCTGTTGCGAATGCAAGCGCCGATCTCCTCTGGGCCCGCGCGACGGTGCTCCTGACCTCCGGGGTTCCCCACAACGCCGAAGAGCCTGCGCGCGCCGCCCTCGCCCTCGATCCTGGCCACGTCGGCGCGGGCCTCGTGTTGCTCATGACCCAACACCTCCAGAGGCACGACCCCGAGGAGCTGCGCATGTCCGCCGAGGCGCTGCTCGCCCTGGACCCCGAGCACCCTGAGGTGAGGGCGATGGCCGTCGCGACCGGCTACACCCTCGCCGGGCTGGAGATGTCGTTCCTCCGGAGCTCGCCAGCACGTTGGTACCAGCGGACCTCCCTCGCCGGGATGGCCCTCGTCGGCTTCGGCCTCGGCGTGGGGTTCGAGCTGCTCCGAGACCCGATCCGAGCGGGGATCCTGGGCGCTGGGCTGATGGTACCCGTCACCTTGCTCGTCTTCGGGGCGATGAAGCGCTCGATGGTCCGTCGGGTCGCGCGGCGGTCGAAGCCGATCGCCGAGGTGTTCCGCACGGAGTCGCGTGCGAGCAAGGTCACCCGGTTGGTCGCGCTCGTTGTCTCTCAATGCGCTTCGTTGGGGGTGTGCCTGAGTGCAATCAGCGTCTACGTCAGCGGGTGGCAGAGCACGCCCCTCCTCTCGGCGGGCCTCTGCGTCGCTGCCGTCGGGCTGTTCGCGATGATGGTGCTCGGGGCCTGGATGCTGCGAGGTCAGACCCGCATGCCCTGAGAGACCCTCAGTCCTCCACCACCACCCGGTCCGTCCCCGAGCGCCCGAAGGTCTCTGGGTTGTACATCTCCTCGGCCTTCGTCGGCGGGACCACGAAGTTGCCCGGCGTCGTCGCCCGCGCGAGGTAGGTGTACTTGTGCACACCCTCCCACAGCAGGTTCGTGAACGCCTCGACGCGCTCGTCGCGCAGGTTCTCGTGCTCGTACCAGGGCCGCCACCACCACCAGTAGCCGCGGCGGCTCGACGGGTCGTCCCCCACCGTGCCCTCGTCCGGGGGCGCGCTGCCGCTCGTGGCCAGCTCGGGGTTCACCGGCTCCAGGCCCGCGGGCAGGGGATCCACCAGCGCCACGTGCACCCGGCGTCCCGTGGCCACCATCGTCAGGCGCACCCGCACCCGGGCGCCGGCCTTGATGCGCCAGGTGCCGTCGTCGTCGCGGGACACGTCCGCCGGGTCGTCCACCGCCTCGTAGATCCGCTCCACCGCGAAGCCCCGGTCCGCCGGCTCCAGCTCCAGGCTCCGCGGCGCGTACTTCATGCCGATGCGGTAGTACATCCGGCCGGCGCCGTCCTTCTGGAGGATGAGGTCCTGGGCGTCCGTCGTCTTCGCGAGCTTCGCCATCGCCACCGTCGTGAGCGCCCGCTCCGTCGTCCGCCCCTTGAACGTGTGGTCCCCGGCGTAGTCCTGGCCGAGCCACACCCGCGCCACGAAGTCCGGGGTCGTCTTCTCGAAAGTGTTGAAGTAGCGGTCCAGGGCGAGGAGCACGAAGACGTTCTCCTGCGTGTTCAGCCAGCGCCCGCGGGTGCGGTGGCCGAGGAGCCCCTCGACGACCTTGGGGATCAGGTCGTTCTGCGGCCGCACCCGGGTCAGGGCCTCGAGGATCACGCCGTCGCTGCGCCGGTTGCTGTGCATGAGCACGTGCGCGCCGTCGCTGTAGCTCTCCACGAAGTGGGCCGCCCCCGCCGTCTCGCTCACGCGGTTCGTGAAGTGCCGCTCGATGGCCGCCACCTCGGCGGTCGCCCCAGCCTTGTCGAGCACCGGCAGCAGGAACCCGAGGGACTCCATGGACAGCCCGTCCAGGCCGGCCTTGCTGTAGAGCTTCTTCGCCTCCTGCTGGGCCCCCTTGTCGTCGAGCAGGTCCCGCACGAACACGGCGTACGCGATGATCGCGTGGCGGCTGCGCTCGCTGTACCAGTGGGGGATGTACTGCTCGACGCGCTTCAGGTAGCTCTCGGACCGGCGGAGCATCTGCGCATCGACCGTGTATCCCTTCGCCTTGGCGCGGGCCTGGGCATGGGCGGCGTGGATGCTCACCCAGGGCCAGCTCTTCTGGCCGCGACGCCAGAACCCGAACCCACCGTCGGGGTTCTGCCGGGCCTTGAGCGTCTCCAGGTCGCCGTTCACCAGCGCGTTCAGCTCCTTCGGGCTCGGCAGCTCGTCCGCCTCGAAGGCCTCGAGCACGTCCCGCAGGGCGGCGACGCCCAGGATCCGCGAGCTCAGCTGCTCGGCGCACGCGAACCGGTAGTTCGCCAGGTAGATGACCGCGTCCGTCAGCGCCTGGAGCGCCGTGGACGACGTGGTGATCTCCAGCCCGCCGAACTGGGGCCACACCTCACCTGGCGTCTGCACCGGCTGGCGGATGGCGCCCTCGTCGATGACCCCGTAGGTGGCGAACGCCTCGCTCGTCGCCGGCGTCCACACGGGCAGGTCCTGCCCGGCGGCGTCCGTCGCCTCGCCCTTGCCCGTCTTCGCCACCGCGAGGACCTGGAAGCGCGCGGTGCCAGCCATGTCGGCGGCGGCGGGGAAGCGCACCTCGACGCGGTCCTCCGCCGGGACCGTCACCCGCACCGCGGCGCCCTTCGGTGAGCCCGTGAGCGGCATGTTCGCCGTGCGCACCGCGAGATCCACCGCGAGCTCCTCGCGCGTCTGGTTCTGCACGACGAAGGGCAGCTCGAAGGTGTCCCCGAAGTTGAGGAACCGCGGCGGCGACGGGCGCACCATCACCGGGCGCCGGGCGGTGATCGCCGCCTCCCCGATTCCGAACCGCACGTCCTTGTCCACGGCGACGACCATCACCCGGTAGCGGGTGAGGTTGTCGGGCAGGTCCACCGGGATCGAGGCCTTGCCGGCCGCGTCCGTCGTCACCGACGGCGCGAAGAGGGCGAGCGCAGCGAAGTTGCTCCGCAGCTCCACCTGCGGAGCGTCCTCGCCGGTCTGGCTCTGCTGCTCCATCGGCTCCATCGCCGCCTCTTCGGCGTCCATCTCCATGCCGAACGCCTCAGCCTTCGCCATCGGAGCGCCTCGGCTTCGCCGGGGCATGGCCGCCGTCGGGGCTGGGGGAGGCGCCCCGCCAGCGGCCCCCTCGGCGAGCATCCCGTCCGCCATGTCCCCCGGCGCGTTCTGCAGACTCGCGCCCCCGCTCGCGAGGAGCGCCAGATCCGCGAGGACCACGTGCTGACGCAGCTTCGTCACCCCGACCCCCGCGGGCCGGGCCGCGTAGAAGATCTCGAGCGGTGACGGCAGCTGATACCCCGTCAGGGACAGCACCGACTCGTCCACCACGGTCACCGCGAACTCCACGTCGGAGACGGGCTTCCCGTCCGCGCCCGTCACCGCGAGATCGAGCGTCGTCGACTCGCCCGGCTGGAGCACGTCGTCCCGGGGAACCACCTGCACGCTCAGCCCGCGCGAGACCGGCGGCACCTTCAGCTCCACGCTCCCTGACGCGAACGCGGGCCGCTTCGGCTTGTCCGGCGCCGGCGCGCCGGAGTCGTCGAGTCGCTCGGCCTGCCCCACCGCGTCCACCCGCAGCGTCAGCCCCGGCAGGTATGCCTCCTCGATGGGCACCTCCACCACGTGGGTCGGCCCCTCCGCGGTGAAGCGCAGGGACTTCACGATCCCCTGGCGCTGCCAGGTGGCGAGGCCCTCCCAGGGCGCGAACGGCGACTGCACCAGCACCTTCGCCACGTCGCCGATCGCGAACTCACGCTCGTTGGGGATGAGGGTCAGCTCCTCCTCGGAGAGGTTTCGCTGGGGCTTGCCCTTGCCGCCACGGACCCAGAAGCGAACGGTCGTCTCGGCGGAGCGGCCGTCGTCGTCCGCCACCCGCGCGGTGATGCGCCAGGACCCGCCCAGCTCGGGGGTGAAGCTGCAAGTCGCGGGCGCGTCGGCGTCGTCCGTGGAGGTCGCGTCGCAGGTCTGGGACTCCTTGGCCACCTCGGACCAGGACCCCTTGCCGTACGTCCACTCGAGGCGCTCGGCGACCACGCTCACCGTGCGGCCCGCGGCGGCGGCGCCGTCGATGTCCACGGCGGCCACCGACAGCGTCAGCTCCTCGCCCTGCTCGACGAAGCCCTTGTCGAGCTTCACGCCCGGGTAGAGCGCAGCCGGGTGCACGAGGAGCGACTTCTTCGCCGTCCATGCCTGCCGGTTCACGTCCATCACGGTGGCTTCCGTGTCGACGGACCAGGGGCGCGGCGGGTTCATCTGGAGGAAGTCCACCTTGAGCCGGTGGGTGCCGAGGCCGTCCGTCGTCCCTTGGAGCGACTCGTAGCTCCCGCTGCCGCTCGACGGCGAGAAGCTGCGCCACCACGGCGACCACACCCCGAAGGACCAGCGGTCCCAGCCGGGAGGGGTGTAGGACGACGGCGACGTCCGCGCAGACCACGTCGTCTCCGCCTCGGGCAGCGCGCCCCCGGCGAAGTAGGCGGCCTCCACCTCGACGATCGCGTGCTCACCGAGGACGTAGGGCCCCGGATCCGCCGACGCCTTCACCTCGAACTCCGGGCGCCGGAACTCGGCGATCTTCACGCTCTTGTTGAAGCTGCGGTACCCGCCGACGCTGCCGTTGAGCGCGGTCAGGGACAGGTTCGCGTTGCCCAGGTTCACGGTGGGAGGCAGCTCGGCGGTCAGCGAGAAGGCACCGTGGCCGTTGACCTCGGTCCGTCCGCTCTCGAGCTCGTTCCCCCGTGAGTCGTACAGGGTCCAGGACATCTGCGTGACGTCGGCCGCCCCGAGCTGGCCCCCGCGGCGGGTCTCGCTCCGCCGCACGTAGCCCTTCACCGACACGGTCTCGCCGGGGCGGTACAGCCCCCGGTCGTCGTAGACCATCCAGATGAGCTGGTCGCTGAGGTTCTGGCGCACCCAACCCGCGTAGTTCGACCACCAGGCCACGTTCTGGGGCAGGAAGCCGAGCTCCTTGCCGTCCTTGCGCGCCACCAGCAGCTGCGTCCCGCTCGCCGACTTCGGCAGGGGCAGGACCGCGGTCCCGTCGGCTCCCGTCGTCTTCGTGGGCCCGTGGGTCGCCGCCGCCGTGTCGTAGATGGAGAGCGTGACGCCCTCGGCGCTTGCGCCGGTCTGCAGGTCCGTCGCCCAGCCGAGCAGCTCCTCGCTGTCGGTGAACGCCGCGAGGCCCACGGGCGTGCGCTGGACGTAGGTGAACACGTCGATGCGGCGCCAGCGGTCCGAGGGCTGCTTCGCCGGCTCGATCCACACGAACAGGCCGCCGGGGCCGTCCATCCACGGCGAGAGATCGACGGGGGTCTCCACGAGGTCGTCGGGCACGTCCTCGATGGCGATGGTCGTGCTCGCGAGGCGCTCCAGGGGCGGCGCCTTCGGCCGGCGGTCGTTCCACCGCTCCTGCATCCACTTCGACAGGGGCGCCCAGTCGGCGCTGGTCACTCGGAAGACCTTCATCTTCGCGACGCTGTGGTTGATGGAGTAGAGCGGGATCGAGGGCGGACTCGCCGGATCGAGCACCATGAACTCGCGCCCGGGCCCGGCCATCATCCCGTCCGCGGGGCCCACCTTGAAGGTCAGGTCCTCGTCGCCGCCAAGGGTCTGCCCGAACACGTCGCGGACGCCGCCAGGCACCGTCACCGTGTAGGTGGTGCGGCCCTTCTTGACCGAGCGGATGTTCACGCTGTTGCCGCCGGGGTTCACGGCGAGGGCGCGCACGTCGGGGTCGACGGTCCAGGCGGTGCCGTCGAAGTCGTCCAGATCCAGCGGGTTCGTGAAGCGCACGTACCAGTCAGCCTGAGGCGGGCATCGGTCCCCCCAGGAGCAGCGGTGCTCGGCGATCTTCATGGGCCCGTAGGTGCGGAAGGAGAACCCCTGGTCAGAGTCGGTAGTGCGCGGCCCCTCCGCCGACGGCGAGCCCTTCGGCACGGTGACCGTGATGCCCGTGTCCTTCGGCAGCGGTGCGACGGGGGTCACGGCGATCCAGCGGTCCGGCGGCGCATTCGCCGACAGGCTGCGCACCGAGGCGTCGGCCTCGATCTCCTCGGCGGTGGCGGCGCGGACGGCCACCTTGTCGCGCCCGGCCTTCACGCTCAGGCGCGCGACCAGGGTGTCCGCGTCGATGGCCTGGTCGAACCCCAGGAAGATGACGGGGGTCAGCTTCTGGGGCCCGTAGACGGGGAACTGCTGGAGCAGCCGCGGCGGCGGCGTGCGGAAGGTGAAGGTGTGGGCCTCGGCGAGGGCGCCGTCGGTCGCGGAGCTCGTGCCCGCGGGGACCGTCACCGTGTACTCGGTGGCCATGGGGAAGCGGGAGGCGGGCTCGAAGATCGTGGTCTTCGTCCCGAGCCAGCGCCAGTCGCCCTCGACGGCGGGGGAGATGGCGACGGGCTGAACGGCGGCGGCCTCGTCCTGGGACGTCACCGCGACCATGGGCTGGGAGAAGGTGACCGTGAGGTGGGGCGCGATATGGACGTCGCCCTCGGGGGCGTGCCGCACGACGGTCAGCGGCCCGTCCTCGACGACGGGCGTGTAGTCCGGCGGCTCGGGGGGGAAGGCGGTGGCGACGGTCTCACCGGTGCGGGGGGCGGGGAGGCTGTCCTCACGCTTCGCGAACTCGGATCGGTCGCCCTCTTCGGTCTCGAGATCAGGCAGCCGGGCGAGGAGCGCGGCGGTGCGGGCGGGGTCGAGCGGAGTCGTCTCGGCCACCGGGCGGGCGGGGCGCTCTTCGGTGGACGTCTGGGGGTCGGCTTCCGACAGGGCGATGCGGAAGCCCTCGAAGTCGGGCTCGGTCACGAGGCGGATCTCCTTGGCGGGGCGTGAGGACCCGGAGGAACCCGACGTGACGGCCGCTGGCTCGTCCGTCTCCATCCGCTCGCCGCACTGGGGCGCGACGAGGAGGAAGGAGGCGAGGATCAGCGGCAGGCGCAGCGAGGGACGGCACAGCAGGGGGCGCATGCGGGGCTCCGGGGTGGACGCCGGGATCGACACCGACGGGAACGGAATGTTCCCACACCAGGGAGCTGCGGGGGGCGGCGCCGAGAGGGGGGCGGCGCGGGGCGCGCGGGGACGGTGAGGCGCGGGCGCGCCGAGAGGCTCAGGCGCGGGCGGCGCGGGTCTCGACCGGGATGCCGACCCGGCGGTAGACGAACTGGAGCAGCCAGGCCGGGCCCACCAGCAGGAACTGGAGATCGTTGATGAACGACGGCTTCTTGCCCTCGACCTTGTGGCCGTAGAACTGGGCGAGCCAGGCGAGGAAGAAGATGCCGGCGGACACCTTGGCCAGGGGCAGGCCCGCAGCGGCGATGGCGGCGTTGATTGCGACGCAGGCGGCTCCGATGAGGGCCATCCCCACGAAGATCGTGCGGGACAGGGTCGCGTAGAAGCCGAGGCAGACGACCCAGGCGATGGACGCCCAGTTGAGCAACGAGCTGGTCTCCCCGAAGGGGTGGGGGATGGCGGCGACGAGGCCCATCGACGACAGGAGGATCAGGGGGATGCAGACCCAGTGGATCGCCTTGTTCGTGGGGTCTTGGTGGGACTCGGCGTAGAGATCGAACCATTCGGTGGCGGTGCGCATCGGGGGTCTCCTCGCTCGTCACTGTCGCTCACCGGGCCGCGGTGTCGCCGGACGATTTGTTTACTTACGCGGAAGTAAGTAGCTTGGTCGCGCTAGAGTGGCAAGGCCAAACTCAGGAGAGCCGCTCATGGGACGTCGCAGGGACGCCGAAGCCACCCGCGCAGCCATCCTCAAGTCCGCGGAGACGCGGCTCCGGGAGAAGGGACCCGCGTCGCTGCGTCTGGACGACGTGGCCGCCGACGTGGGTGTCAGTCGCCAGGCGGTGCTCCACCACTTCAAGAGCCGCGACGGTTTGCTGCGGGCGGTGGTTCAGCAGGCGTGGGTGGGGCTGTTCATGGACCTCGGCGCGCTGGCGGCCGGCGAAGGCCCCATCGACCCCGACGACTTCCTCGATCGCGTGGACGACGTGGCGCGGCGGCGGGGGAATGCGCGCCTCGGGGCGTGGCTCCTGCTCAGCGAGTCCGGCCTGCCCGAGGGGTTCTTCGAGGGCGCGCTCTCCTCGCTGCCCGCCCGCCTCGGGGAGGGGGAGTCCACCGAGGACGCCCAGTTCGCCTTGCTCCTCGCGGGGGCGGCGCTCTTCGGGGACGCGATCTTCGGCGGCCGGCTCCGCCAGGCGCTGGGGATGGAGGACGGGGAGGACGCCCGCGCCGCCTTCAGGGCCTGGGTCGCGAAGCGCCTGACCAGCTGAGCCCTCCGCCGGGGCTCGCTCAGATGGGGTAGATGCCGCCCACCGCGGACGTGCCCGTCGCCTCCAGCTCGTCGAGCACCCGGTCCCGCCACACGGCGTGGGCCTCCAGCGCCGCGTGGGTGCGCTCGGGCGCGGCCGGCAGGTGCACGGACGGTCGCGGACCGTCCCGGGAGTCCAGCGAACGCCACTCGGCAGTCAGGGCCAGCTGCTCCTTGCGGACGTAGCGGAGAGAGAACCGCCGCGGCCCCGTGGTCGCTCCAGGGAGGAGCCAGAGGCTCACGGAGTCCCCGGGCTCGGCGCGGACGTCCAGCGCGGGACCAGCGCCCGGCAGCTCGATCGCCTCGAGCAGCGCCGCCCGCAGGCTCACCGCCGCCACGTACCGGGCCGCCTCGCGCACCCGCGGCTCCAGCCAAGGGCGCAGGGCCTTGGCGAGCTCCCGGCCTCCCACGGGGATGGGGCGCAGGTTCGTGATGTCCAGGGCGCGCCGGTCGAGGAGTTGTCGCCGCGGGAACAGGGGGAAGGGCCCCGCGGTCGTGCGCGGCTCGCCCAGCTGAGCGAGCATCAGGTCGACCAGCTGGCGCTGGGTCGACGCGCTCTGGGTCTCCGACCAGCGCAGCTCCAGCCACATGGACCACGCTCCGCGCAGGTGCACCTCCGGGACCCACCACTCCTCGAAGAGGAGCAGCTGGTCGCGCCGGCGCTGGAACACGAGCCGCCGCGCCGCCGACTCCTTGCCCGGCAGCAGCACGAGGCTGACGTGGCTCTCGCGGCGGCCGGGGTGGGGGCTCCACAGGCCCAGCGCCGGACCGGCAGACACCGGCGTGAGCACGTCGAGGGCCGCCTCGCGCAGGACGACGGCGGCGCGGTCGGCGGTCCGTCCCCCCTCGCGGAGCCCGCGGGTGACCTGGTCGCACAGCCGGTGGTCCCCCACGGCGATGGGCGCCCGCAGGCGCGTGACCTCCTGGCGGTGCTCGGGCGTCGGGGGGCAGGCGCGGGTGCCTTCGAGGGCGGGGGCCAGCGACGGGGGAGGGGGGAGGTCCCGGTGCTGTGGCGTCAGGGAGGCGACCGCGACCGGGGCGAGGCGGGAGTGGGTGGTGGCCGAGGAGCGGGGCGCGGGGGCGGTGCGCCGGACCGTGATCTCATCCGGGGCGGCCGTGGCCGGCGCCTCGGCGCCGATCCCTCCCTTGGCGGCGCCGATCTCTCCCAAGGCAGCCGCGAACTCGGCGCAGCTCGCGAAGCGGTCGGCGGGGTCGAGGAGCAGCGCCCGGCGGGCCGCCGTCGCGGCGCGGGGGTCGCGGGTCGTGACGTCGTCGGGGATGGAGTACGTCCCGCTGACGATGGCGTGCATGGTGTCGTAGTCGTTGCCTCGGTCGAAGGGGCTCGACAGAGTCAGCAGCTCCAGGAGGAGGGCGCCGAGCGCGAAGATGTCGGACCGGTGGTCGACGGCCGCCGCGTCGCGCACCTGCTCGGGGCTCATGTAGGCCAGCGTGCCGATCTGGGCGTGAGCCGCGGTGGTCCGCACGGAGCCCCGGCGGTCCTTGAACTCGCCCTGGACCTTCGCGACCCCGAAGTCCATGACCTGAGGGCGCGCGTCGTCGGCCCCCACGAGGACGTTCTCCGGCTTCAGGTCCCGGTGGACGACGCCGCGGCGGTGGGCGTGACCGACCGCATCCAGCACGGGAACGAGCAGCTCCCGCAGGCGGGCGGGGGACGGGGGTGCGTCCTGGGCGTCCAGCCAGTCGGCGAGGTTCCCGCCGGGCACGAAGTCCATGACGATGCCGGCGACTCCCGGCTCGATGAGCACGTCGGTGACGCGGACGATGTGGGGGTGACGGAGCAGGGCCTGGACGCGCGCCTCGTCGAGGAAGCGGGCCCGCAGCTCGGGCCGCCCCACGTGCTCGGGCAGCAGCACCTTGATCGCGTGCTCGCTGTCGAGGAAGCGGTGCCGAGCCCGGAACACCCGGGCGAAGCCCCCGCCCCCCAGCTCGCCGAGGATCTCGTAGTTGCCTACGTGCTGTCCGACGTCGAGCACCTGCAGACCTCAGGCAGAGGGTGGACGGCCCGCCGGGGCGGGTGCCGGGACGCTATCAGGGTACGCTCGGACGATGGCCGACCCCGCTTCGCTCCAGGACGTCCGCGAGATCCTCGCCTCCGCCCGGACCATCGCCGTCATCGGGGCCCACCCGACGACCTGGCGGCCGGCGTTCTACGTACCTGACTACCTCTACGGGAAGGGCTACCGGATCTTGCCGTGCCACCCGCGATTCGCCGACAAGGGCACCGAGCTCTGGGGTGAGTCCGTGCGGGCGTCGGTGGCGGACCTGGGCGAGCCCGTGGACATCGTGGACGTGTTCCGCGCCTCGGGGAACGTGCCCGAGCACCTCGACGAGATCCTGGCGATGGACCCGCGGCCGAAGGTGGTATGGCTCCAGCTCGGGATCGAGAACCACGAGGTGGCCACCGCCCTGCGGGCCGAGGGCATCACCGTCGTGCAGGACCGGTGCACCCTGGCGGACCACCGGGCGCTGGGCCTGGGGCCCGTGGCGTGAGCGAGCAGCTCGACGCCGTCGTCGTCGGAGCCGGGCTTGCGGGGCTGCGGGCCGCCGAGGAGTTGGTGGCGGGCGGGGCGAGCGTCGCGGTCCTCGAGGCGCGGATGCGCGTCGGGGGGCGGACCGTGCTCGGCGACGTGGGCGGCGTGTCCTACGACCTCGGGGCCCAGTGGACCGGGCCGGGTCAGGAGCGGGTGGCCTCGCTCATCGCGCGGCTCGGGCTGCGGACGCACAAACAGCACACCGCGGGGCGCAAGGTGCTCGAGGTGGCCGGGAAGGTCAGCACGTACAAGCGCGCGATCCCGTCGCTGTCGCCGGTGCACCTCGTGGAGCTGGAGCGCACGATCCGGAGGGTGGACGCGCTGACGGCCGCGCTGGACCCGGACGACCCCTTCAGTGGGCCGAAGGCGGCGGCGCAGGACGCCCAGACCGTCGAGTCGTACAAGCACACGATCCTGTCGGCCAAGGTGAAGGGCCTCGTGGATGCGATGGTCCGGGTGGTGTTCGGGAGCGAGGCGAGCGAGCTGTCCTTGCTCTACTTCCTCTACTACCTGCGTCTCGGGGGCGGGCTGATGCGGCTCGTCGAGTCCGACGGGGGCGCGCAGCAGGACCTGGTCGTGGGCGGCATGCCCCAGCTGAGCGAGGGGATGGCCGCGGGGCTGGGGGAAGTGGTGCGCCTCGGGACCCCGGTGACGGGGCTCGCCCAGGACACGGACGGGGTCACGGTGAGATACCGGGGCCCTCGGGGGGGAGCGCGGACGCTGCGCGCTCGGCGGGCGGTCGTGGCGCTGGCGCCGGCGCTGGCGGGACGCATCGACTACGAGCCCCTGCTGCCGTCAGCGCGGGACCAGCTCACGGCGCGCATGCCCATGGGGGCCACCATGAAGTGCATCGCCCGCTACGAGCGCCCGTTCTGGCGCGAGGCCGGGTTCTCGGGCGAGGTGGTGTGTGACGGGCTGCCGATCACGGTCGTGTTCGACGACTGCTCCCCGGACGGGAGGTCGTTTGCGCTCCTCGGCTTCGCGGTGGGGCGCGGGGCGAGGGCCTTGGGTGCCCTGCCCGTTGACGAGCGGCAGCGCGCGGTGACCGAGTGCTTCGCCCGGTGGTTCGGGGACGAGGCGCGCCAGTGCATCGCCTACGCGGATCTGGACTGGAGCCAGGAGCGCTGGACGCGCGGCTGCCCGACGGGGGTGTTGCAGCCGGGAGGCTTCGGGATCGCCGGGCGCGCCCTGCGGGAGCCGGTGGGACGCATCCACTGGGCCGGCACGGAGACGGCGCGGGTGTGGACGGGCTTCATGGAGGGGGCCCTGGAGAGCGGGGAGCGCGCGGCGGCGGAGGTGCTCGCGGCGCTGTAGGACGACGAGGCGTCTTCGAGAGCTCTCGGTGTCCGACCGCTACGTCTGCGGCTCGCGAGGGCGGAGGAGCGCCTCGAGGTCCCAGTCACGATCCAGCGCCTCCGACCACGTGTCGCCGTCCCCGACAAGCAGGGCGCAGTTGCCGGTCGTCATCTCCAGTAGCGTGCCCGAGAGCGCGCTCGCCGCCGCCGACCATCCCGGGTTGTGGCCGAAGACGAACACCGTCTCCCACTCGTCGTCCCAGTCCCGGGCCACGTGGCGGATCTCTGGGAGCCCCGCCAGGTAGAGCGTCCCGGTGCTGGTGAGTGAGACCTCGTCGAAGGCGTCTGCCATGCGCTCCCAGGTCTCCCGCGTCCGGCGCGCGCTGCTGCTGACCACCGCGTCGGGCGTCCAACCTCGGCGAGCGAGCTCGGCGGCCATGGCCGGGGCGTCCCGGCGTCCGCGCTTGTTGAGGACGCGGTCGTGGTCCGAGGCGCCCGGGTCCTTCCAGGACGACTTGGCGTGGCGGATGAGGGCGAGGCGTCGCTCGGTCATGACGGACTCCGAAGGGATGCTCAGGGCGAGTCGGTCTCTTCGCTCGGCGGACCGACCCGCACATGCGACAGCCGCCACGTGTTGCCCCCGTGGTTGTGGACGTGGACCACGACCTCGGAGCCCGCCGGGACGTCGCGATCCATGGGCACGTGGACCTCGTGGATGGCCGCGGAGGCGGGGATGTCCACGACGAGCTCCCAGAGCAGCTCGCCGTCGAGGACGAGGGCCATGTGGCCCTGGGCGTCGGGATCGGTGGACGCGAGGGCCTGGTGCCAGGCGAGGATCTCGATCTCGTCGCCCGCGAAGACATCGTCCAGGGTGGGCTGGGCCGCGGACACGTAGCCGCACTGGTTCGTGTCGATGTCGAGCAGGCCCAGGTACTCGCCGAAGCCCGAGTAGCAGCGGCGCTTGGCCTCGGCGGCGTGGGTGGGGAAGGGGTCGTCGGCGTCGTCGAGGATGTCCCAGGCGGTGGCGGAGACGAGATCCGCCTCCTCGCGTGGCTCGGAGGGGCAGGCGGACAGCAGCAGACCGAGGGCGACCCCGGCGGCTGCCCGGAGGGGGCGAGCGGTGCTCATGCGGGCTGCCCCGGCCGCGTGCCGATCCAGGCGCACACGGCGACGGCGATGACCGCGAGCAGGATCTTCACCGGCACCACCGGCACCACGAAGACGATCGAGATCCCCATGGTGACCGCGATCATCGTGATGGCGAGGACCTTGGCGCGGGGCTCGATGACCCCGTGCGCTCGGTACCGGGCGATGGGTGGGCCGAGCTGGCGATGGGTGAGCAGCCAGACGAAGAAGCGCTCGCTCGACCGCGCCCACAGGGCCGCGGACAGGAGCAAGAACGGAGTCGTGGGGAGCACCGGGAGGACGACACCGATGACGCCGAGGACGAAGGAGACCCAGCCGCCCGCGAAACAGAGGCGGCGCAAGACCGGGTTCTGGATGCGCATCGACCGAGCCTCGGCGAGCGCGTCCTCGCGGGCAGAGGCGGTCATTCGTCGGAGGCGAGGTCCTCGTGGGCTCTGGAGGCGTCGGCGCCCCGCTCGTCGTCGGGGGACTCCTCGCCCCAGCTGCGCATCTCGGCCTCGGTCGGGGCTTCGCCCTGGATGCACCGGGGTTTCTTGGCGATGTAGCGCAGCTTGTAGGGGACGAAGAGCATGCAGCTGCCGGTCCACTTGTCGCCGTAGCAGAGCTCGCTGCACACCTTGAGCTCCTGGCGGTGACCGGCCATCTCCGTCTCGCCGGTGCGGACGTGGACGATGCGCATGCGGCCGGAGCTGCCGCTGCCCGCCGAGTGGACCGAGGTGATGATCTCCTCGGGGAGTCCCTTCTCCCACATGCCCGCGCGCTCGATGCGGGCCTCGGTCTGGAGCTCGAGCTCCTTCGGATCCGCGGGGTCGTCGTAGGCAAACAGGTGGGCGAGGCCCCGGCGCACCAGCGTGCGGCGCAGGTTCGGGCAGTCGACGAGGAGGCGGTCGTAGGCGTCGCGCTTGCCGTTGGCGAAGCACTTCCACTCCTTGGACGCCGCCACGCGTCCCGCCTTCTTGCTCAGCCCCCAGAGCTCGCGCCCGGTCCAGTCGCCCCAGCGGTGCACGGGGCCGTAGGACTCGAGCGTGTTGTACCCGATGAGTCGGGTCTCCTTGCCCTTGCGCGCGCCGGCGCGGAACTCGAAGGAGTCGCCGTCCGCCCAGTGGACGGGGATGCGGGTCCCGCCCATGAGGACGAATCCGTCGTAGTCGGCGCCGTTGTCCCCGGCGATGGCGGAGGAGGCGAGGAGCAGCGCGGCGATGGCGAGGAGGCGAAGGAGGCGCACGTCCGGAATGTACCGAGCAAGGGGCGCGGTGGGGTCAAGGGTGTGTGACGGGTGGAGTCGCGGGCGCACCTACTCCCGCACGACCTCGCTCCCCGTGGAGAACCGCATCGCCCAGTCGGCCTCGATGGGATTGCCCGAGATGTCGCTCACGCCCCCCGCCGGCAGCTCGACCACGTAGGTCGTGCTCGGGGTGAGAGGCGCGTCGGGGGTGAAGTTGAGGATCGTCTCCTGGACGTTGAAGGAGCCAGGCACCGCCACCCCCTCGGTCGTCCACACCCGCACGCTGCCCGCGTGCGCCGAGCGGGCCTCGATCTGCTCGTCGAACACGAAGCCGATGCGGCCCGTCGAGGCCACGAACGTGTCCCCGTCCATCGGCGAGTGCAGCCCCACCTGCGGACCGCGGGCGTCGGGGGTCGTCTGCCAGGGGACCACCGCGGTGGCCATGCCGGGGTCGGCGCCGTCGTCCACGCTCGCCACGGCCACGTTCCCGATGGGCACGAGCGTGTCGAAGTCGCCGCGCAGCTCGATGCGGCCGATCTCCACCGCGTCCCGCTCCTCTGTGAAGTCCCAGACCCCGCCGAAGTTGCTGTCGCCGATGAACACGTAGTTCTCGTGCAGGGACACGTAGCCCCCGTCCCCGTCGGGCGAGGGGCCGTCCCCCGCGAACCGAGGCCGCCCCGTGTCCCGCAGGTCGTAGAGGATCGGGCCGCCCCCGTCGTCCTTGCGCGCGAAGAGCCCGTAGATCCCACCCATGTTCGCGAAGTAGTAGCCGCGGGTCCGGCCCTCGCCGTCGCCCACGTTGAACTCGCCGCCGGGGATGGGGGTCGGCGCGCGCGGGTCCGAGATGTCCATCATCACGGTGCGCGTCCCGCCCGCCGTCGACACCATCGCCACGTTGCCGAACGCGTGCACGCTCCCCACCAGCATCCCCGGCGTGAACAGGTACTGGGCCGCCAGGAAGGGGTTGAGCGGGTCGCTGGCGTCCACGATGTAGATGCCGTTCGCCGCCCCGGACACGAACACGTAGTCCCCCTGCCAGAACACGGCGAGTGTCAGGCGGGTGTAGCTGTCGGGGTAGTGGTAGCCGGGCAGGTCGAGCTCGCTGACCCAGGACGGGTTCGCGGGGTCCGTCACGTCGAAGAAGCCGACGCCGCCGAGCACCTCGCCGGTGGGGACCGCGCTGTCGTCGTCGTCCGCCGAGCCGCCCCGCTCCTCCACCTCGCCGCCGTGGTAGTCCACCGCGAGGTACTCCCGGTCGCCGACGCGCGAGAAGCCGAGGCTGTGGGACTCACGCATGGTGTCGGACCACGCCTCGCCCACGAGGGTCGGGTTGCAGGGGTCGTCGAAGCCGAAGAACGAGATGCCGCCGCCGCCGTCCTCCGGCGCCCAGGGCATGAGCAGGTACCCGTCGTGCATCACGACGAGGTTGTGGTGCTCCTTGTCGCCCTCGCCGCCGAGCAGATACGCGCAGTGCTCCCACAGCTGCGCTTCCGTGTACGTCTGGGCAGGACCGCCGGGGCCTCGGATCGACCACGCGTCCGGCGCCGGGAACTCCGGGCGGCCCGGGGGGGCGTCGGGGGGCGGATCGGCGGTGGGGCAGCCCCCGAGGGGAACCGCCAAGACCGCGAGCAGAGGTAGGGGAGTGGGGCGCATCGCCGCGCAGTCTACCGAGCCGACGTCCGCCTCACCCCGGGCACTTCGACCCTCTGTGCCAGTCCCCGCGGTCCACCTCGACGAGGGGCCCGTCCCGGCGTCCACCCCAGATTCCGTCCTCGTGCATAGTGAGCCGATGAACCGAACGACCCTGCTCCTGACGCTCTGCCTCGCCCTGCCCGGCGCCGCCATGGCCGGCAGCTTCGACAACAAGGACCTCGCCGGCTGCTCGCTCCCCGTGCTGTCTGGCGGGAAGCTCGCCAACGGGGCGTCCCCCGCGCTGGAGGAGGGCAACCTGTTCTACGTGGCGGGGGGCAAGCAGCAGTGGTGGTTCTGGGTGGCCGGCCCCGGGACGGAGATGAGCCCGGAGCAGCTCGCCGGCTTCGCCGAGGGCATGGCGAAGGGCGGAGCGTGGTTCGACCACGAGAACGCCACCTGGGAAGAGGTGGACGGCACGAAGGCCGCGCGTCTCTCCTTCAAGCTGAGCGCCGATCAGCCCGTCGCAGGACGGCTCCTCGCCTGGGTGCATCCCCAGAGCAACCGGGTCTTCTGGACGGGGATCACCCCGCCCTGGAACAGCAAGGGCGTCAGCTCCGTGTCGAAGGAGGCCCTGGACGGGCTCCTGACCGAGGCGGCGGGGATGGTGGACTGCTCCGGGGCCGGTGCGGTCGATCGCGGTCTGGCGATGTTCGATCCGCCGCCCCGCACCTACGCCATCAACGATACGGACCCGCCGCGGCTCTACTACCTCAAGCCCGGCCACACGGTGACCCTGTGGCGCGGTCGCGCCCCCTCCGAGGGCTCCGAGACCTCGTGCGTGGCCCGCGCGGCCACCGAGGCGGCGAAGTTCGAGGGACCGCTCGAGTTCGGCCGGACGGGGGAGGCGACGGCCGCGGTGGACGACTACGCCGGCGCTGGCGAGGGCCCTCGCTGCGACGTCTCCCAGCCCGTCACCGGCTTCACGGACCAGGAGGGCTCGACGGTCCGGTACGTGCGCTACGCCTGCCCCAACGTGGACGGCGCCTGGGTCGAAGCGATCGAGCTGACCAACGACGCGGTGAGCGAGCCTGCCAGCCGCGCCGACGTGCTCACCGCCGTCTGCGGCAGCGAGCTCCCGCCCCCTCCCGAGCCCGAGGAGGAGCCGACGCCCGAGCAGGAGCGCCAGCAGTGGGTGCCCGGGGGCTGACCCTCGACGGCGCCGCTGCCTCGTCCCTGCTGCCTCGTCCCTCCACCCCCGCGGTCTGTCACCGTTGCTCGGTCGGCGCTTGCCACGCCGCACGCCCGTCCCCAGGATGGGCGCATGACTGTCCCCATCCTCCCGCTGGCCTCCCTGCGCGTCGGACTCCCGTTCGTCGTCGGGTTGATCGTGCCCGAGGGGACCGGGACGTCGGTCTGATCGGGCCCTGCCTGATCTGTCGAGCCTGACGCTCTCGTCACCGCCCCGGGCCGCCTGGTCCGGGTGAGCCCGTCCCCCCTCGGGGTCCGCTCTCTCTTCGCTCTTCTTCATCGGACCACCGCCCCTGCGCGGTCGTCCCGGCGCGCTCCTGCGCGTCACTGTGCGCCCGGCGGCTGCCGCGGCGCTCGGAGGTCGTCATGACCCGCACTCTCCGCAACCTCGGCATCGGGGCCCACATCGACGCCGGCAAGACCACCCTCGCCGAGCGGATCCTGCTCTACACCGGTCGCATCCGCGTCGCTCACGACGTGCGCGGCAAGACCGGCGTTGGCGCCACCCTCGACCACATCGGCGTGGAGAAGGCCCACGGCATCACCGTGTCCGCCGCCGCCACCACGGCGACCTGGGGCGACGCGACCATCAACCTCGTGGACACCCCCGGCCACGTGGACTTCACCGCCGAGGTGGAGCGCGCGCTGCGGGTCCTCGACGGGGCGGTGCTCGTGGTCGACGCCGTCGCCGGCGCGCAGGCCCAGACCCACACCGTGAACCGGCAGATGGACCGACACGGGGTGGCGCGCCTCGTGTTCGTGAACAAGGCCGACAAGGCGGGCGCCGATCCGCTCCGCGTGGCCGGCGAGCTCGAGGACGCCCTCGGTCTCACCCCGGTCCTGCTCCAGCTCCCCTGGGGCACGGGCAAGGAGCTGCGTGGCGTCGTCGACGTCGTCCGCGGCGTGGCCCTGACCTTCGAAGGCCGCCAGGGCCAGGACGTGGTCGAGCACCCGGTGCCCCCCGAGCTGCGCGCGATGGCGGCGTCAGCGAGGGAGGCGGCGGTGGAGGCGGCGTCGCTGGTGTCCGAGGAGGTCGAGCGCCAGGTGGAGGCGGGCTTGTCCGTCTCGCCGGAGATGCTGATGAGTGCCTTGCGCACGGGCGTCATCGAAGGGCTGCTGCACCCGGTTCTGATGGGCTCTGCCTACAAGAACATCGGCGTGCAGCCGCTGCTGGATGCGGTCGTCCGCTACCTGCCGGCCCCGCACGAGGTGGAGCGCTCCGCGTTCGACCGCGACGGGACCGAGGTGCGGCTCGATGGGGACGCGTCGGTGGCCTTCGCCTTCAAGGTGCAGGCCGGCGACCACGGGACGCTGACCTGGCTCCGCCTCATGCAGGGCGGGCTCCAGTCGGGCCAGCGCCTCACCGTCGAGCGGACGGGGCGGACCGTGCGCATCGGCCGACTGGGGCGCCTCCACGCGGGGCGGATCGAGCCGGTCGAGGCCGCGGTTCCCGGCGACATCGTCGCGGCCTTCGGGCTCGACGCGGTCACCGGCGACACCCTGACCGACGGGCTGGGCCTCACGTGCACGACCTTCGATCTGCCGGAGCCGGTGGTCGAGGCGACGCTCGTGAGCGACGGCCCGTCGGACGCGCTGAGCAAGGCGCTGAGCCGCCTCCTCGCCGAGGACCCCACCCTGCGTGTCTTCACCGACGCGGAGACCGGGGAGCTGAGGCTTCGAGGCATGGGCGAGCTGCACCTGCAGATCGCCATCGAGCGCCTCGAGGGCGAGCAGGGGGTGGTGGCGCGGCTCGGGCGGCCGAGCGTGTCCATGCGTCGGAGGATCCGGCGCCGGGCCACGTTCGACCACCTGCACCGCAAGCAGGGCGGCGGTCCCGGACAGTACGCCCGGGTCACCGGCTGGATCGAGCCGAGCGACGGCGGCTTCGTCTTCGACTGGAAGGTCGTGGGCGGCGCCATCCCCACCGTCTATCGGCGCGCGATCGAGTCGGCGTTTCGCGACCAGCTCGACGCCGGCCTGCGCGACGGGGTCCCCGTGCTGGACGTGCGCGTCGTCATCACGGGCGGCGCGACGCACAGCAACGACAGCTCGGAGCAGGCGTTCTACGTGGCCAGCGTGGACGCGCTCCGGGGTTGCTTCGCCGACGCGGAGCCGCAGCTGCTCGAGCCTGTGATGACGGTCTCGGCGGAGGCGGAGGGCAGCCGTCACGGGGCGGTGCTCGGGGCGCTCATGCAGCGCCGCGGCGCCATCCGGGACGCGGTCCAGGACGGTCGGCGGAGTCGGGTCGAGGCCGAGGTTCCCCTCGAGGAGCTCTTCGGCTTCGCCTCGGCCCTGCGCTCGGCGACCGGCGGCACGGGGGAGTACGCGGTCGCGTTCAGCGGCTATCGCCCGGTCTGACGGTCGCGCTGGGCGAACACCTCCGCCTGTCCGACGTGAGTGAGGGCCTCCCGGTGCGCCGGGGGGCCCTCTGTCGTTGGGGGACTGGACGGGGTGCGCGCGTCAGTTCGTGTTGGGGAACACCACGTCGTTGAAGATCTGCTTGAACTTCTTGCTCCTCCCCTTGAGCTTCGGCTCCAGCTGCTCCTTGACGCTGTGGGACGCTGGCGCCGCGTGGCCCAGCTGGTTCAGCCAGCAGGAGTGGGCGGTGAACGGCAGGACCATCTGGTCCGAGCCGTACTTGCACAGGGGGCCTCCGGCGAGGTCGTGGGCGTCGAAGATCCACAGCTGGGTGCCGTCGGGCGTGTACACCATCGTCGCGATGAACCCGGGCAGGTGGACCGGGTCGGGGTTCTTGATCGGGCTCCCGCCGTAGCGGTTGTGCTTCTTGCGACCGCCGTCGTTGTCGTTCGCATTGTCGTCCGACGGCCGAGCCAGCGGCTGCACCGGGTTCAGGATGATGAACTGGGGCGAGCCGCAGATGATCCCCTCGTCGAACTGGTAGCTGTCCACCGCGCCGAGCCCCGGCATGTCCGTGCGGAACAGGTACGACGGCCGGCCCTCCCCGTTCATGTCGCGGATCACCGACTCGGGCGTCACCCGGTTCGGGTAGTGGCGGTACAGGTCATTGATGAACTTCGTCGCCTGGTCGGGGAAGAACCCGGTCGTGTTCCAGTACAGCGTCCCCACCGCGTTGACCTGGGGCTGGGGCGTGAACTGCGAGTCGCCCGCATACAGCGCGACCGACCAGTACTCGGGGTTGACCGAGCTGATCTGCGTCGCGAGGCAGGCCCCCGTCTCCCCGTTGAACACGTACCGGGCGAGGCGCGAGACATCCATCGGCGCCGGAAACACCCCCGCGATGCCCTGGTCGGGGCTCTGCTTGCCGTAGAGCGAGATGTCGTACTCGGCCACCCACTCGGACACGTCCGTCGCCGTGTTGTGGGAGACATGCAGCGTGATCTGGCTCTCCTTGTTCGCGTAGTCCGCCTGGAAGTGGCACGCGCCCATGGGCACGCGCACGCGCCGGCACTTCACGTTCACGTCCGACTGCCCCGTGCCACCCACCGCGCCCGGGTTCGCCTCGAGGTCGGCCCGCTTGACGATGTAGAAGATGGACTCGTTGAGGATGGGCCGCGCGGTGAGGTAGCGCAGCATCCGCTCCAGGTCCTGGCAGCTCGGGAACGGGTTCGTCATCAGGGAGTTCAGGCCGATGTCGAAGGCGGAGTCCAGCAGGATCACGTAGTCCTCGGTGACCGCCATCTGGTGCACCGAGCCGAGGATGTTCACCGACGCCCCGCGCTCGTCCACGAGGTTCCAGCGCATGACCTCGGACCCACCGGTCCACTTCAGGAGGTAGGTGAACTGCTGCGGCCACACCCCCTGGAGGCACTCGGGCGTTTTCATCCGGATCCAGTTCTTCGCCTTGCCGATCGTCGTCTTGAGGTAGGCGCGAGCCGCATTCACGCCGCTCATGTTCAGGGCGTTCCAGAACTTGGTGCACGAGTACTGGATCTGCTCGCACATGACCTGCGCGTCGTAGGCCAGGGGGACGGAGTCGATGAAGTCACCCATCCCCTTGCCCCAGTTGACGAAGAAGCCCTCCTTCGTCCGCGGGTCCCACACGGGGTGCGCCGTCGCGAAGATGAGGGGGAAGGGATAGAAGGACCCGCCGTCCGGGTACCACATGTCCAGGCTGCCGACGCTGGAGCTCAGCTCGAGCGTCGTGGGGTCGATCTCCCAGGGCTGACCGGCGTCGATGGTCACCAGCAGGCGCGGTGTGACGTCCTTCTGGTCGAAGCCGATGGGCACGAACGCGGTGTTCAGGAAGTTGCGCATCCCGAGCCAGGGCGAGAACCGCATGATTCCGTGGTTGCCGAAGCCGAAGCAGCCGAGGCCGGGGATGCTGTTCGTCGCCCAGTCCGCCCAGTAGTCCGGCGTCTTCATGAGCGCGGTCTTCAGCGTCACGCTGCCCGGGAACTGGCCCTCGGCCTCGGGCCCGACGAAGTCGAAGCGGGCCACCATGCCGTCACCGCAGAGGACGGTCGTGGCCGTCCCCTCGGGCCAGGGGAGGCCGTTCGAGTCCACGGTGCCCACCGGACCCACGACGAAGTAGTGGCCCCAGATGCCCGCGGGGAGCGCGCCTTCGAGGAGATCGAGCTCGACGCTGTCCAGCTCGGCGCGGTCCGCGGTGTTGTAACAGGCAGGGACGGTCGGAGAGAGCTCAGGCATGTGCCGAGCGTACGCGGTCGCGGGCGCCCGAGGGGAGGGCCACCCGTTCCTCGTCAGTCCCGGTCGGGCTCCAGGGTCCAGCTGAACTCGAGGGAGACGGTCTCGTCGAGGCGCTGCACCCGCCCGAGGAGCTGGCCTTCGAAGAACCACATCGAGTGCGTGGCTTCGCCTTCGCCGAAGCAGCCGTCGATGGACGTGTCGCGCTGGCCCCCACCGATGAGGAGATCCTCGAAGGTGTAGGTGCAGGTCTCGTCCGTGTGGTCGAAGGTGCAGTCCATCGTGCCCGTGGCGCGGTCCGTGTCGTCCACGTCCGCGGCCCCGAACCCGGCGCACGGGTAGCTGCCGACTCCGCCGTAGATGATCACGCCGTCCACCGAGCCGGCCCAGGCGCCTTCGAGGGTCTCGTCGACGGGGGAGGTGGCGTCGTCGTCGTCCGCGAGGGGCGTGCCGTTCCCGCCGAGGGAGCCCCCGCCGTTGCAGGCGAGGACGAGGGGCAACAGGAGCAAGGGGCAGCGCATCGAGGTCATGGAACCGGCGACGAGCGTAGCGGGTGACTCGGGGCGAAGCCCCGGTGCGGCTCTGCGGGTGGACGGCCCCCGGAGAGCCGGCCAGGTCCCGGCTACCGCGTCACGCGCACCTCGAGGCCCGGCGCCCAGGTCCGCTGATCGTTCGTGTAGTAGAGGTAGCCGCTGCTCGCGGGGCCGGTGTAGGTGCCGGGCACCGTGGCGACCAGATCCAGGGGCAGCTCCTTCGTCTCGCCGGGGGCGAGGCCGTCGAGGTACAGCACCACCTCGCGCGCGCGGGTCTCGAAGAAGCCGATGTCGCCCTTGTCCCGGAGCTCCTTCAGCTGCCAGGTCTGGGACGTGAGGCCGCCGGGGAGGCCCACGCGGGCGAGCGTCATGGGCTGACCCTCGTCCGTGGTGTTGGTCACCGTTGCCCACAGGCGCACCGCCTCGCCCATGGGGACCTCGGTGGCCTCGAGGCGCGTGGCGATCTGCACGGCGGCGTCGGGGTGATCGGCGGGAGTGTCGCTGCGGTACTCGACGGCCACCGAGTACGGCAGGGCGTGCTCTCCGGTGTGCCGGAGCTCGATGGAGTTGGCGCCGGCGGTCAGCAGGGCCCCGAAGCCCTCGAAGGTGATGGGGTCACGGCGGCCGTCGGCGTACTGCTCGGTGGCGACCTCCTCGCCGTTCACGACGAGCGTGACGGCGCCGGAGCCCCGGATGACGCGGGACGCGGTCGTGTACTCGGTCATCGCCTTCAGCGCGAGGACGGTCGCCTGGGTGGCGCCCCACTGGCCGTAGCCGCCGCGATTCTCGTTGAGCCAGGCGATGGCGTCGCGGACGGCGCCGTCGTGGCCGCCCGCGTCCATCAGCGCCATGGCGGCCAGGGCGGTCGTCTCGATGTCGAGGTTCGTGCCGCCCGAGCGGGTGATGGAGTGGTCGGCGCCGGGGAAGTGGCCGGCCTTGTCCTGCATGCGGGCGAGGCGCTTCGCGGCGGCGACCCCGGCGGCCTTCTCCCCAGGGGCGTTGAGCAGCGTGTTCGCCGCGAGGGCGAGGCGGTAGGGGTCAGCGACGTCGGCGGACTGCTCCTTCTGGCGCCCGAGCTCGTCCTCGAAGCCGGCGAGCATCCCCGCCTCGGCCAGCGAGTAGACGATGTAGGCGTCGGTGACCTCGGGCGCAGCGCGGCCGAAGCTGTCCAGCGCCTTGCCGTCCCGCTTGAACCCGCCCTTGCCGTCGCGGCGGCTCGCGAGCCACTTCGCGGTGCGGGCGATCATCGCCTCGTCCACCTTGCCGTAGACGTCGCGCATGTCGGCGAACTCGAGCAGGCCGTAGGCGGTCAGGGCCTCGTGGGCGGGCGCCCGGCCGAACCACTCGTAGCCCTTGTCGGTGGACTCGTAGCCGACGAGCTTGTTGTAGCCCCGGTCGAGCATCCCCTGGGTGCGAGCCACGAGGTCGGGGGCGGCGACGTCGTTGGCTTCGAGGTACTGCATCACCATCACGTTGGGGTAGTTGGAGCTGCTGGTCTGCTCGAAGCAGCCCGAGGGCTCGCGGAGGATTCCCTCCATGCCCTGCACGAGGGTGGCGACGGGGCTCGGGTACAGCGTGACCTTCGCGGTGGCCGTGCCGGGCTCCAGGTCCCCGAGGTCGAGGGAGTGGGTGGCGACGTCGGTCAGCTCGCCCGACAGGTCCTCCGTCTGCGGAAACCCGAGGGGCTCGACGGTGACGGTGCGCTCAAAGGCGTCTTCGAGACCCCCGGCGTTCGCGGCGAAGCGGACCACGGACGCGCCCTGCACGCCGGTGACCTCGACCTCGTGCCAGAGAGACTCGCGGGCCTCGGGGGCGAGGGCCGGGCCGCCGAGGCTGACGGGCTTGCTCAGGGAGAGCAGATCTCCGAAGGAGCTCGTGAGCGAGAGGGGGAGCTCGCTGCTCTGCTCGTTCGTCAGGGTCAGAGGGAGCTCGAGGCGGTCGCCCTGGGAGACGGCGAGGGGCAGCTTCACGTGCATGGAGAACGGGAGCTTGCTCGTGAGGACCTCCTCGCCGTGTCCGGCCGCGCCGCCGCCGACCCCCTCGGCGATGGCTCGGAACGAGGTGACCGCGTCCGAGAGGTAGAAGGTGACCGTGGCCTCACCGCTGCGGTCCGTGCGGACCTGGGGCTCCCAGTGGATGGTCTCCCGGAAGTCGGTGCGGGGGCCGTCGTGGGTGCCGGAGTAGTCCGGGGCGGGGAACAGGCGGACGGGGGCGTAGGCGACGATGCGCTCCTGGTCGAAGCCGGCCCAGTCGCCGTCGGCCATCTCCTCCTCGAGGGCCATCTCTCCGGCCATCCCGCGGCCGCCGCCGAAGAAGCCGTCCCGCGGGCCACGGGCGCGCCGCTGCCGGGCGCCGGCGACGTCGTCCTTGCCGTCGTTGCGGCGGTCCATCACCGGCTCGGGCTCCGGGTCCGCGGCGGGCATGGGCTCGGCGTTCGCGGCGACGGGCTCCTCCGGCGGAGGCGGCGCCATGGGCTTCTCCGGCGGCTTGGGGCGCGCGGGGGCCTTGGCCTCCTTCTTCGCTTGGGGCTGCTTGCGGAGTGCTTCGCCCTTGCCCCGCGGGGCGATGGCTTCGTTGAGCTCATCGACGGCGGCGACCTGGGCGTTCATTCCTCCGACGGCCTCCGCGAGCTCCGCAGCGACCTCGTCGTCGAGGCCAGCGTCACCGAACACCCCATCCATCTGGTTGAAGTCGAGCTCGGAGCCCAGCGCGCCCAGCAGCCCCGAGCGGCTCGACGCGCCGGTCACGGGCATCGGCGGGTGGATGACCGGCTGCCAGTCGAAGGTGCGCCAGCCGCGGGTCCCCATGAGGAGATCCATGCCGAGGGCGCCCTTCTCCTCGGTCAGGTCGAAGTAGACGTTGGGCTCCTCCACGTCGCCGGGGATCTCGGGCTCGAGGTAGAGGCGCGAGAGCATGTGGCCGGTCTTGTCGTCCGCGAAGGAGAGGACGGTGTCGTCGACGACGGCGAGGGAGAGGTCCGCGGCGACGGCCTCGCCGGAGCCGTCCTTCGTGGTGACCTTGAGCGCCACCTGCTCGCGGGGGACGTAGGCCTCCTGGTCGGGTTCGATGGCGATCTGCAGACGGCTGCGGCGCTGGCGGAAGACGATGCGCTCGGCGACGGGGTTCAGGTCGCCGTCGAACACGGTGACGGTGGCGACACCCATGGCGGAGGCGAGGGCGGCGTCGTCGCTCGCGAGGTGGACGACTGCGGGGGCGCCGGGAGCGACGTGGACGGGGGCGGCGTCGAGCAGGTTCTCCCGCACCATGGCGGTGACCACGACGTCCTGCTCCTCGGTGCAGGCGACGGAGACCCGGACAGCCTCCTGCTGCCCGTCGAGGTCGTCGAAGTGACGCAGGACGCAGCCGGCCTCCTCCGCGAGGGGGAGGGGAGTGGTCTCGGTGATGCCGACGGGCTTGGTGATGGTGGCGTGGTAGGTGCGGCCGACGGCGGGGGTGAAGTCGATGCGGCCGAGGCCGCGGTCGTGGGTGCGGAACCGGGCGACGGCCTGGCCGCGGTCGTCGACGATCCGGCCTTCGACGTCCGCGGGCTTGCCGATGGGGTTCTTCGCCTCGAAGTACAGCCGCGTCGGCAGGCCCTGCACCATGGCGCCGCCCTCGGGGAAGAAGCCGAGCTCCATGCGGCTGAGCACGATGGGGATCCGCTTGCTGATGGACTCGGTGACGCCGCCGTCCTCGACGAGGACGGTGAGGAGGCCGTCGCCGGTGCGGATGGCGTCGGGGAGGGTGAAGCGGACGAGGCCGCCGCCATCGGCGTTGGTGGTGAGGGCTACGCGGGGCAGATCCTCGCCGTCGAGCCGGATGGCGCCGACCAGCGGATGGGAGGGCAGCGGCTCGCCGGTGGGGCGCTTGACCTCGATGGTGGCGGTGACCTCGTCCCCGGGGCCGTAGGCCTTGCGCACGAACTCGAGGGTCTTCTTCACCCGCGGGGGCTCGTAGGCCGAGACGATGACGGGGCGCTCCTCGGTGGTCCCGTCCCAGGCGCTCAGCCGCACGAGGTATTCGCCGCCCTGGACGCCCTCGGGGAGGACGAGGTCGTTGTGGGCGCGACCGGCGGTGCGCTGGAGCCGCTTCTCGATGACGGGGGCGCCCTTCGGCGAGATGAGAGCGAGGGTGGCGTCGCCGGGGGTGTTCGCGCCGTCGAGGGACTTCGTGGCGAGGTCGTAGCTGGAGACCCAGATGGTCTCGCCGGGCTTGTAGAGCGGCTTGTCGGTGTGGAGGTGGATGCGACGGCCGGGGTGGCCGTCGAACCAGGTGGTGATCTTGCCGCTCAGCTCGGCGGCGTCGGGGCCGTCCTCGAGCCGCGGGGACGCGGCGGGGGCGTCTTCCGGCGGGACGGGCGGCAGCTCGACGCGGGCGGTGGGGGCGTCGGGATCCGGGTCCTCGGCGCGGACGACGGGGCGCGGCGTGTCGTCCGCGGGGTCGTCGACGGGCCGCTCGGGGCAGCCGCCGAGGGCGAGGAGAGCGATGAGGGCGGGGGCGAGACGTCGCATGCGGGCTCCGTGCGGGGTTCGGGAGGCATGGACAGGGTCGGACGGGGCGGGTTCCCGCGGAGGGTCGGCGTTTACGTGGGGGTTACACCGGAGGCTTCGCACGCCTGCGGCGCGCTGCGCGGCGCCGAGGCGCCTTGCGGGGCGGGGCCCCCTTGGGGGGATCTGTCGACGCCCGCCAGATCCGCGAACCGACGGCCGCGAAGCGGCCGGCCCCTTGGGCTCGCCTTCGGCGCTCGGTTCACGGATCTGTCGACCCTCGACAGATCGGGGGCCCCGACCACCGACGACTCCGGCGCCCCTCCGGGGACGCCTGCGCGCTCCGCTTGCCGCCTTCGGCGCGCGGGCCCGAGGGCAGGACCCCCGACTTCCTGGGTAGGGCACAGGAAGTGGCCCGGGCTGCGGGGCAGACCCCCCGCCTTCCTGGGGTAGGGCACAGGAAGTGGCCCGGGCTGCGGGGCAGACCCCCCGCCTTCCTGAGGTGGACCACAGGAAGTGGCCCGGGCTGCGGGGCAGACCCCCCGCCTTCCTGAGGTGGACCACAGGAAGTGGCCCGGGCTGCGGGGCAGACCCCCCGACTTCCTGGGGTAGAGCACAGCAAGTGGCCCGGGCTGCGGGGCAGACCCCCCTACTTCCTGGGGTGGACCACAGGAAGTGGCCCGGGCTGCGGGGCAGACCCCCCGACTTCCTGCGGCCGAGCGCCCCTCGCCCCTACCTCAGCTCTTCCTCGGCCATCATCGCGGCGAGCGACCTGAACAGCGGAACGCGCGGGTCGCTGCTGCGGAAGACGAGGCGGAAGTGGTCGTGCATCGGCTCGATCTCCGGCAACACGACGGCGAGCCGGTCTTGCCGCAGGTCGTCGCGGATCAGGTAGTGGGGCAGCACCGCCACCCCCTCGCCCGCCAGCACCACCATGCGGATCGCCTCGATCGTCCCCATCTGACGCAGCGTCCCGAACTCCATGGAGTCCGAGCCGCCTGGCGCGTTCCTCCAGTACCGGAACAGGGGCAGCGACCGGTCCACGTCGATCAAGGCGTGGTGGGTCGCGTCGTCCATTGAGGCGAACGGCGTCTCGGCGAGCAGCGACGGCGCTCCGACGAGCCGGTAGTCCTCCCGGTGCAGGCGCACCGAGTCGAGCTCGGGGTCCACCAACCGCCGCGAGCTGATCGCGCAGTCGATGTCCCGCCCGGACAGGCGCAGCTCCAGGTCCTGCCCCGAGCCGAAGTACGTGTGGATCGTCACCCCGGGGTGCGCCGCGTGCAGCTTCGGCAGCATCGGCAGCACCCAGCTGAGACCCAGCTCGTGCCGGGTCCCCAGCACCACGTCCTGGGCCACTGGCCCCAGCTCACCCCGCGCGGCGCGGACGCAGTCGGCGGCGGCGTCCAGGGCCTTGCGGGCCGCGGGGAGCAAGGCGAGGCCCGCCTCCGTCAGCTCCACCTTGCGGGTCGTCCGAAAGAACAGCTGCACGTCGAGCTGGCTCTCCAGCGACTTGATCCGCTGACCAAGGGCCGCCGGCGTGAGCCCCACCACCCGGGACGCCGCCCGGAAGTTCAGGGTGCGGGAGGCTTCGACGAAGCAGCGGAGGGACTCGAGGTCGGGGAGCATCCAGGGGAGCCTATCGCGTGAGGAAGGCGGAGAGGCGCGCCGCGAACGCTGCGGAGGCTTCGAGGTGGGCTGCGTGTCCTGCCCCCGCGATGCGCGCCGGGCGCAGCGAGGCCGGCCCCCGATGCAGCATCTGCGCGACCAGGTCGGCGTACTTGCGGTCCTCGGCACCGTGGACGAGCAGCGTCGGCATCGTCAGCCCGTCCAGCCCGTCCCACAGGGGCTCCATCGAGCCGGTCCCTCCGACCTCCGCCGCGAGCGACAGGCCCAGAGTGTCGTTCGTGGCCCGGCGAGCGGCCATCGCTCCCCGCCAGGGCTCGGGGATCCGGTCCTGGGTCGCGATGATCGGCACCCGGGACCACTCGGCACAAAAAGCAGGAGCGCCGATCTCTCGGATGCGCGCCGCGCGCCCGGCATCCACTTCCGCCCGCGCCGCGCGCTCGTCCTGGTCCTCGATCCCCGGGTGCGCCCCCACCAGCACCAGTCGCCCCACCAGATCTGGCCAGTCCACCGCGAGTCGGAGCGCGACACGGCCTCCCATCGAGTAGCCAAGGAGGATCGGAGGGGAGGGGAGCGTCCGCAGGTGCGCGGCCACCGAGGCAGCCATCGCGGGCACCGTGTGGGGGAACGCGGCCCGGGGCAGGTTGGCCCCGTGTCCGGGCAGGTCAGGGGTCGTCCAGGTGACGTCGAGCTCGGGGGCTGCTTCAGCGAGGGCCTGGCGAGGCAGGTCCCAGTCTGCGCCGGAGCCCACGAACCCATGCAGCGCGACGATGTGCAGCGGCTCGGTCATCCCTGTCATGCTCGCAGAATGCGGAAGTACGTTCTCTTCGGGGTGCTCGGTGTCCTGCTGCTGTTCGCCGGCTGGCGGCTGGTGGACGCCCTGATCGTCACCGACGAGGAGCGGGTCCTCGAGGCGTACGAGGCGCTCCGCACCGCCGTCGTCGACGAGCGCGCCTCCGCGATCGGGCCGCTCCTCACCCCGGACTTCTCCTGGGAGAGCCCCCCGCCCATCGGCAAGGGCGAGCGCGGAGACGTCGAGGGGCGGTTCCGGGAGTTCTTCGACCTGGCGACGGACATCGGGATCCTCCCGAGAGGGCAGAAGGAGGTGACGGTCGCTGGTGGGATCGCGACGCTGCGCGTGGCCCAGATCGTCCGCTTCCGCGCCGGCGACATGTTCGCGGCCTGGCGGATGGACGCGGTGCTCACCTTCGACCGGGTCGGCGACCGCTTCGTCCTCGCCCAGATCCGGGTCACCCAGCTGAAGCCCGGCATCCTCTGACCACGGCGGTCAGGGAGCCGGCGCCTCCTCGGCCGTGGGCTCGTACAGCGGCCCCTCCATGTTCGCCAACACCCAGGCCGCGGTGGTGTACGCCGCGACGTTCCGGCGGAAGACCACGGGATCGATCTTGTCGAGAGTGTCGGCCTCCGTGTGGTGGATCGGCCAGTAGCCGCTCATGTCCTGGTTGAGGCCGAACCCGGGGACCCCCATGCGCACGAGCGGACCGATGTCCGCGCCTCCGTAGCCGGGCTCCAGGCCCCCCGCGTCGAACGCTCCGAGGGCGTCCTGGAGCACCCCGAGGCGTCCCAGCACGGTCGGCCACGCGGCCTTGTCGGTGGGCGTCCCGTCGACCGGACGGCGGAGATCGACGCGGAGCCCGAAGACCGCCCCCGCCCCCGTGTCCGACTCCATCGCCGCGAAGTGAGGCTCGTCGGCGTGGGCCTCGGCGTAGGCCTTCGCGCCGCCGAGGCCGTTCTCCTCGTTGGTGAACAGCACGACGCGGACCGTGCGCTTCGGCTTCGTCGGCAGCTGCGCGATGAGCCGCCCGGCCTCCATCGCGGCGACACAGCCGGCCCCGTCGTCCTGGGCGCCCTGACCCACGTCCCAGCTGTCGAGGTGGCAGCTGACGACCACGATCTCCTCGGGCGTGTCCGACCCGACCACCTCGCCGATGACGTTCTGGGACGGCACCTTCGGCCCCTCGGAGCAGCCCAGCTCCAGCCGCACCCGCGGCGTCGTCCCGCGCTCCTGCAGGCGCCGCATCATCTCGGCCGCCTCGATGGTCAGGGCCGCGGCGGGGATGGCGGGTCCGTCCTCGGGGGAGCGCTGGTTGCCCGTGTGGGGCGTCTGGAGGGAGTGGGGGCCGACCGAACGGATCAGGCTGGCCACGGCCCCCTTCTTCGCCGCGAGGTTCGCGCCCTTCGTGCGGATGGGCACCGTCTCCCGGTAGGTGGTGAAGGGGCGGTCGAAGAGCACCATGCGCCCGGCGACGTGCGCGTCGTCGCGGCCTTGCAGGTCCTCGAGGGAGTCCACGACGAGCACGTCGGCTTCGAGGCCGCCCTCGGGAGTGGGAGGGGAGCCACCGAGGGCGAGGACGTCCAGCGCCATGGGCCGCGGCGCGACGAGCGACGCCGACGCCGTCCCCCGTGTCCACGACGGGACCATCACCTCCTCGCCGCGCACGTTGGCGAGGCCGTCTTCGGTCATCCGCTTCGTGGCCCACGCGATGGCCTCGTCGAGCTGAGGCGAGCCCGACAGGCGGTGCCCGATGCGGTCGCACAGGTGTACGAGGCGCTCCCAGCCCACGTCGGTCGTGGTGGCCTCCCCCGCCAGCTGGCTCAGGGGGTCGACGGGGGGCGCGGACGGCTTCTTCTTGCGCGCCTCGGCGGCGGGGACGGCGAGGAGGAGCAGGGCGGCGGCGAGGAGGAGGCGCTTCACGGTTGCTCCTTGGTGCTGCCGAGCACGCGGCTCTCGATGGGGACGTCGCGGGAGAACGCGGAGCGACAGCCCTCAGGGCTGCAGACCTGCCAGCCCACCGTCGTCGGGATCGTCACCCGGCCGAGCCCCGCGTCGTCGGCCGGGGTGATGGGCAGCTTCAGGACGACGGTGCCGACGTGCACCGGGCGCTCCTCGCGCTCGGCCGTCGGAGCCGGGACCTCGACGGGCCCGACGCGGATGCCCGGAGGCGCCTCGCCCACGTCCCAACGCAGCGGGACCGCGGTGACCTCCTCGCGCGCAGCGAGCCAGTGGCCGCTCGCGATGGTGAGGGTCAGGCGGACCACCGCCTGCTCGCCCTGGCGCAGGTCGGGCGTGCTGAAGGAGACCTCGACCGGGTGCAGGTGCCCCTCGCCCGCCAGGGCCTGAGACGCCAACAGCGTCAGCCCGAGCGCCAGGAGCGCTCCCCTCACGTCTCCGCCCGCAGGTCCGCCTCGCGCTCGACGTAGTCGCTCAGGGCCTTCTCGACGGTCTCCCAGGCCGCGTAGGCCCCCAGGAACTCGTCGACGATGACCTCCTTGCGCTCGAGCGACTTGTACTCCTCGAAGAACTTGCGCATCTCCCGCAGGACGTGGGGCGGCAGCGCGGACACATCGGCGATGTCGGCCACGGACGGGTCGTCCACGTGCACCGCGATGATCTTGTCGTCGCCGGCGCCTTCGTCCTGCATGCGCATCACCCCGATGGGGCGCACGCGCATGATGGACAGGGGCGCGACGGGCTCGGAGCACAGGACGAGGACGTCGAGCGGGTCGAGGTCGTCGCACCAGGTCCGCGGCAGGAAGCCGTAGTTCGCGGGGTAGATCACGGACGAGTAGAGGATGCGGTCGACCTTGAGCAGGCCGCTCGCCTTGTCCAGCTCGTACTTGACCTTGCTCCCCTTCGGGATCTCGACGACCGCGTTGATGATGCGGCGTCCGCCGTCGAGGGGGTTCGGAAGATCGTGCCAGGGATGGGGCATGCGCGAAGGGTAGCGGCCCCGCGGCCCCTTTAGTTACGGCGAGACGCTGACCACGAAGCTGAGATCCCACTCGGCGAGGATCACGCCGCCGTCGCCGAGGAGCTGCAGGGGGACCACGTACACCGTGTCGCTGAACATCGTCGCCAGGGCGTCGGGCGTCGGGGTCAGCGTGATGGTGAACGTGACGGTGTTGAGGGCCGGCACGTCGAACAACACCGGTGGGTTCACGTTCACGATGGCGCCGTCCGGGTCCGTGGCCACCATCTCGAGGTCGTAGGTCACGTTCGCCGTGAACTCCTCGATGCCCGCGACCACCTGGTCGACGATCGTGCTGTTCGTGGACTCGTAGACCATCCACTCGCCCGGATCCGCGCTGCCGTTGCCGTTCAGGTCGAGCCAGCTGTCGGTGAAGCCCGCCACCATCTCCATCGCCGGGACGGGGTCCGAGGTGACGGCGGCCACCCCGATCGCCTTCGCGTTGATGTCCGAGAGGGCCGAGCTCAGCATCGGCGCCGACGCGTCCGGGTCGCAGCCGGTCGGCGGCATCGACCCCTTGGGGCCCTCGCCGTACGGCGGGAAGGCGTTCCGTACGGTGGCGTCCGAGCTGTACACGAGGATGGGCACCGCGCCAGGCCGGAAGGCGTTCCCGCCGAGGCTGCCGGTGCCGGGGACGCCCGCGCTGAAGGTCCCGATGACGTTGCCGTTGAAGGCGTCCGTCGGCGAGGTGACGAAGGGCTGCACGTCCGTCGCCGGGTCGAAGACCCCGTCGCAGTCCTGGTCGTAGCCCGCCCCCGTCGCCGCCTGGTAGAGCGCCTCGACGGTCGACTCCGTCCAGTCGTCGCCCCCGCCGGCCACCAGCGAGGCCAGCGCCGACTGGGCCGCGGACAGATCCGTCGTCTGCTGCTGCCGGCGCTTGAAGGGCAGGTCGTCGCCGGAGCCGTACCCGTAGCCCGGGTCGACCCCCGGCGGCGTGTAGTTGTAGTCGTCGAAGGACGCGACCCCGAAGGTCAGGTCGGGGATGAGGGCGTTGATCTCGCCGGCTACGTCGATGAAGTTGTCCGCGACGTCGTCCAGCGTCCCCTGCATCGAGCCCGTCTCGTCCAGCAGGAACATGATGTCCCCCATCTGGATGGCGGTGTCGAAGGTGACCTCGACCTCGTTCACAGTCCAGGCGTCCACCTGGATGCCGTTCGTGCCCTCGCAGATGTCGTTGGGGTCGGTGGGGTCGGACCCGCACATCTGCTCCTGCAGATCGGTCCAGCCGTCGCCATCCGAGTCGGCGCTGCCCGGGTCCGTGCCCTGGTCGATCTCGTCGGCGTCGGGGACGCCGTCGTTGTCGGAGTCGGTGTCGTTCGCGTCGGGGATGCCGTCGCCGTCGGTGTCGCCGGTGCCCTCGTCCTCGTTGGAGATGCCGTCCCCGTCGATGTCCGTGTCCTCGCCGTCCGGAGTGCCGTCGCCGTCCGAGTCCGTGTCGAGGTAGTCGGGGATGCCGTCGCCGTCGGTGTCGTCGTAGCCCTCCATCGCGTCGGGGATGCCGTCGCCGTCGGAGTCCGGGTCCAAGTAGTTGGGGATGCCGTCGCCGTCCTGGTCGCCGTCGCCCTCCACCTCGTCCGGAATACCGTCGCCGTCTGCGTCGCCTTCGGTCGGGGGCCCGGTGGCGTCGTCGTCATCGCCCGCGTCGTCGTCGTCGCCGGCTCCCCAGAGCGTGTCGTCGTCGTCCCCCTGCTGGCGTGGGGGATCGGAGACGAAGCCGAGGGGCTCCCCGTAACAGCCGGTGAGGAGGCCGAGGGACGCGAGGAGGGCGAGGGTGCGAGGCGAGGTGCGCATGGCTGTCTCCCGTGACTCTGCGAGGCTACGGAGAGCAGCGTCCCAGGAAGGGAGAAACGGGACCAGACATAGGTCGGCAACAACTTGGTCACATGGGGGGACAGTGGGGTGACCAGTCGAGGCGACCGGGGCCCGCCGCAGCCGTCGACCAGGCTCCTAGTCGGCGGCCACCGTCTCGGAGCGGTACGCGCGGAATGCCTGGACCAGTCCCTCCTCCACGGAGCCGAACTGGGCCTCGATGAAGTCGAGGAAGTCCTCCCAGTCGTCGTCCGTGTCCACCCCGAGCCAGTCCCAGAAGTCGGGCGCCGCCACGCCTCCCGGGTTCGCCACGAGGTCGGACAGGGCGATGATCCGCTGGATGTCGTGGGCGGCGAGCTCAGCCTCGAAGACGATGGCCCCCACCTCGTAGCGCACGGAGTCCGGCTCCTCGGGGACGGTGCTCAGCGCGTCCATCCCCCACGCTGCCGGGTCGATCTGGGTGAACGGGCCGTCCCCCTGGGGCAGCGCTCGGGTATCGACGGCGTCGATCATCGTCCCCAGGTCCTGCAGGATGTTGTTGTCGATGGCGCTCGCCTCGGCGATGGCATACGCGATGGCGTCGTCCATCGGGTCGAACTCGGCGCTCACCTCGTAGCCGTCCTGGGCGGTCGTCTCGGGGATCGTCGGGACGAGCGAAGACGCCGGGACCATCATCTCGAAGCCGTCGAGGTGCTCGGGCGCGACGAAGGTGGAGAGCCGGAGCCGTCCCCCCTCCTGATCAGCGAGGGACTGGTTCATCGTCAGGTAGACGACGTCGTCCTCCTCCAGGATGTTCAGGGGCGGCAGGTTCGCGCTGCCGTTCTGGCCGAGGAACAGGGTGGTGCCGCCGGTGGTGCGGAGCGTGGCGCCCTGGTTCGGCGTGCTCGTGGTGGTCGTCGACTCGGCGACCGTCCAGCTCGTCTCCACGAGGCGCGTGGTGTCGAAGGAGAAGCTCAGCGACAGGTCCCCGTCTGGGTCGATCGTCACCTCGCGCTGCAGGTCGACCTGCGCCGGCATTCCGGAGTCGTCGAACGCGAGGGCGATCAGGTCGGCGGTGGTCGCCGGGCCGCTGCCTTCGAGCGAGTCTCCGCCCTTGTTCTGGATGAAGTCGAGGGTCCGGCCGCCGAACCGCGACGTGGCGAAGCTCGGAACCGCGCCGCTGATCGTCCCCGCCATCGGCTCGAGGGTCGTCCCCGCCTGGATGCCGCTGCAGGGCATGACCATCGTCGGCCAGTCGTCGGGCCGGAACGTGAAGCGGCTGGCCCCCGACCGGATGGTCCCCTCGCCGTCCGGGCAGACCGTGACGATCTGGGCCGGGGCCTCCCCGTCCGTGAAGGTGATGGTCACGGTGTTGGCCGGGGTGTGCTCGGTCCAGGCGCCCCAGGCCCCGGCGCCGTCCATCTCACGCGAGCGGAGCACGGTCGCGAGGGTGTTCACGTTGTCGGAGCGGAGGAACACGTGCACATCGGCCGGTGTCACCACCGAGTCGTCGTCGTCGGCTGCGTCGTCGTCGTCGGCTGCGTCGTCGTCATCGGCCGCGTCGTCGTCGTCGGCCGCGTCGTCGTCGTCCGCGATCGACGAGTCGTCGTCGTCCGCGGGGACCGACGGGCAGCCGGCCATCATCAGGAAGCAGAGCAGCGGGGCGGCAAGCCGCGCGAGCAGGCGCAGGTAGGTCATGGGTCTCCTCCAGGGTGCCCGCCAAGTCCTCCTCGCGGGCCGTTCGACCTTACCTAAGCCGTCCCCTCTGACCGGTTACCCAGGCTCCCTGATCACCCAGCGGATGGCGGCATGTGCGGGGTCCTCCGTCCGGACAGGGAGCGCGTGACAGGCCCGGGGACGGACAAAGGGTGGACCTGTCCCGAACCCCTGGAGTCCTCATGACCACCTTGACCCTGCCCCTCCTGCCGCTCCGCGCTGGCGTCCTCTTTCCCTCCACTGCCCTGACCCTGCCGGTGGGCCGCGAGCGCTCCCTGGCGCTGGTGCGATCCCTGAAGACCGGCGACGAGGTCCTCGTCGGCGTCCAGAAGGCGCCGGAGATCCTCGAGCCCTCCCGCGGCGATCTGTTCGACGTCGCGACCCATGCGCGGGTCCACCGCATCGTGCAGACCACCGACCGCGGGGTCCGCCTGATCCTCCAGGGCCTCGGCCGCGCCCGCCTCGGCGAGCTCGTGCGGGACGAGCCCTACTTCGTGGCCAGCGCGACCCTGACCCCCGAGCAGGGGTCGGAGATGGACGCGGTGCGTGGCGGCGTGGACGAGCTCAAGGAGCGGCTGCCGGGCCTCGCGCCCTTCGTGACCGGGCCGCTGGACCGGTTCCTCTCCGAGCTGAACAAGCTGCCGGCGGGCTCGCTGGCGGACCGGGTGGCCGCGTCGCTGCCGCTGGGCCTCGACCGCCAGGTGGAGCTCCTCGGTGAGCCGTCGGTTCCGGCGCGCCTGTCCCGCCTCGCGGAGCTGCTGGACGAGGTCATCGCCCGCGGCGAGATCAAGCAGTCCATCGAGAGCGAGGTCCGGCGCGGCCTCGGCGAGTCCCAGCGCAAGGCGCTGCTCCGGGAGCAGCTGCGGGCCATCCGCAAGGAGCTGGGCGAGGACGGAGACGGCGCCGCCGACAGCGGGGACCTCCGGGAGCGCATCGAGGCGCTCGGTGACCTGCCCGAGGACGTGGCGGAGACGGTCGAGCGCGAGCTGAGCCGCCTCGAGTCCCTCAACCCGCAGCAGGCTGAGTACAACGTCGTGCGGAACTACCTCGACCTCATCGCCTCGCTGCCCTGGAACGAGCGCGCGGACGAGGCGATCGACATCGAGGCGGTGGAGAGCAAGCTCGACGCGGATCACGACGGGCTCGAGGAGCCCAAGAAGCGGATCCTGGAGCACCTCGCCGTCCTGCAGATGGGGGGTGCCGCGAAGGCCACGATCCTCTGCCTCGCCGGCCCTCCGGGCGTGGGCAAGACGAGCCTCGGTCAGTCCGTCGCCGACGCCACGAATCGTCCCTTCGTCCGCATCGCGCTGGGCGGGGTACGCGACGAGGCGTCGATCCGCGGACACCGGCGCACCTACGTGGGTGCGCTGCCGGGCCGGATCCTGGATGCGCTGAAGAAGGCGAAGGTCAAGAACCCGGTGATCCTGCTCGACGAGATCGACAAGCTCGGCCAGAGCTGGATGGGCTCGCCGGAGGCGGCGCTGCTCGAGGTGCTCGACCCGGAGCAGAACAGCACGTTCACGGACCACTACCTGGAGCTGCCCTTCGACCTGTCCGAGGTGCTCTTCCTCACGACCGCGAACGATCTGGGCGGCATCTCCGGCCCGCTGCGGGACCGGCTCGAGATCATCGAGCTCCAGGGGTACACGGTGGAGGAGAAGGCGCGGATCGCCCGGAACCACCTGATCCCGCGGGAGCTCGAGGACCACGCGATCACCGAGGATCTGCTCCGCATCGACGACGACGCCCTGAGCGCGATCATCACCGGATGGACGCGCGAGGCGGGGGTGCGTCAGCTCAAGCGGGAGGTCCGCAAGCTCGCCCGGGCGGTGGCCCTGAGCCTGGCACGGTCGCCGGACGCGCGGCCTGAGGCGCTGCACGTGACGGTGGAGTCCCTCGCGGACGTGCTCGGTCGGCAGCGGTTCTTCGACGACGTGGCCGAGCGGACGGCGCTGCCCGGGGTGGCGACGGGGCTGGCGTGGACGCCGGTGGGCGGCGACATCCTCTTCATCGAGACCTCGCGCATGCGAGGGAAGGGGAGCATCCAGATCACGGGCCAGCTGGGTGATGTGATGCAGGAGTCCGCGAAGGCGGCGCTGACGTACGTGCGGTCCCACGCCGAGGAGCTCGGCGTGGACCCGGAGTTCCTGGCGACGTCGGACCTGCACATCCACGTGCCGGCGGGCGCGGTGCCGAAGGACGGGCCGTCGGCGGGCGTCACGATGTTCACCGCGCTGACGTCGCTCCTGACGGGGCGGCGGGTGAAGCCGGACGTGGCGATGACGGGCGAGGTGACGCTGCGCGGGCGGGTGCTGCCGGTGGGCGGCATCAAGAGCAAGGTGATCGCCGCGCACCGCGCGGGGCTGACGACGATCGTCCTGCCGAAGCGCAACGAGCGGGACGTGGCCGAGATCCCCGAGTCGATCACGAGCGACCTGACGTTCGTCTTCGCCTCGGACATGGGCGAGGTGCTGACGGCAGCGCTCGAGGATCTGCCGTCCCTGGGGATGACCCAGGAGGCTGCCCCCGTCGAGGGAGCGAACGACCCCCACGCGGCGTAGCAGGCAAGGCGGCGCCAACGCAAAGCGGCGCCTTGGCGCCAACGCAAAGCGGCGCCTGGCGCCGCTGCGCAGGCGTCCCCGCCAGGGGCGCCGGAGTCGCGGGTGGTCGGGGCCCCCGATCTGTCGAGGCTCGGCAGAGCCGTGAAGCGAGCGCCGAAGGCGAGCCCTCGGGCCGGCCGCTTGCGGCCGTCGCTTTCCGGATCTGACGGGCGTCGGCAGATCCTCCCACGGGGGCCCCGCCCTGCAAGGCGCCTCGGCGCCGCGCAGCGCGCCCCCGGCGCGCGAAGTCAACTCGCCTCCGCGCGCGTCCGCCCTACCCGTCCCCTCGGGAGAAGCCGCAGCAACATGTACCCGCACGCCCGGACAAACCAACCGGGGCCCGAAGCCCACCCCGGGGACGGCTGCGCAGCGGCGCCGAGCGCCGCTTTGCGTCCACTCGCCCTACTCCCGGTCGAACGCGACCAGCATCGCCGGCACCAGGAGCAGGTCCGCGACCACCGCCACCATCAGGCACACGGGGACGTACACCCCCAGCATGTGCGTCGTGAGGTAGCCGGTGCTCGCGAAGGGCCCGAAGCCCATCACCAGGATCACCGTCGTCATCACGATGGCCCGCCCCGCAAACGAGAACGTCCGCCGGATCGCCTCGTCCTTGGTGTGGCCCTTCTCCCGCTCCAGCCGGTACCGCACGAGGAAGTGGATGGTGTCGTCCACTCCGATCCCGAGCGCGAGCACCGCCACGATCAGGAAGTCGCTGTCCACCTGATCCCAGGTCGCCCCGAGCCAGCCGACGTAGGCCAGCAGCGGCAGCAGGTTCGGCACCATCGAGCCGAGCCCCATCCGCGCTGAGCGCAGCGCCCGCACCATCATCATCGCGATCACCAGGAACGAGACGATGAGGCTGTTCCGCTGGCCTCGCAGGATGTCGTCCAGCCAGTCCCCCAACAGATACGTCATCCCCGTCGTCGTGACCGAGACCCCTGCCGGGAGCACCTCGGCTGCGATCGACCGGGCCTGCGCCGCCACCTCCGCGCTCTCCCGGAATCCCTCGCCCTCCAGCCGCAAGGCGATGCGCAGGCGTCGGCGGGGGAAGTCGAGGAGCTGGTCGAGGTTCTCGCCCCCGCCGCCCTCGAACAGCAGCAGGTACTGGGCCAGGCCCGCTCGCTCCATCGGCATGCGCGCCGGCGACTCGGGGACGATCGCGTCCTGGACCACCTCCATGAGTTCCACGAGCGAGCTCGCGTCGTCCACCCCCTCGATCCCCTCCACCCGATCGTGCAGCGCGACGATCCCGGCCCACGCGTCGTCGTCGAGGACCCGCCCGTCCTCGTCCGCCTCCACGTACACGTCGAGGATGTTGCTCCCCTCGAAGCGCTCCAGGAACCAGCGCTGGTCCACCCGCACCGGGTGGTCGTCGTCGAGGCGCGCGGAGAAGTCGGTCTCCACGTGGAGCTGGAGCGTCCCCCAGATGAGCGCCGCCGTCACCACGGTCGACACGGCGAGCACCGCCTTCGTCCGTCGAAGCACCGCGCGCTCACACCAGGCGAGGAACCCGTCGAGCCACCGGTGCACCCGGCCCGTGGTCCCGGCCCGGAGCGGCTCGGGCGTCGGCAGGAACGAGAACAGCACCGGGCCCAGCGTCATCGCTTGGAGCAGCGCGATCGCCACCCCGCAGCCGAGCACGATCCCCAGGTGGCGGAACACGGGCGTCGGCACCAGCGCGAGCGACAGGAACCCGACGAATGTCGTCGCGGACGTGTAGAGGCAAGCGCGACCCACATCCTCGGCCGCCGCCAGGATCGCGGCTCGCTTGCGCTCCTCCTCCGAGCTGCCCTCCGGATGCTCCAGCTCGAGGAGGTACGCCGAGCAGAGGTGGACCATGTCGGAGAAGGAGACGATGAGGATGACGGCGGGGACGATGGCGAAGAGGACGTTCACCTCGGGGTCGAGGTGTACCGCGAGGCCCATCGTCCAGACCACGCCGAGCAGCGCCAGCGACGTGCTCACCGCCGCCGGCCACAGGCGCCCGAACAGCAGCCAGACGGCTCCGAGCATCAAGAAACAGACCAGCGGGAAGACCCGCAGCAGGATGTCCATGGTCAGGGACAGCACCGCTCCGAGCTGGGCCTGCATGCCCACGATGCGCAGCGCGCCCGCGTCGAAGCCCGCGTCCACCATCGCGTCCGTGATCCCGCCGATGATCTCGGGGACGGTCTCGGACGCCCGATCCGGGTCCGAGGTCATCTCCGCCACCAGCGCTGACGCGCGCCCGTCCGCGCTGACGAGCAGGCCCCCGGCGAGGGGATCGCGGGAGAGCTCCTCGAGGAGGGCGGCGTCCCCTGCGTCGTCGGCGTCCCGGGCCGCGTCGGCCCAGCTCTCCACCCACAGGGTCCCCCCGTCGCCCCGGATCCGCTGCGCCCCGACGAGGCTCGCCACCCCCTCGATCTCCGGCTGGGTCTCGATCACGGACACCGCGGCTTCGAGGCGGTCGAGCGACGCGTCCGAGAGCGGCGCGTCGTCCTCCCAGGCCACCACGATGATCTCGTCGTTCGCGAAGTCGTCGGCGAGGGCGAGGTGGGCGAGATACTTCGGGCTCTCCCCGAGGAAGAGCTTGCCCACCGAGCTGGCGACCACCGCCCGCGACGCGGACCAGCCGGCCACCGCCGTGATCACCAGGCACAGCGCGAGGAGCGCGGCCCGGTGGGAGAGCACCCACTCGAAGTAGCGACGCATCAGCGGGCGCTCACGTGGCGGCGGTCGCGGCGAAGAGGAGCTGGGCCCCGAAGTAGAGCGGCGCCCCCCAGAGCTTGTTGTCGAACCCCGGTGCGATGAACCGGTCGCGCGCGACGGAGAGGTCCGAGACGAAGAACATCACCGCCGCTGCGAGGAACAGCGGCCGCCCGGTCGCGCCAGTCGCGCCGGCGGCGAGCGCCACCATGGCGGAGATCACGACCATGTAGGCGATGACGGGGCCCTTCATTCGTCCCTGCACGTGCGGGAGGATCCACCGCGCGATCACCGGCAGCAGGACGAGGACGAGCACGAGCCCGCCGGCGAGCCACGGCCCAGCGAGGCCGATCTGGACGAACATCACCGCGTAGGCGAGGTGGCCGAGGAGGAAGGCGACGAGCCCGCTGAGGAAGAAGCGTTGCTTGCGGGACAGGAGGAAGACGTCGCCGAACCAGCAGAGCACGAGCGCCCCCACCAGCGTGCGGGTCCACGTGCCCTCCCAGGCGCCGAACGCCACGGCCTCCAAGATGAAGGCCGTGGCCGCCGTCGTCTTCGCCACCACCTTCAGCGGCAGGTTCCCCGTCCGCTCGGCCCAGAGGAGGGCGAGCGTCCCGAGGATCACCACCCCAGCCCAGAGTTCTCCGCTCATCGGTCTCCCGTGGATGCGCCTCCCAGCCTGCCTGATACTGTCCTCGCCGTCTCGACGCCCCCCGGAGTCTCCCGTGCGCACCCTGCTTCTCCTCGCGCTCACCCTCGTCGTCGGATGCCCGGCTGCGGGCCCGTCCGACGACGACGACTCCGCCACGGCCGAGGTGACGCCGAAGTTCGGCTCCGAGTTCGCCGGCGGCGACCGGCCCGTGTTCGTGCAGGTGCCGGATGGCTACGACGGCCTCACCCTGCACCCCCTGGTCATCCTCCTCCATGGCTATGGGGCCTCGGGGGATCTCCAGGACATCTACTTCCGGTACGGCGACCGGGTCTCCCTCGACGGGTTCTTCCTCCTCGCCCCGGACGGCACCCGGGACAGCAGCGGCACCCCGTTCTGGAACGCGCGGCCCACGTCCCCCGAGCCCATCGATGACGTGGCGTACCTCACGGGCCTCGTGGACGAGATGCTCGACGAGTGGGCCATCGATCCTGCGCGCGTCTACTTCGCAGGCCACAGCAACGGGGGCTACATGAGCTATCGCCTCGCGTGCGAGATCCCCGATCGCATGGCCGCCATCCTCAACTTCGCCGGTCTCTCCCCCTACGAGGACGACGCGGCCTGCTCCCCCTCGGAGCCGGTCTCCGTGCTCCACGTACACGGCACCGAGGACGCGGACGTGCCCTACGCCCCCACGGACGGGCGCATGGGCGCGGAGGACCTCGCGGCGCTCTGGGCCGACCGAGCGTCCTGCGGAGCCGGCCCCACCGAGGGCGGGCGCCTCGACCTGATCGACGGCATCGCCGGCGACGAGACCCGGACGGAGGACTGGAGCGAGTGCGCCCCCGGGACCGCCGTCTCGTTCTGGGCGCTCGAGGAAGGGGGGCACCTGCCGTTCTTCAACGGAGTCTGGGCCGAGTCGACGCTCGCCTGGCTCCTGGCACAGCGCAAGGGCGGAGAGTGAACCAGCGCAAGGCTCGGCGGCCGCCGAAGGTCACGCGGGCGGCGCTGGAGCGCGCCTCCGTGCACCACCTCCAGCGGTACCCGGCGACGAAGGAGCAGCTGCGGCGGGTGCTGAAGCGGCGGCTCGACCGCGCGACGCGTCGCGCCGACGGTGAGCCCCCGGACCGTGAGGCGGTGCTCGCCGACATCGAGGAGCTCCTCGCCCAGCTCGAGGAGCGCGGCGCCCTCGACGACGCGCGGCTGGCGCGGATCCTCGCGGTCGACTGGCTCCGCCGGGGCACCTCTCCCCCGATGATCCGCGCGAAGCTGCGGCAGAAGGGGGTTGCCAGCGACCTCGTCACCGAGGCGATCGAGCACGCCCGGGCGGAGGCGCGGGCTCAGGGGGCCGACCCCGAGCTCGCCGCCGCGGCGAGCTACGCGCGGCGGCGGCGCCTGGGGCCATTTCGCACGGACGCGCAACAGAGGGCCGAGCGCCGAGACAAGGATCTGGCGTCCCTGGGGCGCCGCGGCTTCCGCTTCGACGTGGCGCGCCGCGTCATCGACGCCGACGATCCCGACGATCTCCCCGATCCCCTCCACTGAGACTCCCATGACCCACGTCTTCGAGCTGTCTGACCCGAACCGCGTCTCCAACCTGATGACTCGAGGAGGCGGGCCCGCGGTGATCGACTTCTGGGCGGGCTGGTGCGGGCCCTGCCGCGTGATGAAGCCGGTCTTCGCCCAGGTGGCCGAGGACTTCGCGGACAGCGAAGTCGGCTTCTATTCGCTGGACACCGAGGCGCACAAGGACATCGCGCGCAGCTTCCGCGTCCGCTCGCTGCCGACGCTGATCTTCGTGGACGATGGGCAGATCGTGGATGTGGTGATCGGCCGCATCGACGGCAAGCGCCTGACGAAGAAGGTGGACTGGCTGATCCGCAAGAGCCGCGGCGAGACGCTGCTCGGGCGCATCGCCTCGAGGCTCCGTGGCGAGTGACGCCGCGCTCGTGCAATGTCCCGCGGGGCGGCCCGTAGTGACGGCCGGACCGCGAGACCGGGGTCCATGGGAGACACGTAGGAGATGATGGGCTTTCTCGGCAACGTCCTCTGGTTCCTGTTCGGCGGCCTCTGGTCGTTCCTCGGCTACGCCTGGGGGGCGCTCGTCATGTGCCTCACCATCGTGGGCATTCCCTTCGGCATTCAGTCCTGGAAGCTCGGCGTCGCGTCCCTGGCGCCGTTCGGCAAGGAGATCAAGGTCCACGAGCGCACGGACTCGCCGCTGAACGTGGTGATGAACGTGATCTGGATCCTGCTCGCGGGCTGGCCGATCGCCCTGGCGCACCTCAGCCTGGCGATCACCATGGGGATCACGATCGTGGGGATCCCCTTCGCCGTGCAGCACATCAAGCTGCTGCCCCTGTCGCTGGCGCCGTTCGGGCGGACGCTCGAGTAGGACGCAGAGGGCGGCGTCCCGGCCGGCGGGCTCGGGCGGACTACTCCTCGATGTCCACGTCCGCGTCCTCGGTCCGGGGCTCGCCCATGAGCTCCTCGCTCAGGCCCTGCAGGTGCCCCTCCATCCGGTAGCCCGCTCGGGTCTGCAGGCCTTCGTCGCCCTTGACCCCCTCCGGGGCGAAGCCGAGCCCGGTGAGCAGCAGCTCACGGGTCCCGTCCCCGGTCTTCGCGTTGTGGACCGACACGCCGGAGGCGCCCAGCAGCTCCTGCATGCGATCGATCACCGCCTGGACCTGGGGTGGCGTCCCCTGCCCGTCGTAGGGCTCGGGGCGGAGGACGGTCAGGCAGGGGAACTCGGAGCAGTCGAGGACGAGCAGCTCGCCTGCGCCTTCCTCGTCGACGAAGGCCCGCATGTTCCGCTCGAACTCCGCGGGCCGAAACCCGTCGGGGACGTCCTCGGGCCACGGCTGGGGCTCTCCTCGCACCGCCGCGAGCTGTCCCGACGTCAGGGCCTGCTGGGCGGACAGGCGGGCGATCTCGTCCTGAAGCGCCGCGATCACCTGCTCGGCGTCGTCCCCGCGGATGGTCTCCTGGGTGCCTTCGGCCCTGGGCGCCGTCCGCACCCTGACCTGCGGCCGGGGTGGGGGAGGGGAGCCGACCGATCGCTGCTGCCCCGCGGCGACGACCACGGCCGGCGCGTCCTCCTCGGCGGAGATGAGCGCCGTCCCTTCGTAGACGGCGACGGTGACGAGGGAGCCCGCGAGGGCGGCGACGAGGTGGGTCGTGTTCATGGCGTCTGCCTCCTGCCCTTCTCCACGCAGCAGCGCCCCCGCAGGTTCCACCGTGATGAGCGCGCGCCCGTCCACGTCCACAACCCGGTCCGCGGCGAGGACCCGCGCAGAGCCTGTCACCAGCTGGCTCCCCTCCGCGAGGACGAGCGCGGGCGGAGCGGGCCGCGACGCGATCGCCGCGCCGGCGCCCACCAGCCCCGCGAGCAGGACGGCGGCCAGGAGCGGCAGCGGAGAACGACGCGCAGCGGGGCCCTCCGCTGCGGCCAGGACAGCCGCGTTCAGGCCCGCGGGCACCGGCTCTTCGTCCGGAAGGGAAGAGAGGAGGTCGTCGAGGTCGGTCATCGGGTGACTCCGATCAGGCCAGGCAGCAGCTCCTTGAGCCGCGCGCGGGCGCGGTGCAGCCGTGACTTCACCGTCCCCAGCGCGATCCCCTCCGCGTCGGCGATGGTGGCGAGCTCCTGGCCGTGGATGTGATGCAGGACGACGACTCGCCGGGCGGCGTCGGGCAAGGCGGCGATGGCGTCCTCGACCCGGGCTCTCACGCGCGCGTCATCCAGAGCCCGGTCGGGGGCAGCGGCGTCCGTCGCCGGCTCGGGAGGCTCCGCGAGCGGGACCACGACGGCTCGCACGCGGCGGCGGCGGTGCCGGTCGACGAGGTGGCGGTGCGCCACGGTGAGCAGCCAGGAGCGGAAGGGCTGACGCCCCCGGACATCGAAGCGGTCCAGGTGCCGAAAGACCTTCTCCCAGATGGCCTGGTAGGCGTCATCCGGGTCGTGGTCGAGGCGGCGGCACAGGGCATAGACGGCCGGACCGTCGCGCCCAAGCAGCTGCGCCCAGGCGGCGTGATCGCCGCGCTGGGCGCGCTGAACTAGAGCATCGGGGAGGGGGGCTGGCTCGGCCATCAGGAGGGATCACGCGCCGGCTGCGCGTGAGGTTCCCTCGAACCCCCGAGTCGCCGAATCAGGTGCCGTCGCCGTACCAGACCTCGACGTCGTAGGCGCCCGAGGTGGTGCCGTTCGCGCCGGCGACGCCCACGACGATGCGGTACGGGTTCTGGCCCCCCTGGACGATCACCGCCTCGGAGTAGCCGGGGTTGCTGTCGTTCTCGCGGTCGTAGGAGGTGTCACACGCGATGCCCGAGCCGAGCTCCGGCGGGTACTCGGTGGTGTCCGTCCCGACCTTGATCGCCAGGAGAGACACGTCGACCAGCGGGTCCGTCGGGGTGACGCGGACGTGGTAGTCGCCCACGCCCTCGGCCAGGGAGTCGTCCTCGAACACGAACGCGCCGGTCCAGTTGGTCTCCTCGGTGCCCGGCCAGCAGGCGAACCCACCGCTGCTTCCCCAGTCGATGTCCATCGTCTCGCCGTCGGAGAGGTTGCCGGACCAGCCGTTGTCGGGCGCGGTCTCGGGCATGGTGGCGCCGTTCTGGAGGAGGGGGCCGGGTCCGCCGCCCTCGCCGGGGCAGCCGGTGCTGGCGAGGAGGAGCGTGGACAGGGCGACGAGGGTGATCGAGCGCATCAAGGTCTCCGGTCGAGGTGGGAGCGCATCCTACTCGGACAGACCAGGGCGTGCTCGGGTCTGCTAAGTCGCTGCCGCCGCCGGGTCCGCCTCTCCGCTCCCGGCCGCTGGAGAAGCACCCATGGCCCTTCAGGCAGGCATCGTCGGTCTCCCCAACGTCGGCAAGTCGACGCTGTTCAACGCGCTCACCGCCGCGGGCGCCGACAGCGCCAACTACCCCTTCTGCACCATCGAGCCGAATGTGGGCGTCGTCCCGGTGCCCGACCCGCGGCTCGACGAGATCAACGGCGTCATCCAGACCCAGAAGATCATCCCGGCGACCGTCGAGATCGTGGACATCGCGGGCCTCGTGCGCGGCGCGAGCAAGGGAGAGGGTCTGGGGAACCAGTTCCTCGGAAACATCCGCAGCACGGATGCGGTGCTCGAGGTGGTCCGTTGCTTCGACGACGGCGACGTCGTCCACGTGGACGGCTCCGTCGATCCCCTGCGGGACATCGAGACCATCGAGATCGAGCTGGTCCTCGCCGACCTCGACTCGGCCACCCGCCGCAAGGACAAGTACGTGCGCGCGGCGAAGGGCCCCGACAAGGAGGCGAAGTTCCACCTCGCCGTGGCGGAGAAGCTCATCGCCCTGTTCGAGGACGGCAAGCCCGCCCGCAGCGGCGACTGGACCGAAGACGAGTGGGCCAGCGTGATGGACGCGCAGCTCATCACGAGCAAGCCCGTGCTGTACGTGTGCAACGTCGACGAGGACGGGCTCCTCGAGGAGAACGAGCACGTGGCCGCCGTGCGCGCCCTGGCGGCCGAGCAGGGCGCGGGGGTGGTCGTCATCTGCGCGAAGGTCGAAGCCGAGCTCTCGGAGCTCGAGCCCGAGGAGCGGGACGAGTTCCTGGCGGAGCTGGGGCTCAACGAGCCGGGCCTCGCCCAGCTGGCTCGGGAGACCTACCGGCTGCTCGGTCTGCAGACCTACTTCACCGCGGGACCGAAGGAGATTCGCGCGTGGACGGTCAAGGTGGGCGCGAAGGCTCCCCAGGCCGCCGGCGTGATCCACACGGACTTCGAGCGGGGATTCATCAAGGCCGAGGTCTACACGATCCCGAACCTCGTGGAGCACGGCGGAGAAGCGGCGCTGAAGGCGGCCGGGCTCCTGCGCATCGAGGGCAAGGAGTACGTGGTCGCCGACGGCGACGTGATGCACTTCCGCTTCAACGTCTGAGCCGCCAGCGGCGCGCCTGGCGCTGGCCCTCCCTCTGACGCGATCCGAGCCCGCGGCGCGCGGTCTCCGGGTCGATCCGTGCCCGCCCGCGAACGGGCCACTCGTCGTCGGAGACCCTGCGACTCGGGCGATGACCGTGGTACGAAGGAACCCTCGTCACCTCCGCTTGCCGTGGGATATGGTGGCGCGCGCATGTGGTTCGTTGCCGGAGGGATCGGCGTCGATGGACCACGCAAAGGATGGACAATGCTCCGAACGACTCGTTCTCTGGTCGCTCTCTTCGCGCTCCTGCTGCTGTCGCTTCCCGCGTCCGCGCTCGCGAGCCACTTCCGAGGGGGGACGATCACCTGGACTCGTACTTCGTCCACGTCGACGACGGCGAACTTCAACATCACCCACTCGTGGCGAGTCTCGCCGTCGATCAACCTGATCTACTCCAGTGGTGGCAGTTCCGGCGGCCTGAGCAGCACCAGCCTCGGGACCTTCACGGACTCCACGGGGTCGACCTACACGGCGTACCAGTCCACGACGAGTCAGAACTTCGGGACGAGCACGGGGTCGCGCACGGCGCACTTCGTCTCGTGTTGCCGGATCTCGAACCTCCAGGACGGGTGGAACGACGAGTACTTCCGCGTCGAGAGCGTGATCAACTTCTCCGGTGGCAACACCGCGTCGCCCGCCATCGGCGCTCCGGCGCTGCTCCAGATGGTGCCGAACACCGGCAACAGCGTGTCCATGTCGGTCGTCGATCCCGACCCGAACGAGTCCGCCACCTGCACCTTCTCGACCGCCGGCCAGTCCGTGGGTCAGTCGTACCCCTCGGGCACGAACGCCAGCACCATCTTCCGCCCCTCGTGGCTCAGCGTCTCCTCCAACTGCGTCCTCACCGCCACTCCCACCGGCTCCGCCCCGTCGCTCTGGGCGTACGCGGTCCGGGTGACCGACTCCCACGGCGCCGTGACGACCTTCGACGGGATGATCGAGCTGGTCAGCGGCTCGCCTCCGACGTGCACGGGCGGCGGCAACTTCAACGTCACCGTCGGCCAGCCCTTCAGCACGTCGTTCACGGGGACGAACCCCACGGGCGGCAACGTCAGCTTCCAGATCACGGGTCAGCCGAGCGGTTCGACCCTGTCGCCGACCAGCGGCTCCTCGGGGACGACCTCGACCTTCAGCTGGACGCCCCAGGCGGGTGACTTCGGCCAGACCTACGCGGCGACGGTCATCGTCACGAACAGCCAGAACCTCCAGGACACCTGCCCCCTCGGGCTCACCGTCCCGGTGAACAACCCGCCGACGGCCGAGGCCAACGGCCCCTACTCGGGCAACAAGGGCTCGAGCATCTCGGTCACCGCCGCGGGCTCGTCCGACAGCGACGGCACGATCACCAACTACGCCTGGGACTGTGACAACGACGGCACGTTCGAGGTCAGCACCACCTCGGTGAGCGCTTCGTGCGGCCCCTACTCGCTCGGCGGGACCTACACCGCCACCCTGCGGGTCACCGACGACCAGGGCAGCATCGACACCGACACCGCGTCGATCGTGATCGCGAACCTCGGGCCCAACGCGGAGGCCGGCGGGCCGTACACCACGAACCAGGGTGTTCCCGTCACGATCAACGGGAACGCGTCCTCCGATGGCGACGGCGGCGCGCTCACCTACGCGTGGGACTGCAACACCAGCAACGGGACCAGCTACACCGCGGGCGGCTCGACCTTCTCCTGCACCTACGGCGACGACGGCACCTTCTTCGGCTCCCTCCGCGTGTGCGACCCCGAGCTCTCCTGCGACACGGACAGCTTCCAGGTCACCTCCACGAACACGCCGCCCACCGCGAACGCCGGTGGGCCGTACACCACGGGTCAGGGCGTCCCGGTCACGGTCTCGGGGAGCGCCTCGAGCGACCCCGACGGTTCGATCACCGCCTACGAGTGGGACTGCGACGCCAGCGACGGCATCAGCTTCTCCACCCCCTCGGCCAGCGCGACCTCGACCTGCACCTGGCCGGATGACGGCACCTACACCATCACGCTGCGCGTCACGGACGACGACGGCGGTCAGGCCACGGACACGGCCACCGCGACCGTCACAAACACCGCCCCCATCGCGAACGCGGGTGGCCCCTACAACGGGCAGAAGAACTCGAACATCACCGTGACCGGCGCCGCTTCGAGCGACCCGGACGGCACCATCGTGACCTACCGGTGGGACTGCGACGCCAGCAACGGCGTGGCCCTCTCCGCGGGCTCCAGCTCGCCCACCCTGAACTGCAACTACAGCTCCATCGGCACCTACACCGTCACCCTCGAGGTCACGGACGATGACGGCGCCACCGACACGGACACGGCGACGGTCTCGGTCGTGAACGCCGACCCCGTGGCGAACCCCGGCGGCCCCTACTCGACCTTCCAGAACACGCCGCTCACCGTGAACGGCGCGCTCTCGAGCGACCCCGACGGCTCGATCGTAACCTACGAGTGGGACTGCGACGCCAGCAACGGCATCAGCTACTCCGCCGCGAGCGCGAGCCCGGTGTTCTCGTGCTCCTACACCAGCACCGGCACGCGGACCCTGACCTTGCGGGTCACCGACGACGACGGCGCGACGGACACGGGCACCACCACCGTCGCGGTGACGAACCAGACCCCCGTCGCCGAGGCTGGCGGCCCGTACACGGGCAGCCAGAGCGTGGCGATGCCGGTGTTCTCCTTCGGGTCGGTGGACCCGGACGGCTCCATCGTCTCCTACGACTGGGACTGCACCAGCGACGGCACCTACGACACGACGACCTCGAGTCAGACCGGCGCCACCTGCACCTACCCGACCATCGGCACCTACACGATCACCCTGCGGGTGACCGACGACGACGGCGCGACCGACTTCGACACCGCCACCGCCCAGATCGGCAACCAGGCGCCCGTCGCCGCGCCCGGCGGTCCCTACGCGGCGCTCCAGAACACGAACGTCCTCATCGACGGCAGCCAGTCCGCGGACGTGGACGGCACCATCGTCACCTACGAGTGGGACTGCGACAGCGGCGACGGGGTGAGCTTCACCAGCACCGGCGGCGCGCCGGTGTTCACTTGCTCCTACGCGGCCATCGGCACGTACACGGTCACCCTGCGGGTCACCGACGACGACGGCGCGACGGACATCGAGACGACCCAGGTCGTGGTGAGCAACGGCGACCCGGTCGCCGTGGCAGGGGGCCCCTACTCGGGTTCCAAGAACACCCCCATCGCCGTCGACGGCTCCGGCAGCTCGGACGCCGACGGCAACATCGTCCTGTACGAGTGGGACTGTGACGAGGATGAGGTCATCGACATCACCTCGAGCTCGCCCACCGGCGGCACGTGCACCTACCCGAACATCGGCACCTACACCGTCTACCTCATCGTGACCGACAACAACGGCGGCACCGACGACGACACGGCCACCGTGACGATCTCCCCGGTGGACCCCGTGGCCGACGCCGGCGGTCCCTACGCGGGAACCCAGGGCGTGCCCATCGCGATCGACGGCTCGGGCAGCTCGGACGCTGACGGCAACATCGTCACGTACGAGTGGGACTGCGAGGGCGACGGGATCTTCGAGTTCACCTCGTTCAACAGCAACGACGTGACCTGCACCTACGCCTCCGTCGGCACCTTCACCCTCCAGCTGCGGGTGACGGACGACGACGGCCTGACGGACATCGACACCGTCCAGGTGACGCTCCAGAACATCCTCCCCGTCGCGGACGCCGGCGGCCCCTACACCGGCAGTGAGGCCGTGGCCATCGCCATGGACGGCACCGGCTCGGGCGACGTGGACGGCACGATCGTTCAGTACTCCTGGGACTGCGACACCGATGGCCTCCCCGACGCCATCAGCCCCACCGCGTACGGCAGCACCTGCACCTACCCGGCGGCGGGCATCTACACCGTCACCCTCACCGTGACCGACAACGACGGCGCGACCGACAGCGACACCGCGAGCGTCAACGTCGTCAGCTCCCCGCCGGTCGCGAACGCCGGTGGCCCGTACAACGGGGGCGAGGGCAGCCTCATCCTCCTCGACGCGTCCGGCTCCTTCGATACGGGTGGCTCCATCGTCTCCTACGAGTGGGACTGCGCGAGCGATGGCGTCTACGAGATCACGAGCTCCCAGCCCCTGGGCAATGGCTGCTCCTACGAGGACGAAGGCAACTTCACCGTGACCCTGCGGGTGACGGACGACGACGGCGACTCCACCGTCTCGGTGGCGACCATCGCGGTGGCCAACGTCGCCCCGACGCTGGTGGGCCCGGCCGGCCCCACCAACGGCGACGAGGGCTCGAGCCTGAACTGGTCCGCCACGGCGACCGACCCCGGCGTGAACGACGTCCTCTCGTACACGTGGGACTTCGGCGACGGCGCCTCCGGGACCGGCTCGTCGGTCTTCCACACCTACGCGGAGAACGGCGTTTACACCGTGACCGTGACCGTGGACGACGGTGACGGCGGCTCGGACGTGAACAGCATCCTGGTGACGATCGACAACGTCGCTCCCCAGTTCAACCTGGCGACCATCCCCAACCTCGGGGACGAGGGCCAGCAGCTGACCTTCACGGCCACCGCGTTCGACCCGGGCAGCGAGGACGTCCTGACCTTCAACTGGGACTTCGGCGACGGCGGCACGGAGACGGGCGACAACGTCGTCTACACCTACGTGGATGACGGCGTCTTCACCGTCACCGTCACCGTGACGGACGACGACGGCGACAGCGACGTCACCTCTGCCCAGATCACGATCAACAACGTCGACCCGACGATCAACCTGCTCGCCGGTGACCTGGTGGGCAACGAGGGCGACCTGCTGACCTGGGAGGCGCAGGCGTCTGACCCCGGCGTGCTCGATGTCCTGACCTACTCGTGGGACTTCGGCGACGGGAACACCGCGACCGGCCAGGTGGTCTCGAACACCTTCGAGAACGAGGGCCAGTACGTGGTCCAGCTCACGGTCACCGACGGTGACGGCGGCATCGCGGTCGGGAACCTGACGGTGGTGATCTCCAACCTCGCGCCGTCCGTGACGAGCGTCACCGCGCCGGGAGGCGACGAGGGCGTGGCCCTGAACTGGTCGGCCATCGCGTCCGACTCGGGCGTGAACGACACGATCACCTACTCGTGGGACTTCGGTGACGGCACCTTTGCCAGCGGCGACACCGTCACGAAGACCTACGACGACGACGGGACCTTCTCGGTCGTCGTCTCCGCCATGGACGACGCCGGGGCGGTGGGCACCGCCCTCGTCGAGGTGACGATCAACAACGTGGCGCCGGTCATCACCTCGATGGCCGCTGTCCCCGACATCTTCCCGGACGAGGGCAGCGAGCTCGACCTGGTGTCCACCGCCACCGATCAGGGCGCGGACGACATCCCCGACCTCATCTACACGTGGGACTTCGGCGACGGCAGCCCCACCGAGACGGGGCAGAACGCCGAGCACACCTGGGCGGACGACGGCACGTTCGTCGTGACCCTGACCGTCGACGACCAGGACGGCGGCGTCACCACCGAGACCCTGACGATCGAGGTCCAGAACGTCGACCCGATCATCTCCACGTCCCCGCCGGTCAACGCCCTCGAGGACTCGCTGTACACCTACCAGCCGCAGGTCCAGGACCCGGGCGACGAGGTGTTCACCTGGACCATCTCGGCCTCGGCGCCGCCGAGCATGACGATCGATCCGGCCACGGGGCTCATCCAGTGGACGCCGGACTACGACGACTTCCTCGTCGGCCAGTACAGCCTGACGCTGACGGTGGACGACGGTGACGGTGGGATCGACCAGCAGTCCTGGACGATCACGGTGTTCTCCGACGACAGCGACGGCGACGGCATGCCGGACGACTGGGAGAACGACAACGGCCTCGATCCCTTCGACCCGACGGACGCCGGTCAGGATCCCGACGGCGACGGCATCACCAACCTCGGTGAGTTCGGCCTCGACCAGGATCCCTTCAACTACGACGGGCCGACCGCCCCGACGCCGGTGTTCCCCATCGCGGGCGAGGAGGTCGACGAGGTGTCGCCCGACCTCATCGTCGACAACGCGACCGACCCGCAGAACGAGGTCCTGCTCTACGACTTCGAGCTCTACGAGGACGAGTTCATGCTCAACCTCGTGACGAGCGTCTTCGGCGTGAACGAGGACCAGTCGGGTCAGACCTCGTGGAAGGTCGACGTGCAGCTCGTCGAGGATCAGGAGTACTTCTGGCGCGCCCGGGCGAACGACCCGTGGACGCCGGGCCCCTGGACGGACCTGGAGAACTTCACCCTCAACGAGTTCAACGACCAGGCTGGCGTGCCGGACCTCGTCTACCCCATCGAGGGTGAGACGGTCACCGTCCTGCAGCCCACCCTCGAGTGGACGCAGGTGGAGGACCCGAACGGCGATCCCATCACCTACGACGTCGTCGTCTACGCGGACGACATGACCACGGTCGTGGCCGACGTCCAGGGAGTCGCGGACTCCGGGAACTCCACCACGCTCTGGACGGTCGACGTCCAGCTCATCGACGACGAGGACTACTACTGGACGGCCCGCGCGGTCGACGACGAGGGTCTCGCCGGCGATTGGGCCGAGATGGAGTGGTTCTTCCTGACCACCGAGAACGGCGCCCCCGGCGACCCGGTCTTCATCGACCCGCTCGATGGCGATCAGATCGACGAGCAGTCGCCGGTCCTCACCGCCACCGAGGTCACCGACCCCGAGGGCGGCGAGCTCACCTACGAGTTCGAGATCGACCAGGTCGGCTCGTTCGACTCCATCGACTACCGCATGGGCACCGTCCCCGCGACGGACACCGGCACGGTCTGGTGGGACCTCGAGCAGGCGGGCATCGTGCTCGACGAGAACGAGTGGGCCTTCGCCCGCGTCCGCGCCATCGACGAGGTGAACATCGCCTCGGCGCCGGACACCATCTCGTTCTTCGTGCGCGGCCCGAACGACGCACCCGACATGCTGACGCTCATCAGCCCCGAGGACGGCTCGACCGTTGCGGGCGTCGGCGTCGAGCTGGTGGTCAGCAACGTGGATGACATCGAAGGAGACGACGTCTTCTACGACTTCATCCTGGCGACCGACCCTGAGCTGACCGAGGTGGTCTACGAGGCCGAGGGCGTGTCCGAGGGCGCTGGACCCGCGGGCTCCGAGGAGTTCACCTCCGTCGCCATCCCGGAGACGCTCGTGGGTGAGTACTGGTGGACGGCGCGGGCCGTCGACGAGTTCGGCGCCGTGACCCCCTGGGCCGAGTCCTTCCGCTTCACCGCCACCGGTGACACGGACACTGGACCCATCATCGACCCCGACTCCTTCGTCGGTGGCGGCGGCTGCAAGGGCTGTGTCGGCTCGGTGAGCCCGGTGGACAGCCCGGCCACCTGGTGGCTCGTGGCCCTCATTCCCGCCGCGGCGCTGATGCGTCGGCGGCGCTGAGACCCGGCGCCTCCGGGCGCACCTGAATCGAGGAGCCCTCGGCGTTAGCGCCGGGGGCTTCTTGCTTTGGCGAGGTTGGGTCGTCGCTCAGGTGCGTCGAGGTGGGTTGTCGCTCAGGTGCGGCGGCGGGTGAAGCCGAGGGGGAGCAGCAGGGCGAGGAGGGCAGCCGAGCCGCCCTGGCAGCTCTCGCAGTCGGTCGTCGGCGCTGCCGAGTCGTCGTCGTTGGCGGTCACGTCGTCGTCGTTGGCGGTCACGTCGTCGTCGTCGCTCGAGTCGTCGTCATCGCCGGAGTCGTCGTCGTCGCCGGAGTCGTCGTCGTCGCCCGAGTCGTCGTCGTCGCCGGAGTCGTCGTCGTCCCCCGGGACGCAGTCGTCGTCGATGAGCAGGTTGCAGTCGTCGTCGACTCCGTTGCAGATCTCCGTCGCGTCGGGGTTCACGTCCGGGTCGTCGTCGTCGCAGTCCCCGAAGCAGGACGTGTAGAAGTCACCGTCCTGGTCGAAGTCCTCGTCTCCGAAGCCGTCGCAGTCGTCGTCGACGCCGCCGTTGCAGATCTCCGGCGCGCCCGGGTAGATGTTCGGGTCGCCCTCGGCGCAGTCCCCGTCGCACCCGCGGTCGAACCCATCGTTGTCCGAGTCCTCGTAGAGCGCGTTGCCGAGGACCTCGTGCACCGCAGACACGCCGGACGCGTCCTCGCCCCCGAAGGTGTGGACCTCGCCGTTGCCGTCGGTGGCCGCGGCGGCTCCTCGCCGACCGCCGTTGGGGTTGATGGGGTTCCCCGTGATGTCGATCCAGAAGTCCGGCCCTGGGTAGTACGCCACCATCGTGTCGTAGTACGGCGACGATCCGGCCGCCCAACTGTCGGAGCCCCCAAACGCGTAGAACGCCATCTCCGCGGGGTCCCACCCGGCGGCGTATTGGAATCGTTCGGCCTCCGCCCCGATCCCCGGCGTCTTCGTCGTCCACTGGTCCGTCATCGGATCCCAGCTCCACACGCCGTTCGACGCTGCACCGTTCGTGGGATCCCCCACCCAGCCCATCACGAGGTAGAGGCTGTCGCCCACGTCGTCCCAGAAGGCCCGCGCGCCCACCACAGACACCGGGGGAGCTGTCCCCGTGGTCCACGAATCACCGGCCGGGTCGTAGATGTGGTGCTCGGCACCGGATCCTTCGCCCCCGATCAAGTGGAGGAAGCCCGTCGTCGGGTCGGCAGCCAGCGCGACCTCCCAGCCGGTGCCTGCGGTCGTCGGAGCCGCCTTCGTGCTCCAGGTCCCCGCCACCGGGTCGTAGGCCTGGAGGGAGCCCCCGAGTCCCTGGCCCCCCGCGACGTACAGCACCCCGTTCGAGTAGACGGCGGCCGCGCCCCGGGCCGCGGCCGGCATGTCCGGGATCGGGGTGTAGACCTCCGAGCACGCGTCGTAGGCCCACCCCGCAGCGGACGGCGTGAGGCCTCCGCCGCGATTGGGGACCGCTCCGCCCACGAGGTAGACCACGGGCGTCCCGTCCGAGGCGGCGGCGGCTTCGGTCAGCGGCAGCGGCATCGCCTGCGACGAGAAGAACGTGTGGGCGCTCGCGGGGGCGGGGGAGAGCCAGGCGGCGATCAGCAGAGCGATCGGGTGGGTCGGGGGGAGGCGCATGAGGGTGAGCTTACGCCCCGGTCGAGTCGGCCGAAGGGGCAACGATCCGAACGCAACCCTTGAACAATTGCGCCGCACAGCAAAAACTGATGCTGCCGATCGTCTGGAAAGGGATCACCAGACGCGCGCGCACACGGGACGGAAGACCTTATGCATCGCTCTCTTCGCACGTTCGCGGTTCTCGCCGGGCTCCTCTTGCTGGCCCTGCCCTCCTCCGCGCTCGCGAGCCACTTCCGCGGTGGGACCATCACCTGGACCCGATCGTCCAGCACCTCGACCACCGCGAACTTCGTCGTCACCCACTCCTGGCGAGTGTCGCCGTCGATCAACCTGATCTACTCGAGCGGGGGGAGTTCGGGGGGGCTGAGCCACACGAGCCTGGGGACCTTCACGGACTCGGCAGGTGAGACGTACACGGCGTATCGGTCGACCACGAGCCAGAACTTCGGCACGAGCACCGGGTCCCGCACGGCCCACTTCACCACCTGTTGTCGCATCGGCGAGCTCGAGAACCACCCGAACGGCTGGTTCCGCGTCGAGAGCGTCATCAACTTCTCGAATGGGAACACGGCCTCCCCGGCGATCGGGGCTCCGGCGCTCCTTCAGATGGTGCCGAACGTATCGAACAGCGTCTCGATGTCCGTCGTCGACCCCGACCCGAACGAGACCGCGACCTGCACCTGGTCCAACGAGAACCAGTCGATCCGGACCTCCAACCCGGCGACGCCCTTCCGTCCGTCCTGGCTCAACCTCTCCTCGAACTGCGTGTTGACGGCCACCCCGAACGTCAGCACGCCCACCCTGTGGGCGTACGCGGTACGGGTCACTGACTCCAACGGCGCGGTCACGACCTTCGACGGGATGATCGAGATGGTCTCCGGCTCGCCGCCGACGTGCTCGGGGGGCGGGAACTTCAATGTCACGGTGGGTCAGCCCTTCAGCACGAACTTCACGGGAACGAACCCCACGGGCGGAAACCTCAGCTACCAGCTCTCCGGGGCTCCGACCGGCTCGACGTTGTCCCCGTCCACGACCTCGTCCGGTGGCACCTCCACCTTCACCTGGACGCCCCAGTCGAGCGACTTCGGTCAGACCTACGCGGCGACCGTGATCGTCACCAACGGCCAGAACCTCCAGGACACCTGTCCCCTCGGCCTCACCGTCCCGGTGAACAACCCCCCGAACGCCGAGGCGAACGGGCCCTACTCCGGTAGCAAGGGCGCCGGGATCGCGGTCACGGGCGCGGGCTCGTCCGACTCGGACGGCTCGATCACGAACTACGCCTGGGACTGCGACGGGAACGGGAGCTTCGAGGTCTCCACGTCGAGCGTGAACGCGACCTGCGGGCCGTTCTCTCTCGGTGGCACCTACACCGCGGTGCTGCGCGTGACGGACGACCAGGGCAGCGTCGACACGGACACGGCGAGCATCACCATCGCGAATGTGGGCCCGACGGCCGAGGCGAACGGGCCGTACACGACGAACCAGGGCAACCCGGTCACCATCAGCGGCGCGGGCTCCGTGGACGGGGACGGCGGCAGCCTCTCCTACGCGTGGGACTGCAACACCGCCAACGGCACGAGCTACACGGCGGGCTCCTCGACCACATCGTGCACCTACGGCGACGTCGGGACCTACACCGGCTCCCTGCGGGTGTGCGACCCCGAGCTCTCCTGCGACACGGACAGCTTCAGCGTCGTCGTGACGAACACCGCTCCCACGGCGAACGCCGGCGGCCCCTACACGACCGGCCAGGGCGTGCCGGTCACCGTGAACGGCTCGTCGTCGAACGACCCGGACGGGACCATCGCGCTGTACCAGTGGGACTGCGACACCTCGAACGGCATCCAGTACAACGCCGGCTCGGCGAGCCCGACTTTCTCGTGCTCCTGGCCCGACGACGGCAGCTACACGATCTCGCTGCGGGTGACCGACGACGACGGCGCCACGGACACGGACACGGCGACCGCCACGGTGACGAACACCGTGCCCATCGCCAACGCTGGGGGACCCTACACGGGCCAGAAGAACACCCAGATCGCGATCTCCGGCGCGGCGTCCAACGACCCCGACGGCACGATCGTCCTCTACCAGTGGGACTGTGACGCGAGCGACGGGGTGAACCTCTCCGCCGGCACCGCGTCGCCGACGACCTCCTGCACCTACCCGACCATCGGCTCCTACACGGTCACGCTGCAGATCACCGACGACGACGGCGCGATGGACACGGACACCGCGACCGTGACCATCAGCAACGCCACGCCGACGGCGAACCCGGGCGGCCCGTACTCGGGCGTCCAGGGCCAGTCGCTGCTGATCGACGGGTCCCAGTCGTTCGACCCGGACGGCTCCCTCGTCTCCTACGAGTGGGACTGCGACGCGAGCAACGGCGTCAGCTACAGCGCGCCCGCCCCCGCCCAGACCTTCCCCTGCACCTACTCGGATGACGGCACCTACACCGTGACCCTGCGGGTGACGGACGACGACGGCGCCACGGACGTGGGCACCGGCACGGTCATCGTGACCAACCAGCTGCCCATCGCCGAGGCGGGCGGCCCGTACACGGGCAACCAGAGCGTGGCGATGCCGGTCTTCGCCTTCGGGTCCAACGACCCGGACGGCACGATCACCACCTACGAGTGGGACTGCACGAGCGACGGCACCTACGAGACCTCCTCGTCCTCGCCTACGGGTGACACCTGCACGTACCCGAACATCGGGTCCTACAACGTGACCCTGCGTGTCACCGACGACGACGGCGGACAGGCGACGGACGTGGCGAGCGTCCTCATCGGCAACCAGGCCCCTGTGGCGGCGCCCGGCGGCCCCTACGCCGCCCTCCAGGGCAACACCGTCACCATCGACGGCTCCGCGTCCACGGACACGGACGGCACGATCGTCGACTTCTCCTGGGACTGTGACTCGAGCGACGGGGTCAACTTCTCGTCCAGCGCGACGTCCGACTCGTTCCTCTGCCTCTACAGCAACGTCGGCACCTACACCGTCAGCCTGCGGGTGACGGACGACGACGGCGCCACGGACACCCAGACGACGACCGTCACGGTGAGCAACGGCGCCCCGGTGGCGGTGGCCGGCGGCCCCTACACGGGGAACAAGAACACGACGATCACCGTGGACGGCTCCTTCAGCTCGGACCCCGACGGCACCATCGTCAACTACGCCTGGGACTGCGACAGCGACGGCACGACGGAGGCGAGCAGCCCCTCGCCCACCGCCGGCTGCATCTACCCGAACACCGGCACCTTCACCGCCACGCTCACCGTGACGGACAACGACGGTGGGACGGACACGGACACGGCCACGGTCAACGTGCCCACGGTCGTCCCGGTGGCGGACGCGGGCGGTCCCTACGCGGGCACCCAGGGCGTGCCGGTGGGCCTCGACGGCTCCGGCTCGACCGACGCCGACGGCAACATCGTCACCTACGAGTGGGACTGCGAGGGTGACGGCATCTTCGAGTTCAGCTCCTTCAACAGCAACGACGTCACCTGCACCTACAGCACCATCGGCGTCTACACCCTGCAGCTGCGCGTCACCGACGACGACGGCAACCAGGACGTGGACACCGCGCAGGTGACCCTGACGAACATCCTGCCCATCGCGGACGCGGGCGGCCCCTACACGGGCACTGAGGCGACCCCGGTCGCTGTGGACGGCACGGGCTCCGGTGACATCGACGGCTCGATCGTCCAGTACTCCTGGGACTGCGACAGCGACGGCCTCCCGGACGTCATCCTGCCGACCCCGAACGGCGCCACCTGCACCTACCCCGGCAGCGGCACCTTCACCATCACCCTGACCGTCACGGACGACGACGGCGCGACCGACACCGACACGGCCACGGTCACCGTCGTCAGTTCCCCGCCGAACGCGAACGCCGGTGGGCCCTACAGCGGGGACGAGGGCAGCCTCATCCTCCTGGACGCCTCGGGCAGCTCGGACGCGGGCGGCAACATCGTCTCCTACCAGTGGGACTGCACGAGCGACGGTGTCTTCGACATCAACAGCACGCAGCCCCTCGGCAGCGGCTGCTCCTACGAGGACGAGGGCAACTTCACGGTGACCCTGCAGGTCACGGACAACGACGGTGACTCCTCGACGTCCGTCGCGACCATCGCGGTGGCGAACGTGGCGCCGACCCTGAGCGTCGGTGGTCCGACCACCGGGGACGAGGGTCAGTCCATGAACTGGACCGCGACCGCCACCGACCCGGGCGTGAACGACGTGATCACCTACTCCTGGGACTTCGGCGATGGCGAGTCGGCCACGGGCGCTGCGGTCACGCACACGTTCCTGCAGGACGGCACCTACACGATCACCGTGACCGCCAACGACGGCGACGGCGGCATCGATGTCGAGACCGTGACGGTCGTCATCGGGAACCTCCCGCCGCAGCTGTCGGTGTGGACCATCCCGATCGCGTCCGACGAGGGCCAGCTCCTCAACTTCACGGCCGCTGCGACGGACCCCGGCATCCTGGATGTCCTGACCTACTCCTGGGACTTCGGTGACGGCGGCCCCGGCGAGACCGGCGACGTCGTGAACTACGCGTTCGCCGACGACGGCGTCTACACGATCACCCTGACGGTGACGGACGACGGGGGGCTCACCGACTCCACGACCGAGATCATCACCGTGGCCAACGTGCCGCCCACCATCACGTCCATGACCGGTGACCTGTCCGGCTTCGAGTCCCAGCTCCTCAGCTGGGAGGCGACCGCCACGGACCCGGGCGTGCTCGACGTCCTGACCTACAACTGGGACTTCGGCGACGGCAGCACCGGGGTCGGCACCGCCGTGAGCCACGCCTACGTGAACGAGGGCACCTACGTGGTTACCCTGACCGTCGACGACGGCGACGGCGGCGTGGACATCGAGACCCTGTCGGTCGAGGTGGTGAACCAGGCCCCGACGGTCACCAGCATGACTGCCCCGGGCGGCGACGAGGGCGACACCCTCACCTACACGGTGACGGCGACCGACGTGGGCGTGAACGACACGCTCTCCTACCTGTGGGACTTCGGCGACGGCACCTTCGGGGTCGGCGACACCGTCACCAAGGTCTGGGATGACGACGGCACCTACAGCGTCACCGTGACCGTGACCGACGATGGCGGCGAGTCCACCATCGGCGAGGCTGATGTCATCGTGACGAACGTGGCCCCGGTCATCACCTCGATGATGGCCCTGCCCAGCGCGTTCCCGAACGAGGGCGACTCGGTCGACTTCGAGGCGACGGCGACGGACGCCGGCGTGGCCGACATCCCCGACCTCATCTACACGTGGTCCTTCGGGGACGTGAACAACACCACCGATGTCGGTGACGACTCCGAGTTCACCTACCCCGACGACGGCAGCTTCACCGTCACCCTGACGGTCGATGACCAGGATGGCGGCGTCACCACGCAGTCGATGGTGGTCGAGGTCCAGAACGTGGCCCCGATCATCTCCACCAACCCGGTGGTCAACGCGAACCAGGGCACGCTCTACACCTACGCTCCGCAGGTCGTGGACCCGGGTGACGAGGTCTTCACCTGGAGCCTCTCGCCGGGCGCCCCCGCCGCGATGACCATCGACGCGGCCACCGGCGAGATCAACTGGACCCCGACCTACAACGACTACCTGATCGGCACCCACGCGGTGGTCCTCACGGTGGACGACGGGGACGGTGGCATCGACCAGCAGTCCTGGACCATCACCGTGTTCGACACGGACACGGACGGCGACGGCATCCCGGACGACTGGGAGATCACCAACGGTCTGGACCCGAACGACCCGACCGACGCGGGTGACGATCCGGACGGCGACGGCATCACCAACCTCGGTGAGTTCGGCCTCGACCAGGATCCCTTCACCTACGACGGGCCCACCGCGCCGACGCCGTTCTTCCCGATCGACGGCGAGGAGGTCACCGAGGTGTCCCCCGACCTCATCGTGGACAACGCCACGGACCCGCAGATGGAGCCGCTGCTCTACGACTTCGAGATCTTCGAGGACGAGCTGCTCACCATCCCGGTGACCCAGGTCTACGGGGTCATCGAGGGCACGAGCGGCCAGACCTCGTGGAAGGTCGACGTCCAGCTCAACGAGGACCAGGAGTACTGGTGGCACGCCCGCGCCAACGACCCGTGGGTCGCCGGCCCGTGGACGGACGCCGAGAACTTCATCCTCAACGAGTTCAACGACGGTCCCGAGGCCCCCGAGCTCGTCTACCCGATCGACGACGAGATCGTGACGGTCCTCCAGCCCGTGATGGAGTGGACGCAGGTCGAGGACCCGAACGGCGACGACGTGACCTACGACGTCATCATCTGGGCCGACGACGAGGCCACCGTGGTGGCCGAGGTCCAGGGGGTCGCCGACTCCGGCAACCCGACCAGCACCTGGATGGTGGACGTCGCCCTCGTGGATGACGCGCGGTACTACTGGAGCGCGCGGGCCGTCGACGAGGAGGGCCTCGCCGGGGACTGGGCCGAGTCCGAGTCGTTCTTCCTGACGACCGAGGACGGGGCGCCCGACCAGCCGTTCTTCGTCGACCCCCTCGACGGCGACCAGATCGAGAGCCAGTCGCCGGTCCTCACCGCCACGGAGGTCGAAGACCCCGAGGGTGGCGAGGTCGACTACGAGTTCGAGATCGACCAGGTCGGCACCTTCGACTCGACGGACTACCGCATCGCCGGCGTCCCGGCGACGGACACCGGCGAGGTCTGGTGGGACCTCGACGAGGCCGGCATCGTCCTCGATGAGAACGAGTGGGCCTTCGCCCGCGTCCGGGCCTTCGACCAGAACAACATCGCGTCCCCGCCGGACACGATCTCGTTCTTCGTCCGCGGCCCGAACGACGCCCCCCCGACGCCGACGCTCCTCCTCCCCGAGGACGAGTCCACGGTGCCGGGGCTCGGCGTGAACCTCGTGCTCGGAAACGTCGACGACCTCGAGATGGACCTCGTGTTCTACGACTTCGTCCTCGCGACCGACCCCGAGTTGACCGAGGTCGTGTTCGAGGCGGACTCGGTCTCGGAGGGCTCCGGCCCGGCTGAGGGCGAGGACATCACGTCGGTGTTGGTGCCCCAGACGCTCCTCGGCGAGTACTGGTGGACCGCGCGGGCCGTGGACGACCGTGGGGACGCCTCGGCGTGGGCCGAGCCCTTCCGGTTCGTCGCCACCGGCGACCAGGACACTGGGCCGATCGTCGACCCCGACTCCTTCGTCGGCGGCGGCGGCTGCAAGGCCTGCGCGAGCTCCGTGAGCGCGGACCAGGCTCCCGCGGTGCTCTGGATCCTGGCCCTGCTGCCCGGCGTCCTCATCGCGCGCCGTCGGCGGAGCTGAGCTCCCTGGGCTGACCACACACACAGAGCGTGACGCCTCGGCCCCGGCCGGGGCGTCGCTGCTTGGGGGGTGCGTCGTCGCCCGATCCCTGCTCTACTCCCTCCGTAACTCTGGAGAGAGTCACTATGTGGACCGCCCCAAACGCCGCCCTCAGCCCGGCTGAGCTCCTCGTCGCCGTCGACCTGCCCCCGGCGGCGGGGGTGCGGGAGTGGGGCCTCGCCCTGGCTCCGCTCCTCGGTGGGGACGAGTCCGAGGCGTTGCTCGGAGCGGCGGCGCTCCAGGCGGCGATGCTCGCTGTGGTGCGGCGGTACGCAGAGCAGGAGCCCGGGGCGCTGGCACGGGCCGCGGACGCGGACGCGCTGCCGACGGGGCTTCGCGGGGGTGTCCTGGGAGATGGGCCGTCCGCCGGGGAGCAGCTCGCGGGCTGGCTGGTGCTCTCGGCTCTGGCGCACAACCCGGCCCTCGCCTCGCTGCGTCCCCTCTGGCCCGTCGACCCGTCAGCGTTGAGCGCGGCGCGCGATCACCTGAGGAGGGCCGAGCCACCCCTGACTGGACACGGAGCCTTGCCCGACGTCCTCGGTGCCCCCGCCGCGGCTGCTCCCGATCTCCGGGGACAGCTCGCGTGGGCGGCGGATGCCTGGGCGGACGTGCTGCCCCCGGGGCTGCTCCAGGACGTGCAGCGTGCGCGAGGCGCCGTGGCCGAGGCGCACGTGGAGCGCGGGTGGGGACCCGGTCCAGTGCAGGGGCCGGGGGTCGACGATGTCGGCGCCCCCGGGGAAGAGCCGGAGATCGGCGAGCGGTTCAGCGAGGACCGCTCCTGGATGGGCGCTCTCGTGCTCGTAGCGAAGCAGGCCTTCGTCTGGCTGCACCAGCTCTCGCAGCACCACGGGCGTTCCATCACCCGCCTCGACGCCATCCCCGATGCCGAGCTCGACGAGCTCGCCAGCCGCGGGTTCACGGGGCTGTGGCTCATCGGCCTGTGGGAGCGCAGCGCGGCGAGTCGAGACATCAAGCGACGGATGGGCAACCCGGAGGCCGAGGCGTCGGCGTATTCGCTCGCGGACTACGTCATCGCCCACCGCCTGGGGGGTGAAGCGGCGCTCCTGGACTTGAAGCGCCGCGCCGCCGAGCGCGGAATCCGGCTCTGCGCTGACATGGTGCCCAACCACGTGGGCATCGACGGGCGCTGGGTGGTCGAGCACCCCGAGCGCTTCGTGCAGCTCCCGTCCCCGCCGTACCCCGGCTACTCGTTCACCGGGCCGGACCTCTGTGCCGACGACCGGGTCTCCATCCGACTGGAGGACGGCTACTGGGACCGGAGCGACGCCGCGGTCGTCTTCGAGCGCCGGGACACCCACACCGGCGACGTCCGCTACCTGTATCACGGCAACGACGGCACCCAGATGCCCTGGAACGACACCGCGCAGCTGGACTTCCTCCGCCCCGACGTCCGCGAGGCCGTGATCCAGCTGATCCTCGAGGTGGCCCGCCGCTTCCCGGTCATCCGCTTCGACGCCGCGATGACACTGGCCCGCCGTCACGTCCAGCGCCTGTGGCACCCCCGGCCCGGCGACGCGGGGGGCGTCCCGTCCCGGGCCGAGCACGGCGTCACCGAGGCCGAGTTCGCGGCCGGCATGCCCCACGAGTTCTGGCGGGAGGTCGTGGAGCGCGTCCAGGAGGAGGTCCCGGACACGCTCCTGCTCGCCGAGGCCTTCTGGATGATGGAGGGCTACTTCGTCCGCAACCTCGGGATGCACCGCGTCTACAACTCGGCGTTCATGCACATGCTCCGGGACGAGGACAACGCCGCCTTCCGGGGGATGCTCCGTGAGGTCCTCGCCACGTCCCCGGCGGTGCTCGAGCGCTTCGTGAACTTCGCCAACAACCCCGACGAGGACTCGGCCGCCGAGCAGTTCGGCAAGGGGGACAAGTACTTCGGCGTCGCGACGCTCATGGCCACCCTGCCGGGGTTGCCCATGTTCGGCCACGGTCAGGTCGAGGGGTACGCCGAGAAGTACGGCATGGAGTACGCGCGTCCGTACCGCGACGAGCAGCCAGACAGCGGCTTCGTGGCCCACCACGAGACGGTGATCTTCCCGCTGTTGCGTCGGCGGGCGGACTTCTGCTCCGCGGCCCGCTTCGTCCTCCTCGACGGCGTGGTCGACGGCCACGTCGACGAAGACGTGATCGCGTTCGCCAACCAGGGACCTGGCGGCGCGAGCCTCGTGGCGTTCAACAACCGGTGGCGGGAAGCGAGCTGCACGCTGAGCGGGGCGCGCGGTGCCCTCGGTCTCCCCGACGCAGCCTGGTACGGAGCTCGTGAGCTCGGCCGCGGCTGGCTGCTCCGGTCCGCGGCCGAGCTCGACGCGCTGCCCCTGGCGCTGGGGGGCTACAAGACGACCGTGTTGCTCGACTGGAGGCCCCTCGGCGACGGAGCCTGGGCAGCCCTGCGGGAGCGACTCGGCGTCGACGGCCGGGTCCCGGACCTCGACGCCGCGCTGCTGACGCCTCCCGAGTGAGGGAGCAGCGGGTCTCCGGGAGCTCCTCGGACCCGGCGTCGGGCCCCTGGATCACAGCCGGATCTGCACAGTCCCCTTGAGGAAGAGGTCGACCGCCTCGGTCTGGAGCTTGCTCGAGGGCGTGGCCTGGTCGAACCGGTGCCCCCAGCCCAGGTACACCGCCGTGCCCGCCGACGGCTGGAATTCGAGCAACGCGGACAGCTGCAACTCCTCGCCGATGGAGCCCTGGGCGATGAGTCGCAGGGACAGCGCCTGGAAGAACCCGATCCTCAGGCGCGCCCGCCACACCTGATCGATGTCGAGCTCCTGGCCCGCCAGGCCGAGCACGAGGACGTCGTAGGAGAGGTCGAGCTTGAGGCGTCGGAGCGCCCGGAGCGCGATGTCGGTCCCCACGGACCGCAGGAACGTCTTCGTGGCGTCAGAGAACCGGATCGCATCCGCGATCTCGCCGTTGACCCGAATCTCGAGGAAGTCGAGGCCGCGGTTGCTGATCTCGAACCCCGTGGCGCCGCCCTCGAAGTCCCGGCCGCGGTAGCGGGTGTGCCAGGCCTCGCTCCAGCCCTCGATCTCCGTGAGGCCGGGCAGCCGGATCCGGGTCCATCCGCCGAGGTCGGACAGATCCCGCTCCGCCCCCACGCTCACGTTCTGGAGGCTCCCGTTCATCCAGATCCCGGCGGTCACCCAGTCGACGTCCTTCGCCGAGGGCTCGAACCGCACGTTGGCGGAGCCGGACCACGTGAGGCGGTCGGTCCGGGTGAGGAAGCCGTTCTCCGCCCGGTACCCCGGCGTGACGAAGGCCGCGCCGACGTTGAAGCCCCCGAACCGCTCGGCGCGCGCCACCGACAGCGTCCCCCGGGCCCCTCGGACCCGGTCGCCGTCGACCGCGCCCGTGTCCGACAGGGCGACGCTGCCCCGGGCGGTGGAGGTCTCGTCGATGCCGAGGATCCCGTCGACGAGGAGCGCGTGGTGGTCGCCCGTGTGCTGCCCGCCCTTGACGATCTCCTTGTCGGACCAGGTGATGCCCACCGAGCTCCGCCCGGGCAGGTCCACGCGGGATCCCAGGTACGTCACGAACGCGAGAGCGTCCTCCACCTCCTCGGCGGAGAACCCGGGCGTCTCCCGATCCTGGACGAAGGTGGGCAGCGGCGTCTCGTCGAGCGAGTGCAGCACGGCGAACGTGTACCGCTTCACCTTGCCGCTCAGCTTGAGCCCGTAGAGCGGGTTCACCAGAGACCGCGTGTAGAGGAGGTGGCTGTCGAAGAGCTCGATCCCTTCGAGGAAGAAGGGGCGTCGCTCCTGGAGGAAGATGGGGAACCTGAGGTTGCTGTCGATGAAGTTCGGGTCGGCCTCGATCTGGGAGAAGTCGGGGTTGACCGTCGCGTCCAGGGTCATGGACGGGCTGATCTGCCACTTGATCCCGAGGCTGGGGTCCACGGTCTCGGGGAAGCCGGGCTTGCGCCAGGCGAGGGAGCCGTCGCCCTGGCGGTCTAGGCCGGTGCGCACCACCACCGACGGTTGCAGCTCGAGGCCGATGCCGGCGCGCTTGCCGCGGACCCCCCGCAGCTCCCCGAACTGCTCGAGCATCGGCCCCACGTCCCGCCGATACGGCGGCCAGGACGCCTTGTCCTGGGACGCGCCGAAGCGCCGGGTGAATCGGACCCGCCACGGCCGGTCCGACTGCTCCTTCGGGAAGCGGAGGGAGCGGAACGGGATGGCCACCTCGACCCGGTAGCGGCCCGGCTCGTGGGTTCCGGCCGACCGGAAGCGCGCGTCCCAGGCGCCGCTCCAGTAGCCGTCGATCGTGGTCAGCATGTCCTGCTGCACGCCCAACGCGTTCACGTAGAAGATGTAGGCTCGCCGCCCGTCACCGAAGGGGTCGAGGTAGATCCCCACCTGGTCGTCGCGGTTCACGTCCTCCCGCGCCGCGACGTAGCCGCGGACCCGGTCGTCGGGTTCCTCGAGGGCGCAGTCGAAGGAGAAGTAGACGGCCTTGTCGTCGTAGAGGACCCGGACGGTCGTGGGCGCCTCGACCGGGTGGCCCTCGACCGGCTGGGTCCCGAAGAAGTCGGTGACGGTCTCCGCGGTGGCCCATGCGGGCTCGTCGAGGCGGCCATCCACGGTGATCTTCGCGCCCTCGTCGAGCCTCAGGGCCTCCACCGCCGGAGCAGCCCCCGCCGGCGCCGCCGCGAGAACGATGGACAGCGCCGCGATCGGCCCGAGGACACGCAAGACGGCAGCGTACCGGCCGTCGTGGCGGTACGGTGGGCGCATGTGGGTCCCTGGTTCGTTCCGTCTCAGTTCCGTCCACCTTCGCTGCAGTCGCGCCCTTCCGTGGGTCCTCCTGTGCGCCGTGCTCGGACTCGCTGGGTGCCCCGAAGAGCCCCCCGGCGCGGTCGTTCCCGATGACGACGATACTGCCGATGACGACGACAGCGCCGTCGTGGTCGATGACGACGACAGCACCGACCCCGCCGACGACGACGACAGCACCCTCGCAGACGACGACGACAGCGCGGTCGGCGACGACGACGACGACAGCGCCGTGGGCGACGACGATGACTCGGCCGGCCCCCAGACCATCGGCGATCTCTGCTTCCCCGCGGTGAACGACCCGAACGTCCCCGGGCCCGACTACGACCAGTACAACCCCGTCGTCGGCAGCCACTGCCACGGCACGAACCACCAGACCATCGCGGGGATCGAGCGGGTGGTGTTCATCGGCGACAGCATCACGGTCGGTGTCCCCAACTTCACCATCGACCTCTCCAGCTGGGGGCTGCCCGCGGGCGCCGGGACCCCGTCCACCGCCTTCTACCGGAACCTCCTCGCGGACATGCTCGCCGTGGAGTTCAACCTGACCCCGCCCGGCCCTGTCTGGCGGCTCGTGGACATCATCAACGGGGTCGCGCTCCAGCAGAGCGACGGCGCGTTCGCGTCCTGCGCGAAGTGGGGCGCGCGCAACGACGACATCCTCCAGGCGCCGCACCAGCAGCTGGAGACCTGCATCCCCGAGGGGGACCGCGTCTTCAACACGCTGATCATCATGACCTCGGGCGGCAACGACCTCGCCAGCCTCACCGAGGACGCCATCAACGGCGCGGACCAGGCCGCGCTCCAGGTCGAGGCGGACTCGCTCGTCGCCGACCTGGAGGATGCCGTGCAGTGGGTGAAGGCGCCGGGCCGCTTCCCCAACGGGGTGCACCTCATCTACGGGAACATGTACGAGTTCACGGACGGCACGGGCGACACGGCTTCGTGCCCGGCGGCGGCGCTGGCCGGCTTCGGGACGCCGCCCCCGGACCCGGACGCGCTGGCCGAGGTGGTCATCGGCATCCAAGAGGAGTACATGCGCATCGCGGTCGACAACGGCGTCGACATGATCTGGATGCTGGAGCACTTCTGCGGGCACGGATGGAAGAACGACGACCCCACCGCCCGCTGCTACCTCGGGCCCAACACGCCGCGCTGGTTCGACCTGTCCTGCACCCACCCCAACGAGGCGGGGCACCTGCAGATCGCGAACATGTTCATGTCCGTCGTCGAGGAGTGAGGGCGCTCCTCCTCGCGCTGGCGCTGCTGCTCCCCACCGTCGCCGGGGCCCAGGAGCCCCCCGAGGCACCCGAGGCCCCCGGGTCGACCGCGGCCCCTGAGTCCACCGAAGCGGAGGCGCCTCCCGACGCCGGCGCTCCCGGGGTGGCGGCCACCGAGCTCGTCGCCGCCCTCATGCGCCTGCCGGACCACACCGCCCGTCGCGCCCGCATCGTCCAGGAGCTCAGCGCTCCCGATCTCGATGAGCTCGCCAAGGAGCAGCTCGGCAGCGCGCTCGCCGTCCTCGGCACCCTCGCCGCCGACAAGCGCGACGATCCCTACATCGTCGAGCTCTTCCTCCTCGCGGCCCTCGCGCCGGACCCGGAGCTGCGGGACGAGGCGATGACCGCGGCGCGTCGCGGCTACGGGCCTCCGTCGAGCGGCGGGGAAGGGGAGGTGCGCGAGGCCGCCGCCCGCATGCTGTTGGAGCAGCGATGGATGGGGGTCCGCAGCCGGAACGGCCGCGTCTGGGTGGTGGACGGAGAAGGCAAGCGCCTGGCGCTCTCGCGGTTCGTCTTCAAGGCCCGCGACGGGGAGATCGAGGCGGTGCTGCGCCGCCAGTCCGAGGAGTCCTGGTACGTGTTCGGCGGTCTGTTCGGTGCGGGGTTCGCCGCATCGATCGGGGGCGGCCTGGCGCTGGTCGCCGGGAGCGAGACCGCCTTTGACGGCCTCGGAGGAGGGCGCGCGTCGGACCCCGAGGCAGCGCGCGCGCTGGGGACGACCCTCGTCGCGACTGGCCTCTCGGCCATCCTCGCGGGGGTGATCCAGCGCTCGGTCGTGGCGACGAACCATCGCGTCGGGTACCGCCGCTACTACGAGGAGGAGCGGCTGCGCGAGCTCGTGGATCGGCGCAACCGCAAGGCGGCCGAGGAGCTCGGGGTCTCACCCGAGGTGGACTGACGCGGGACGCCGGGGGCCCCGGTGCAGGGCCCCCGGGACGCAGCTACTGCTTGACGCAGAGGACGGACGGGGCGCCCTGGCTGTTCCCGCCGTACCCGCCCCAGCCCTTCACGACGGGGAGCTCGAGCACCATCATCGTGCCGGACGCGACGTGGCCGGCCACCTGGTTCAGGCCCTCGGTCATCTTGATCGAGCCCTTCCACTTCGACGCGTCGTCCATGTCGGGGAAGCGGTCGGTGACGTAGCAGGTCCAGCCGCCGTCGGCGGTGGCCTCGGACGTGCCGGCGAAGTAGCCGATGGCGGCGGCGCCGGCGATGGCGACGCCAGCGAGGAAGGGGAGGGCAGAGCGAAGCAGCGACTGGGTCATGAGGGTCTCCTGGGCGCCGCGACTGACAGACACCCGGCGGCGGCGCGCGCTCGGGCGCGCCCATCATGCCGCACCCACCTGGCGCACGACGGGGTCGAGGCGACCTCGTGCCCCAGAGTGCTCGTGCCCGGACTCGGGGATCAGGGAGATTCTCTCCCCATCCCGGGCGACGCCCCCGGCACACTGGGGGGGAGAGTGTCGGGGTGTGCGCCCGGCGCTCCGCACCAGCTCCCGGGGAGGGACCATGAAGCGAATCGCCCTGTCGACCGTCCTCGTCGTTGCCGCGTGCAACGGCGCGAACCTGAACGCCCCCGAGCCGGAGCCAGAGGTCGCGATGATCCGCGGCGCCGTGCTCTCCATCGACGGAGCACCCATCGCGGACGCGGTGGTCACCGACGGAGTCAGCGACGCCGTGACCGACTCCGAGGGCCGGTTCGCGATCGAGGCGCCCCTCGGCGTCCCCGTCATCGATCTGCACGCGCGGGCTGATGGCTGGTCCACCGGCCACGTCCGCGTTCCGCGCGACGCGCGCAGCGCGGCGTTCAACCTGCTGTCGATGGAGTCGGCGACGATCGATGCGCAGGCGGGCGGCCTCATCGAGAGCGAGGACGGGCTCACGGTCCGCTTCCCCGAGGGCTCGTTCGCGAGGCCCGACGGCAGCCCGGTCGTGGGGCCGGTCGAGGTCAGCTGGACGTTGCTGAACGACGCGCGGCAGATCGCAGCTGCCCCCGGGGGCATGCGCGCGACGAGCACGGGGCTCGACGAGTTCCCGCTGGAGAGCTTCGGCATGGCCGAGGTGACCATCCGCCAGGACGGCGAGGATCTGGAGCTCACCGCCGACGCCGAGCTGTCCATCCCCCTGGCCGCTTCGGCGGAGTTCGCCGAAGGGGAGAGCGTGCCGCTCTGGACCTTCGACGAGGGGGCGGGCATCTGGGTCCAGGAGGGCGAGGGGATCGTCCAGGACGGCCAGTTCGTGGCCCAGGTCCCGCACTTCACCTGGTGGAACTGCGACATCCCCATGACCGTCACCTGCGTCCGCGGCCGGGTGATGGATGCCTCGGGTCTGCCGTCCCAGGGCACGCAGGTGGTCGCCGAGGGCATGGACTACATGGGCATGACCGCCGGGGCGACGAACGACGACGGGTTCTTCGAGGTGCTGGCTCGGATCGACTCGCGCATCGAGCTTCGCGGGCAGCACAACGACCCGTCGTTCGCCGCCGGGATGGGCGTCGCGCCCAGGGTGGTGGAGACGCCGGTGAGCCCGAGCGATCCCTGCGTCGATGTCGGCACCATCGTGGTGCGCGACCTGCGCGTGGACGGCGACGGCGACGGCCACTCGCCCAGCAACGGCGACTGTGACGACGACGACCCCGCGGTGCATCCGGGCGCCGAGGAGCCTCCCTGCACCGGCGAAGACCTGGACTGCGACGGCTTCGCGTCCTCGGTGGCCGGTCCCGACGAGGACGGCGACGGGCACGGCGCCTGCACCGACTGCGACGACGCGAACGCCACCGTCTATCCGAGCGCGCCGCCCGTCTGCGACGGAATCGTGGACAACGACTGCGACGGCTACCCCGACGCGAGCGAGGCCGATCAGGACGGCGACGGAGTCTCGCCCTGCCAGGGAGACTGCGACGACCTCGTCGCTGGCGACGCCGCGTCCTGCTACCTCCAGGGCGTCCAGGTGGATGCGCGCGGTGGGTGCGGCGTCCGCGCCGATGGCCGGGTGCACTGCTGGGGCCCGTGTGCCCCGGCGACGAGCCTCGATCTGTACGCCGGGTCGGTGGCGGTGGATGAGTCGAAGGTGTGCTTCCGCAGCGGAGGCCTCCTGACGTGCTGGGCAGGGTCCAACTCTTGGACGCCGCTCCAGTCGGACCTCATCGGGCTCGACGGCTTCGGGCCGCGGATGGCGGGGATCGACGTGGCCGGGGCGCAGATCGAGTTCCTGTCGAGCACCGACAGCACGACGCTGTCCGGCGCGGACGTGGCCAAGCTGGCGGTGGGCGCGAGCCACCTCTGCGTGGAGCGCAGCACCGGCGAGATCGCATGCGACAGCGCCGCGTTCGCGCCCCCGGCGGATGCCCGCTCGTCCCTCGTCTCTGGCGACGGCTTCTCGTGTGGCCTCGACGGGGACGGCGCGGCGCTGTGCTGGGGCCCGGCGGCCCCGGTGTCCGTGATGCCGGGCCCCTGGCAGCAGCTCGCCGCCGGGGCGCACCACCTCTGCGCGCTGGACGCGTCCGGCGCGATCTCGTGCTTCGGCGACGACACCTGGGGCCAGGCGAGCCCCCCAGACGGCGAGTACGTCGCGCTCTACGCCGGAGGCGAGGTCACCTGCGCGTCCACCGTGGCCGGGATCGAGTGCTGGGGCCGGAACGACCTGGGCCAGGCGAGCCCGTTCGGCAGCGCCCAGTAGCCCTCGGTCTGCGATGTCCCGCCTCGCGCCCTGTCTGCTCGTCGTCCTCCTCGCGGGCTGCGATCTCCTGTTCGGGACCGGCAATCCCCCCGGCACGGGGGACGACGACGACGCGGCCAGCGCAGACCGGTTCGCGGCGCTGGACGCGAGCTGCGATGCCCTCGTCCTGAGCGCGGAGGGGGACAGCGGAGCGAGCCAGGCGCAGCGCGAGGCCGTCCGGCGGGTGAACTGCTACCGCCAGCTGGCGGGCCTTCCCGAGGTGACACTGCACCCTCAGCTCGACCTGGCCGCCCAGAACCACGCGGACTACGCGGCCGCCAACGACGAGTTCAGCCACGGTGAGGCAGACGCCACCCACGAGCTGTGGACTGGGAACACCGCCCGCGACCGCATCCAGGCGGTGGGCTACCCCTACGACGGCTCGGTGGAGACCGTGGCCGAGGTGATGACCCGCCAACCCTCCGCGGATCCGACCCGCGCCGTCGACAAGTGGATGGAGTCCGTCTACCACCGGGTCCCCCTCGTCGTCCCCGCGGTGGTGGGCCTCGGCGCCGGGTCCGCCGGGCAGTACGACGTCATCGACATCGTCACGCCCTGGGAGCACGGGGACGGAGGAACGGCCCTGGCCTTCGGCCGCTACCCCGCTCCGAACCAGGAAGACGTGGCCGTCGCCTGGGACTCGGACTGGGAGATCCCCGATCCCGCGCCCAACGCCGGAGACATCGGCGTCCCCGTCACCCTGACCCTGCTGTACGGCACGCTCCTCGGGACCGGCAATCCCTATTCCATCGCCGTCGACGCCGCGCAGACGAGCCTCACCACCGACTCCGGCCCCGTGGGGTTCACCCTGCTCGATCCGAGCAACGACGCGCTGCTCCAGCGGTCCATCGCCCTCGTCCCCGACGCGCCCTACGAGGCGGGGACGACCTACACGGCGCTGTTCGTGTTCACGGTGGATGGCACCCCGGTCGAGCAGCAGTGGAGCTTCACCACGGCTCCCTGAGCCAGAGCGGCCCCATCGGTCCCCGCCGGGTGTCCCCCGGATGCCCCCGGCGTATGGTGGTGGAATGCAGACCCCGTCGGTATTCCGCCTCGGGTTGGCCGCGCTCGCGCTGACCAGCCTGCTCTTCTCCCTCTCTGGCTGCCCCGAAGCGCGGCCCCCTATCGACCGCACCCAGGCGAACGCCATCCCCAAGGCGCTCTTCGACGGCGAGTGGTACTTCCAGCGGACGGTCGTCGACGTCCCGTACGAGACCGAGTTCACGTTCATCGGGGACCAGGGCGAGCTCGAGCGCATCCGCTGGCGCATCGAGGAGAACCTGCTCGTCGCCGTGCGCAGCTACCAGCGCATCACCGACAGCGACCCCGACGTGGCGCCCGACGGCGAGTACGAGGGGAGCCCGGTGGCGGCGTGGCCCATCCTCAGCCACTTCGACATCCGCCGGGACTACAACGCCACGACCGGCGAAGAGACCAACGTCATCATCGAGAACTCCTGGGACCGGCAGTGGCACGAGCGGGACTACATCCGCGTGGACTGGTCGAGCCAGGTGCTCTCGAACTGGAACTTCTACGCGCCCGAGGTCGTGGATGTCTCCCCGCTGAACTACGCGGTGACCGACCCGACCCACCCGGACGCGCCGCTGTGGGGCGACGAGTACATCGAGGTCACGAGCGCGTTCCTCGCCCAGCCCATCACGGAGACCGACCCGGACTTCCCCGAGGACGGCGCCATCCCCCTGTGCTGGTACTTCTATCACTTCGACGACTGCGCCCCCGCCGAGGTGAAGGTGCGCAACAGCTTCATGCGGGTCGACGACCGCGACTACGAGCCGGCCATCTGGACCGGGGTGGACATGGAGCTGTTCGGCTACTTCGACGTCCAGCGCTGGACCTACGACGAGCAGTACGGGCCCACGAACACGGGTCGGGTGCGCTTCCAGTCCCGGTGGGACATCTGGGAGGGCGACCACGACGGGCGCGCCTGCTCGGTGGACGCGGACTGCGAGGACGTGACCGGGAGCCACTGCGACGTGGTGAACGACGAGTGCACCGTCCCGTACCGCGACCGGGAAGTGAAGGAGATCCCGTTCTACGCCTCTCCCGGGATGCACCCCCGCTTCGCTGCCGTGTCCCAGGAGGTGTTCGATCAATGGAATCCGGCGTTCCGGGACACGGTGAACGGGCTCCGGTTCTGGGAGTGCCTGGACGCGGGGATCGACGAGGACACCTGCGCCGCCGAGGAGGACCCGGACATCGAGGTGTTCGTGTTCTGTCCCAACAACCCGGTGCTGGAGGGGGACCCGGCGATCTGCGGGCCGGCGGGGCTGTCTCCCCGCCTCGGTGACCTCCGATACAACTTCCTGTACTCGGTGACGAACCCGGGCCGCGGCAACCCCTTCGGCTTCGGGCCGGCGCAGACGGATCCCCGCACCGGCGAGATCATCTCGGCGAGCGCGATCATGTACGAGGCCCCGATCCGGGCCTATGGGGCCTGGGCGCGGGACATCGTCCAGCTCATGAACGGGGAGATCGACGAGGAGGAGTACGTCCAGGGGGAGACGGTGTCCGACTGGGTGTCGGCGCGGGAGGCGGAGTGGGCCTCCCCGGTGCAGTACACCGAGGAGCAGGCGGAGGAGCTCGCGCGGGACGTGCAGCTGCACCACCGGGCGGCGCTGCCGGATCTGGCGCCCCCCTCAGGGCCTCTGACCCCGGCGAACAAGGCGCGGACGCTGCGCGCGACCCGCGAGGCCCTGTCGCACCTGCCGTGGCTGAGCGCGGACGGCGACCGGTCGCGGGTGCGGGCGTCGGCCCTGGTGGGGACCGAGATCGAGGACGTCCTCATGACCGGCGAAGCGCGCTTCGCGGCGGGCCAGTACCCGTCGGACCCGGTGACGGAGACCACGAAGACCCGGGCCTCGCCCCTGCGCCGGGTGCAGCAAGACCGCTTCCGCCGGGCGACGAAGGCGCGGCTGCACCGCAACCGGGAGCGCTGCGTGTACCACCGGCACTTCGTGGACCCCTCGGTGCAGGGCCAGGCGACGGAGCTGGCGGGGGTCGACCCGGAAGAGATCCGCTGGATCCTCATGGAGGGCCTCTTCCGGGGGACGGCGGCCCACGAGTTCGGCCACACCCTCGGCCTCCGCCACAACCTCGAGGGCAGCGCCGACCCCATGAACTACGGCGCCCGCTACTGGGAGCTGCGCGACGACGGGAACATGGCGCCGCGCTACCTGGATCCGGAGACGCAGGCCGAGGTGGACGGGCGCATCCGCGAGGAGCAGTACAGCTCCGTGATGGACTACCTGTCGCGATTCAACAGCGACGCGGCGGGGGCGAAGCCCTACGACATGGCGGCCATCAAGTTCGGCTATGGGCGCCTCTTCGAGGTGATGTACGACGACGCCCAGGACGTGCCCCTTCCCGACGGGCGCTGGCCCGGCGAGGTCGCCAACGAGCTGTACCTCTATCAGCTGCTCGGCTGGCCGGGCGCGGTGGAGTACGACGACGAGGGCGCGCTCTTCATGCGCCACTACACCGAGTTCCCGGCCATGTTCGGCGACCTCGGCAACACGATCGACGTGCCCCAGCGGCTGATGGACGACTACTGGGGCATCGGCGAGTGGTTCGAGTCGCCCCACCTCTACCTGACCTACGGCGAGGGCTACCCCGCGAAGCCGTACAAGTTCTGCTCGGACGAGTTCGCGGGCAGCGGGCTCACGTGCATCTACTTCGACGAGGGCGCGGATCTCTACGAGATCCCGACGGATCTCGGGCACCGCTACGAGGCCTGGTACATCTTCAACAACTTCGCGCGGGACCAGCAGTTCTTCACCCCCGACGGCTACGCCTACGGCATCTGGGCGAGCTACTTCGAGTCGATGGTGAGCCTGAACCAGTGGTGGGTGCTCAACGCGCAGGACCTGTACGCGTCCGAAGGCGAGACCGACGACGTCGACGGGTTCCTGAGCCAGACCAACGGCTTCGGTCCCTTCACGATGGGCGTGCGGGACACGTTCAACGTCTTCGCGCGCACCCTCGCCCGTCCCAACGTCGGCTGGTACACGCCGCTCGAGGACTCGGACGGCAACGTCGCCTGGGAGGACATCTGGTGGGCTGAGTTCGCGGACGAGGAGGGGCTGCCGTCCATGCGGGTGGGGCTGTCCGAGGGTCGCTACCCCGACACGTCCTGGGACTACGAGCAGGGCTACTTCTGGGACGACGCGGTCGAGCGCATCGGGTACTTCCACGACAAGGTGCTGGCGATGGAGTCGCTCTTCGACCCGCGCACGTACTTCCTCGGCCAGGACACGGCGGCGGACCTGCGCGGCTTCCGGGTGAACTACGCGTCCAACTTCTACCCGCAGCTCACGGAGCTGGTGGGGAACCTGATGGTGGGCAACAAGGCCGGGTTCTCGGCGTGGGAGGTGGACGATGTCCTCACCTGGCCCGACTACGCGGACGCGGACTGGGAGGCGCCGGCGGGGGCGGTGCCCATCGACCCGAACGCGGGCTTCACCATCCAGCTGCACGCGATGGTGCTCGGGCTGGTGCTGCTGCCGGACACCTTCGACAGCGACATCATCAACACCACGCGCATCTGGCTGGACGGCAGCGCCGAGGCGGTGGACACGACCCTGCCCACGGTGACCCACGAGGACCCGGGCAGCGGGCTGACGTGGCGGGCCGTGAGCTTCCCTGGGCCCGACGGCGAGCAGGGCATCGCAGCGCGGATGATCGAGCGGGCGAACCTGCTCCAGGAGCGCTGGGAGCTGGCATCCGGGGCGGGCGACGACGACGACTCGGCCGGCGACGACGACGACAGCGCGGACGCAGACCTCGCGGCGGAGATCGCGGTGGAGCTGGACCTGCAGCGCGAGAACCTGAACCTGCTCCGGGCGATCCACCTGGAGCTGGGGTGGTTGGACTACGAGTGAGACGGGGGAGCGGCGAGGGCGTGGGCTTGAGGGTCTTCGAGGAGCTTCGTCGGCGCGGGCTGCGGGCTTGGGTCTTCGAGGGGCTTGGTCGGCGCTTGCTGCGGTCCTGGGTCTTCGAGGGGCTTGGTCAGGGGACCGGGATTTTCAGGATTTGCGGGATTACCGGGATTTCTTGGGGTCGTGGGTCCTGGGGCCCCCAATCCGGTCAATCCTGCAAATCCCGCGAATCCCGGTCCTGCTCTCTCCGCCTCCTCGCCCCGACCCTTCTCCTCTTCCTCCTCCTCCTGGCCCCCCTCCCCGCCTTTGCGGCCGAGACCGCCGAGGAGACCCTCGAGCGCTTCGCCGCGACCTCGCTGCTGGCGGAGAACGCGTTCACGGTCGCGCACGGGGTGAACACGGACCCTGAGTCCACCCGGGAGTGGAACCAGCTGCGGCGGGTCCGGTTCTCGTTCTATGCCACCGACATCCTCGAGTTCTCGGCTGGGGTCGGCATCTGGAACTACAAGTTCGAGACCTTCACGACCCTGCGCAACGAGGTGCTCTGGGAGGACATGACGCTGGGCGCGAATGTCTCGCTCCCTGCGCCCCCGCTGCCCGAGGGCGTCGACTGGCCGTTCTACGCCGCCATCGGCGGCATCGCGACGCTCCCCACCTCGAAGATCTCGCAGGCAGAGAGCCTCATCCTCTCGCCGGCGATCTGGTCCGACCTCGCCGTCATCGTCCCCGTCCTCGACGGCTGGTACTGGGGCTACCGCTACACCGTCGCCCCCCGCATCCACGAGTTCACCACCTGGTCCACCCGGACCCCCCGCCCCTGTTCTCCCGCCACCGGCTGCACCTTCGGCGCCACCACGGACACCGGCTGGCTCAACACGAAGGCCCACATCAGCCACGGCGGGTACACGTCCCTGAACCTGCTCGGCTCGATGCTGTCGGTCACCGCATCCCTCGACGTCACCTACGGCGTGCTCCACGACAAGTCGCCGAGCACCACCTACGGCGAGGACGTCCTCTCGGACCCGGCGAACCCCAACGGCGGGTCTCCCAACACCCTGTCGAGCGCGTTCCTGTTCGACGTGACCTTCGCCCCCCACGACAGCTTCGCGGTGAGCGTCGGCCTGTGGACGCCCGGAGGCATGCGGCCCGACGGCGGTTGGTACAACCCGGTGGGCAACCGCTTCAGTCAGTTCTACGTGGACTTCACCTTCTATCCCTTCGCCTTCGGGCTCGGGGTGGCGAAGGCGGTGCAGAACGCGGGCAAGGCGAACTCGGACGCGGCCGCGAAGGCGAGGGCGGGCAACCGGCGCCGCCTGCGCTGAGTCCAGGACCCCTGGCTCGAGGGTCCCCTCCGTTTGGCGAGTACATATCCGTAACGCTCAGGTTACGGTTGTCTCTCAGCCGCGCGCGCCGCGCGGCATGGAGGCTCCATGTCCCGCACCGCCATCGTCACCTTCACCGAGCACCAGACCCCCGAGAACCGGGGCCGCATGGCCCATGTCCTCAACCTCGCCAGCGAGCTGAAGGAGGCGGGCGACGAGTTCGTCCTCGTGTTTGCCGGCAAGTCCGTGGAGTGGCTCCCGCAGTTGCTCAACGAGGACCGGGCCAGCGAGCACCCCTTCGTCCGCAACTACGGCGACCACTTCGACCGGGTGCGGGACCACGTCGTGGCCTGCAACTTCTGCTGCAAGCGCTTCGACGTTCATGCGCAGGTCGGCGCGGCGGGCGTGCCCATCCAGGGAGAGGGCACCCGCCACATGTCCCTCGGGCAGTACGTCCGGGAGGGGTGGACCGTCGTCACCATCTGAGCCTGATCGTCATCGGGAGCCCCGCGAGCGGCGCCGTGCCCGCCGAATCCTCAGTCCTCGAGGACCGCGTAGAACCCCGCCAGGCACATCTCGTCCTCGGTCCGCTCCCCCCAGGTCAGCGGCCCGTCCAGACCCGTCGTGTCGAAGCTGCACGTGATGGAGAGCATCGCGTTGCTCTGGACGGTCACCGGCTCCGAGTACCAGTACGTCAGCTGCCAGTCGAAGTCCCACCGGGGGATGTCGAGCAGGCACTCGGGCCCGTCGCCGCGCAGGACGGAGTACGTGGTGGAGACGCCCCGCTGGTGCATGTGCGCGTTCACGCCGAGCAGGGTCACTTCGCCCTGGTAGCCGTCGGGCAGGCTCCAGCTCACCGGAACGAGCTCGGTGGTCGACCAGCTCGCGAGGCCCGGCGGGGCCACGAAGTCGAAGTCCCAGCCCGCCACGCCCACGATCGGGCGGACGGTGCCGAGGGGCACGGTGGAGAAGCGCAGCGCCGTCCGGTCCGGCGCGGGGTCCTCGGCGACGACGTTGTAGTGCATCTCGATGATGAGGGGCAGGTCCCCGTCGATCTCGATCCCGGTCCCCTCGGGGAAGATCTCGGCGCCGAGCCCCGGCGCCCACCCGGCGAGGTCGTAGTAGTCGTCGATCTGCGGGCCCGTGCCCAGGCACGCGTACCCCGGGCCGTCCGAGTCCTCATCCAGCTGGCGCGCCTCGTCCGCCGAGGCCTCGCTGGTGACCTGGTAGGCGATGAGGTGGTGCACGATCTCCGGGTTGCCCGGCACCACCTCGAAGCCCGTCGCGGCGAACGTGCCGGGCGAGTCCACCACGAAGCAGCGGTAGTCGTCGGTCGCGCCGGAGGAGGGGACGTAGTCGGCGCCAATGTCGACGGTCTCGATGTCGCCGGCGAGGACGGGCAGCTCGGGCGGCGTGGGGGGAGCGAGCTCCGGCCCCTCGGGCGTCTCGGACGCGACCCAGTCCTCGAAGACGCGGATCTGCGCTTCGCTCAGCCACCGGTTGTTCTTCCAGGTGTGGCAGTCACCGCTCCCGTCCGCGAGGAACGGCGGCATGGTCCGCGCCGCCACGGCCTGCGCCGAGGCCGACGCCCAACGGGCGGCGTCTTCGTAGTTCGACAGGGAGAAGGGCCCCGCTCCGCCGTCGACGTGGCATCCGACGCAGTACTCGGTCACGAGCGGGCGGACGTCTTCGGTCCACGTGACGTAGGAGGGGTCGGGCGTGTCCGCCGAGGGGCAGCCGGCCCCCAGGAGGACGGCGAGGAGAGCAAGGGGGGGTGAGCAACGCATGGGCTCACCCTAGGTCACCCCGCGGTCCGACCGGCCGACCGGTACAACCGGATACAACAGCTCCACAAGGGGACATGGGGTCGGCTCTGATAGCCTCGCCTCATGATCGACCTCATCTGCAAGCGCACCTGAAGCACCTGTCGCAAGGCGGTCGCCTTGCTCAACGACCTCGGCGTCGACTACCAGTACCGCGAGTACACGAAGGAGCCGCTGTCGGCGGCGGAGGTTCGTGACGTCCTCGGAAAGCTCGGGCTGAGCGCGAGGGACATCCTGCGGTCGCGCGACGCGAAGAAGGCCGGCCTGACCGGCGACGAAGGCGACGACGCCCTCATCGCGGCCATGGCGGACAACCCGAACCTCATCCAGCGTCCCATCTTCGTGTTGGGAGAACGCGCGGTGATGGGGCGGCCTCCCGAGAACGTGAAGCAGCTCCTCTAGTCTCCAGAGGCAGCGGGGCGACGGTGGTCAGCTCCGGTCGGCTCGGGGGCCCGCTCAGCAGCGCGAGGTGCAGGGCGCGGAGCTCGCGCAGCGCGGGCTCCAGCTTGCCCTCCAGCTCTTGAAGCAGCCTGTCCGTCTCCGCGGAGCCTCCGAGCGTCGCGTGGAGATCCGCGCGGTGCCGTACCTGCTCGATGCGGCTCAGCAGGCTGGCGATGCGCTCGTTCAGGCCGTGGGCCCGGGCGACGACCTCCGGGTCGCTGGCGCGCGCGAGATCGTCGAGGAGCTCGCGGGTGGCGGCCCGGCGGGAGTCGCCGCTGGCGCTCGCAGGGCGGGGCGTGGCGGGCACGTGGGCCTGCTGGGAGGCGGCAGGGAGACGCGGGGGGCCCGTCGACTCTGCGCCCCAGGGGAGGGGAGCGGTCCCGACGGCGGGGATGTCGGCGGTCGTCAGAGGTCCGAGGGGCGCTTCACGGCTGTCGAAGACGAGCTGGCCGCTCTCCCAGGCCCGGCAGACGTAGGCCGCCTGCCCGATCAGCTCGAGGCGCACGCGCAGGAGGCGCCCGTCGACGCGGACGGCGTGCTCGCGGGTGTGCATGCTCGTCTTCGCGACCTCGGTGCCGGCCACCGCCTGGCCGTCGACGGTGAGGACCACGCGCGTGGCGTAGCGGATCACGTCGATGGACCGTCCGCGGTGTTCGAACTGCCACCGCGCGGTCACGGTGTGGTTCAGCAGGACCATCAAGATGGCGACCATGAGCAGCGGGAGAGCGATCGCGAGGACGACGGGCATTGAGGTCTCCGGGGCGGAAGTGCCGCAATGTCCTACGGGTTTCCGTCGTAGCCATTGCACGAGGCCGCTCCGATTGGGACGATCCCCGTCCCGCAGCAGCGGCCCGCGAGGAGATCCCGTGACCGACGAGCCCATCGACCTGCACCCCGAGGACGCCGACGGCGACGAGACCGACCCGTCCTCCTTCCGCGTCGACCTCGACCCCGAGAACATCGAGCAGGCGCTGACCGATCTCGTGGAGCGGGTCCGCAAGCAGGTGGAGCGCCACCGCTACAGCAAGGTCCGCCTGTCCTACAAGGGGCGCAAGGTCGTCGAAGACCTGCCCATCGCCGTGTTCCTCGCCAGCGAGGCTGCGTCGTTCTGGTGGCTCGGGCCGGTGCGGGTGCTCCTCGTGAACTTCGGGCTGAAGAGCTTCCTCGACGTGGAGCTCGTGAACGAGGCGGACGAGCACATCGCCGCCGGGAACGCCCACTACCTGGACGGTGAGGTCGACGAGGCGGAAGGCTGCTACCGCCGCGCGCTCACCATCCGTCCGGGGGACCCGTCGGCCCTGTACCACCTCGGCGTCCTGCTCCGGGTGACCGGCCGCAAGGAGGAGGCCATCGAGGTCCTCGAAGAGGCCGCGTCCTGGGGCGAGCACCCCGACGCGGACAAGGCGAACCAGCTCCTCATCAAGATGAAGGTGCGCAAGCTCGTGCCGAGACCGAAGGACGAACCGTGACCCGCACCGTCGTCATGATCATGGCCGGGGGCAAGGGCAGTCGCCTCGGCCCTCTCACCTGCCACCGGGCGAAGCCGGGCGTCCCGTTCGCGGGGCGCTACCGCATCATCGACTTCGTCCTGAGCAACTTCGTCAACTCGGGGTACCGGCGCATCTACGTGCTGACCCAGTACATGGCGAGCTCGCTCATCAAGCACATCAACCGCAACTGGCACCTCGGCGGCCTCGACCACTTCATCGAGATCGCGCCGGCCCAGATGCGCATGGGCTCCCACTGGTACCGGGGCACCGCCGACGCCATCTATCAGAACGTCAACCTCATCCGGGACTCGCGCGCGGATCTGGTGGCGGTGTTCGGGGGCGACCACGTCTACAAGTTCGACGTGCGGCAGATGCAGGACCGTCACATGGAGCTCGGCGCGGACCTGACCATCGCGGCGTGCCCCGTCCCGCGCGAGCAGGCGACCGCCTTCGGCGTCATCCAGGTGGACGAGGCGGGGCGCATCATCGGCTTCCAGGAGAAGCCGGACGACCCGACCCCCATCCCGGGTCGGCCCGACACCTGCCTCGTGAGCATGGGGAACTACCTGTTCGGGGCGGACGAGCTCGTCGACGCCCTCGCCGCGGACATCGCGGACCCGGACAGCAGCCACGACTTCGGCAAGGACGTCATCCCGGCGATGCTGGCGAACGGCAAGCGGCTCTACGCCTACGACTTCGGCGAGAACCGCGTGTCCGGGGAGCCCGAGGGCTCCATCCCCTACTGGCGTGACGTGGGGACCATCGAGAGCTACGTCGCCGCGAACATGGACGTCCGCTCTCCGATGCCGACGCTCAACATGTACAACCGGCGGTGGCGGATCCGGTCTGCCCAGCGTGACTACCCGCCGGCGCGGTTCACGAGGGAGGCGGGCTCGCGGGAGGTGTCCGTCGACGACAGCCTCGTGTGCGAGGGGTCCATCGTGGTGAGCGCGGAGCTGCACCGGACCCTGCTGGGCTACGACTGCTACGTGCACAACGGGGCCGAGGTCCACGACTCGATCCTCCTGTCCGGCTGCAATGTGGGCGCGGGCGCCGCCCTGCGGAACGTGCTGCTGGACAAGAACTGCCACATCGCCCCCGGAGCGCGCATCGGCTTCGACTCTGCGGAAGACCGGCGCCGCTTCCCGTTCATCACGCCGGGCGGGACGGTGGTCCTGCCCAAGGGAACGCTCGTGCCGGAGTCCGGCCCCGTCGAGTTCGCGGGTGACATGGGCCCGATGCTCGAGAACGACCCGGCCACCGCCGACGCCATGGCGCGGCTCGACGGCTACTACACCGTCGGCGCGCGCGGGCGGCACAGCTACGAGTCCTCGGGGCCGCGCTACAGCAAGTACCGCCGGTGACGCGCCCGTGATGCGCATCGTCCATGCCTCCGCCGAGGTCGAGCCCTGGTGCAAGACCGGCGGCCTCGCGGACGTGGTGGGTTCGCTGCCGCAGGCGCTCGCGGAGCTGGCGCCGCCGGGCAGCCGGGTCCTCGTGCTGTGTCCGCTGCATCGTGGCGTGCGGGCTGCGGCCGCGAAGCGGGGGCAGACGCTGGTGGACGCGGGCTACGAGGTGGCGCCGATCCCCGGCGGGCCCGTCGGGCGCGTGCTGCTGGTGGACCCGACCCCCGGGGATGCCCTGACCGTCGGGTTCGTGGACTGCCCCGAGCTCTGGGACCGGGCTGGCATCTACCACGACGCGGACTTCGTCTCCTGGCCGGACAACCCCGCCCGGTTCGCGTGGTTCGCCCGCGCGGTCATCGAGGTCGCCCCGGCGTTGCTCGGCGGGCGCCCCGACGTCCTCCACGCCCACGACTGGCACCTCGGCCTCGCGCCGGTGTTCGCCCGGCAGCACGGCGACGAGGACGTGCGGCGGGCGTGGGCGGGGGCCCGCACCGTCTTCACCATCCACAACATCCTGTACCAGGGAAACGTCGACAAGAGCTGGGTCCCGCGCCTCGGCCTCCGCTGGGAGGACTTCACGATGGAACGCTTCGAGCTCCGGGACGAGCTCTCGTTCCTCAAGGCGGGCATTGCGTTCTCGGACGTGACGACGACCGTCAGCCCCGGGCACGCCGCCGAGGTGCGCACCTCCGAAGGCGGCCACGGGCTCGACGGGTTCCTGCGGGCCCAGGGCGACCGGTTCGTGGGGATCCTCAACGGCCTCGGTGAGGACCTGTGGGACCCGACGACGGACGCCGCGCTGCCGGCGACGTTCTCCCGGGACGACACGAGCGGGCGGGCCCGCTGCCGGGCCGCGCTGCTGGAGGAGATGGGCCTGCCGGACCGCGGCGGACTGCTCGTCGGCGTGGTGAGCCGGCTCGTCTGGGCGAAGGGGCTCGACGTGGCGGCGGACGCCTGGGAGAAGCTCGGCGGGGACCACCAGCTCGTGCTCCTCGGCAGCGGAGAGAAGGGGCTCGAGGAGCGGTTCCGGCGGCTCGCGACGGAGCGGCCGGAGCACGTGGCGGCGCACATCGGCTTCGACGGGGCCCTCGCTCGCCGGATCTTCGCGGGCTGCGACGTGGTCCTCGTCCCGAGCCGGGTGGAGCCCTGCGGGCTGACCCAGCTCCAGGCTATGCGCTACGGCGCCATCCCCATCGCGCACCCGGTGGGGGGTCTGGCGGACACAGTGCTCGACCCGGGAGACGCGGGGCTGCGGCGAGGGGAGGGGACCGGCCTGCTGGTGAACCCCCTGACGGGCGGAGAGCTCGCGCGGACGATCACGCGGGCGGCGGGCCTGCGCGCCGACGAGGAGGGCTGGAGTCGGCTCGTTCTCGCGGCGATGTCCGTCGACTCCAGGTGGACGTCACCCGGAACGCGTACCTTGCAGCTCTACGCCAGCCCAGGAGCCCCGCTTTGAGCCGCCTCATCGTCTTCGACTTCGACGGAACCCTCACCGACGCCGAGGAGGAGGGTCGCCCCTTCCGGGGTGGCTACCTCGACGACATCGCGGTCCTCTGTGGGGTGAGCCGCGACGAGGTGGAGCCGGTGGCGGTGGCGGCGGAAGCGAAGGTGGCGGCGAACCCGCAGGCCCACGGCTGGGTGTTCGGGGGGCGCATCGTGGCGCCGGCGACCGTCGATCCGTACCTGCGGATCATGCCGGTGGCCCGCATGGTCTTCGACCACTTCGGCCGGTTCATGGACTCGTCGGACCGGGACCACCTCCTCGACGGGATCCTCTACAAGTACAACTACCCGAAGACGCGAACGGTCTTCCGCGAGGGCGCCCGCGAGGTGCTGATCAACACGCCGGTGGACACCACCTACGTCGTCACGAACTCCCACACGGTCCCCGTGCAGGAGAAGATCACGAAGCTGTCGGGCATGGGGGACGACCCAGAGGCGCTCATGTGGCTCGTGCCCCGGGTCCACGGGCGCGCAAAGAAGTACGTGCTGGACGCGAGCTTCACGGACGTCCCCGAGGAGATGCGCGTGCCGGACCTGTCCCGGCCCATCCTGCTGCGGCGGCGCATGTACTTCGAGGTGTTGACGGAGCTGCTGAAGACGGTCGGCGCCGACTGGGGCGAGCTCACCGTCATCGGCGACATATTCGAGCTGGATCTCGCGTTGCCCCTGCACATGGGCGCGCAGGTGGGGCTCGTCGCCAACGAGCACACGCCCGCCTACGAGAAGGCGTTCCTCGAGGCCCACGACCGCGGCCGCGTCCTGCAGAACCTGCAGGAGGTGGGGGAGTACCTGGCCGAGTAGCGCGCGGCTCGGGGAGCAGCCGCGTCCGTCGGGAGGGCTACAGGCCCAGCCCGCACTGGTACAGCACGACGATCTCGCTCTCGTCGGTGTCGCCGGAGCAGTCCGTGCCGGTGACCCTGACCACGACCTGCTCGCTCGATGGCGAGCCGACGATGCAGGAGCCGGGCAGGCTGGCCACCGTGAGCTTCGGGGTCGGGCCTTCGGTCACGTCGAGGCTCGCGTTGCCCGACACCACCTCCCAGGACAGCACGACCGGGTCGTCGTCCGGGTCGATCGTGGCGCCCGCGTCCAGGCTGATCACGGCTGCCGGGCAGATGGAGTTGCACGGCGTCGGCAGGTCGGCGACGTAGACGTCGCCCTGGTGGGCGACCTGAGGAGGCGTGTTCGTGGGCTTCGGGGTGGCGTCGACCTCGATGAGGTGCGGCGGCGACCAGTCCTCGCCGTCGAAGACCTGAAGCTCCACGAACCAGGTCCCGGGGACGTCGGCGTAGAGCGTGGGCATGGCGAGGGTGGGGTCGTCGAAGGCGTCGGGGCCGGACGGAGTGACGCTCCCGGTCGGCGCCAGGAGGAGCGACCAGCGGTAGGCCAGGGCGTCGCCATCGGGGTCCGAGGACGCGGTCCCGTCGAAGGAGAGGTAGCTGCAGGACCAGTTGCCGAGGGCGGCGCCGTCCGCGACGGGGATCTGATTCGTGCTCTGGGTCGACACGTCGGCGTAGTCCGGCGAGGAGACCCGGGGGCCGGCCGCGACGGTGAGGCCCAGGGTGAAGAGGCCGGGGGCGTCGGGGGTGAAGCAGGCGGTGTCGGTGTCTCCGCCGTCCAGGTCCGCGGTGGTGAGGGAGGAGCCGTCGGGGCGGGTGGAGATCGTCCAGGCGTAGGTCAGCTCGAACCCGAGCGGGTCGCGGGAGCCTGATCCGTCGGCGCAGATCTCGAGGCCCTCGATCGCGACGAGATCGGTGCCTGCGTCGGCCTCGGGGAGCTCGTCCGCCGGGCCCACCGTCACCACGGCGAACGCGGACTCGGACCAGAGCGTCCCGTCCGTGACCTGAAGACGCACGGTGTAGCGGCCGAGCACGTCGGGGTGGAACGACGTCACCCCGGCGTTGCGGCTCTCGTTCGCGGCGAAGGGGTTCGCGCCGAGGGCGGAGCCTTCCGGGGCCTCGTGGATGAACCAGTGGTAGTCGAGCTCGTCCTCATCGGGGTCGTAGGACCGCGAGCCGTCGAGGACGACCGGTGCCGCGAGGGTGCCCCCGGCGGGAGCGTCGACCCGCGCGACCGGGGCCGTGTCGTACAAGCCCGGATCGATGGGGAGGGGGTCCGTGGAGCAGCCAGCCAGGGCCAGCGGGAGGGCGAGGAGGAGGGCGCGTCGCATCGTGAGCGCAGTGCTTGCACGAGGCGTTCCCGATCAGTCGGGCTCGGATGGCACCCTGGGGCGATGGAGCCGGCAGGGCGGTCGAGGAGGCGTGGGGCCGTGTTCGCGGTGGGGGCGGCCGTGTGCGCGGGCCTGCTGGTGGAGGGGTTCTGCCGGGTGGCCGAGCCCATGTTCGATGTGCTGCGGGGGCCGTTCGAGCTCGAGGACGTCCCGGAGCCCGCGGGGCTGCCGCCGAACACGGAGGTCGAGCACCTCGAGGCGCGCACAACGACGAACGCTGGGGGCTACCAGGGCGCGTACCACCCACCCACGCGGACCGAGGACACGCTGCGGGTCGCGGTGCTCGGGGACAGCTTCACCTTCGGGTGGGGGGTGGAGGGCGACGAGGCCTGGCCTGCCCTGCTGGAGCGCCGCCTCGACGGTGCGTTCGGCGACGGCGGGGACGCGGAGGTCTTGAACTTCGGGGTGCCGGGCTACAACACGTGGTTGGCGCTCCAGACCTGGCGGGGGAGGGCTCGGGAGTACGCCCCGGACGTGGTGCTCCTCGGCTACTACACAAACGACGTGGAGATCGACCGACGAGTCCCCAACGTGCACCGTCTCTGTCCCCTCGATGGGCCGGCGGGCGCGCGGCGATGGACGCGGCTCACGGAGCTGTCGGCCCTGGCTCGGGTCATCGACGACCTGAGGAACGTGCGGCGCTTCGGATCATCCCAGCCCACGATGGAGGGTCCCGGGGCGCTGGCCGAGGACCACCACGGGTTCGCCTGCTCGATGCTCTGGGCCGAGGAGCTGGCGTCGGAGGTGGAGGCGGCGGGCGCGCGGTTCGCGGTGGTGCAGCTGCCGCACATGCAGGATCTGTCGGACCCCGAGGACCCGGAGCGCGCCGGTCAGGAGCGCCTCGCCGCGGCCCTGGGCCGGAGGGAGATCCGGTCGTTCTCCCTCTACCCGGGGCTCGCGGGGCTCGACCCCGAGCACGTGAACAACGTTCACCAGCACCCGAACGCGGCGGGGCATCAGGCGATCGCCGCCGTGGTCTGGACGGAGGCGGCGGCCTGGCTCCTCGAAGGTGCCCCGAGCGGGCAGGGGCAGCCCGACCCGGGTCGCTGACGGCGCCGTCGCCTACAGGCTCTTGAGGTACGCCACCAGGTCGTCCACCTCGGCCACGCTGAGCGAGCTGGTGTCGCCCATCTCGCCGTCCCGGGCCGACTCCACGACCGCGTGCAGCGTGGGTGCCGAGCCGTCGTGCAGGTACGGGGCGGTGGCGGCGACGCCGACGAGGCTGCGGGTCCGCACCCGACGCAGGCCGTACATGTCGTAGGCGACGTTGTCGGTGTAAGCCGGGCCCGAGTGGCAGCCCGCGCAGCCCACCTCCGCGGACTCGAAGATGGCCCGCCCCCGGGCGATGGCGTCGTTCTCGACCCCGCGGAGGGGAGTGTCTGGGGCCGCAGTCCAGTCGATGAAGGCGGCGATGCGCTCCCCGTGGATCTCTGCGATGCCGTCGCCGCCCATGCGGGTCTCGCTCGTGATCATGGCCTCTGCCGCGACGCTCTCCACGTCCGACGTCCACGTGACGGGGGCCGTGAGGGAGACCTGGCCCGCGAGGCTCGGTGTCTGCCGGACTCCGGCCTCCAAGGGCCAGGACAGGCCGTCGGTGCGGCCGTCGAAGTGGCAGGTGGCGCACGAGAGGCCCGCGCTGGGGATGCCCATGAGGTCGTTGGCGGCGGTGTAGAAGAGCCTTCGCCCGGCGACGAGCTCTGGAGGGAGGACCTCGTCGGTCACGGCGATGGCGTCTCCGGCCACGTACGAGGCCTCCTGGGGCGTGCTGCGGAACAGCGTGTGGTGGTGGCTCTCGCGGACTCCGTCGGTGCGCGCCTCGATCCCGGCGATGGGGGCCGCGTAGCGCAAGGGCGCCACGGAGTGGTCGAACCCGGCGTGGACCCAGGCCTCGTCCTTATCGACGAAGGCGACCCCGCGCGGGCCGGACGCGGTGAGGACCGTCTCCTTCTTGGTCGCGCTCATGGACGTGATGATGAGCACGGCCCCGCTCCGGTCCAGGCCGGCCGGCAGGTACCGGTCTCGCCCCCGGACCTCCGAGGGGAGCTGCACCACGATGGCGGCGTCCGCTCCCTCCATGGTGAAGACGGCGGCCGTTCCGTCCGGCGACACAGTCGCCGAGGAGGGGTATCCCGCGAGCCGCATCCCCCCGTTGAATCCTTCGACGATGAGGGTCTCGGACCGCTCGGGTTCCAGGGCGCCCGACGGCTTCGCCGGGATGGAGACGGCGCCGGCGTTCATCCGGCGGCGCGCCCCGTCGCTGAGTGACTCGGGGTCTCCCGCGTACCCGTCCAGCGGCGGGTCGTCCGGGTCGTCTGGCCCTTCGACCTCTGGCGGCGCGACGGAGCTGCGGTTGTTCACGTAGAGGACCGGGACGAGGAGGCGGGAGCCGTCGGGGGCGACCGAGAGGTCCCCCGTGATGCGCGGCGTGAGCCGCACCCTCTCCTGCACCCGGTTCGGGTCCAGCGCCGTGTTCTCTGGCAGCGCCACCCGCTCGAGGTTGCCGGTGCGCAGGTCGATGTCCGTCAGGATCCCGCCCATCGCCGAGCCCACGTACAGGTGGTTGCCGGAGGAGTGCAGGGCGAGGAACCGCGGCTGCCCATCCACCGGTAGGTCGCGGGTGACGGTGAGGGAGTGCACGTCGATCTCGGAGACGGTGCCTCCGAGCTGGTTCGCCACCCACACGGTCGTCCCCGCCTCGTTGGCGACGACGCCGTAGGGCTCCGCGCCCACGGCCACGCGGGTCAGCATGTTGAGGCGCGTCCCCGTGTCTTCGAGGACCGCGACGGCCCGCTCGCCCCGCAGCGAGACGAACACGTACTCCCCGGCGCGGGCGACCCGGACGGGATCGAGACCCACGTCGGTCTCGGTGACCGTCCCCGACGCGAGCTCCACCCGGGAGACCGTGCCCTGGTCCGGGTTCGCGACGAACAGGGCCCCGTAGTTGGCGGAGGCGGCCATGCTGGAGCTGCCGGTGGCGAAGCGGTCGTCCGCGAGGCCGCCCGCGCAGGCGCACAGGGTGAGGGCCGCGAGGCTGAGCACTGCGCGGTGAAGGTGGGATCGGTGTCTGGACATGGTGCCCCCCAAGGGCGACTGGCGCTCCGGAGCGGCGCGCCTTCTGTCTCCCAAGTGCACGAGGGGTCCCAGAACGATCGAAGGCCACCCGGACTCGGGTGGCCTTCGTCGGACCTCCCCCGTGGGGGGAGAATTCTCTGGAGCGCGACCAGGCGCGCCGTCGCCTACAGGCTCTTCAGGTAGGCCACCAGGTCGTCCACCTCGGCCACGCTGAGCGAGCTGGTGTCGCCCATCTCGCCGTCCCGGGCCGACTCCACGATGGCGTGGAGGGTGGGCGCGGAGCCGTCGTGCAGGTAGGGGGCCGAGGACGCGATGCCCAGCAGGCTGCGCGTGCGGACGCCGTTCAGGCCGTACATGTCGTAGACCTCGTTGTCCGTGTACGCCTCGCCCGAGTGGCAGTCGGCGCAGCCGGCCTCCTCGGAGGCGAAGATGGCGCGGCCTCGCTCGATCGCCGCGCTGTCCACGCCCCGCATGGGGGTGTCGGGCAGCGGGGTGGAGTCGACGAAGGCGGCGACCTTCATCGCGTCCTCGTCCGACAGGCCGTCGCCGCCCATGCGGCCCTGGCTCGTGATCATCACCTCGTCGAACACGGTCTCCACATCGTCCACCCAGGTCACCGGGGCGGTCAGCGAGACCTCACCGGCGAGGCTCGGCGTCTGGCGGTTGCCCTCGTCGAACGTCCAGGTGAGGCCGTCGTTCCGGGCGTCGAAGTGGCAGGTGGAGCAGGAGACGCCCGCCCCCGGGGCCGCCATCTGGCTGTCGGAGGCGGAGAAGAAGAGCTTGCGCCCCTCGGCGAGATCGGCGGGAAGGATCTCCTCGGAGACCATCGTCGCGGGCCCGCTCTCGAGTGCCTCGGGGCCGAACGAGCCGTCCTCGCCCTCGACGATGAGGATGTCCTCCGTCGGCATCACGCCGCCGCCGCGCCGCGGACGGTCGTCGTTGCGCGTCGCGAGACGCTCGGCCGCCGTGTCGAAGTCGAGGGTGGCGACGGAGTAGTCGAACCCGTTGTGGACCCAGGCCTCGTCCTGGTCGAGGAAGGCGACGCCGCGGGGCGCGGAGCCCGTCAGGATGGTCTCCCGGTCGGCGAAGCGGAGGGTGCTCCCGAAGAACTCCTCCATCGCGATGTCCTCGCCCATGCCACGACCGCCACGGCCGGGCCGGGCGTCATCGCCGATGTCGTCCGGGACGTGGACCACCAGCGCGGCGTCCGAGCCCTCGAGCGGCAGGACGATCGACTCGCCGTCGGGGGCGAAACGCGCGGCCGACGGGTACGACGCGATGACCTCGCCCCGGCCGAAGCCCTCCGCGAGCAGCGTGTCGTTCATGTCCACCCGCAGGTTGCCGTCCTGGTTCGTCACGAAGACGGTGACCCCGGGGTTGAAGCGCCGGGTGCCGTCCGGGCCGCCCGCGTAGCCGTCGCTCGGGGGCTCGCCCGCCTCGACGTCCTGGGGCGGGCCCACGGGGCTCACGTTGTTCACGTAGAGGGTGGGTACCGCGAGCTTGGTGCCGTCGGGCGAGACGCTGAGGTCGCCGGTGATGCGGCCGGTCAGGGTGACCGACTCGAAGGTCTCCGGGTCCGCGCCGATGTTCTCGGGGATGGTGAGCGCGTTCGCGGTGCCGGTCTTCAGGTCGAGGTCCGTCAGGATGCCGTTCATCACGGAGCCGACGTAGAGGTGCTTGCCCGACGGGTGCAGGGCGAGGAACCGCGGCTGGCCGTCGACCGGGAACTCGCGCGTGATCGTCAGGGACTCCGCGTCGATCTCAGAGACCGTCCCGCCGAGCTGGTTGGCGACCCAGACGGTGTCACCCCGCTCGTTGGCCACGACGCCGTAGGGCTCGGCGCCCAGGGCGATGCGGGACCGCTCCACCAGCGAGCCGTCCTGCTCCTCGAGGACGACGACCGCGCGCTCACCGCGGAGGGTGGCGAAGACGAGGGACCCGGCGCGCGCGACGCGGACCGGCTCGAGGCCCACCTCGACCTCGGTGGTCGTGCCCGCGGCCACGTCCACCCGGGAGATGGTGCCCTGGTCCGGGTTGGCCACGTACAGGGCCTGGTAGTCGGACGAGGCGACGACACTGGAGCTGCCGGTGGCGAAGCGGTTGTCGTCGAGCTCGCCGGCGCAGGCCACGAGGGAGCCGGCGGCGGCGAGGAGGATGAGGCGGGACAGGAAGGAGCCTGCGGAGTTCATGGTTCCCCTTGGGGAGTGTGGGCGAGCCCGGGTTGGTGTCTTGCCAGGACGGTCGCCCGAGAGAACGGCAAGGAGTGTGCCATTCGATCGGGACGTGTGGGGACCGCTTCCGCGACCCCCAGGAACGCAGGCTATCAGCTGAGGTTGCCGAGGAGCCCACGAATCAGGGCCAGCTGCGGGGCGAGCTCGCCCGCCTCGCCGTCCAGCGTCTCGTGGACCAGCGCGCCGAGGACGAAGGAGTACAGCAGCGTGCCGAGCTCCGGCGGCAGCGCCAGGCGGTCGGTCAGCGTCTCCCGGTAGAGGCGAGATGTGCGCGTGAGGGTGGCGCGGGAGTCGGCGTCGGGGTCGAGCTGCCAGGCGTCCAGCGACAGGAGGAGCACCCGGCGCAGCCGCGGCGCCTCGCTCTGGAGCCACACGGACAGCGCCTCGAGCCGCTTCTCCACGGAATCGTCGGGTTCGATGGCGGCCTCGACTGCCGCGATGTCCCGCTCCGCGAGGTGCCCCAGCATCTGCCCGAAGATGTCGGGCTTGCCGCTGAAGTAGTGGTAGAGCGTGCCGGTGGAGACGCCGAGGGCCTTTGCCAGGCCACGCATGGTGACGCCGCCGTAGCCGCGGTCGGCGAACAGGGGGAAGGCCTTGTCGAGCAGCTCGGCGCGCTGCGCGTCGTGGTCGACGATCCGGGGCACGTCAGGCGGCGGCAGGCGCCGGCGTCGAGACCCGGTCCAGCTCTCGCTCCATCACGAGGTGGAACAGGGGCGGGACCGTCGACAGCACCATCATCCCGGGGTAGCCCGTGGGCAGCTGGGGGGCGTCGTCGAAGTGGCGCAGGACCGGGAAGGGGCGGCGGGGGTTCGCGTGGTGGTCGCTGTGGCGGCTCAGGTCGAAGAGCAGGACGCGCCCGATGCTGTGGTTGCTGTTCCAGGAGTGGATGGGGCGCACGCGCTCCCAACGCCCGCGGGCGTTCTTGCTCCGGCGCAGGCCGTAGTGCTCGACGTAGTTGACCGTCTCCAACAGGAGCACGCCCACCAGCGCGGCTCCCACCCAGGTGACCGCTGCGACCGGGCTCCACGCGAAGACGGCGCCGAGGGCCACGGCCTGGAGGACCCAGCCCACGAGCACCTCGTTGCGGAGGGAGAAGGGGGAGTGGCCGGTGCGGCGAAGGCGGGTGGCCTCCAGATCCCACGCGGACCGTACGCCGTGGACGATGGAGCGCACCCAGTGAGCGTACAGCCAGTCGCCTCGTCGGGCGGACGCGGGATCCTCCTCGGTGGCCACGCGCATGTGGTGGCCGCGGTTGTGCTCGACGAAGAAGTGGACGTAGAGCGCCGGGAAGTAGAGGACGCGGGAGACCATCTGCATCCGCTTGCTCGCGCGGTGACCCAGCTCGTGGCCCACGTTCAGACCGAGGGCGCCGACGAGGAGGCCGATGCTGGCTACCCCGCCGAGGAGCTCGATGCCGACGAGGGCGCCCGTGTGGGCCTGCCAGAGCAGGGTCGCGACGGAGCCGTACACGGCAGGGACGGCCGCGAGCAGGAGGACGTTGAAGCGGGGGTCCGCGAGGCGGGTCTGCTCCTGGTCCGGCGTCGCGTTGGCGGTCGTCCCCGGCGTGAACAGCTCGCACAGGGGGACGAGGCCGAAGACGATGAGGGGAAGGGCGAACGTCGACAGACCCCCCGTGAAGAGGGAGGCGACGCCGATGGCGACGAGGACGTAGACGCAGGCGTAGGACCAGGGGTGCATCGTGGCTCCGTTTTAAATCGAACGTTCGTTATTTTATGGAGGCACGAGGGGGCGTCAAGGGAGAAATCGGGGGATGCGTACAAACGCGGAGCGGGGCGGATTACCCGCGGTGGAGTGCGTACAAGTCGCGGTACGTACAAGCCAAACGCGGAGCGGGGCGGATTACCCGCGGTGGAGTGCGTACAAGTCGCGGTCCGCACAAGCGTGGGTGCGGGCGAATTCCCCGCCTCGGCGTGCCCTCACAGCCGCCGACGGACCCCCACGATCGCCATCGCGAGCAGGAGCACCCCGAGGGTGTTCCCCACATCCGCGGACGACACCGAGCAGCCCTTCTTCTTCGGCAGCTCGTCGTCCTCGTCCTCGTCGGGCGCGCCGCCTTCATCCCCGGTCTGGGCGACGCTCGTGTCCTCGGGGGGCTGCGCCGTCGCCGGCTCCGAGACCGCCGTCTCCTCTCCCGCGGGCTGCGAGGTCTCGGCTCCGGCGTCCGGCGTTTCCGCGGTCTCACCGTCGCCCGTCTGGGCGTCCCCGGCCTCGACGTTGGTCGGCTCTCCGCCGGGCTCGCCCGGCTCGGAGCCCGGCTCGTCACCGGGCTGGTTCACCGGCGGCCCAGGCCGCGCGCCGCCCCGGGCGTGGGGGACGACCCCCTCGCCGAACGCCGCCAGGTCCTCCTCGGCCGAGGCGAGCGTCCGCGTCCGCGAGCACAGCGAGTCGCGCACCACGTCATCGCTGAGGGTCGCGTAGACGATGTACGTCTCGCCCTTCTTGTACTGCCGGCCGCACGCCGCGCCGGACGCGTTCGTCTGCACCCGCAGGTCCATGCCCGGGCTGCCCTTCCAGGAGCGCTTCACCTGGAACCGGTACTCCACCTTCCCGAAGGACGGCGGCGCCGACTCGCCGGGCGCAGCGGGGATCCCGACGACCGTCCCTTCGAACACGAGGTCGGAGCCCTGCATCGCCTCGGTGGGGCCCGGCGCGGGCCTGCACGAGCACGCTTCGGCCACGCTGGGGGACAGGACGAGCAGGCCGAGGCCGGCGAACAGGGAGCAGATCAGGGTGCGCATGGGGTTCCGTCCGGGGAGGGGTCGCGGGTCACCGGGTAGGACCGGCGTGCGCCGATCCAGGGTCCGCGGACTCTACCAGGGGACCACCGCGCCGGACTCCAGGCGCACCGCCACCACCTTGTCGTCCAACGGGCTCGGGAACACGAGGCGTCCCCCGTCGAGGTGGCTGTAGGGGTGGAAGCTGCCGTCGACCCGCCCGTGGACCGCGCCCGATGCATCCAGGAACGCGACCGTCTGCTTCTGGCCCTGGGGCCGGACCATCACGGTGTGGTCGATGCCCCGGGACACCGTCCCGTCGAAGTCGATCCTCACCGAGCTCCACGCGGTCTGGAAGCCAGGCAGCGTGACGACGTCGGCGCTGGCATTCACGTCGTCGATGCGGTCGGCGAGCCAGTTGTAGGTGTAGTCACTGACCCAGGTCTGATCGCAGTAGCCCATGAAGTCGGTGTAGGTGTTCGGGTCCTTGAGCTGTCGCGACGTCAGGTCGTAGCCCTGGACCCCGATCCGCGCCCCCGAGTGGGGGTAGTACCCCGCGCCCTGCACCTGACACGGCGCGTGCTCGCGGCCGTGGGCGTGGCCGATCTCGTGAACCATGGTCTCCGCGGAGCCCTCGCCGCTGAAGCCGAGTCCCAGAGAACCCCGGAGCCAGTCCGTGCTCGGCGACTGGACCAGGCTCGACAGGCCCGCGTAGCAGCTGCTCTGGCAGTAGGTCTGGAAGTTCTGTGCCGGCGCGAAGACGCCGTAGTAGTACTCCTCGAAGGAGGCTCCGTCGCTGTCTCGGCGCCACAGGAGCTGTTCGAGGGCCTCGCCCCATCCCTCTCCCCAGTAGGTGATGGGGTAGTCGACGACCATCGTCGCACCCACCTCGAGATCGAACTCGCGCGTGGGGTACTGGGCGTACATCGCGTCCCGGTAGATCTGGAGCTGCTCTTCGCTGATGTCGGGCATACGGCCCGAGCCGTCGCCGCGATACTCGATGGGGACGAGGATGACCCGCAGGCTGGTCCCCGTGTCGCGGGCGTCGAAGTCGATGCTGCCGCCGGGGGCCTCCCACTCGGCGCCGCCGTCGTCGCCCGCCGCGTCTACGTCGTCCTCGACCTCCACCAGCTTCACGGACACGAGCACGGTGTCCCGGGTCATCGACTCGCCGGGGATGTCGATGTTCAGCGAGTTGCTGAGGCTGCCGTCAGACGTGTCCGACGAGATCGAACCCTCGGCGCTGAACCGCATCGTCTCCCCATCCACGTCGAGCTCGGCCACCGCTGCGACGGTGCGGGTCTCCCAGTCGGAGTCCGTCACCACGAACACGCGCAGCATCCCGTCGCGGCCGGCGATGACGTCCACGGGCGCGTCGTCGAAGACCACGTCGTCCCCGTCGAGGATGTCGATGCGGACTCCCTGGTACAGAGCCAGCCCGTCGATGGACAGGCCCCTCACCAGCGGCCCGTTCGCCGCCGCGTCGTCGTCGTCACCCCCGCCGCCGCCGCCACCGCGGCGCCCGGTGCAGGCGACGGTGAGGAGGCTCAAGCCGAGGACGGAGGCGAGGAGCAGTTGACGGCGCATGGGACTCCGGGGTCTGAATCAGGCGGGGCGCAAGATACCGCCCGTGGTGGGCAACCAACGGGGGAATCGCCCGCAAGTCCGTCAAGTTTTTGCTCATTCTGTTGCACAGGGATCGTGAACAGGCCGCCGTGCGGCGGTCAGGCGCTCCAGCAGCTGCCAGCCCCGGTCCACGAGCAGAGGCTCGCGTTGGGTCTCGCCCCACACCACGCAGCCCGCCCCCTCGATCACCCCGAGCGCCCGCAGCGTCGCCCACTCCTCTCCCGGGTCTCGACCCATCCCCTCCGCCAGGGCCGCGAGCCAGGGGTCGTCCCGGGGCGAGAGCCCCTCCCAGGTGCGCAGCGCGTCCGTCCACGGGTGGTCCGGGCGCGCATGCTCCCAGTCGATCAGCCCGAGGCGCTCGCCCAGGAGCACGTTCTCCGGCCCCACGTCCCGGTGGCAGGGGACCCGGCGGGCGCCGTCCAGCGCACCCGCGACGACCCTGCGCAGCGCGTCGCCCTGGTCGACCAACGCGTCGGCCCCGCGGGCCAGCCAGCCGTCGAGGCGCCGGCGCAGGGCCTCTCCCAGAGGCAGGAGGTCGTCGTCGACGAAGGGCAGCGCGTGGAGCTCGGCCAGCCCCTCTCCGAGGCGGCGCGCCAGGCTCGGCTCTCCTCGCCAGTCCCGCGTATCCAGCCGATCGCCGTCGAGCCAGTCCGTGCGGATGACGAGCGGGTCGTCCTCCGGCTGGGGCGCCAGCATCCGCGGCGTCCGCAGCAACGAAAGCCGCGGAGCCCAGTCGCGCAGGGCCCGGCGCTCCTGCTCCGCGGCCCGGGGGCTCCTCGCGTGCGCGTACGCGTGACCCACTGTGTCCGCCGACCCCTCGACCCGGACGGTCCGCCGCGCGGAGGTCACGCTCGGCCCGCTGCCTTCCCCTTCGACGGCAGCAGCCCCATCTTCTCCATCCGGTAGCGCAGCGCGAAGCGTCCGATGCCCAGGAGCCGCGCCGCCCGCGACTGGTTCTGGCCCGTCCGCTCCAGCGCCTGGAGCACGAGGTCCCGCTCCAGCGCCGCCAGGTCGATCCCGTCCTCCGGGAGCAGGAACACGCCGCCCCCGCCGCGCTCGCCGCCCGCGCGCAGCTCCGGGGGCAGGTCCGCCACCTGGATCCGCGCGTCCCGGCACAGGATGACCGCCCGCTCCAGCACGTTCCGCAGCTCCCGGACGTTGCCGGGCCAGTCGTACCGCCGCAGGCACTCCACGGCGTCCGGCAGGATCTCCACGTCGCCGCGGCCCAGATCGCTCCCCAGCCGCTCGATGAAGTAGTGGGTGAGCCGCACGACGTCGTCTTCGCGCTCCCGCAGGGGCGGCACGCTGACGGGGATGACGTTGAGGCGGTAGAACAGGTCCTTGCGGAAGCGCCCGGCCTCGACCTCCGCGGCCAGGTCCCGGTTCGTCGCCGCGATGATCCGCGCCCGCAGCTCCACGTCCTGCGTCCCGCCGACCCGCTTGAAGCGCCGATTCTCCAGCGCCCGCAGGAGCTTGCTCTGGGTGCCGAGCGAGAGCTCGCCGATCTCGTCGAGGAAGATCGAGCCCCGCCCCGCCACCTCGAACAGGCCGAGCTTGCGGGACTTCGCGTCCGTGAACGCGCCGCGCTCGTGGCCGAACAGCTCGCTCTGGATCAGCGTGTCCGAGAGGCCGGTGCAGTCGATCTCGAGGAACGGCTGGTCCTTGCGGCGGCTCCGGCGGTGCACCGCGCGGGCGACCAGATCCTTGCCCGTCCCCGACTCGCCGAGGACGAGGACCGTGGGGGCGTCCGCGTCCTCCAGCCGCCGCAGCAGATCGAACATGCGGGTCATCGCCGGGGACTCGCCCACGATCTCCGCGTAGCCCCCCTGGCCCGAGTGGGCCTTGAGCGCCGCGAGCTCCCGCCGCTCCCGCCCGGAGTTGGTGGCCCGCTCGACCACGAGCATCATCTCCCGCAGGTCGAAGGGCTTCGGGATGTACTCGGTGGCGCCGGCGCGGGTGACCTCCACCGCCGTCGCGATGCTGCCGTGTCCCGTGATCATCACGATGGGGAGGACCTCGTCCTCGAGCCGGACCTCCCGCAGCAGGTCGACCCCGGAGCCATCGGGGAGGCGGATGTCGAAGATGCACAGGTCCACGTCCTCGCGCCGGAGGACGGTGCGCGCCTCGTCGAGGGTGCCGGCCTCGAGGGGCTCGAACCCGCTGGACCGGAGCTCCTCGCAGAGGGACCAGCGGATGAGCTTCTCGTCGTCGAGGACGAGGACGCGGGGGGCGGCGTGGGTCATGGGGCCTCCGCGGGCCGACGGGGGAGCGTGATGGCGAAGTGGGCGCCGGGGGCCCGGGGCAGCAGGTCGACGCGGCCCCCGTGGGCCTCGACGAGCTTGCGGACGTTGGCGAGGCCGAGGCCGGAGCCCCGCGCGCGGGTGGTGAAGAACGGCTCGAAGATGCGCGCGCGGATGCCCTCGGGGATGCCCGGTCCGTCGTCGTCGATGCGCAGGACGACGGCCTGATCTCGGGACTCGCACGACAGGGCCACGGTGCCTCCCATCTCCGCCATCGCCTGGGCGGCGTTGTTGCCCAGGTTCACCAGCGCCATCTGGAGTCGGACCGGGTCGACGAGGAGCCGCAGGGTGGGGTCGGGGACCTCGACGCGGACCTGCACGCCATCCGGCGCGGTCTCGCGGATCTCGTCGGCGGCCGCGTCCAGGAGGAGGGGGGCCGGGGTGGCCATGAACCGGAGCGTCAGCGGCCGGGCGAAGTCCAGCAGGTCGTTCATCACCTCCGACGCGCGCTCGACCCGCCCCCGCAGCTCGCCGAGGATCTCCGAGATGGCGTCGTCGTCGGTCCGGGCCTGGACGATGGACAAGGAGCTCCCGACGCCGGCGAGCGCGTTGCGCATCTCGTGGGCGACGCCCGCGGCGGTGGCCCCGAGCACCTTGAGGTCCTCCTCGTGCCGGCTCTCCATTTCGGGCGCCGACAGCGCCAGGACGACGAGGTCCGTGTCCGGCACGAGGCGCCGGTGGACGCGCAGGGGGCGGGTCGCGCCGCCGCGGACCCGCATGGGGAGGACCTCGCTGGCGTCGCGGGGGTGCTCGACGAGCCGCGCGAGGCCGGCCGGGGCGAGCTCGGGCTCCAGGCGGGTCAGGCTCATGCCATCGAGCTCGTCGCTCCGGTAGCCGAGCAGGGACTGGGCGTCCGATGTCCACCACCGGAGCTGCGGAGGAGAGCCGCGGCCCGCGATCCAGGCTCCCGGCGCGGCCTGCACGAGCGCCCGCAAGGCCTCGAGCTCCCGCTGGTCCGCGCGCCGCGACCGGGTCTGGCGCACCGCGGCTTCGAGCAGAGACAGCTCGGTGGTCTGTACGACCGACAGGTCCGGGTCGACGTGGGACAGGTCGGCCCGAAGCGCCTCGATGAGCTCCGGCCGCAGGATCATCACCGCGTCCGTCTCCTGCTGGAGGACGAAGGCGAGGGCCGTCTCCACGTTCGGCGCGAACTCCACCTCGCACTCCGGAGGGAGCGGCGGGACGAGCTCCGGTGCGTCCGCCACCACGAGGATCACGCAGTGGTCGAGGTCGGGGGGATGGATCTCCTCGTGGCCCAGCTCGAGGGTCGCGAGGAGCTCGGGGATCGAGAACGGCTTGCGCAGGACCGCCTCCGCGCCGGCGCGCTCGGCGGCGGCGATGCGCTCGGGGCTGTCGTAGCCGGTGATCCCGATGACGCGCGGGCCGAGGGTCGGGTCCCGCCGCAGCGTGGTGATCACGTCGAGGCCCGACAGGTGGGGCATCTTCAGGTCGACGAGGACCGTGTCCGGGCCCCAGCTCCCCGCCACGCGCAAGGCGGCGGCCCCATCGGGCGCGGTGGTCACCTCGGCGCCGCGCCGTCGCAGGACGGAGGCGAGGCTCTCAGCGAGGTCGACGTTGTCGTCGGCGATGAGGATGCGCATCAGCTCAGGCCGTGGGCAGGAGGAGGGTGGCGGTGGTTCCCTCGCCCGGCGCGCTCGTCAGCGTGATGGAGCCGTGGTTCGCCTCGATGAGGTTGCGGGACAGGGAGAGGCCGAGGCCGATCCCTTCGGGCTTGGTGGAGAAGAGGGGCTCGAAGGCGTGGGCGAGGTCGTCTGGGGCGATGCCAGCGCCGTCGTCGGACACATCGACCCGCACGAATCCGTCCCCGAGCCGGCTGGTCACCCGGACCGCGCCGCCGTCGTCCACCGCGTCCACCGCGTTCTCGAGCACGTTGACGAGCACCTGCTCGATCTGGGCCCCGTCCACGGCCACCGGTGGCAGCGCGGGGTCGAGGTCGAGGGTGAGCCGGCAGGTCGGCGGGAGGCGCACCCTGTCCACCGCCGAGCCGACGAGCGCGTTGGCGGGGGTGGGCTGGATGGACGGGGACCGGAGGCGAGCGAAGGACAGCAGGTCCGTGATGATGTCGGAGGCCCGGGACGTGTTTGCCCGGGCCCGCTCCAGGAACCGCGCCGCGCGTGGATCCGCCCGCATGGCTCGGCGGTCCGCCAGGGCGAAGAGCGAGGCGTCGATGGCGGCCAGGGGGTTCTTGAGCTCGTGGTGGATGTTCGCGGCGAGCTCGCCGATGGTCGCGAGGCGCTCCTTGCGCTGCATCTGAGCCACCAGATCGTCCCGGTAGGTGCCCAGCATCACGGCCAGTTCGATGTCGAGCACCTTGTCGATGGCGGCGACCGTGGCTTGGAGCGTCTCCCGGTCCGGCGCGGAGTCGAAGGCGAGGCTCACCATCCACCGGCGGACCACGTTCATCGCGAGGAGCATGTAGCGCTGGGGCAACCGGTGGCGGACGTGGGCTTGCCCGATCGCGCGGCGCTTCGCCAGGTACTCCATGTCCCACGGGCCCTGGAGGCACTCGAGCGCCCACACCTTCAGCGTGGCGTGCAGGCGAGCGCGGCTGGCGTCGACCCCGTCGAACACGCGGCTCGCGCCGGGGTGCGCGTCGATGACCTCGTAGAACTGGCGGATCATGTCCTCGACGGTCGCCGCTGCCTGGGGATGCAGCGCGCGCAGGTGCGCGTGGTCGCGGGCGTCGAACCCGACGTAGCTCTTCATCTCGTCGAGGGTGCGCAGGAGGGCCTGCTCGGCGTGCTGTGTCATAGCGCACACCGTACCGGATGGGTCCGGCCGATCCCCGGACGCCGGGTCACGGTGCCACCTGGTGGCAGCTCGCGGGGGCGGGGCCCCCGTCGACGAGCTGCTGGACCGGGGCGCGCCACCAGATGCTGCCGAGTCCGAGGAGCAGGGCCAGGATCGCCGCCGCCTGCCGGAGCTGGGCGCGGCGGCCCAGGCGACGCAACGCCGTGCTGCCCCCGCTGACGAGGACGAGGGCGGGCGCGGTGCCGAGCCCGAAGCCGACCATGACGACGGCCCCCGCGAGCGGCGAGCCGGCGAGGGCGGCCAGCGCGAGGCCGCCGTAGACGACGCCGCAGGGCACGAGGCTTCCCGCCGCCCCGAGGGCGAAGCGGGAGGCGACGGCGGAGGTGCCTTCGCTCGTGGCGACGCGGCGCAGGACGCGAGCGAGGGGAGCGAAGGCGCGACCGGAGGCCTGCCCTGCCCGGATCCAGCCCCCGAGCTGCAAGGAGAACCAGGCGAGGACCAGCGAAGCCAGGACCGCGGCGAGGACGCGCAGCAGCGGCGAGGCTGAGCCGGCCGCCGCGCCCCCCAGGGTGCCCGCGACGAGGCCCAGCCCGGCGTAGGTGACGAGGCGCCCGGCGTGCCACTCCGGGCGGCCCCGCGCCGTCAGCGCGAACGCCCCACACATCCCCGCGCAGTGCAGGGAGTTGGCCAGGGCGAGGCCGGCCGCGCTCGCCACGAGGGCTGCCAGGCCGGTCACTTCAGAGCTCCCCGTCGTGGAGCGGCATGGCCGCGTGGCTGTCCACATCGTCGAACTGACCGTCGTCGACGGCCCAGACGAAGAGGAGCACGCCCACACCCGAGAGGCAGAGGGCGGCGAGGACGAGTCCGGGGACGATGCCCATCAGCGGACCTCGGGTGCGGGGTTGGCGAGACGCGAGGCGCGCACCACGACGATCAGCGAGCTGATGGGCATGAGCGTCGCCGCGACGAGCGGAGTGACGAGGCCCGCGGCCGCGGCGGTCACGGCGAGGGCGTTGTAGGTGACCGAGATCCCGATGTTGCTGCGGACGGTGGCCCGCAGCCGGCGCCCCAGCGCGATCGCCTCGGGGACCGTGCCGGGCCGCTGGCTCAGCAGGACGCCATCAGCGGCGGCGAGGGAGACCTCCACCGAGCCGCCCATCGCGAGGCCCACGTCGGCGGCGGCGAGGGCCGGGGCGTCGTTCATGCCGTCGCCCACGAAGAGGACGCGCTCGGCGTGGCGCTGCACCCAGTCGGCCTTGTCCTCGGGCGTCATCGCCCCATGGGCGTCCGCGATGCCCGCGCGCTCGGCTTCGGCGGTGGCCCGCTCGGCGGCGTCACCGGACAGCAGCGCGGCCTCCACATCCAGCGCGTCGAGGCGGCTGATGGCGGTGGCGGCTCCGGGGCGGAGCTCCTGGGCGACGGGCAGGTCGGCGCACACCCGCTCGTCGATCGTGATGCGGGCCCCAGGTCGGCCCACCCGCACGATGCGCCCCATCACGAGGCCCTCGATGCCGACGCCGGCTGTCTCCCTGACCCCCTCGGGCACGGGCAGGGGGCCGGGGAACCGCTCCGCACAGGCCCGCACGACCGCCCGCGAGACGGGATGGTGCGATCGCGCACACACGGCGGCGGCGAGCTGCAGGACCCGCTTGGGGCCGAGCTCCTCGCCGGCCTCGGTGAGGACGAGCTCGCCGGCGCTGGCCCGCGACTCGGTGAGGGTGCCGGTCTTGTCGAAGGCGGCCAGCTCCACGTCCGCGAGGCGGAGGAGGACGCTCGCCCTCCGCACGAGCAGACCCCGACCGGCGGCCCCTCGCAGGGCGGCGGCGAAGGCGAGGGGAGTCGCCAGGGCCAGGGCGCAGGGGCACGCGACCACGAGGACCGCGACGACCACGGGCAGGGCGCGGCTCGGTTCGATCGCCCACCAGGCGGCCCCCACCCCGGCTGCGATCACGAGGACGCCGAACACGAACCAGCGCGCGACCCGATCGGCGAGGAGCTCGCCGTCGGTCCGCTGGGCGAGGGCACGGTCCACGAGCTCCCGGGTGCGGGCGACGCCGGAGCGGTCGGCGCTGCGCAGCACCTCGGCCTCGACGCTCCCGTCGAGCAGGCGGGCCCCGGCGGGGAGCTCGTCCCCGACACTCAGGAAGACGGGCCGCGACTCCCCGTCGACCACCGACAGGTCCACGTCGCTGCCGCCGTCGCGGGCCACGGCGTCGACGGGGCACACATCGCCGGGCCGCAGGCGCAGGCGGTCTCCCGCGACGAGCAACTCGGCGGGGACCCGCTCGGTGCCGCTGTCGGTGATGCGCTCGGCCGAGCCGAGCTCCCCCTCGACCAGGGTGCGCAGCTGGCGGTTCGCCCGGCGCCGGACGACGCCTTCGATGGCGCGGCCCCCGAGGAGGAGCAGGACGAGCATGCCCAGCGAGTCGAACCAGACCGCGCCCGTGCCGCGCACGGTCGCCACGGCGGAGGCCCCGAACATCACGAGGATGGCCACTGCGATGGGCACGTCCACGTGGATCAGCCCCCGCCGGACCGTCGCCCAGGCTCGGGTGAGGATGGGACGCGCCGAGAACGCGACGATGGGGGTCGCCACCGCCAGCGACAGCCAGGTGAAGAGCGACCGCAGCCCGGGATCCATCCCCCAGCGGTCCCCGCCGTACAGCGACACCGCGAAGAGACCGAGGTTCATGGCGCAGGCCGCGGCGACGCCGAGGCGCAGCATCTCGGCGCGGACCTCGCGTCGGCCGCCGTCGTCGGTCTCGCCGGGGCGGACGGGGCGGGCCGAGTAGCCACCCTTCGCCAGCTGGCGGACGAGGCGGCCGAGGGGAGGGGAGTCGGTGACCTCGTCGCGGAGGCGGACGACGGCGCGCTCCTCCCCCAGCGACACGGTCACCCCGTCCACCGCGTCGTCGTCGGTGAGGAGGTGCTCGATGACCCACCCGCACGACGCGCAGTGGATGCCCCGCACCGACAGCGCCACGCACCCGTCGTGCACATAGCGGGCGGCGAAGGCTCCGTCGTCGAGGGCGGCGGCGTCGAGCTCATCGGCGGCGAGGATGGCGGCGGGGTCGGGGGTGGCCTCCCGCGTGATGTAGTAGCGCTCCAGCCCTGCGTCGTGGAGCGCCGCCCACACCGTGGCGCAGCCCGCGCAGCAGAACGTCGGCGCATCGCCGGAGGCGGCGGGCGCGGGCAGTCCGCAGTGAGCGCAGGCGGCGGCGGGGGCGAGGGCCATCGGAGACCTACTCGACCTCGGCCGGAGCCGCGGTCTGCTCCGTGGGCTCGATGGGCAGGCGCTCGTCATCCGTGTTGATGGCGAGGCGGATGAGGAGGATGTTGGCGACGACCGTCACCCCGAGGATGAAGACGGGGAGCAGCGGCCAGAGGTTGCGGCGGCGGGGAGTGGTCACGGGGTCCCTCCGTGGTTGGGTCCGAGCAGGGTGAAGGTGGCGGTCGTCTGGGCGCCGTCGTCGCGCTCGATGACGAGCTCCATGGGGAGCCGGCCGCCGACGAACGCGTCCTGGGGGGCGACGATGAAGGCCGGGAGCCGCGCCTCCTCGCCAGCCGCGATGCTCCAGGGCTGCCCCGGCACGGTCATCTCCACGCCGTCGGTGGCCGACCGGACGGTGAAGGCGTGGTCGGCGTCCACGCGGTTGCTCACGTTGATCGTGATCTGGTTGCTCACCTTCGCGCCGGGGAGCTCGGTGTAGATGGCGCCCGACACGGCGCGAGCGACGGCCACCTTGATCGGCGAGCGGGTGGCGACCCCGACGACCAGGGCGGTCAGGAGCACCGCGAGGATGCCCACGTACAGGAACGAGCGGCGGCCCAGCTTCTTGAAGCTCAAGCCGTGGGTGCCGGTGGCGTCCCGGTCCGTCGTGTAGCGGATGAGCCCGGTGGGCTTGCCGATCTTGAGCATCACCTCGTCGCAGGCGTCGATGCACGAGGCGCAGGCGATGCAGCTCAGCTGGTCGCCCTCGCGGATGTCGATGCCCGAGGGGCAGACCTGGACGCAGCGGTTGCAGCTGATGCAGTCGCCGCCGTCGCGGTTCTTGCCCTTCACCCGCGGCTCGCCACGCTCGACGTCGTACGCGACGACCAGGCTCTTCTCGCTCATCAGCGCGCCCTGGAAGCGGGCGTAGGGGCAGGCGTAGACGCACAGCTGCTCGCGGAACCAGACGGCGTCGAGGAAGAAGAGGACGAAGAGGCCGCCGGCCACGGTGACCGCTCCGCCGCCGAACTCACCCCGGAGCAGCTCCGGGCCGCCGACGAACCAGCTCATGAAGATGCCGACGGCGACTGCGGTCACTCCGGCGAAGGCGACGTACTTGCCGACCTTGCGAGCCCAGCGGCTCAGCGGCCAGTCCTTGCGGGGCTTCCGGTCCCACTTGCGGCGGACGTGGGCCTTGCCCTCGATGAGGCGCTCGATGGGCCGGTACACCCAGTCCAGCCACACGGTCTGGGGACACGCCCAGCCGCACCACACCCGGCCGAACACCGAGGCCATGAAGAACAGCATGATGGCGGCCATCAGGCCGAGGAGCGCCAGCGCCCAGGTGTCGTGGGGGGTGAACAGCTGGCCGAGGAGGCTGAGCTCGCGGCCGGGGATGTCGATGCGGACCGCCGGGCGGCCCGCGATGGGGATCCACGGCATGGCGACGAAGAACACGAGGAGCGCGTAGCCGGCGCGCTTGCGCCAGCGGCGGAACGGCCCCGAGACGTCGGCCGGGTAGATCCACTCCCGGCGAATGAGGAAGGTCCCCTCCTCGCCGGGCGGCTCCCGCCGCGGGGGCGGCGGGGGCTGCGCGGGACGACCGATCTGGACGAGATCCGGCGAGGAGTTCATGGGGGCCTACTTCGCCTCGCTCAGGGTCATGACGTAGGCCGCGACCTGCGCGACCTTCTCCTCGCCGAGGACCGGGCCCCAGGCGATCATCCCCTTCTCGAGGACGCCTTCGCTGACGGTGCGGGTCACCTCGGCGTACGAGCTGCCGTGGATCCACTCGTCGTCCGTCAGGTCGGGGCCGATGCCGCCGGTGCCGTCGGCGGCGTGGCAGGCGACGCAGTTCGTGGCGAAGATCTCCTTGCCCTTGGCTGCGTCCTCGGCCGAGCCGCCCTTGGCCGCCATGGCCGCGAGGCGCTCTTCGGCCTTCTTCTTCTCGGCGGCGAGCGCCTCGCCGTACTTCTCGTCAGCGGCGGCGAGCTCGTCCTCGTACTGGCCCACCTGGGACCAGCCCGTCATCGACAGGTACGGGATGAACACGATGGTGAAGGCGACGGTGACCCACAGGATCCCGAGCCACCACATGGGCATGGGGTTGTCGTACTCCTGGATGCCGTCGGAGACGTGCTCGATGAGGACGTCGCGGTTGTGCTTCTCGGACATCGGGTTACTCCAGGTCGAGGGCGGGGGCGGCCTTCGGCGCGCTGGACCAGGTCCAGACCACGACGGCCACGAAGAAGAGGACGAAGAGGACGAGGGGGAGGGTCGCGGCCCAGTGCATGCCGGTCTCGACGACCGCCCCCTTCATGAGGTCATTCATGGGTTCCTCCAGCGGGCGCGCCGGCCGGAGCGGGGGCGGCATCGCTGCTGCCGTCGCCGCCGTCGGCGAAGGCGCGCTTGCCGTCCACGCCGAGGCGCTGCAGGTAGGCGATGAGGGCGACGATCTCCGTGTCCCAGGTGGTCTCGATGTCCGCCTGGGCGAGGTTCGCGACGATCTCCTTCGCCTGCTGCCGGGCCTCGTGCTTGCCGTCCGCGATCTGCTTCTTGCTGTAGGGGACGCCCATGAGCGCCATCGCCTTCATCTTCCGCTGGGTGAGGGCGAAGTCGAGGGTGTCCTCCAGCAGCCACGGGTAGCGCGGCATGATCGAGCCGGCCGACGTGGCCACCGGGTTCTCCATGTGCCGGTAGTGCCAGGCGTCCGGGTACTTGCCCCCAAGCCGGGCCAGATCCGGGCCGGTCCGCTTGCTGCCCCACTGGAAGGGGTGGTCGTAGACGAACTCCCCGGCGCGGCTGTACTCGCCGTACCGCATGGTCTCGGCCCGGAAGGGGCGGATCATCTGGGAGTGACAGTTGTAGCAACCCTCCCGCAGGTAGATGTCGCGCCCCTCGAGCTCGAGCGGGGTGTAAGGCGTGACCTCGGCGATGGTGGGCACGTTCGACTTCACCGCGGCCAGCGGGATCATCTCGACGAGCCCGCCGATGCTGATGAGGACGGTCACGAGGACGGTCATGAGGAAGGGCTTGTTCTCGAACAGCCCGTGGCGCTGCCAGCTCTCGGTCTTGGTGCTCATGCCGCCACCTCCTTCGGGGCCGGGGCCGGAGCCCGACCGAACGCGGTCATCGCGAGGTTGATGCCGAGCATCACCATCCCCACCAGGTAGAGGGTCCCGCCGAGCGCCCGCAGCAGATAGAAGGGCTGCAGCGCCATGACGGTCTCGGTGAAGTCCGGGTACTTGAGGAGGCCGAGCTCGTTGAACGCCCGCCACATGAGGCCCTGGGCGATGCCGCCGACCCACATCGGGACGATGTAGAAGACGATGCCGATGGTCGCGAGCCAGAAGTGGGCGTCGAGCCACTTCGGCAGGGCCCAGTCACGCTTCCAGAGGCGCGGGGCGAGCCAGTAGATCATGCCGAAGCTGATCATCCCGACCCAGCCGAGGGCGCCGCTGTGGACGTGGCCGATGGTCCAGTCGGTGTAGTGCGACAGGGCGTTCACGTCCCGGATGGACATGATGGGGCCCTCCAGCGTCGACATCCCGTAGAACGAGATGGCCACGACCATGAACTTGAGGATGGGGTCCGTGCGGACCCGCTCCCAGGCGCCCCGCAGGGTCAACAGCCCGTTGAGCATCCCGCCCCACGAGGGGGCGATGAGCATGAGCGAGAAGGTCATGCCGAGGGTCTGCGCCCAGTCGGGCAGGGCGGTGTAGTGCAGGTGGTGCGGGCCGGCCCAGATGTAGATGAACACCAGCGACCAGAAGTGAACGATGGAGAGCCGGTAGCTGTAGACCGGCCGCTGCGCCGCCTTCGGCAGGTAGTAGTACATGAGGCCGAGGAACGGGGTGGTGAGCAGGAAGCCCACCGCGTTGTGGCCGTACCACCACTGCACGAGCGCGTCCTGGACGCCCGCGAAGAGTGAGTAGCTCTTCGTCATCGACACCGGGACGGCGAGGCCGTTGACGATGTGGAGCACCGCGATGGTGATGACCGTCGCGATGTAGAACCAGATGGCGACGTACAGGTGCTTCACCTTCCGGATCGCGATGGTCCAGAAGAAGTTGATGGCGAAGGCGACCCACACGAGGGCCACGAGGATGTCCAGCGGCCACTCGAGCTCGGCGTACTCCTTGCCCTGGGTGATGCCCAGGGGATAGGTGATGACGACGAGGACGACGACCAGCTGCCAACCCCAGAAGTGGATGTTGGAGAGCAGGTCGGACGCGGTGCGCGTGCCGAGGAGCCGCTGGCTCGAGTGGTAAACGCCCGCGAAGACGATGTTCGCGGCGAACGCGAACACGACCGCCGAGGTGTGCAGCGGACGCAGACGCCCGAAGGTGATCCAGGGCAGGTCGAAGTTGAGGGCGGGGAAGGCGAGCTCGAGGGCGGCCCAGAGGCCGACGAGCATGCCGACGGCGCCAAAGAGGACCGCCGCGAGCAGGAACTTCTGCGGGGTGGCGTCGTCGTAGTCCGGCGGCGCCTGGTTGGGGGGGGATTCACTCATCAGGGTCTCCGAGTGGTTCAGCGAGAGCGAGGCGCGGCGTCGGCCGCGGGGAGAGGGCGGATGCGGAGGGGAGACGGGTCAGCCGGCGAGCTCGGCGTCGGCCTGCTGCATGGCAGTGGTCGGCTGAGCGTCGGCGCCGTCGGACCGCAGGGTGATGACGGGGCAGGTGGCGGCGCGGACGACGCGCTCGGCGACGCTGCCCATGAAGGCGTGGGCGAGGCCGGTGCGGCCGTGGGTGCCCATGACGATGGCGTCGGGGTGGCGTGCCTCGGCGTCGGCGAGGATGCTCTGGACGGGGGCGCCCTGGACGATCTCGTGGTCCACGGAGATGCCCTGGAAGCGCAGCGACCGCGCGAGGCGCGCGAGGCGGCGCTCGGCGCTGTCCTTGGCCCACTCGCCGATGGGGACCATGGCGATGGTGTCCGAGCCGCCGGGGTTCACGAGGCTCGCGGGGTCGAGACCGCGGGGGAGCTCGACGACGTGCAGGAGGGTGACCGAGGCGCCGAAGCGCGCGGCGAGGTCCGTGGCCCAGCGGGCGGCGCGATCGCTGCCGGCGCTGAAGTCGACGGGGACGAGCAGGGAACGGATTTGAAGCATGAGGGTCTCCGCGGTTCGGGCGGAGCAAGAGCACGAGGTGTGCCAGGTGCGACGATGGCGGCGGTGACGGGGTCGTTCGGGGGAGGGGGGCGGCTTGCTGTGGGTAATGACACAGGGCCGTCAGGGGGTGAGTGTGGGGGATCGCACAGGAGGCGCGGCGGACCGGCCGAGCACGCCCCCGCCGGGCGCGCCGGGGGCGCGTTTGAGAGCCGGCGGAGCCCGATCTGGCCCGGGACTTGCTCCTCTCCTCGGCGACGACCGCGAGCCCCGCGGCTCCGTGGCCTTGCTGAGGCCGCGCACCCCTGGACCGGAGACCCGATGACCGACTCGACCCGCTGGCCCCCCCGCTCCCTCCTCGTCCCCCTCGACTTCTCCGAGCACAGCGTCCACGCCCTCGACTACGCGGTCTCGCTCGCGGAGGGGGTCGGTGCCACCGTCTGGGTTCTCCACGCGGGGACCCCCGTGCCGCCCATCTACTCGCCGATGCCCGAGTCGACGACCGCGCAGGCGGAGCTGTGGCAGGGGATGCTCGCCGAGCGGGAGCGCATCCTCCGCGCCGAGATCGACGAGGCGGTCGCGCCCTACGCCGACCGGGGCGTGACGTTCGAGACGGTGTGGCGCGAGGGAGAGCCCGCCACCGCGATCATCGAAGCGGCGGAGGCGGTGAACGCGGACCTCGTGGTGATGGGCAGCCACGGGCGGACCGGCATCGCCCGCGCGCTGCTCGGGAGCGTGGCGGAGCGCACGGTGCGGCTGTGTGGGAGGCCGGTGCTCGTGCTGCGGTAGAGGCGTGGCGGCGCGAAGGCACTACACTCGCGCGCGTGCAGCCGACCCTGACCATCGCCGAGGCGACGCCGACGAGCGTCTTCAAGCTGACCCGTTACTGGTACGTCGCGTGCTGGGGGCGGGATCTGGACCCCGGGGACCTCGTCAGCAAGACGATCCTCGGCATGCCGCTGGTGCTGTTCCGCTCGAAGGACGGGCACGTGGGCGCGCTGCTCGACCGCTGCCCCCACCGCAACGTGCCCTTGTCCGAGGGGCGGGTGGTGGAGAACAACCTCGAGTGCCCCTACCACGGGTGGCAGTTCGACACGGCGGGGACCTGCCGCAAGGTGCCCGGCCTGTGCGCTCCTCACGAGCACCAGAGCCGCAACGCGACGCGCCTGGCGACCCGAGAGCAGGACGGGCTGGTGTGGGTCTGGGGCGAGCCGGGGACGGAGCCGGACCACGAGCCGTTCAAGCTGCCGACGCTGGGCCCGGGCTACACGACGGTCCGCCGCGGAGTGACGTTCCCGGGTTCGCTGCACCAGGCGGTGGAGAACGCCCTGGACGTGCCGCACACGGCGTTCCTGCATCGGGGCCTGTTCCGAGGCGCGGGGGAGACGAACCGGATCCGCGCAGTGCTGACGCGGACGGGGCGGAGCGTGCAGGCGGAGTACCAGGGAGAGCCGCGCCCGTCGGGGCTCGCGGCGCGGATTCTGGCGCCGAGCGGCGGGGTCGTGGAGCACTGGGACCGCTTCTTCATGCCGTGTGTGGCGCAGGTGGAGTACCGGCTGGGCGAGGACGCTCACTTCCTGGTGACGTCGTTCATGACGCCGGAGTCGGACTTCCGCACGCGCGCGTATGCGGTGATCAACTTCAAGCTGCGCCTGCCGGGTTGGCTGGTGGCGCCGGTGATCACGCCGATCGCGCTCACGGTGTTCAAGCAGGACGCGCGCATCCTCGGTCAACAGACGGAGAACATCCGGCGCTTCGGCGGCGAGCGGTTCGTGTCGACGGAGATCGACCTGCTCGGCGGCCAGATCCGCCGCCTGATGCGCCGGGGCGAGAAGGGCCGGGACGCCACGGACGAGCCGGACGAGGAGTACCAAGCGGTGGTGGAGTTCGACGCCTGACCCTGTGAGTTCGCAGGCTGCGGCGCAGCCCCCGCGACGTTCTGAGCTGTTCCCCAGCAGTTGCCCGCGGCTGCGGGGCAGCCTCCGCGAAGTCCTGAGCGGCTCCCCAGGAGTTGCCCGTGGCTGCGGCGCAGCCCCCTCGACGTTCTGAGCTGTTCCCCAGGAGTTGCCCGTGGCTGCGGCGCAGCCCCCTCGACGTTCTGAGCTGATCCGCAGGAGTTGCCCGCCCCTGCGGCGCAGCCCCCGCCAACTTCTGCCCGCCCCCTCTCTCCCTTCAACCTCAAAACGAGAACCCCGAATCAGTCCTGATCCCAGGCACCTACCAGCAACCCTCTGCCCCTGCCCGCCGCCGCCCGGTCTCCGCCGGCGGCGCTGCACCGCGCCTGGCGCTCTCGCGCGGCGCGCCCGCCGCGCTCCGGGTTTTCGACCCCCCATAGCCCCCCAGGTACTCAAACCAAGAGCCGCTCCAAGCCCCTGCGATCACTCCACTTCTCTCCCGCGCTCCGCAATCGCCGATCCCCCCTCTTGCCCCCTCTCAGGGGGCCACATAGTGTCTTCCTCGTCAGCGGGACAGCGGTCGCCGATACCGAAGTCCCCCTGCTCATTGACAGTTCGGAATACGGATAGGGGCCCCGCACCTTCGGGTGTGACGGGTCCCAGCAAGAGAAGCCCATGAGGGATCGAGTCCCAGCGCGCGGGAAACCAGACGCTGGCGATGACGGTCGACTCGGCTCCGAGCCTCGGCTCGGGGCAGCGCTGCGAACCTCGGTTCGGAGCGCCGCGCGGCCGCCGCGAGGCGGGCGCGTGACGGAGCAAACCCCTGGAGGCCCGGCGCGACGGTGCAAGCGAGAGCGACTGCGAAGGCAGGACCGGAGCGAGGAAGGCCAGGAGGGGAAGGCGGCGCCGGTGACGGCGCGGCCCTCGCGAGTCGGGAAGACCCTGAAGGGCGAATCCAACCCCACGAGCGTTGACCCGGGGAAACCCGGGCAGGAGTGGATGGCGGAGCAAACCGTCGAGGTCGTAGAAACGACGCGGACGGAACACAGCGGCTGAGGTAAAGCCGCGGCCGATGCGACCTTCGGGTCGTGAGAGCCGGAGCCCTTCGGGGCGAAGGCGATGGAGTGGACGCCGCCGCT
>Ga0213840_1000237_pt1 | contig 118601 bp, 123 predicted proteins | sample SWPATP22_FD_160132 | JGI IMG/M metagenome (GOLD analysis project Ga0213840, IMG submission 160132) | Coastal seawater microbial communities from Marineland, Florida, United States - SWPA TP2 #2 | ecosystem: Environmental > Aquatic > Marine > Coastal | place: USA: Florida | collected 2016-08-14 | reverse complement strand
CAGCCGAGGCCCGCGGCCGAAAGCCGGCCGGCGCCGAAGCCGGCCCAGCCGCAACCGGCGGCCGCGATCCTCAGCGAGCCGGTCGCCGAGAAGCCGCGCTCGCGTTCGCAGAAGAACGACACCTATTACGACACCAAGATGCAGGTCTTCTCGGCGCTGATCGAGACGATCGACCTGTCGCAGCTGGCCAAGCTCGACGCCGATTCGGCGCGCGAGGAAATCCGCGACATCGTCAACGACATCATCGCGATCAAGAATTTCGCCATGTCGATCGCCGAGCAGGAGGAACTGCTCGAGGATATCTGCAACGACGTGCTCGGCTACGGTCCGCTGGAGCCGCTGCTGGCCCGCGACGACATCGCCGACATCATGATCAACGGCGCCGAAAACGCCTATATCGAAGTCAACGGCAAGGTGAAGGAAGCCGACATCCGCTTCCGCGACAACCAGCAATTGCTGAACATCTGCCAGCGTATCGTCAGCCAGGTCGGCCGCCGCGTCGACGAATCGAGCCCGATCTGCGACGCGCGTCTTCCCGACGGCTCTCGCGTCAACGTCATCGCGCCGCCGCTCGCCATCGACGGTGCAGCGCTCACCATTCGTAAGTTCAAGAAGGACAAGCTGACCCTCGATCAGCTCGTTAATTTCGGTTCGATCTCTCCGGAGGGGGCGACGGTTCTCCAGATCATCGGCCGTGTGCGCTGCAACGTCGTCATCTCCGGCGGTACCGGTTCCGGCAAGACCACCCTGCTGAACTGCCTGACGCGCTATATCGACGCCGACGAACGCATCATCACCTGCGAGGACTCGGCCGAGCTCCAGCTCCAGCAGCCGCATGTGGTGCGTCTCGAAACCCGGCCGCCCAACCTCGAGGGCGAGGGCGAGATCACCATGCGCGATCTGGTCAAGAACTGCCTGCGCATGCGTCCCGAACGCATCATCGTCGGCGAGGTGCGCGGACCGGAGGTCTTCGACCTTCTCCAGGCGATGAACACCGGCCACGACGGTTCGATGGGCACGATCCACGCCAACACGCCGCGCGAGTGCCTCAGCCGTATGGAATCCATGATCGCCATGGGCGGTTTCACCCTGCCACAGAAGACGGTGCGCGAGATCATCGTCGGCTCGGTCGACGTCATCGTCCAGGCCGCTCGCCTGCGCGACGGCTCGCGTCGCATCACCCACATCACCGAGGTGATCGGGATGGAGGGCGACGTGATCATCACCCAGGATCTGATGCTCTACGACATGGAAGGCGAAGACGCGAACGGCCGCATCATCGGCAAGCACCGCTCGACCGGCGTTGGCCGCCCGGCCATGTGGGATCGCGCCCGTTACTTCAACGAGGAACAGCGCCTCGCCGGCGCACTCGATGCGATGGAGGTGACCACAGCGTGATCGCGCCGCACCCGCAAAGAGGAGCTGAAGCGTCATGACGATCCTCGGATTTCCCGCAGCGATCGTCGCCTTCGTCGCGCTTGCCGGTCTCGGGGTCGGCGGCGTGCTCTATGCGTTGTTCTTCACATCCATCGAGAACGAGCAGAAGACGGCGAAGCGGCTTTCGACGATCAAGGCCGCCTCGACCGACAGCGCCTCGCGTCGCGCCGCTATCGACCGGGTCCAGGAAGGCGCCAAGCGCAAGAAGCATATCCAGGATTCGCTGCATGACCTCGAAGAGCGCAACAAGGACCGCGCCAGAGACGCCACGCGCCCGTCGCTGAAGCGCATGCTGCAGCAGGCCGGCCTGAAGACAGAGGTCCGCACTTTCTACATGTACTCCGTGATAAGTGGCGCCGTTCTGTCGGTGATGGCTTTTCTCTCGGGGGTGCCCGTCCTGTTTCTGATCGGCGTGTTCTTCGTCGGCGCATTCGGCCTGCCGCGCTGGTTCGTCTCCTTCCTGCGCAAGCGCCGCATGAAGGCTTTTCTCAACGAGTTCCCGAACGCCATCGACGTCATCGTGCGCGCCATCAAGTCGGGCCTTCCGCTGAATGACGGCCTGCGCCTGATCGCCTCCGAGGCGCGTGAGCCGGTCAAGACCGAGTTCCGTCATATCGTCGAGGCGCAACAGCTCGGCCTGTCCACCCCGGAAGCCTGCGAGCGCATGTACAACACCATGCCGCTTCCCGAGGCGAACTTCTTCGCCATCGTCATTCACATCCAGTCCAAGGCCGGCGGCAATCTCGCCGAGGCGCTCGGCAACCTGTCGCGCGTGCTGCGCGACCGCAAGAAGATGAAGGCGAAGGTTTCGGCCATGTCGATGGAGGCGAAGGCCTCCGCCGCGATCATCGCCTCGCTACCCTTCGTCGTGACCGTTCTCGTCTATCTGACGAGCCCGTCCTACATCATGCTGCTTTTCACCACCAACACCGGCTTCCTCATCCTCGGCGCCTCCGCCATCTGGATGTCGATCGGCGTGTTCGTGATGCGTCAGATGATCAATTTCGAGGTCTAGAGCTGATATGTCCGACGATCTCGTAGAACTGCTGACCTCGCCGCAATTCGTTCTGGCCATCCTCGTTTCGGTCAGCGTCTTCGCGACCCTCTTCACTCTGCTGACGCCGCTCCTCGGCGGCAACGAGTTGAAAACGCGCATGAAGGCTGTGGCCACCGAGCGCGACGAGATCCGCGCCCGCGAGCGCGCCCGCCTGGCCGCCGAAAAGCAGCAAAGCCGCGGCTCTCTGCGCATGGAGGCCAAGGAAGGCGGCGTCCGCCGCATCGTCGAGCGTCTGGACCTGAAGACGGCGCTCGCCGACCAGGCCACGATCGACAAGCTGCGCGCTGCCGGCTATCGCGGCCAGCAACCGCTCAACGTCTTCCTTTTCGCGCGCCTCGTTCTGCCGCTGGTCTTTTTCGCCATCGCGCTCTTCTACGTCTTCGTGCTCGGCGCGCTCGCCGAACAGCCGACCATGATCCGCGTGCTTGCCTGTATCGGCTTTGCCTATCTCGGCTTCTATTCGCCGAACATCTACATTTCCAACGTCGCCGGCAAGCGCAAGACATCGATCAAGAAGGCCTGGCCCGATGCGCTCGACCTGATGCTGATCTGCGTCGAATCCGGCATGTCGATCGAGGCCGCCTTCCGTAAGGTGTCGGAGGAGATCGGCACCCAGTCGATCCCGCTCGCCGAGGAACTGGTCCTTGTCGGCGCGGAACTGTCCTTCCTGCAGGAACGCCGCATGGCCTATGAGAACATGGCCAACCGCACGGGCCTCGAAAGCGTCAAGTCGGTCGCCCAGGCGCTGGTCCAGGCCGAGCGCTACGGTACGCCCGTCGGTCAGGCGCTGCGCGTGCTGGCCGCGGAAAGCCGCGACCAGCGCATGAACGAGGCCGAGAAGAAGGCTGCCGCCCTGCCGCCGAAGCTGACCGTGCCGATGATCCTGTTCTTCCTGCCGGTCCTGTTCGGCGTCATCCTCGGCCCTGCCGGCATCCAGGTCTCCCAGCGCGGCGGCATCTTCTGACGCCCGTCGCGCTGGTCCGCACGCCGCAGCCGTCTAAATCAGCATGACAATCAGGGCGTAGATCGCCATGGCGATAACCGCGACCGAGCCGATCGTGTAGAAACTCGCCCGCATTTCGTGGCTCTGTTTCGTCGCATAGGCGATCGCGTGGGCAAGGCGCGCCGCGACAAATCCGTACATCAGGATTTGCGCCAGCAGCAAAGGCGGCCCGACCGCCGTGAAGACCAGCCCGGCGGCCCAGAATGCGGGAATGTTTTCCAGGTCGTTGCGGTGCATGCGCCGCGACCGGTCCACATAGTCGTTGATGGCCAGCTGGTCGGGTCTGGGGCTCTTGTTGAGAGGGCCCGATTGGAGATCTTCCGGGCTCGCCAGTCCGGAATCGCTTTTCATCATCCGGTAGACCGTCATCCATCCTTGCCCCATCACCTTGAGGACCATGATGGCCGAAGCGATGGCGTAGGTGACGAAGACCGGATTATCGAGATCGAATGCAGCCAAATCTTCCCCCTCCGTTGACCAGGTGGGCGAAACGGCCCGGCGGTCACGTCGGGAAGCTAGCACATTTTATTGACAGGGCGGAAAGGCGGGGGGCTATTGCGCCGCCTTCATCTTGTCTTCCTGCTTGATCAGGTTCCAGGCGTTCTGCTGGGTCAGCATCTGGCGCAGATAGGCGACATTGGCCTCGGCCTGCTGCGGCGAGAGTTCGCGCCGGGCGATCTGCTCGGCCTCCTCGAACCGGCCCTGCAGGCCGACGACGAGGGCGAGGTTCTGCCGGACGCGGCTGTCGGCGCCCGGCTGGGTCGAAGCCTGGCGTAGATATTGCTCCGCTTCCTGCAGATTGCCTTCCAGGAGATAGCTCATGCCGAGATTGGACAGGACCGACGGCTCGTTCGGGCGGAAGGTCAGGGCCTTCTTGTAGAGCTGACGCGCCTCGTCTGAACGGTTGGTCTGATCCATGATCGCGCCTTCGGCCGAGATCAGGCGCCAATCGGGCTGTGTCGGATCCTGCGCGCGCTGGATCGCATCGAGCGCCTGGGTGAACTGGCCGGCGCCGGCGAGAGCCTTGCCATAGGCGGCGAGCACGTCCCTGTCCTTCGGATGATCGATGGCCGCCTTGCGCATCACGGCGAGCGCCTGTTCGTTGCGGTCGTTCATCCGCAGCATCGAGGCAAACGCCATGGCGACCGACTTGTTCTTGGGATCGCGCTCATACATTTTCGTGTAGGAGCCGAGCGCCTGTTCCAGCTCGGTCGCCGTCATCTGTTCCACCGGCTTGTTGGTCGGCTTGTTGATCGAGCCGGTGATCACCGAGCGCTGGTTGGCGCAGGAGGCGACGGTCGACGCGGCCAGGACGAGTGCGAGAACCCGCAGGGCCATGCGTCCCTTGCCGCGATAATTCGATGAAGACGCTGAGGTCGCTGTCGCAGTCCGCACCATGCTATGCTCCCCGCGCGGTCATCGTTTCGGTGGATGGAACCGCGAAAATGGCGATGAATCTCTTGGTCAAAGCAATATTCTGTTAACCCTAACGGTTGGTTAATGCCGCCGCCCGGACAGCCGCGAAAGAGGACTGGAAAAGACATGAAGCTCGATGACGTATTGGCGCCCGCCGGGCGCCGTCCGGCCAAGGCCCGCCCGGTCTGGATCGTCGCCGCCGACAGCGTGAAATCCGAGGCCGTCGCCGACGGCGCGGCTGCCGGCTGGGCGGCGCAGACCGGGTTCAAGGCAGGCGCGGGCGACGTCCTCTTGGTCCCCGACGGCAAGGGCGGCATCGCCGGCGCAGTGCTGGGAACCGGTGACGGCGGCGACCCGCTGGTTGCCGGTGCGCTGGCGCGAAAGCTCCCGGCCGGCGACTGGTATTTCGAAGCCGCGGACGCCGATCTGCGGCTGGCCAGCCTCGGTTTCCTGCTCGGCGCCTATCGCTTTACGCGTTATCGCAAACCGACCGGCGAGACGCCCCGTTTCGTCCTCGATGCCTCGCTCGACCGCAAGGAAATCGCCGCCCTTGCCGAAGCGGTGTGGCTCGCCCGCGATCTGGTCAACACGCCTGCCAACGATCTCGGTCCCGACGGCATCGAGGCGGCTGCGAAGGCGGTTGCCGCGCCACGCAAGATGACGGTCAAGGTCATCAAGGGGCCCGACCTGCTGAAGCAGAATTTCCCGCTGATCCACGCGGTCGGGCGGGCCTCGGATCAGGCCCCGCGGCTGATCGACATGCGCTGGGGCAAGCGCGGCGCGCCGCGTCTCACGCTGGTCGGCAAGGGCGTCGCCTTCGACACGGGCGGCCTCGACATCAAGCCGCCGTCGGGCATGCGCAACATGAAGAAGGACATGGGCGGCGCGGCCAATGTGCTGGCGCTGGCCGGCCTGATCGTCGACATGAAGCTGAATGTGCGCCTGCGCGTCCTGATCCCGGCGGTCGAGAATTCCATCGCTGGCAACGCCTTCCGCCCGGGCGACGTCTTCCCGAGCCGCAAGGGCCTGACGGTCGAGATCGGCAACACCGATGCCGAGGGCCGGCTGATCCTCGCCGATGCGCTCACGCTCGCCGACGAGGAGAAACCCGACCTGATCATCGACATGGCGACGCTGACGGGCGCGGCCCGCGTCGCGCTTGGGCCCGACCTCCCGCCCTTCTACACGACGGATGAGGAATTCGCCGCCGAGCTCGGCGACGCCGCGTCGTCCGAGCATGATCCGCTCTGGCGCATGCCGCTCTGGGCGCCCTATGGCAAGGGCCTGTCCTCGTCCGTCGCCGATCTCTGCAACATCACCTCGGACGGCATGGCCGGCTCGGTCACGGCGGCGCTGTTCCTGCAGCGTTTCGTATCCGAGGCCAAGGCCTGGACCCATCTCGACATCTTCGCCTGGAGCCCGGCCGCCAAGCCGCATGCCCCCGTCGGCGGCGAGGCGCAGGGCATCCGCGCGCTGCTCGTCGCGCTGGAGCGCCGCTACGGCACCGCCTGACCGCCACTCATATTGCGTTTTCGCCGGTTTCGCGCGTATTGTGCCGGACCCGAAACGAAATATGAGCAGGAAATGTCCATTCGCTTGCGGGCGAGCCAGGCGCTGACATTGTGGCACCAGGTGGCCTTGTCGGAAGTGCGCGACGATGCGGTCGACCTGACCCAGCGGCAGATGGCGATCCTGCTGACGATCTATCTGGAGCCGCCGCCGCACACCGTGCGCGGACTGGCCGCCAAGCTGAACGTCACCAAGCCGGTCATCACCCGTGCGCTCGACGCCATGGGCGCGCGCAAGCTGGTCACCCGCCACCGAGATCCGCGCGACAAGCGCAACGTCGTCATCTCGCGCACGGTCGAGGGATCGCAATATCTCGAACGTCTCGCCGATCTGATCATCACCAAGGCAAGGGATCTGCCCCTGTGACCCTCGACCGACGCCTGCACGCCTTCCGGCCCGACCTTGCCGACAAGGCGCTCGAAGGAAAGGTCGAGGCCGCGCGCTTCGCCGATGCGCGTCCCGCCATCGTTGCCGTGCCCGTGGCGGACCTGCATGCGGCGCCGTCGAGGGATGCCGGCATCGACACCCAGTTCCTCCTTGGCGAGGCTGTGCGGGTCTTCGATGTGGCGAAGGGCTGGGCCTGGGTGCAAGGCGAACGCGATTCCTATGTCGGCTACATGCCCGGCAGTTCGCTCTCCTTCGAACTCGATCCCGCGCCGACCCACCGCGTGACCGCCTTGCGCAGCTACATCTTCCCGGAACCGGAACTGAAGAAGCCGCCGCTTGCCTCGCTGTCGATGGGATCGTTCGTCACTATCCTCGGTGAGGAAATACGCCGCGACACGCGCTACGCTGTGTTGCCGGATGGCGCGGCGATGCCGGCCGTCCATGTCGCTCCGCTCAGTGAGACCGCCCCGGATTATGTCGACGTCGCCGAGCGTTTCCTCAACACGCCCTATCTCTGGGCCGGCGCCTCGGGCTTCGGCATCGACTGCTCCGGCCTTGTCCAGCTTGCCATGGCCATGGCCGGCCGGTCCGTTCTGCGCGATACCGACATGCAGGAAGCGAGCATCGGCGAGCCCCTCGAAACCGGCAGCGACTTTTCAGGTCTGCAGCGCGGCGATCTCGTCTTCTGGAAGGGGCATGTCGGCATCATGACGGACGCGGAAAACCTCTTGCACGCCAACGGCTCGACCATGACGGTGGCGCTGGAATCCCTGTCGGCCGCCATTGCCCGTATCGAACCGCATTACGGCCTGCCGACCTCGGTCAGGCGGCCCTAGGCGTCACGCGCGATCACTTTGCCGTCACTCCCGAAAGCTGTGCTTCCGGCGAGAATGTCCCGATGTTAGTCGCTGGCGAAATTCCTCTCGCAGGACAGATCAGAGATGACGAACAGCCCGGAAACCGGGATCGCCTTCGCGCGATTGAGCGAAATCGACCTCGAAGAGATCACCGCACATATGTCCGATCCGCGTGTTGCCGAGCATATGCCCCTCCTGACCGGCCGTTGGGATCAGGCCGCATCCAGCGCCTTTGTCGAGGCGAAGGAGGCCCGCTGGCGTCTGGACGGGCTCGGCCACTGGGCGATCCTCTTCGACGGAGCCTATGTCGGTTGGGGCGGCTTCCAGAAGGAGGGGGACGAATGGGACTACGGCCTCGTCCTCAAACCCGATCGCTTCGGCCTCGGTATGCCCGTCACGCGCAAGGCGCTCGCCTTCGCCCGATCGGATGAACGAATACCCTTCGTCACTTTCCTGCTGCCGCCGTCGCGAACAAAGCTGGGCGCGCTCGATAGGATCGGCGCCCGGCCGGACGGCGAAGTGGATTACGACGGAAAGCGGTTTCTGAAGTTCCGGCTCGATTTCGCCTCGCCCTCGGCCGACAAACCTGCCTAATACCCGGCCTCGCGGTCGACGAGGTTCTTCAGAGCTTCGCCGCGATCATGCGCGTCCATCTGTTCCACCATCGGCGGCACCAGCGCATGGGGCATCGAGGTCGCCGCCGCATGCGGCGTGATCGTCACGCGCGGATGGGTCCAGAGCGGGCTGTCGGCGGGCAGTGGTTCGGTCTGGAACACGTCCAGCGACACCGCGCCGAGACGTTTTTCCTCCAGCGCCGTGAGGATATCGGCCTCGACCTGCAAGCCGCCCCGCCCGGCATTGATCAGGATAGGCGCGCCGAGCGGCCCGCGCGATTTCATTTTGGCGAAGAAAGGCGCCGACAGGATGCCATGGGTTGCGGGCGTCAGCGGCAACAGGCAGACGACGATATCGGACTGCGCGAGAAAAGCCGTCAGCCCGTCCTCGCCGGCGAACGTCTCGACCACCTCGTCCTGTTTTTGGGTGCGGCTCCAGCCGATCACCTTGAATCCAAGGACCATCAGCTTTTTCGCGGCGTCCCGGCCGAGATTTCCATAGCCCAGAATGCCGACCGTCACCTCATCGGCCGCCGGCTGCATCAGGTCTTCGTGCCACACGTGGCGCGCCTGCTGGTCGCGATAGAGCGGACCCTTGCGATGATGGTCGAGCACCTGCCAGACGGAATACTCGCTCATCCGGTCGGTCAGATCGTCGGCGACGACGCGCACGATCGGCACGTCGGGCAGGGTGTTGCCCGCGGCGAAGAGATGGTCGACGCCCGCGCCGATGGAAAAGATCGCCTTGAGGTTCGGCAGGCCGTCCAGCACGCCGGGAGGCTGCTTCCAGACGACGGCATAGTCGATCGCCGGATCGTTGGGCCCCGCCGGCTTGAGGACGACTTTCCGGTCGGGCGCCGCCTTTTCCAGCGCGTCCTTCCAGATGCCCGGATCGAACCCTGTGACGGAGAGGAGGATATTGCCCTTGGATGCCATGTGCTTACTCGCTGACGTGCTTACTCGTTGACGATGCCGACCGGCGCGACCTCGATGTTGAAAGCCGCCGCCATCAGCGCCTTGGTGTAGTCGGTCTGCGGATTGTCAAAGATATCTTCGGACCGGCCCTGTTCCACCACGACCCCGTTGCGCATCACCATGACGTCATTGGCAAGCGCGCGCACCACCTTCAGATCGTGGCTGATGAACAGATAGGCGAGATCATGCTTGCGCTGCAGGTCGCGCAACAGGTCGACCACCTGCGCCTGCACGCTCATGTCGAGCGCCGAGGTCGGCTCGTCCAGCATGACGAATTTCGGCTTCAGAACCATGGCCCGCGCGATGGCGATGCGCTGTCGCTGGCCACCGGAGAATTCATGCGGATAGCGGAACCGCGTGTCCGGATCGAGCCCCACCTCGCCAAGCGCCGCGACGACCCGCGCATCGCGTTCGTCGCGCGTGAGACCCGGCTCGTGCACGGCCAGCCCCTCACCGACGATCTCGGCCACCGACATGCGCGGGCTGAGACTGCCGAACGGGTCCTGGAAGACGATCTGGATCTCGCGGCGCAGCGGCATCATGTCCTTGAAGGAGAAGGCGTTGATGTCCCTGCCGCCGAAATTGATCCGCCCCTCCGACGAGATCAGCCGCGTCAGCGCCAGGCCGAGCGTGGTCTTGCCCGAGCCGGATTCGCCGACAATGCCGAGCGTCTGGCCGGCGCGCACCGTCACGTCGATGCCGTCGACGGCCTTCACATTGTCGACGGTCTTGCGCATCAGCCCCTTCTTGATCGGGAACCACACCTTCACGTTTTCGCCCTGCATGACCGTCGCGGCATTGTCGTTGAGCGGGATCGGCCGCCCCTTCGGTTCGGCGGCAAGCAGATGCTTCGTATAGTCGTGTTGCGGATCGGCGAAGATCTGCTCCGTCGGCCCGGCCTCGACGATCTTGCCCTTCGTCATCACGCAGACCCGGTCGGCGATTCGCCGCACGATGCCGAGATCATGCGTGATGAACAGCATCGACATGCGTTCTTCCTGCTTCAGATCGTCCAGCAGCTTCAGAATCTGCGCCTGCACGGTCACGTCGAGCGCCGTCGTCGGCTCGTCGGCGATCAGCAGCTTCGGCCGGTTCGCCAGCGCCATGGCGATCATCACGCGCTGCCGCTGGCCGCCCGACAGCTGGTGCGGGTAGGCTTTCAGCCGCTTTTCCGCGTCGCGGATGCCGACCTGGTCGAGCAGCGCGACGATGCGCGACGGGTCTGGCATCGCGTTGCCGGCGCTGTGCAGCTTCAGCACCTCGCCGATCTGCCGCTCGATCGTGTGCAGCGGGTTGAGCGAGGTCATCGGCTCCTGGAAGATCATGGCGATCTCGTTGCCGCGCACCTTGCGCAGTTCCGCGTCAGGCGCCGCCAGCAGATCGCGCCCGCCGAAATGGATTTCCCCGGTTGGATGGCTCGCCGCCGGATATTGCAGGAGCTTCAGCACCGAGAGCGCCGAGACCGACTTGCCCGATCCGGATTCGCCGACCAGCGCCACCGTCTCCCCGTCGGCGATATCGAAGGAGATACGGTCGACGGCGAGCGTCCGCTCGCCGCCCTGCGTGAAGGCGACGGAGAGGTCCTTGACGGAGAGGAGGGGGCCGTTGCTCATCCGCGAATCCGTCATCCGAACGTCTTCCGCGGGTCGAAGGCGTCGCGCGTCGCTTCGCCGATGAAGATCAGCAGCGACAGCATCACCGAGATGACGATGAAGCCGGAAAAGCCGAGCCATGGCGCCTGAAGGTTGTTCTTGCCCTGCAGGATCAGTTCGCCGAGCGAGGCGGAGCCCGGCGGCAGGCCGAAACCGAGGAAGTCGAGCGAGGTCAGCGTCGTGATCGAGCCGTTCAGGATGAAGGGCAGGAAGGTCAGCGTCGAGATCATCGCGTTCGGCAGCAGGTGGCGGAACATGATCGTCCGGTTAGGCACGCCGAGCGCCCGCGCCGCGTTCACATACTCGAAATTGCGCGCCCTCAGGAATTCCGCCCGCACGATGCCGACAAAGGCGACCCAGGAGAACAGCAGCATGATGCCGAGCAGGATCCAGAAGCCCGGCGGCAGGATCGCGGCGATGATCAGCAGCAGATAGAGCACAGGCATGGACGACCAGATCTCGATCAGCCGCTGGCCGATCAGGTCGACCCAGCCGCCGAAGAAGCCCTGGATCGCGCCGAATCCGACGCCGACGACGGCGGAGAGCGCCGTCAGGATCAGCCCGAACAGCACCGAGATGCGAAAGCCGTAGATCATCCGCGCCAGCACGTCGCGCGCCTGGTCGTCGGTGCCGAGCCAGTTGAAATTGCCGATCGTGCAATTCGGATCGTCCACGCCGTCGGGATAGCGCGCGCACAATTCCTCGCGGCTGTCGAACAGGAAGGCGGGTTTCGACGGCGCCGCCGTCGGCACCTCCTTGTTCACCGTGCGGTAGGAATAGTGGATCGGCGGCCAGATCATCCAGCCGCCGGCGTCATGAATGGCGTCCTGGATATAGGGGTCGGTGAAATCGATGCGCGGCAGCGCCAGCGGATCGTCCGGAAACAGCACCTTCTCGCCATAGGTCTTGAAGATCGGCGTAAGATACTGGTCCTCGTATTTGACCAGGATCGGCTTGTCGTTGGCGATGAACTCGGCGAACAGCGACAGGAGGAACAGTATCAGGAACAGCCACATCGACCAGTAGCCGCGGCGATTGGCCTTGAAGTTCTGCCAGCGCCGTTGGTTGAGCGGCGACAGGAAAGGCCGCTTGCGGCGCTCCTCGCGCAGCGTCTCGGTATCGGCGGGCAGGGCCTGGTCCATCAGACGTCCCTCCGCTCGAAATCGATGCGCGGATCGACCCAGGTGTACATCAGGTCGGAGAGAAGCCCGACCAAGAGCCCCATCAGCGAGAAGATGTAGAGCGTCGCGAAGACCACCGGATAGTCGCGGTTGATCACCGACTGGAAGCCGAGCAGGCCGAGCCCGTCCAGCGAGAAGATCGTCTCGATCAGCAGCGAACCGGTGAAGAAGGAGGAGATGAACGCCCCCGGGAAGCCCGCGATGATGATCAGCATGGCGTTGCGGAAGACATGGCCGTAGAGCACCTGCCGCTCGTTCAGCCCCTTGGCCCGCGCCGTCACCACATATTGCTTGCGGATTTCGTCCAGGAACGAGTTCTTCGTCAGCAGTGTGGATGTCGCGAAGGCCGACAGGATCAGCGCCGTTAGCGGCAGCGCGAGGTGCCAGAAATAGTCGAGGATGCGCGCCGGCCAGGAAAGGCTCTCCCAATTGTCCGAGGTCAGGCCGCGCAGCGGGAACAGGTCGAAGAACGAGCCGCCGGCAAACAGAACGATCAGCATGATCGCGAAGAGGAAGCCGGGGATGGCATAGGCGACGATGACGACCCCGCTCGTCCACACATCGAAGGTCGAGCCGTCCTGCACGGCCTTCTTGATGCCGAGCGGGATCGAGATGCCGTAGGAGATCAGCGTGATCCACAGGCCCAGCGAGATCGACACCGGCATCTTTTCCACGATCAGGTCGATCACCGAGATGTCGCGGAAATAGCTCTCGCCGAAATCGAAGCGGATATAGTTCCACAACATCAGGCCGAAGCGCTCCAGCGGCGGCTTGTCGAAGCCGAATTGCTGTTCGAGCTTGGCGATGAATTGCGGGTCGAGACCTTGCGCGCCGCGATATTTCGAATTGACGGAGCCGCCCTCGACGCGCGTGCTGACGTCTTCGCCGCCGCCGATGTCGCTGCCGCCGCCGGAAATCCGGTCGGTTGCATCGCCGCCCTGGCCGGTCAGCTGCGCGATCACCTGTTCCACCGGTCCGCCGGGCGCGAACTGGATGACCGCGAACGATATCGCCATGATCCCGAAAATCGTCGGGATCATCAGCAGCAGGCGTCGCACGATATAGGCGCCCATGTCAGGCGGGCTCCATCCGGCGCGGTTTGGTCACATCAAGCCTTTCCAAGCGTCTCTGCTTTCGCCCTGTCGAACCACCACAGCCGCTCCACGGGCCAGAAGTAGTCGGGCTTCGGCTCCTTGAAGCCGAACATGTCCCAATAGGCGACGCGGTGATTCGCCGAATTCCAACTTGGAATCCAGTCTCGCCTCAGACGCAAGACCCGATCGAGCACGCGCATCGCCGTGCGGTGTTCTTCACGGCTTTCCGCCCGGCCGATTTCGCCGATAATGGCGTCGATCAGCGGATCGGCGGTTCCTGTCCAGTTGCGCGAGCCGTCCTCGGCGGCGGCCTTGCTGGAAAAGACACTCTCCAGGCTCGAACTGGTCGGCGTCGCGGTCCAGCCGATCGCAAGGCCGGCAATGTCGAAATCGAAACTGGTGGTGCGCGCTTGGTACTGCGCGGGATCCACCAGCCTGAGCGAGGCGTTGATGCCGATCGAGCGCATCGTCTCCACCCAGGGATTGTAGATGCGCTCGAAGATGCTCGCCCGGATCAGGATTTCCGCGTCCAGCGTCTCGCCCGCGGCATTGCGCAGGATGCCGCCATCATTGCTCCAGCCGGCCTCGCCGAGAAGGCCGATCGCGCTCCGCAGCCTGCCGCGGTCGCGTCCCGTTCCGTCGCTTTGCGGCTGCAGATAGGCGTCGTCCTCGATGCCGTCCGGCAGGTCGTGATCGCCCGCGAGCTTTTCGATCAGCGCCGTCTCGTCCGCGTCGGGCTTGCCGGTCGCGGCATAGTCGGATCCTTCGAACAGCGAATGGCTCTTCGAATAGGCGCCGTAGAACAGGTTCTGGTTCGTCCATTCGAAATCAAAGCAGAGTGCAATCGCATCGCGGACATTGCGATGTTGGAACTGGCTGCGCCGCATGTTCGTCGCGATCGCCTGCATGGCCGGCCGGGCTTCGCGGTCGAACAGCCGCTTTGTCACCTTGCCTTCGATGATGGCGGGGAATTCATACTCCGTCGCCCAGGTCTTGGAGGTGAACTCCTCGCGCCATGTCACGACACCCTTCTTGAAGGCCTCGAAACCTGCCTGGCGCTCCGCATAGAACTCGAATCGTATGGTCTGGAAATGATCGAGCCCGCGCGCCGTGCCGATGTCCCACGCCCAGTAATCCTCGACGCGCTCATATTCGATATAGGAACCGGGGCTGAAATCGCCGACCCTGTAGGGACCGGAGGCGAGCGGCGGTTCCAGCGTCGAAGCGGTGAACTCGCGCGTTTCGTACCAGGCCTTCGAGAGGACGGGATAGGTGGCGATCGTCAGGATCGCCTGCGCCGACTGCGTGCCGTCGAAGATGAGCACGACCCGGTGGTCATCCTCCGCCACAGCGTCCTCCAGCACGCCGAGCGGCAGCAGCAGCGTCGGATGGCCGTCAGCCTTCAGCGTCCGGTAGGTGAAGGCGACGTCATGCGCGGTGATCGGCGTCTCGTCATGCCAGCGCGCCTCGGGCCTCAGCGTGAAGGTGAAGCGGTTGCGGTCGTCCGAGATCGTCACGCTGTCGGCGAGGTGGCAATAGATCGCGTCCGGCTCGTCCCAGGCGTCCGCCATCAGCGAATCGAAACACATCTCCATGCGCGGCGGGGCATCCCCGCGGCGCACGAAACTGTTCAGCGTGTTGAAGGTCTGGACGTTCTGGTTGTAAAACCAGTAACCCGGCTGGAAATTGAATGTCCCGCCCGTCGGCGCGTCCGGCGAGGCATAGTCGAACTGCTCGAATCCGGGCGGATATTTCAGATCCCCGAAGGCCGACAGTCCGTGCAGCGCGACGCCGCTCGGATTCTCCGCGCGGCCAAGCGGCGGAAAGGCGGCGCTTGCGGCGATGCCGCCGGCAAGGGCGAGGAAGCGCCTGCGGTCGACCGGGAAACCGCCGCTCACTGCGCGCCGCCCTCCGTGGCCAGGGCGGCTGCCTTCTCGGGAATGATCCACCAGGAATCGATGTCCGCGCCGATATATTCGGGCTGCTTGTCCGGCATGCCGAACTTGTCCCACCAGGCCAGCCAGACCTCGGGCGTGTACCACTGCGGGATATAGTAGTAGCCCCACAGCAGCACCCGATCGAGCGCATGGGTCGTGGCCACCAGTTCCTCGCGGTCCTTGGCGAAGATCACCTTGTCGACCAGCGCGTCGACGACGGGATCCTGGATGCCGGAAAAGTTGCGCGAATCCGGCTGGTCCGCGGCCGTCGAACTCCAGAAGTCGCGCTGTTCGTTGCCGGGCGAGAGAGACTGCGCCAGCATCACCGTCATCATGTCGAAATCGAAACTCTGCATCCGGTTGATCATCTGCGCCTGGTCGACGATGCGGATCGAGGCGTCGATGCCGAGCTTGCGCATGTCCTCGACGAACTGGCCGGCGATGATCTCGTCGGTCGGACTGGAGCCCAGATATTCGATTGCGAGCTGCTCGCCGGTCTCCGCGCTGACCAGCTTGCCGTCGCGGCTCACCCAGCCTGCCTGCTTGAAGAGGTCGAACGCCTTGCGCTGGTTCGCCCGCTGCGCCCCGCGTTCGCTGTAATCCGGCAGGCTGAAGGGTTCCGTGAACAGCGCCGGCGGCAACTGGTCGCGGAATTGGTCGAGGATCTCCAGTTCGAGCCCTTCCGGCACGCCGCTGGAGGCCAGTTCGTCGCCGACGAAATAGCTGTCTGTGCGCGTTCTCAGACCATAGAGCCGGGTCCTGTTCACCGTCGCGAAATCGAACAGGTAGGTCAGCGCCTCGCGCACCCGCCGGTCCTTGAACTTGTCGCGGCGCGTATTCATCGCGAAACCCTGCATGGGTTCGGGCGACTTGGTGTGAAAGACCTTCTTGACCACCTTGCCGTCGACGAAGGCCGGGAAGTCGTAGCCCTGCGCCCAGTTCTGCGAACGCCGTTCCGACCGGATGTCCTCGAGGCCGCCCTTCTTGAAAGCTTCCCACTCCGCATTGCTGTCACGGAAATAGACATAGCGGCGGATGTCGAAATTCTCGCGCCCCACCTTCACCGGCAGGTCCTTCGCCCAATAGTCGTCGACGCGCTCCCAGATGATCTCGGAGCCCGTGTTGAAGCTCTTGATCCGGTACGGGCCGGAACCGAGCGGCGGTTCCAGCGTCGGCGCGGTCACGTCGCGCTTGTTGCCGTCCGGGTCGGTGCCCTCCCACCAGTGTTTCGGCAGCACCACGAGGTCGCCCATGATATGCGGCAGCTCGCGGTTGCCGGTCTGGTCGAAACTGAATGTCACTTCGTGGTCGTTCACCGCCACCGCCTCGGTGACGTTCTCGTAATAGCGGTTGTAGAGCTGGCTGTTCTCCTTCAGCACGTTGAAGGACCAGACGACGTCTTCCGCCGTGACCGGTTCGCCGTCATGCCAACGCGCTTTCGGATTGATGCGGTAGGTCGCCGAGGAATAATCGTCCGGATGGGAATAGGCTTCGGCCACCAGCGCATGGCTGGTCGACGGCTCGTCCACCGCCTGTTCCATCAGCGTGTCGTAAAGAAGCCCGCCGCCGAAACGCGCGAAACCGGCGGCCGGCGTCCCGCGGATGATATAGGGATTGAAACTGTCGAAGCTGCCGGTGGCCGTCGAGTTCAGCGTCCCGCCCTTCGGCGCGTCCGGATTGACGTAGTCATAATGCTGGAAATCGTCGCCATATTTGCTCTCGCCGATCAGCGATGCGGTCGAGTGCCATTCCGGTTCCTGAGCCGCGGCCGGCTGAATGGTCAGGACCGCAAAGCCGATGAGCGAAAGAAATGTCCGGAACCGCACGCAAGCCTCCTGTCTTCGTTGCCTCGGCCTAAAGCTTAGAGAGGAATGCGGGAAAACAAAGACAAAAAGCCGGGCAATGCCCGGCTTTTCTGGATTTTCGACGACTGGCGGGGTGCCGTCAGTTCTGCGTTTCGCCTTCGGCGGCCGGCGCGGTCTCTTCCATCGGCGCGGCTTCCTCGGTGGCGGCGGGCGTCTCTTCGGCTGCCGGCTGCTCTTCGGTCGTCGCCGAGGCGTCGGTTGCCGCCGGCTCTTCCGTGGCATCCATCGTGGCGTCCTCGGCGGCCGGCGTTTCCGTCGCGGTCGCATCCTCTGCAGCAGGCGCCGCGTCGGCGCTCGGCAGCGGTTCCGGCGTGTCGGCCATCGTGCGCAGATAGGCGACGAGGTTGGCGCGGTCTTCCACCTTCTTCAGCCCGGCAAAGCCCATGGCGGTGCCCGGAACGAGATCCTTCGGCTTGTGGGTGAAGGCGTTCAGGTGCTCATAGTCCCACACGGTGCCGCCCTCGGCGAAAGCCTGCATGGCGGAGGAATATTTGAAGCCCTCATGCGAGGCGACCGGGCGGTTGATCAGGCCCCAGAGATTCGGGCCGACCTTGTTGGCGCCGCCCTTTTCGTCCGTGTGGCATGCCTGACATTTCTTGTAGACGGCTTCACCGGCGGCAATGTCGGCATCGGCCAGAAGCGGCCCGATCGGCTCGATCGTCGGCTCGGCTTCCGCGGTGGCCTCGCCGCCGCTGCTTTCCTCGACGGCGATCGCGAAACCGGCCTGTTCGGGTTCTTCTTCGTGGAAGATCGCTTCCCCGAGAATTCCGACCGACATCATGACGAAAACCGTGCCCAGGAAGGCGCCAGCATACATGTTAAAGTTCGATGAGCTCATCGCTTAGCCAATTCCCGATATCATGCAGTGTCGCGCAGACAGGGCTCTGCGCGAATTCGCGCGGAAACTAGGTCTTTTGCTCTGACGATGCAACACATATAAGGGCGCTCGATTTGAGACTTTTTGACACCTATCGGCAAATCCCGCTTCCATGCGCCCTCTCGTCCTGATTCCCGCCCGCATGGCCTCGACCCGGCTTCCCGGAAAGCCGCTGGCCGATATCGCCGGCAAGCCGATGATCGTCCATGTGGCGGAACGCGCGCGTGAGGCCGATTGCGGCGCGGTCGCGGTCGCCACCGATGATGTGGACGTCGCCGAGGCGGTTCGCGCCGCCGGATTCACCGCCGTGATGACCCGCGCCGACCATCCTTCCGGCTCGGATCGCATTTTCGAGGCGCTTGGCGCGCTCGACCCCGACGGCCGCCACAACGTCGTCGTCAATGTGCAGGGCGATCTTCCGACCATCGACCCGGCCGACATTCGCGCCGCGCTTTCTCCGCTTGCCGATCCGGCCTGCGACATCGCGACGCTCGGCGTCGAGATCACGGTCGAGGAGGAAAAGACCAATCCGAACGTGGTCAAGATCGTCGGCGCGCCGCACGGCCCGTCGATCCTGCGCGCGCTCTATTTCACCCGCGCCACCGCGCCATGGGGCGAGGGCCCGCTCTACCACCATGTCGGTCTTTACGCCTGGCGCCGCACCGCGCTCGCCCGTTTCGTCGCCTTGCCGCCCTCCGTGCTGGAGAGCCGCGAGCGCCTGGAACAGTTGCGCGCGCTGGAAGCCGGCATGGAGATCCACGCCGCCATCATTGACTCCGAACCGCTCGGCGTGGATACGCAGCCCGATCTGGAGCGCGCCCGCGCGCTCCTGGGCTAGCGAAAGAACGCAATATGACTGACTCCGCGAATCTCATCGCCTTCCAGGGTGAACCCGGCGCCAATTCGGACACGGCCTGCCGCGACATGTTTCCCGAGATGGAGCCGCTGCCCTGTCCGACCTTCGAGGACGCCTTCAACGCGGTGGAGAGCGGCAAGGCCCGTCTCGCCATGATCCCGATCGAGAACACGATCGCCGGCCGCGTCGCCGACATTCACTACCTGCTGCCCGATTCGCGCCTGCACATCATCGGCGAGTATTTTCTGCCGATCCATTTCCAGCTGATGGTGCTGCCGGGAACGGACATGAAGGACATCAAGTCGGTCCACAGCCACATCCATGCGCTCGGCCAGTGCCGCAAGGTGATCCGCAAGCATCGCTGGAAGGCAATGGTCGCCGGCGATACGGCGGGCGCCGCCAAGCTCGTCGCCGAAACCGGCGACAGGACCATGGCAGCCCTTGCGCCGGAACTGGCCGCCGGCATGTACGGCCTCGACATCATCGCCCGCGATGTCGAGGATCACGAGAACAACGTCACCCGCTTCGTCGTCCTGTCGAAGGACAAGCACGTTCCGGCGCGCGAAACGGCGGATGAGTTGATGATGACCACTTTCGTCTTCCGCGTGCGCAACATCCCCGCCGCGCTCTACAAGGCGATGGGTGGGTTCGCCACCAACGGCGTCAACATGACCAAGCTGGAAAGCTACCAGTTGGGCGGCAAGTTCTTCGCCACCCAGTTCTACGCCGACATCGAGGGCCACCCGGACGACGCCAATGTCCGGCTCGCCTTCGAGGAGCTGGGTTTCTTCTCCGAAGATTTCCGCATCCTCGGCGTCTACAAGGCGTCGGCTTCCCGAACGGGCATGTGAGGGGGCGTCAGCCCTGCACCACGGTCTGACGTTGCGCGCCGAGCCCGGAGATGCCGAGCTCCATCACGTCGCCTTCCTTCAGATAGACCGGCTCCGGCTTGATCCCCATGCCGACGCCCGGCGGCGTACCGGTCGAGATCACGTCGCCCGGATGCAGCGTCATCAACTGCGACAGATGCTCGATGATCGTTGCCACGTCGAAGATCATCTTCGCCGTCGTGCCGGTCTGGCGGCGCGTGCCGTTGACGTCGAGCCAAAGGTCCAGCGCCTGCGGATCGGACACCTCGTCGCGCGTCACCATCCAGGGGCCGACCGGGCCGAACGTGTCGCAGGACTTGCCCTTGGTCCACTGGCCGGTCAGCTGGGTTTGGAAATGCCGCTCCGACACGTCGTTGACGACGCAGTAGCCGGCGACATGGCTCAGCGCTTCGCCCTTGCTGACATATTTCGCCTTGGTCCCGATGACGACGCCGAGCTCCACTTCCCAGTCCGTCTTGGTCGAGCCGCGCGGTAATTCCACGTCGTCATTGGGGCCGACGATCGCCGAGTTCGCCTTCATGAACAGGATCGGATGATCGGGAAGAGGCAGGCCGGATTCGGCGGCGTGGTCGGAATAGTTGAGCCCGATGCACAGAAACTTGCCGATAGCGCCGACGCAGGGTCCGAGCCGCGTCGCGGGGTCGACCGCCGGCAGCGAAGCCGGGTCGATCGCCGCGATCCGCGCCAGCGCCTCGTCGCCGAGCATCTCGCCCGTGATGTCGCCGACATGGCCCGTGAGGTCGCGGATCACGCCGTTCTCGTCGAGAAGACCCGGCTTTTCCTGGCCGGCCGGCCCGAAGCGTAGAAGTTTCATCGGTTTTTCCCTGGTTCGTTCTCCCGGCGGCGGACCGTAATCGCAATGCGGGGCGAAACCAAGCTCACACGTGAAATCATCGCGGTCGAGCGCGACGGCCATTGATACCGGCCTTTTTGCGCGCAGTCCGATTAAGGCATCTGCTAACACCGTATCTGCGCCCCGGTATTTCCCCTTGAGGTTCGTGGCGTATACGCGAGTAGGTCGTATAGGCGGGGTGCGCGCCTTTCAGAAAGTACAGCGAAAGCCGGCTCACGCATGTCACCGGTCGTACATCAACGGCTCCAGCGGGAACTTCTTTGCCGCCCACCTTTTCTAGCCATTTCACCAGGCGCTCAGCGAATTCCTGTTCGTGTCCGGATGGGATATGGATGGCCCAGTGGACGTTTAGGATACCGTGTGGATTCTCAAACACCCACACATGAGCCGGAGGCATACTCTTGAAGCCCGCGCGTACTGGTCGCCTTGTGACCCACTTGGCGAAATAGTTGGTTCGGATGCGGCTAAAACAGCGGATTGCTTCAACGCATTCGAAGCCCAGCATTTCGAAGTTTATCGTGACAAAGGTATTCAACGGGTAACCAAGTTTTTTGGCGACGTTCATTGCAACTCTAATGTTGCTCGCCGACTTAGGCTGAATGAATTTTAGCGCTGTCATGTTCGTTGAAACTGTCCGTATTGCGGGAATAAAGACTAGATAATGTGCACCACGAAGCGGGAAGGCACGAGTTCTAGTATCATCAGGTTAATCGACCGGCAAGAACAAAGTAGGAACATATTTCGCGGTAAAGACGCTTGATCATCAGGCGGACTGAATCTGGTTGACTTTGCGCCGTACCGTTCCTCATTCGAGCCAACCACTGAGGAGGCAACATGGACATCTCGCACAAGACAATAGCGTTTTACGGGGTCGGCCAGATGGGCGTTCCGATGATCGCCCGGCTCGCCGCGGCGGGCCATCATGTGCGCGCCTGGAACCGCACCTTCGAAAAGGCGAGGGCGGTCGAGGGCGGCAATGTTGTCGCCGTCGAGAATGCGCGCGAGGCGGCCGAGGGCGCCGATATCGCCATCTCCATCCTGACCGACGGTCCCGCCGTCCTCGCTTTGGTCGAGGAGAACGGCCTTGCCAGGGCGCTGCCGCAAGGCGCCGCTTTCGTCGACATGAGTTCCGCGAAACCGGAGGAGGCGACGCGGCTCGCCTCGATCCTTGCCGAAGGCGGCGTCGGCTTTTGCGATGCGCCGGTCTCCGGCGGCCCGCCCGGCGCCGAAGCCGGAACGCTCGCCATCATGGCCGGTTGTGACGAAGCGGTGTTCGAAAAGATCGCCCCGGTCCTGTCCGCCATGGGGCGTCCCGTGCGTCTTGGCCCCGTCGGCACGGGCCAGCTTGCCAAGCTCGCCAATCAGCTGATCGTCGGCGCGGCGATCGGCGCGGTCGCCGAGGCGATCCTTCTGGTGAAGGAAGGCGGCGGCGACACGGAAGCCTTCCGAGACGCGCTGACCGGCGGCTATGCCGATTCCAAGGTCTTGCAGATGCATGGCGCGCGCATGGCGGCCGGCGATTTCGAGCCGCGCGGACGCGCCGCGCTGCACAGGAAGGACATGGGCAATATCCTGGCCGAAGCTGAAAAGCTCGGCCTCGACCTGCCGATGTCGAAAATGCTGGGCGAGCGCTTCACGCGTTTATGCACCGAGCTCGGCGGCGCCGATCTCGATCATTGCGCGCTTTATCTGGAGTTGCTCGACCTGAACGGCGTCAGCCGGTGACCGCGCCGAGCGTGACCCAGGCGATAACCACATAGGTCATCTGGTGGGCGAGCTGGTCGAGCCCGTGCAATTGCCAGTAGCGGGCCGGGTTGCGGTCCACGTCGGAGGCCTTCGTGTAGCGATCCTTGGCAAAGTCGATCGCGAAATGCACGACGAGTTCGGCGGCCATGACGGCCAGGATCATCGCGGCGCCGATGCCGCAGGCAAGAAGCACGATACCGCTGCCCACCGCGTGAACGGCCGCATGCGCATAGCCGCCCGGAGCGTCCAGCCTGCCCTTTGCCGATAACATCCAGTGCGGTTGCAGGACGAAGTCTGCCAGGTAGTGTTTGACCAGCAGACCGGAGAACATCAGGAAAAGTATTGGCATGCGACTTCGAATGACCCCTTCCAGTGGCGACTGGGCGTTTCGCCACGGGCGAATCCTTTCATAATCGCAGTCGCTGTCTGTGCGCAATCGCACAGACCGGAACTTTGGGAGAAGACGGTTAAGCGGTGGCCGTCTGCCGCGCCGGGCCGGTGGACGCGCCGACAACGAACTCCGCCTCCAGCAGCAGTTTGCGCGGCCCGGTATCCTTCTCGATCAGGTCGATCAGCATCTCGGCGCAATGCTTGCCGGCGAGCCGGATGCTCGACCGCAAGGCGGTGATCGCCGGGCGCTCGCCCGTTGTCGGCAGGAAGGACAGGCAATCGTCATAGGCGATCAGCGAGACATCTTCTCCGGGCCTGCAGCCATGTTCGTGCATCGCCCGCATCGCGCCCATCGCGTTCAGCACGCTTGAGCACAGCACTGCGGTCGGCGGATTGTCGAGCTCGAGAAACCGCTTCATCTCGTCATGGCCCACCGGCTCGATCATCTCGGAGGAAATCATGATCTGCGGATCAGGCTCGACCCCATGCTCACGCATCGCCGTTTCAAGCCCCTCTCGGCGCTTGGCCGCGAATGTCATGTACTCCCAGCCATTGATCAGCGCGATGCGCCGGTGGCCGGCGTCCAGCAGATATTTGGCGGCCGTGTGGAACGCCCGCCGGTTGTTCACGTCCACCCATGAATAGCTGTCCTCGGGATCGTTGCTGCGCCCATGCACCACGAAGGGCAGTTTCAGCTTGCGCAGCAGGTCCAACCGCTCGTCCTCGACGCGCGGCCCATGCACGATCACGCCGTCGACGCGCCGGTTGCGGTGCAGGGTCTCGTAGACCGACTTTTCCGCTCCCGCATTGACCACCGAGATCAGCATGTCGTAGCCGCGCTGATTGTAGATTTCGCCCGCGCCGGCGATGAAGTCGGAGAAGTGCGGATTGATCATGTCGTGATGCGAAAGCGGCACCACGTGGCCGATCGTGTTCGACTTTCCCGTCGCCAGCCGCCGCGCATTGGAATTCGGCTGGTAGTTCATCTCGCGCGCGAAGGCCTGGACCCGCTTGCGGGTCTCCTCGCTCACCTCGGGATAGCCGTTCAGGGCGCGGCTGACCGTCGTCTGCGACAGGCCGAGTTTGTCCGAAAGTTCCTTGAGATTCATTGGATGCCCTCCTCCCAAAGGCATTCAAAGGGCTTTGGATAGTGCATAATTCCGGCGCTGAAAGCCAGTTTTTTTCGTTTTGCGTGAAAAACCGAAATCCTGGGAAGGACGGAAAAACAGTCCCCGCCATTGATGGCCGACAAGGCGGTGTGACAAATATTTCGCTTGACTCGAAGTGGCTCAACGCGAAAGCTCGGGCGCAGCCAAAGCGCTTTGACTGGCTATGAGCACATGAATGCTCTATGAGTCTTGTTACTCGTTTGAAAACCGATCCTGGGAGGATTTTCGATGAAAAACTTATTGTTGGCGGGCGTTGCCGCCTTTGCCCTGACCGCCGTTTCGGCGCAGGCGCAGGATCTCAAATTTCCGATAGGCGAAGGCGGCTTCAACTGGGACAGCTACAACGCCTTCGCGGACGCCAACGACCTGTCCGGTCAGCAGATCACCTTCTTCGGACCGTGGCTTGCGGGCGAGGCGACATCCATTGAGAACCTTGTCGCCTATTTCGCCGCGGCGACCGGTGCGGATATCCGCTACACCGGCTCTGACAGCCTCGAACAGCAGATCGTGATCGACGCGGAAGCCGGTTCCGCGCCCAATATCACCGCCTTCCCGCAGCCCGGTCTCGCCGCCGGTCTCGCCAGCCGCGGCTTCCTGTCTCCGCTCGGCGACGACATGGCCGGCTGGGTGCGCGAACATTACGCCGCCGGCCAGTCCTGGGTCGATCTGGGAACCTATGCCGACAAGGACGGCGCGGACCAGTTCTACGGCTTCTTCTTCAACGTCAACGTGAAGTCGCTTGTCTGGTACGTCCCGGAGAATTTCGAGGATGCCGGCTACGAAGTGCCGGAGACGATGGAAGATCTCAAGGCGCTGACAGAACAGATCGTCGCCGACGGCGAAACGCCGTGGTGCATCGGCCTCGGCTCCGGCGCAGCGACCGGCTGGCCGGCCACCGACTGGGTGGAAGACCTGATGCTGCGCACCCAGACGCCGGACGTGTACGACCAGTGGGTGTCGAACGAGATGCCCTTCACCGACGAGCGCGTCATCAACGCCATCAACGAATTCGGCTGGTTCGCGCGCAACGACGATTTCGTCGCCGGCGGAGCGGACACCGTCGCTTCGACCGACTTCCGCGACTCGCCCAAGGGCCTCTTCTCGTCGCCGCCGCAGTGCTACCTGCATCGCCAGGCCTCCTTCATTCCGGCCTATTTCCCGGAAGGGACCATGGTCGGGGAGGATGCCGATTTCTTCTACTTCCCGTCCTACTCGGACAAGGATCTCGGCAAGCCGGTTCTCGGTGCGGGCACGCTTCTGGCGATCACCAACGACAGCCCGGCGACACGCGTCTTCATGGAATTCCTCAAGACGCCGATCGCGCATGAGATCATGATGGCGCAGGCGGGCTTCCTGACGCCCTACAAGGACGTCAATCTCGATGTCTACATCGACGATACCCAGCGTGGTCTGGGTAGCATCCTGCTGGGCGCCGACACGTTCCGCTTCGACGCTTCCGACCTGATGCCGGCGGCTGTCGGCCAGGGTTCCTTCTGGACGGGTATGGTCGACTATGTCGGCGGCGAGTCCGCCGAAGATGTCGCCAAGGAAATCCAGGCTTCCTGGGACGCTGCCAAGTAGGTAGCCTACCGGTGAAAATCGGCCGGCCGGGGCCTTCGCGCTCCGGGCGGCGTTTCGCTAGCCACGTGGTTTGGGGAGGAAGCCATGCATCCAGCCTTGCAAGGACTGATAACGATCATCGTCGGTGTCGGCGGATGCGTCGGATATTTCTATCTCTCCAACCTTTTCATCGACAAAGTCCTTTTCCCCGCGCGCGGGGCCCAGGCCGGTCGTAACATAAACCGCGCCAACATGGTTCGCCCCTGGCTGTTCCTGTTTCCGGCGATCTTCGCCCTCGGCCTCTATCTCGCCTACCCGGTCTTCGAAACGCTGCGCCTGTCGCTGACGGATCGTAGCGCCGGAGGCGCCTTCGTCGGTCTGGCGAATTACGCGCAAATGTCCCGCGAGCCGAAATTCTGGGAAGCGATGCGCAACAACATGCTCTGGCTGATCGTCGTGCCGGCCGCATCGACCGCCTTTGGCCTGCTCGCCGCGCAACTCACCGACCGGATCAAATGGGGCAACATCGCCAAGTCGCTGATCTTCATGCCGATGGCGATTTCCTTCGTCGGCGCGTCGGTCATCTTCAAGCTTGTCTACGACACCCGTCCCGCCGGTCAGGACCAGATCGGCGTACTCAATGCCGTGTGGATGACCTTCGACGGCGGTGTGTGGTCAATGGTCGTCCTGCGCATCCTGCCCGCCGCCATCCTGCTCGTCTTCGCCGCCCTGATGCTCTACGTGATCGTCACCGCGGGCCGGCCGATCGTCGATCGCGCCGCGACGCGCGGCGGCCTTTCGATCTGGAGCATCCTGCTGCGCGGCATCGCCATAATCGGCGCTGTCTGGCTCGGCTATCTCGCCCTCAAGTCGGTCTATTCCGTCTTCACTGCGGCGCTTCCATTCGGCGAGCCCCAGACCTGGCTGACGATCTCCTTCTGGAACAACTTCTTCCTGATGGTCGTGCTGATCTGGATCCAGACCGGCTTCGCCATGGTCATTCTGTCCGCCGCGCTGCGCGGCATTCCCGAGGAGACCATCGAGGCCGCGATCATCGACGGCGCCAATCCGTTCGACATCTTCTTCAAGATCAAGGTGCCCCAGATCATGAGCACCATCGTCGTCGTCTGGACGACGATCACGCTCGTCGTGCTGAAGGTCTTCGATATCGTCTATGCGATGACCAACGGCCAGTGGGAAACCCAGGTCCTCGCCAATTACATGTATGACAAGCTGTTCCGCGCCAATGACTGGGGTGTCGGCTCGGCCAGCGCCATCGTCATCATGCTGCTCGTGTCGCCGATCCTCGTCTGGAACGTCTACAACGCGCGCAAGGAAATGAAGTAGGGAGGCCGGAACCATGTCATCGATCGCAGGGACCAAATCCGGCCTGACCTGGGCGGTCCACATCTCCGTCGCCGCGCTGGTCATATTGTGGCTGTTTCCGACCATCGGGCTGTTCGTCTCGTCCTTCCGCACCGCCGACCAGATCTCGTCCAGCGGCTGGTGGAAATCTCTCTTCCCGCAGGAACAGAACCTTGTCCTGCGCACCGCCGCGCCCGACACCCAGAAACAGGAAGGCGCCCTCTACGTCATCTCCGGCAATATCTTCGCCGATAACGACGAGAGCCAGGAATCCGCGATTTCGGTCTGGGGTGTCTCGTCGCGCGCCATCGACGATTACGTGCCGGGCGATACCGCCGACATGGGCGAGGACGGACGCATTACCGTGCAGGCCAATGGCGACTACCGGCTGGAAAACGACGCCGAATTTTCCGGACGGCGCGGCGAACGCGTCTTCGTGACGGCCAAGTCGCCGCCGAAATTCACGCTCGGCAACTATGAAACGGTCCTGTTTAGCGGCACGGCGCGTGACAACATGGCCAAGGCGTTCTTCAACACGCTGACCGTAACCATTCCGGCGACCGTCATCCCGATCGTCATCGCCGCTTTCGCGGCTTACGCGCTCGCCTGGATGCGTTTTCCCGGACGCGCCCTGCTGATCGCCGCCGTCGTCGCGCTTCTCGTGGTGCCGCTGCAACTGGCGCTGATCCCGCTTCTGCGCCTCCATCTGGGGATCGGTATCGGCAAGGGCTATCTCGGCGTCTGGCTTGCCCATACGGGCTTCGGCCTGCCGCTGGCGGTCTATCTCCTGCGCAACTACATGGTCGGCCTGCCGCGCGACATCATCGAATGCGCCAAGGTCGACGGCGCGACGGATTTCCAGATCTTCACGCGGATCGTCCTGCCGCTGTCCTTCCCGGCGCTCGCCTCCTTCGCGATCTTCCAGTTCCTGTGGACCTGGAACGACCTTCTGGTGGCCAAGGTCTTCCTGATCGATGCGACCGGCGAGACCACGGTGATGACCAACCAGATCGTCGAACTGCTCGGCACGCGCGGCGGCAACTGGGAAATCCTCGCGACGGCGGCCTTCGTGTCGATAGCCGTTCCGCTCGTCGTCTTTTTCGCAATGCAGAGATATCTCGTGCGCGGCCTGCTGGCCGGCTCGGTGAAATAGGGACTGTCAGATTAAATGAGCGTATTTGCATCCGCGGCCCAGAGGACAGAGGACCAGGTCAAGCCCGATCCCGACTGGTGGCGCGGCGCGGTGATCTACCAGATCTATCCGCGCTCCTATCAGGACTCCAACGGCGACGGCATCGGCGATCTGGCGGGCATCCGTCAGCGCCTGCCTTATATCGCCGGCCTCGGCGCGGACGCGATCTGGATCTCGCCCTTCTTCCCGTCGCCGATGAAGGACTTCGGCTATGACGTGACCGATTATCGCGGCGTCGATCCGATGTTCGGAAGCGTCGAGGATTTCCGGGTCCTCGTCGACGACGCCCATCATCTCGGCCTGAAGGTGATGATCGACCTCGTCATGTCGCATACCTCCGACCAGCATCCCTGGTTCACGGAGAGCCGCTCGAACCGCGATAACCACAAGGCCGACTGGTATGTCTGGGCGGATGCGAAGCCGGACGGCTCGCCGCCCAACAACTGGCTGTCGATCTTCGGCGGCTCGGCCTGGGAGTGGGACTCCAACCGCCTGCAATATTACATGCACAATTTCCTGACGAGCCAGCCGGATCTGAACTTCCACAATCCGGACGTCCAGGACACGCTGCTCGACATGGTGCGGTTCTGGCTGGAGCTCGGCGTCGACGGCTTCCGCCTCGACACGATCAATTTCTATTTTCACTCGCAGACGCTGAAGGACAATCCGCCGTTGCCGCCCGAGCAGCGCAACGCCAAGACGGCGCCGGCGGTCAATCCCTACAACTACCAGGACCATCTCTACGACAAGAGCCAGCCGGAGAACGTCGGCTTCCTGAAGCGCTTCCGCGCCGTGCTCGACGAATTTCCGGCCGCCGCCGCGGTGGGCGAGGTCGGCGACAGCCAGCGGGACATGGAGATCCTCGCCGAATACACCCGCGGCGACGACCGCATCCACATGTGCTACGCCTTCGACTTCCTGGCGCCCGACCCGCTGACGGCGGAAAAGGTGCGCGAGGTCGCCGAGAAATTCGAGACCGGCGCGCCGGACGGTTGGTCCTGCTGGGCCTTTTCCAACCATGACGTCGTGCGCCACGCCTCGCGCTGGGGCGCCTTCGAGCGCGACCCGGAGCGCTATCTGGCGGTCATCGCCGGCATCCTCTTCACCCTGCGCGGCTCGGTCTCGATCTATCAGGGCGAGGAACTGGGCCTGCCCGAGGCCGACATCTCCTACGAGGACCTGCAGGATCCCTACGGCATCCGCTTCTGGCCGAAATTCAAGGGACGCGACGGCGCCCGCACGCCGATGGTCTGGTCGTCCAACCTGCCGAATGGCGGCTTCACGACCGGTAAGCCGTGGCTTCCCGTGCCGGACATCCACCGCGCCATGGCCGTCGACACGCAGCAGGGGCGCGACGGCAGCATCTTCGAATTCTACCGCGATTTCCTGGAGTTCCGCCGCGCCCATCCGGCGCTGGTCAAGGGTGGCATCTCGTTCATCGATACGCCGGAAGACGTCGTCACCTATATTCGCGACGACGGCGAAACGAAGATCCTGTGCGCCTTCAATCTCGGCCATGGGCCGGCGGAATTCCGCACGGATTTGAAACTGTCCCGGCTGGATGCGCCGCTCGACGGCGAGGCGGGGGAGGACGGCGTCGTGAAACTGAAAGCGCTTGGCGGATATATCGGCCGCGTCCGTTAGGGAGGAGACACCATGGCTGAACTGAAACTGACAAAGCTGGAAAAGGCCTACGGCCAGGTGAAGGTGCTGCACGGCATCGACCTTCACATCGCGAAGGGCGAGTTCATCGTCTTCGTCGGCCCGTCCGGCTGCGGCAAGTCCACGCTACTGCGCTGCATCGCCGGTCTCGAACAGATCACCGGCGGCACGCTGGAAATCGACGGCATGGTGGTCAATGACGTACCGCCGTCGCAGCGCGGCATCGCCATGGTGTTCCAGACCTATGCGCTCTATCCGCACATGACCGTCTACGACAACATGGCCTTCGGCCTGCGTCTGGCGAAATTCTCGCGCGAGGAGATCGAAAAGCGCGTCAAGAACGCCGCCGAGATCCTGCAGTTGACACCTTATCTCGACCGCCTGCCCAAGGCGCTCTCGGGCGGCCAGCGTCAGCGCGTCGCCATCGGCCGGTCGATCTGTCGCGATCCCAAGGTCTTCCTCTTCGACGAGCCGCTGTCCAACCTCGACGCCGCCCTGCGCGTCGCCACGCGCATCGAGATCGCCAAGCTTAACGAATCCATGCCCGACACGACGATGATCTACGTCACCCATGACCAGGTCGAGGCGATGACGCTCGCCGACCGGATTGTCGTGCTGCGGGGTGGCTATATCGAACAGGTCGGCTCGCCGATGCAGCTTTATCATGAACCGGCCAATCTCTTCGTCGCCCAGTTCATCGGCTCTCCGGCGATGAACATCCTGTCGTCGACGGTGACGTCCGTTTCCGACACGGCCATCGAGGTCGATGTCGCGCATGCCGGCAAGGCCTCGGTCCCCTATGGCGGCGATGCCGCGCTCAGTGGCAAACCGGTCAGCCTCGGCGTGCGGCCGGAGGATCTGAAGATTGCCGGCGAGGGCGAGACGCCGCTTCTGTCCGGCGAGGTCGATATCGTCGAGGCGCTGGGCGAGGTGACCCTGCTCTATGTCCGCATGCAGGGACACGAGGAACCGATCATCGCCAAGCTCGCCGGAGACGCCAAGGTCAGCCGCGGCGACAGGGTCGATCTGGCCGCCGGTTCGCAGGCTCTGCATCTCTTCGACAGTGACGGCAAGACGCTGCGCGCCGCACAGCAGAAAGCCGCCTGAGACGGCGCTGGCGCGGGCGCGGACCTACAATTCGCGCTCGATCGCCTCGAGCAGCCGGAAACGCAGTTTCCCCCCGCCGCTCAGCGAGATCACGAAGCGCACGTCGCCGTGTTCCTTCGTCTTCGCGATGCCGGCAAGCGTGCGCACGCCGGAAAACGTGCCCGTCTTGTAGCGCGAGCCGCTCTTGGTCCGGCGCATCAGTTCCGCATGCGGCGCGAACAGATCGAGCACCTTGGCAAGGCCGCGCGCCGTGAAGCGGTTGTCGCGGCTGATCCCCGAGCCTTCCTCCAGATGGATCGCCTTGGCGAGCCCGTGCCTGGCGAGGATCTGGTTGGCGACCCGCAGTGACTTGTCGAGGCTGACCGGCCCACCCAGCAGATCGGTGCCGATTTCGAGGAACACCTGGTTGGCGATGTAATTGTTGGAGCCGAGCAGCAGCAGCCGCAGGATTTCCGCGAGGTCGCGCGACTGGCGGTGCACATAGACGGGCTTCAGCCCCTCAGGCACGGAGCCGAGCGATATCCCGCCATCGATCTTGCCGCCGGCCTTCTCGATAAAGGCGGCGATCAGTTCGCCCGCATAAAGGATGCTGATGCTCGGGTCTTCCTGCGCCAGGCTGATGCGGCCCTTGCCCTTCGGCCCGCGCGCCAGGAACTGGCTGATCGCCAGCGGCGTGATCGGGGTTTGCGCTTCGGCGGACGTCACCGTGTTGCCGCTGCGCCTTGCATTGATCGTGTTGAAATTCACCGCAAGCGCGGAGTTCAGCGCGTCATAAGCCTCGTCGGTCCCCTCGATGCCGGGGATTTCGAGATCGGCGGGGTAATAGCTCCCGTCGAGCACCATGCCGGTGAACGGCGCCTTGCCGGTCGCGGCGAGAAGCGCAGGGGCCAGCAGGTCTAGCTCTTCTGAAACCAGCATCGGGTCGCCGCCGCCGCGCACATAAAGCACGCGCTTGTCGTCGACATGGAAACGCGTCTCGAACCGGTAATCCCCGCCCAGAACCTCCATGGCGAGCCACGCGGTGACGATCTTGGCGACGGAGGCCGGCACGAAGGGCTCGTCGGCGTTCTGCGCCACCAGCTCCTTGCCGTCCTTGTCGAGAACCAGCACCAGCCCGTTGGGCGCCAGCTTGGCGATCGTGTCCTCGATGTCGGCATGCGCGGCGGCAGGCAGCAGCAGCGCCGCGCAGAAGGCGGCAATCAGGCGAATCCACATGGCGGCTCCGTCACGGATAGGGCGTGTTGAAAACGAACCTAGCGTCAGTCGCCGGTCAGGCAAAGCCGCATGCGTCCTGCCCCTAGTGGTTGTCGCGCGGCATGCCCTTGGTCTGGGCGATTTTCTGGTATTTCACCGCCGGCTTCAGCACCATGCCCTCCGACAGCTGGTCGACCATGCCGCGCTGGATTTCCTGCCACGGCGTCTGGCTTTCCGGATAGGCATAGCCGCCCTGGGTCTCCAGCGCCGTGCGCCGCGCCGCCAGTTCCTCGTCGGAAAGCAGGATATTCGCCTCGCCCTTGCCGAGATCGACGCGGATGCGGTCGCCGGATTTCAGCAGCGCCAGCCCGCCCATGGCGGCCGCTTCCGGCGAGGCGTTGAGGATCGAGGGCGAACCCGACGTGCCCGACTGCCTTCCGTCGCCAATGCAGGGCAGCGACTTGACGCCCTTCTTGATCAGGTAATCCGGCGGCTGCATGTTGACGACTTCCGCCGCGCCCGGATAGCCGATCGGCCCGGTCCCGCGCATGATCAGGATCGTGTGTTCGTCGATCCCTTCCGCCGGATCGTCGATGCGCGCGTGATAGTCCTCCGGCCCGTCGAAGACCGCGACCTTGCCTTCGAAAGCGTCAGGATCGTCCGGATTGGAGAGGTATCGGGTGCGGAATTCCTCGGAGATCACGCTGGTCTTCATGATCGCGGAATCGAACAGCGTCCCCTTCAGATTGATGAAGCCCGCATGCGCCACCATCGGCTGTGCGACCGTGCGGATGACGTCGGTATTCAGGTTCTCGATCGAACCGCAATTTGCGCCGATCGATTTGCCGTTGACCGTCAGGGCGTCCGGATGCGGCAGCAGCTTTTCCTTCATCAGTTCCATCACCACCGCCGGCACGCCGCCGGCGCGGCAATAGTCCTCGCCGAGAAACTCGCCCGCCGGCTGCAGGTTCACCAGCAGCGGGATCTTGTGCCCGACCGCCTGCCAGTCGTCATTGGTCAGCGTGACGCCGAGATGGCGCGCTATGGCGTTCAGATGGATCGGCGCATTGGTCGAACCGCCGATGGCGGAATTGACCACAATGGCGTTTTCGAAGGCTTCGCGCGTCATGATGTCGGACGGTTTCAGGTCCTCCCAAACCATCTCGACGATCCGCTTGCCCGTCTCGTAGGAAATCTGCCCGCGCTCGCGATAGGGCGCCGGGATCGCCGCCGAACCGGGCAACTGCATGCCCAGCGCCTCGGCAAGCGAGTTCATCGTCGTCGCCGTGCCCATCGTGTTGCAATAGCCGACCGACGGCGCCGAAGAGGCGACGATATCCATGAACTCGTCATAATCGATCTCGCCCGCCGACAGCCGCTCGCGGGACTTCCACACGATCGTACCCGAGCCGGTGCGTTCGCCGCGATGCCATCCGTTCAGCATCGGGCCGACCGACAGCGCGATCGCCGGGATATTGACGGTCGCCGCCGCCATCAAGAGCGCCGGCGTGGTCTTGTCGCAGCCGATGGTCAGCACCACGCCGTCGAGCGGATAGCCGTAGAGCACCTCCACCAGCGACAGATAGGCGAGGTTGCGGTCGAGCGATGCGGTCGGCCGTTTGCCGGTTTCCTGGATCGGATGGCAGGGAAATTCGAACGGAATGCCGCCCGCCGCCTCGATGCCCGCGCGCACGCGCTTCGCCAGTTCGACATGGTGACGGTTGCAGGGCGACAGGTCGGAGCCGGTCTGCGCGATGCCGATGATCGGCTTGCCCGATTGCAGTTCCTCGCGCGTCAGTCCGAAATTCAGGTAACGCTCCAGATAGAGCGCGGTCATGCCGGGATTGTCCGGATTGTCGAACCATTGCTGGCTGCGCAGCTTGGTTGTCTTGGATTCGGCCATCACGCCCTCCCGGTTCGTCTCGCCTCAGCGTTAGGCCAAGGCGTCGAAAGCCGCAAGGGAGGGGCGGGCGGGATAAACCGGCGCCCGCCGGTTCGGGTCAGGAGAGGGCGAGTTGCATCATGCTGAGTGCGCCGAGAGAGATCGCGAAGATCAGGCCGGCGGCCACTGTTCCCGTTTCGGAGACGGCTTTTTGACGATTATGCAGCCGGAGCCGCCCCATGGTGTTGGCCGCTGAGAGCGGAACATGGGTGTCGAACCTGTTCTGCCTTGGCATCATGACGTTCCTCTTTTCGGATCGTATCCGTGAAAGGAACGGCCTTAAGCCGCGGTTGGTTCCCCGATATCCCGTTTTCCGCTCGGCGCGCTCCGCGCAACGATGCGGTCACGGCTTCTTCAGACCCCGCAGATGCGCCACCAGCGCGGCGGTCGAGCTATCGCGTTTGTCCGCGCCGTCTCCCGTCTCGACGACCGGAAGAAGCGCGGTCGCCAATTCCTTGCCGAGTTCCACGCCCCACTGGTCGAAGGCGTTGATGCCGTAGAGCTGCGCCTCGACGAAGACGCGGTGTTCGTAGAGCGCGATGATGCGGCCGAGAGCATAGGGATCGAGCGTGTCATAGAGGATGGTGATCGACGGCCGGTTGCCGGTGAAGACCCGGTGCGGCGCCAGCTCCGCCGCTTTCGCCTCGTCCATGCCCTTGTCGACAAGCTGCGCCTTGGCCTCCTCGAAGGTCCGGCCCTTCATCAGCGCTTCCGACTGCGCCAGGCAGTTGGCGAGCAGCAGGTCGTGATGCTGGCGCAGCCCCGGCTCGTGGCTGTTGGCGGCGGCGAGGAATTCCACCGGCACGATATCCGTGCCCTGGTGTAAAAGCTGGAAGAAGGCATGCTGGCCGTTGGTGCCGGGTTCGCCCCAGACCACCGGCCCGGAAACGCCGTCCACCGGTTCGCCGGAAACCGTCACGCCCTTGCCGTTCGATTCCATGTCGAGCTGCTGCAGATAGGCGGGCAGGCGGGCCAGCCGCTGGTCGTAAGGGATCACCGCCCGCGACGGATAGCCGGAAATCGCCCGGTTCCAGTAGCCGATCAGGCCGAGCATCATCGGCAGGTTTTCGCGCACCGGCGCGGATTGGAAATGATTGTCGATCGCATGCGCCCCGTCGAGCAGCCGGCCGAAATTCTCCGGACCGATCGCCAGCATGATCGGCAGGCCGATGGCGCTCCACAGCGAATAGCGCCCGCCGACCCAGTCCCAGAAGCCGAAGGTGCGCTCCTCGCCGATGCCGAAGGCGGCGACCTTGGGCAGGGCGGTCGAGACCGCGCAGAAATGGCTCGCCACGGCGCTCTCGCCCAGCGCATTGACCAGCCATGCCCGCGCCGTCGCGGCATTGGTCATGGTCTCGATCGTGGTGAAGGTCTTCGAGGCGACGACGAACAGCGTGCGCGCCGGGTCGAGGCCGGAAAGCGTGTCGGCCATATGCGCCCCGTCGACATTGGAGACGAAATGACAGCGCGGCCCGTCATGGAAGGGCGACAGCGCCAGCACCGCCATCGCCGGGCCGAGATCGGAGCCGCCGATGCCGATATTGACGACATCGGTGAAAGGCGCGCCCGTCGCGCCCTTGATCGTGCCGGCGCGCACCCCGTGGCAGAAATCCGCCATCGCCGCCAGCACCGCGTTGACGTCCGGCATCACGTCCTCGCCGTCAACCATGACCGGCGTGTTCGACCGGTTGCGCAGCGCCGTGTGCAGCACCGCGCGGTCTTCCGTCGTGTTGATCTTTTCGCCGGCGAACATCGCGTCGCGGCGGCCTTCAACGTCGCAGGCCCCGGCGAGGCCTTCCAGGAGAGCGATCGTCTCGTCGTTCACCCGGCATTTCGACCAGTCGAGCAGCATGTCCTCGAACTGCGCGCTGTGCTTGCCGAAACGCCCGGAGTCGTCGGCAAAGGCGGCGCGCATGTCGGTCGGCGCACCGTTTTGGAAATGGCGTTTCAGGGCGTCGATGGCGTCGGTCTTCGTCGGCATGATGGCTCTCCGGGTCGGACCGCGGCGGTGGCGCGGATGCGCGAGGGCGGCCACGAGCTATAAAGGACCTGGGCGGCGCGAATGCAAGACGTGCGGTCTCGCAACGCCGCCAATTCCCTTTCCGCGCGTTCCGCATTATGGCTTGGCCGGTCAGTGGGAGAATGACGATGCGCGCGGTGGTCTTCGAGGAATTCGGCAAGCGCCCGGAACTGCGGACGGTGCCCGACCCGTCACCGGAGCCGGACGGCGTCGTCGTCAAGGTCGAGGCGTCAGGCGTCTGCCGCTCCGACTGGCACGGATGGATGGGCCATGACAGCGATGTCCGCTTGCCGCATGTCCCGGGTCACGAACTGGCCGGCGTCGTCGTCGCGGCGGGGGCGGAGGTCCGGCGTTTCCGGGAAGGCGATCGGGTAACCATCCCCTTCGTCGCCGGCTGCGGCCATTGCGCCGAATGCGCGTCGGGCAACCAGCAGGTCTGTCCTGACCAGTATCAGCCGGGCTTTACCGGTTGGGGCTCCTTCGCCGAATTCGTCGCTCTTCGATATGCTGACCAGAACCTCGTTCGCCTGCCCGAAAGCATGGCCTTCGAGACGGCGGCAAGCCTCGGCTGCCGCTTCGTCACCTCGTTTCGCGCCGTCGTCGACAAGGGCCGCGTCTCGGCCGGCGAGTGGGTCGCCGTGCATGGCTGCGGCGGCGTCGGCCTGTCGGCGATCATGATCGCGGCTGCCTCCGGCGCGCGCGTCGTCGCCGTCGACGTGACCGACGAGAAGCTCGCCATGGCGAAAGCGCTGGGCGCGGAAGTCACCGTCAACGGCGCGTCCGACAACCCGGTCGAGGCGATCCGCCAGGCGACCGGCGGCGGCGCGCATCTGTCGCTCGACGCGCTCGGCCATGCGACGACATTCGCCAATTCGGTCAAATGCCTGCGCCCGCGCGGCCGCCATGTCCAGGTTGGCCTGCTGCTCGGCGAGCATCTGAATCCGATCGCGCCGATGGCCCGCGTCATCGCACTGGAGCTGGAAATCCACGGCTCCCACGGCATCCAGGCTTTCCGCTACGACGCCGCCCTCGCGCTGATCGAGTCCGGCCGCCTGCAGCCCGAGAAGATGATCGGCAGCCGCATCACGCTTGCGCAATCCATCGACGTGCTGACCGCCATGGATGCGTCCACCGCGACCGGTATCCCGGTGATCACCTCCTTCTGATCATTCGCCGCAGTTCACATTTCGGTGATGAGGCAGCGCCTCCGTCACGGCCCGGTTGAAGAAAAGCGGTACGGCGCTACCTCACGCTCATCACGCCACGTCAACCGGAGGACCGCAATGAGACTGACACGACGCCGTTTTGTAACCACGACCGCCGCCGCGGCAGGCACCGTTACCTTCCTTCCTTATATGGCCCGCGCCCAGAAGGCCGAGGGCGACATGTTTTCGACCGGCGCCGGCGACGTTTCCGTCCACCCGGTCGCACATGCGTCCTTCGTGATGGAGACGCCGGCCGGCGTCATCTATGTCGATCCCGTCGGCGATCCGGCCTCCTATGCCGACTTCCCGGCGGCGGACCTGGTCCTCGTCACCCATGAGCATGGCGATCATTACAATGCCGAGACGCTTGCCGCGCTTGTCGGCGAGAGCACCGTGCTGATCGCCAATCCGGCCGTCCACGGCATGCTGTCCGACGATCTGAAGGCCAAGGCCAGCGCCATCGCCAATGGCGAATCGTCCGAGTTCAACGGCGTGGCGATCGACGCCATCCCCGCCTACAACACCACCGAGGGCCGCACCGACTTCCACCCGAAGGGCCGCGACAACGGCTATGTGCTGAGCTTCGACGGTTTCCGCGTCTATATTTCCGGCGACACCGAGGACATCCCGGAAATGCGGGCGCTGGAAAACATCGATCTCGCCTTCGTCTGCATGAATCTGCCCTTCACCATGGATGTCGAGCAGGCCGCCTCGGCGGTGGCCGAGTTCAAGCCGACATTCGTCTATCCGTATCACTATCGCGGTCGCGACGGCGGCACCCAGGACCCGCAGGAATTCGCGAGCCTGGTCGGCGACGCCACCCAAGTGAAGATGGGCGACTGGTACGGCGGCTGACAGCCGCCATTGCCGGTCCATAATTGGAACTGGCGCGGCGAGTTCGCCGATCTGATTGGCTCAATCCGATCGGACGTGGCGCTAGGAAACGGCGGCGATCGCCGCCTGCTCGTCATCGGCGACCGGCACGATCTTCTCGAGGCCGGTCGTCCACATGACGCGGCGCGCGGCGTCGTTTGGATGGGCAATTGCGAGTTTCCCGCCTTTCGCGGCAACCGCCTTGGCGGATTTGACGAGAACGCGGATTCCCGCCGAGGCGAGAAAGTCGACATTCTTCAGGTCGACGATGATCCGGTCGAATTGTTCGATGAAGCCGGAGATCTGCGCATCGACGGCCGCCGAGCCGTCCACGTCGAGGTCGCCATTCAGCGTGAGCTTCACGATTCCGCCGTCGAGTTCCTGTTTTGAAATTTCCATGTGACCCTCCTCCCGGTCGTCGAAACGGATCATGACGCCGGGCTGTTTTCCATGCAAGCGGCGGTATATGTCCGCAAATCCCCGTGCGATTTCCTAGCCTTGGCGCGTGGAAGGTTCAAGGACCCGATCGCCCGCGCCGCGTGGCCGCCTGGGGCGGATATACTTGTATTCACCGAATATTACCGGTTTATGCCTAGACGTTCGGACGTGATGAACGGATGAAAAAATGCCGGCCGTCTTTTTTCGGCCTTGGTTTCTTCATCCAATTGGCATCTCGGCAATGCAGACAAGAAGCCACGGTTTCGCCGCCAGCGCGCGGCGAAGAAAGTCGGCCCCATTGCCGGGGACAAGGAGGATGTCATGGAAAACGCGAACAGATTGCATCCGCAGTCCGGCCACGCCCCTCATATGGCGCTGGACAAGCTCCGCCGCCTTTCCCGCGAGGTGTTTCTCGATCTCGGCCTGACCGAAGACGAGATCGCGGCCTATTTCGGCGGCGACCTCGACCGTTTGAAAACGCTGCCGGCTTTCGGCGATGGCGGGGAGAGTGGCCCGGCGACGCCGAGCCACTGAGCAAGGTTCTTACCGCAGTTCTCGCCGCAGGATCTTGCCGACATTGGTTTTCGGCAGTTCTGCGCGGAATTCGATGAAGCGCGGCCGCTTGTAGTTGGTCAGGTTGGCGGCGCAATGCGCCTTGACCACGTCCTCGGTCACGGTGTCGTCCTTGCGCACCACGAACAGCTTCACCACCTCGCCGGACTTCTCGTCCGGCACGCCCACCGCCGCGGCCTCGATGACGCCGGGATGCGAGACCGCGACCTCTTCCACCTCGTTCGGATAGACGTTGAAGCCGGAAACCAGGATCATGTCCTTCTTGCGGTCGACGATCTTGGTGCGGCCGGCCTCGTCCATGAAGCCCATGTCGCCGGACCGGAAGAAGCCGTCTTCGGTCATCACATTGGCGGTCTCGTCCGGCCGGTTCCAGTAGCCGTCCATCACCTGCGGCCCGCGAATGCAGATCTCGCCCACCTCGCCGAGCGGCAGGTCGGCGCCGTCCTCGTCGCGGATCGCGATATCGGTCGAGGGCAGCGGCAGCCCGATCGTGCCGGTGAATTCCGGCGCGTCGAAGCGGTTCGCGGTCGCCACCGGCGAGGTCTCCGACAGGCCGTAGCCCTCATAGATGATCGAGCCGGTCACCTCCTGCCAGCGGTCGGCCACCGGTTTTTGCACGGCCATGCCGCCGCCCATCACCAGCTTCACGTTGGAGAAGTCGAGCTTGCGGAAATCCTCGTTGTTCAACAGCGCGTTGAACAGCGTGTTGAGCCCGGCGAAGAAGTTCCAGTCGTATTTCTGCATCTCCTTGACGAAGGCCGGGATGTCGCGCGGATTGGGGATCAGCACATTGTGCCCGCCCCAATGCATGCCGACGATCGAATTCACCGTCAGCGCGAAGATGTGATAGAGCGGCAACGCGCACATATAGATGATCTGGTCCGGCTTGCCGCGCGCCAGATAGGCGGCCGAGACCCAGTGCGAGGTCTGCTGCACATTGGCGAGGATATTGCCATGCGTCAGCGTCGCGCCCTTCGAGACGCCGGTCGTCCCGCCCGTATATTGCAGGAAGGCGATGTCGCTGTGATCGAGCTCCACCGCCCGCATCGTCTTGCCGCGTCCGGCTGAAAGCGCCGCCTTGAACGTTTCGTGGCCGGGCAGGGACCATGCCGGCACCATCTTCTTCACCTTGCGCACGACGAGATTGACGAGATGGCCCTTCAGCCCCATCAGGTCGCCCATCGAGGCGACGACGGCGTGCTTGACCTGGGTCCGGCCGATCACCTGCTGCAGCGTGTGGGCGAAGTTCTCCAGGATCACGATCGCCTTCGCGCCGGAATCGTTGAGCTGGTGCTCCAGCTCGCGCGGCGTGTAGAGCGGGTTGATGTTGACCACCGTCATCCCGGCGCGCAGCACGGCATAGAGCGCCACCGGATATTGCAGGATATTCGGCATCATCAGCGCCACCCGGTCGCCCTTTTCGAGCCCGAGCGACTGCAGATGGGCGGCGAACGCCTTGGAAGCGGCGTCGAGCTCGCCGAAGGTCATCGACTTGCCCATGCAGCTATAGGCGGTCGCATCGGCGTTCCAGGCGCAGCAGCTGTCGACCATGTCGCCGAGCGACGCGTAGGGGACGGGGTCCATCTCCGCCGGCACGTCGTCGGGATAGGATGCGACCCACGGTTTGGCGGCATAGGCCGAAGGGGGCTGCTTGATCTCTGCCATACGGTTCCTCCCGGGGCGATATATGAGCGTTTTCTCCCGAAACGCTGTCAGTTTCGCCGCGCATTGCGGCTTTGTCATGCTGACATATTTCGCGGTGCGGGGCGATGCAAGGTTTTTTACGTAAACGTAAACGTCACTGGAGCGGAACGCCGCATCTCAGGGGAACTCGTCCTTCAGCGCTTCCTCGACTGCTGCGTCGATCGCGGCGATGCGCGGGGCGAGGTCGCCGCGGCCGGCCTCGGCCATGCGCCGGGTCAGGATCTGCGTGAGGTCGGTCCAGCAATCGTCCGCATGGCGTGGGTCTTCGGCCAGCAGGTGCTCCATCCGGTCGATATGTGCTTCGACGATGGAAACCGGCGCGTGATAGGCGAGCTGGTCCAGCGTTTCGCCCTCGGCATGCGGATGCAGCGCGATGTCCTTGTGCGCGAGCATTTCCAGCATCGCCTGCAGCCGCGGCGCGAAGGGATGCATCGTGCCCCATTCGCAGATCGCCCAGAACAGGTCGGGATCGCGGTTCGCGTCGATCAGCCGGGCGATTCTGCCGGCGTCGCCGCCTTCCGCCGGCATCGCCGCGATGGTCGCGACGATCGCGGCATATTTTTCCTCCGAAGCGTCGTCGGCCCTAGAACCCGCCATGCTCGTCGATCCAGGCCTGCTCCGCCGGCGAGGTCGCCCGTCCAACCACGGCGTTGCGGTGCGGGAACTGGCCGAACAGGCGGATCGGGTCGCGATGCAGCCGGGCGTATTTCAGCGTGTTCTCGTTGCCGAGCGCCTCGAACAGCGCCACCGAGCGGTTCTGGTCGGCCAGCGTCTCGGAATGCATGAAGGGCATGTAGAGGAACTGCTTTTCGCTCTCGCTCATTTCGGCGTCGAAACCGGCCTCCAGCGCGGCGTTGGACAGCGCCCGCGCCTTGGCGTCGCCGGCAAAGCTCTTCGCCGAGCCCCGGAACATGTTGCGCGCGAACTGGTCGAGCACGATGACGGCGGCGAGCGCGGTCTCGCGGCTTTCCTGAAGTTCCGCATTGTCGGTTCCGGCAATCGCCGCGTGCAGCGCGCCGAACCGCTCGACGATCGTCGCGTCGACCTCGTCGTCCTTCTTGTACCATTGCTCCGGCGTCAGCTCGGAAAACCAGAATCCGAGCACTTGCCTCTCCCATCCGGCGTCAGGCATCGTCCTTCTCCTCTTCCCCCGCCCAGCTGCGGATCAGCAGCGAGGCGATTGCGCCATGCGGCGGCGTGCGCAGCCCGTCGGGATGGCTGTTGTCGAGCATTTTGCGCACTTCGGCGCGGCCGAACCAGCGGCAATCCTCCAGTTCCTCGTCGAGCTTGATCTCCGTCGTCTCGGCCTCGGCGATACAGCCGATCATCAGCGTATGCGGGAACGGCCAGGGCTGGCTGGCCTGATAGACGACCTTGCCGAGCGTGATGCCGCTTTCCTCAGCCGTCTCGCGGCGCACCGCGTTTTCGATCGTCTCGCCCGGCTCCACGAAGCCGGCGAGGCAGGAATAGGAGCCCTCGGGAAAATGCGGGCTTCGCCCGAGCAGGCATGTCTCGCCGTCCGGCGTCACCGCCAGCATGATCACCACCGGGTCGGTGCGCGGAAAATGCATCGCCTCGCAGTTCGGGCAGATGCGCTTGTAACCGCCGTCGGTCATCGCGCTTTGATGGCCGCATCGCGAGCAGAACCGGTGCGTGCGGTTCCACGACACCAGCGCCGAGGCCTGGGCGATGGCGCCCAGCTTGTCCGGCGGCACCAGCCCCTGCATATAGACCGAGCGCAGGTCGATCGCCTTGATATGCGCCGGGAGTTCCTCCTTGTCGCCGCCGCAATCGGCCGCCAGCACCGGCGTCTCGTCCGGCTGGAACCCCAGCAGCACGGCCTCGTCCAGGTCGACCTCGAGATCGTAGAGTTCGCCCGGCGCAAACAGCGGGTCGAAGATCTCCTCGTCATGCTTCAGCAGCACGCGCCCGTCCTGGAAGAGATAGAGATGCGCCCGGTCGTCCTGCAGCGCTTCGCGGGTCGAATTCTCGCTGCGCTTCTCGGACCGCCGCTCCAGCCGGTTGCCGGAAAAGCCGGTTTCGCTGGAAAGCTCGGGATAGGGCGCTTCAAAAAGGCGCATGATCATCGACGGTCCTTCAGGCTGTTTCATGCCGTGCTCCCTTCTGCCAGATGGGAGCGTGTGCCGCTAGCCTCGCCATGCAGTCAGGCGGCGGCTGGCCAGCCGCTCGCGCTTTGCTAGTATCGGCGGCAGGGCGGCCTGTGTCGCCGGAAAATTCGTCGAGAATTCGAGGGAGGCGGAGCATGACGGGCCAGACAGGTTTGAGACCGGAATACCGGGTCACCAGCGAGGAGGAACTGAGGTCGCTGTTTCCGCCGACCCATGAAAGGGCCCTGAAGAAATGTCAGGACCGTCTCGACCGTCACGCGAAGGACTTCATAGCCCGTTCGCCGTTCCTCTGCATCGGCACCCAGTCTCCGGACGGGTCCGCCGACGTCAGCCCGCGGGGCGATCCGCGCGGTTTCGTGCATGTTCTCGACGACACCACCTTGGCGATCCCCGACCGGCCCGGCAACAACCGCCTCGACACACAATCCAACATCCTGGCCAATCCCTCTGTCGGGCTGATTTTCATGATCCCCGGTTTCGACGACACCCTGCGCGTGAACGGCAAGGCATGGATCGCACGCGATCCGGACCTGCTTGCGGCCATGGCGATGAAAGGCCGTGCGCCGACCGTCGCCATCGTCGTGGCGATCGAGGAGGTTTTCCTGCATTGCGCCAAGGCGTTTCGCCGGTCCGGTCTGTGGGATCCGGGCGAGCTTCAGGACCGCGACGAGATGCCGTCTTTGTCGAAGATGATTCTCGACCAAACCACCGGTGCGCCCGAGGACCCCGATGAAATGAAAAGGATAGATGCGGCTCTCGAGGACGACTACGCAAAGTCGATGTATTAGCCGCCCGCCGTCGGTCCTGCATGGAGACCGGGCGCGACGTCCGGCTAGGTCCGGTCTTCGAACCCCGCCTTGAAATCGGCGATGAACCTCTCCGCCGCATCCTTCTCGTAAGGCACGGCGGCCCCTGATCCCCAGACCGGGTTCGGCCATGCGGCGTCGTCCGTGAAGCGGGCGATCACATGCATGTGCAACTGGCGGACCTGGTTGCCGAGCGCCGCGACATTGATCTTGTGGCAGCCGGTCAGCCGCTTCAAATTTTCAGAAACGGTCACGGTCTCGAAGGTCAGCATCGTCTGGTCGAGCGGCGACAGGTCGTGGATCTCCGCGACGCCGCCCCGCTGCGGCACGAGGATCAGCCAGGGAAAGCGGCTGTCATTCATCAGCAGCAGCCGGCACAGGCCGATTTCGGCCACCGGAAACGTGTCGCTTTTCAGTTTCGGATCGATCTCGAAGAGTTCCATAACGTAACGATAGCATAAATTTCTTACCGACGGCTTGCTTTTGCGCGCCCGACATACGATATCGCGGTCGGGAGGTTGGTGGTGGACGAGCCACTCGCCAACCGGGTCAGGTCCGGAAGGAAGCAGCCCTAACGAGCCACGGCACGGGTCACCGTGCCAGCCTCCCACCCTTCATTTTCCCGATCCAAATCTGTCTATCGACGCCGCCGAAGCTTTCGCTCCCCGCTGAATCGCTTTAGACAGGAACCATGAGCGACACCCCCGCATCGCAGGCCCCCTATCGCGTACTCGCGCGCAAATACCGCCCGCGCGATTTCTCCGACCTGATCGGCCAGGAGCCGATGGTGCGCACGCTGAAAAACGCGTTTGCCGCCGGCCGCATCGCCCAGGCCTGGATGCTGACCGGCGTGCGCGGGGTCGGCAAGACGACGACGGCGCGCATTCTCGCCCGCGCGCTCAATTACGAGACCGACAGCGTCCACCAGCCGCAGATCGAGCTTGCCGAGATGGGCGAGCACTGCGCCGCCATCATGGAAGGCCGCCATGTCGACGTGATCGAGATGGACGCCGCCTCCCATACCGGCATCGACGACATCCGCGAGATCATCGAGCAGGTGCGCTACCGCCCGGTCTCGGCGCGCTACAAGGTCTACATCATCGACGAGGTCCACATGCTCTCGACGCAGGCCTTCAACGGCCTGCTGAAGACGCTCGAGGAGCCGCCGGAACATGTGAAGTTCATCTTCGCGACGACCGAGATCCGCAAGGTTCCGATCACCGTCCTGTCGCGCTGCCAGCGTTTCGACCTGCGCCGCATCGACACCGCCGAGCTCGCCGCGCATCTGCGCAAGATCTCGGACCTCGAATCCGTCACCGCCGACGAGCAGGCGCTCGCCATGATCGCCCGCGCGGCGGAGGGCTCGGTGCGCGATTCCATGTCGATCCTCGACCAGGCGATCGCCCATGGCTCCGGCACGGTCGACGCGGAAGCCGTCCGCTCCATGCTGGGCCTCGCCGACCGCGCCCGCGTCATCGACCTGTTCGAGCATCTCATGGCCGGCCGCATTTCCGCGGCGTTGGATGAGTTCCGCGCCCAGTATGATGTCGGCGCCGATCCTGCCGTCGTGCTCACCGATCTCGCCGACTTCACCCATCTCGTCACCCGCCTGCGCTTCGTGCCGGAGGCGGCCGAGAACGACCCGTCGCTGACGCCGGACGAAAAGACCCGCGGCCTCGCCTTCGCGAAACAGCTGCCGGTCAAGGTCCTGTCGCGCGCCTGGCAGATGCTGCTGAAGGGCATTCCCGAGGCCGAGCTCTCCTCGCGCCCGGTCGCCGCCGCCGAGATGGTGCTGATCCGGCTCGCCCATGCCGCCACCCTGCCGACGCTCGACGAGGCGCTGAAGGCGCTCGACGACGCGCCCGCCGGCGAGCCGACGCGCCCGGCCTTGTCCTCGTCCTCTTCAGCCGCGTCCTCCGGCAATGGCGGCGCGCATGCCGTCGCGCAATCCTCGGCCCCGGTCTCCGCGGAAAGCCACGCGCCCCAGCCGACCGCCAGCCGCGGCGGCCCGGCGCAGGCCGTGCGCCTCGTTTCCTCGGAGCCCGAGCCCGTTCGCCACGAAGCCCCGCCGCAACCTGAGCCCGAGCCGGCAAAGCCCTCCGTGCCGGTCTATTCCATGCAGGATCTCGTCGATCTCGCCGAGAAAAACCGCGACCCGCTGATGCGCGTCAATCTGCGCAAATGCATCCGTCCCGTCTCCATCGAGCCGGGCAAGCTCGCCGTCTCGCTCACCGAGGACGCGCCGCGCTCGCTGCTCGGCGATCTGTCGAAACGCCTGCAGGACTGGACGGGCGTGCGCTGGATCGTCTCGCTGTCGCGCGAGCCCGGCGGCGCGACGCTGGACGAGATCGAGACCGAGCGCCGCGAATCCGCCGTCGCCGACGCCAGCCGCGATCCCGAGGTCGCCGCCATCCTCGCCGCCTTTCCCGGCGCGAAAATCATCGATGTGCGCCTTGCCGATCAGCCGAGCGAAGACGATATGCTGGAACAGGCGCCCGACGATCAGGAGATCCCGCTGGATCCCGACGAGGCCGACGATTTGTAAGAGCGGCGTGCGAAAAAGTGGAAGCCGGTTTTTCGCACCAACGCCGCGACCAGAAATAGAAGCGGCGTGCGAAAAAGCGTAAGCCGGTTTTTCGCACTCGACGCCGCGACGAATAGAAATTGGAGTTGATACGATGCGCGACATCATGGGCCTGATGAGCAAGGCCAAGGAAATGCAGGAAAAGATGCAGGCCATGCAGGCGGAAATGGAAACCATGACCGCGGACGGCACGGCCGGCGGCGGCATGGTCACCGTCACGCTCACCGGCAAGGGCGTCCTGCAGGCCGTCAAGATCGACCCCTCCATGTTCAAGGAGGACGATGTCGAGATCCTCGAGGATCTCATCATCGCCGCCCATAACGACGCCAAGGGCAAGATCGAGGCGATCGTCGCCGAGAAAACCCAGGAAATGACCGCCGGCCTCCCCATCCCCCCGGGCATGAAACTGCCGTTCTAGGTTTCGCCATCGATGTGCGGAGACGATGAAGTACGTTCTGTTTTTGGTCGGCTCCTTCTTGATCATGGCCGATGTTTCTATGGTGACATATCCTTTTAGTGTCACCCATTTGGCCATTTCAGCAGGGCTGCACCCGTTTTTGGCATTTGCCGTTGCGTTCCTGTTCTACGGAATTCCGATCGAACTGATTCACAGGCGTTTCTTACCTGCCGGCCGCAAAGCGAAGAAATGACTGCCGGCCTCCCCATCCCGCCCGGCATGAAACTGCCGTTCTGAAAGCTTTCGTTTACCTTTCGCTGACGCCCGGCTGACAACTGCCCGTCACGGCGCTGTCAGCACGGCGAACTGCGACCATTTGGCATGATTTCCGGGAAATCCGGTCCCTGCTTGGTCACATTTCATATTCCAAAAACGGAATGTGAAGTGTCCAACCAACCCGAGGATCATCAAATGACCAGGAAAATCGCTCTCGCTGTCGCCCTTCTCGTCGCCGGTTCAGGTGCAGCGCTGGCCGACCACAACTCCAAATGGGGCGAAGGCACCGCTTTCGACCCGCTCGGCATTCATGACGCGCGGTTCGACAGTCTCGACACGGCGGGAGATGAGCCTTTCGCCGGCGGAGGCCTTGCGGGCGGCGGCACGCTGGTCGATTTCATCTCGGCCATGCGCCAGGGCCGCCCGGAGACGGTCGATATCGACCAGGGCGGTTCCCCCTCCATGCAGGGCTCCGGCCGTGACGGCGCCGGCAGCGGCAATGGCGGCGGCGGAGGCAATGGCGGCGGCGGCGGAAACGGTGGCGGCCGTCACTGAAGCAGAGCCTTCGGCCACGCATTATCGGCCCCTGCCGCGCTAGCGGCGGGGGCTTTTCGCGTCAAGCCCGGCATCGACCGTGTCTTCCCGGACGCCGCACCCACCGCACTTTTTTCCGTCGCCGGGGCGGGTCGCCGATCCCGCCACGGAACCTAATCGCGTCTTCCGCCGTTGGTTGGGCAGTCCAACAAGCTCGGGAGACATCATCATGAATGCTATCATCTATCTCGTCGGCCTCGTCGTCGTCGTCATGTTCATCCTGTCGCTGCTCGGCCTTCGGTGAGCCCTATGGCAGACAAACCAGCAACCAGGACCACGGCCGCGGCCAAGACCGCGACCACGGCAAGGAAACGCACCGTGCGCGCGGCGAAGGCTGACACGCCCATTGTCACCGCCGACGTCCCCGTCGCGTCGTCGGCCACCGGCTCCTATCTTGAATGGGGCCCCGTCTTCGGCGGCGCGGCTGTCGCGCTCGCCATCACCATGCTGCTGACCCAGTTCGGTGCGGGCATTGGCCTGACCGCCGCGGCAGACGCCACGCTGGAAGGCGGCGGCGCGTCATGGAACCCGCTGATCGCCGGGCTCTGGCTTGTTCTCGTCGCGCTGGCGAGTGCGTCTGCTGGCGGCTATCTCGCCGGCCGCATGCGCACCCGTGCCTATGACGCGACCGAGGACGAGGTGGAGTTCCGCGACGGAGTGCACGGCCTCGTCGTCTGGGCCGTTTCCGGCGTGGTCGCCATGTTCGCCGTCTCCGTCGCCACGGCGCTTGCCGGCATCGGCGCGGTCGCCGATACCGGGTCGGCCGAAATCGCTGCGGAGGTTCTGGCCAATACCGCCGCCGCGGGCGTCGTCTTCAACTTCGCCTCCGCCGCCGGCGCTGCGCTCGCCGCCGCCGCCGCATGGTTCGCCGCTACCACCGGCGGGTCCCATCGCGACGAGGGCACCGCGATCGACGGCGTCGTTCCGCCTTACCTGCGTGAGCGTTTCAAGCGCTCCTGACAGAACAGCCGTCGTGAATGAAAAACCCCGGCCATCGCGCCGGGGTTTTTCGTCCGGCTTCAGGCAGCCTGACGCCGCCGCTTTTTCATAAGCCGCCCGTCGACCAGCGCCAGCCCGAGCCCGATCAGCGCCAGCCCCGCCACGTGGCGCGCCAGCAGCGTCTCGCCGAGGAAGACGATCCCGAGCAGGATCGCGCTCGGCGGGATCAGGAAGGTGACGAGCGAGATATTCGTCGCGCCGGCGCCTTCGAGGATGCGGAAGAACAGGAGATAGGCGAGGGCGGTCGATACGGTCGCCAGCCCCAACAGCGCCAGCACCGTGTCGGCGCCCGGCATCGCCAGCGCCCAGGGATGGTCGACGACAAGCATCATCGGCGCCATGATCAGGCTCGACACGGTCAATTGCCCTGTCGCCACCGACAGCGGCGCGATGCCGAGCGCCCGGAACCGCCGCCCGTAGACGCTGGCGAAGCCGTAGGAGAGCGCCGCGCCGAGACAGGCCGCATAGGCGAGGACCGCCGCGCCGCCGGCCAGGTGCCCGCCGCCCAGCATCACAGCCACGCCGGCAAACCCCGCCGCGACGCCGCCGATTCTCAGCGGCGTCAGCCGCTCGTCGGCGGTGAAGGCATGCGCCACCAGCACGGTGAAGAGCGGCGTCGTCGCGTTCAGGATCGAGGCGACGCCCGAGGCGATCTGGCCCTGTCCCCAGACGATCAGCGAGAACGGCACGACATTGTTGAGGAGGCCCATCCCGGCAAAGGCGAGCCAGGCCTGCCTTCCGCCCGGCATCCGCCGCCCGGTCGCCGCCATGAACAGATGCAGCGTCAGCGCCGCCAGCGCCACCCGCGCGAACACGATGGTCAGCGGCGGCAGGTCCTTCACCGCCACGCCGTTGAAGAAGAACGACCCGCCCCACAGAAGCGAAAGCGCGATCAGCATGCCCCATTCGGCGGGCGTCATCGATGTGCGGGCGGGCGGCATGGACATCTCCGTTTGTCGCGCCGACCCTGCCAAGACGACGTCATTCGCGCCACCCGATTCTTGTCACCGCAACGTTTTCCCTTTTCCGCCGGGCCCGAAACCCATACATCTTTGCCATGTCCACCAAGCGAATCGCCGGACCCGAAATCGAGCGACTGATCCAGCTTCTGGCCAAGGTGCCGGGGCTCGGCCCCCGCTCGGCCCGCCGCGCCGCCCTGCACATGATCAAGAAGAAGGACCAGCTGATGGGTCCGCTCGCCGCCGCGCTCGCCGAGGCGGTCGACAAGGTCACGGAGTGCTCGGTTTGCGGCAATGTCGACACGGTCGACCCCTGCTCGATCTGCTCCGATCCGCGCCGCGACGGGTCCACCCTGATCGTCGTCGAGGACGTCTCCGATCTCTGGGCGCTGGAGCGCGCCGGCGCGATGAACGCGAAATACCACGTGCTCGGCGGCACCCTGTCGCCGCTCGACGGCGTCGGCCCGGACGATCTCAACATCAAATCGCTGGTCGGCCGTGTCGCCGAGGGCGGCGTCTCCGAACTGATCCTCGCCGTCAACGCCACGGTCGAGGGCCAGACGACGGCCCACTACATCACCGACCAACTCGCCGGCTTCGACGTCAAGGTGACGCGTCTCGCCCATGGTGTCCCGGTCGGCGGCGAACTCGACTATCTCGACGAGGGCACGCTCTCGGCGGCGCTCCGTTCGCGCACCAGCTTCTGACGGAAATGAAGATCTTCTTCGATGTCGACGGCGTGCTGATCGACGGCTGGCATGCCGATCCGGCCCGCCGCAAACCGTGGGACGCAACCATCGAGGAGGATCTCGGCGTTGACCGCGAGGCCTTCGGCCGGCTGTTCTTCGCGAAGTCGGCCGAGCGTCCCGTCTCGCCGATGATGGAATGCGTCTCCGGCCGCCGCGACCTGAAGGACGCGCTCGCCGAGGTGCTTCCCGAAACAGGCTATACCGGTACGGTCGACGATTTCGTCGCCTACTGGTTCGAGAAGGATTCCAACCTCGACGCAGATGTGTTCGATATCGTCGCGCGGCTCGCCGAAAGCGACGATACGCAGCTCTACGTCGCCACCGGCCAGGAACATTACCGCGCCCGTCATCTGTGGGACGATCTCGGCTTCTCGCGCCATTTTTCCGGCATGTTCTACAGCGCGAAGATCGGTTGCCTGAAACACGAACCGCGCTTCTTCGAGGCCATCAACGCGGAACTGGGCATCGGCCCGGAGGAAAAGCCGCTCTTCTTCGACGACACGCCGCGCATCGTCGAACAGGCAAACGCCGTCGGCTGGGACGCGGTGCATTTCACCGGCGCCCATGTCATCCGGGATCATCCGCGCCTGGCGCGTTACCTTGGATAACACGGCCCCATTGACTTGGCCGTCTCCGGGGCCGAAACCGGGCATATGGATAACACGTTAATCGTCGTCACGCTCGGCGCCTTCGCCGCGTCCTTCGTCAACGCCGCCTTCGCCACCGGCGGGGTTTACGTCCTGCTGCTGGCGACGCTGTCCGTCCTGCCCGCCTCCGCGGCGATCCCGCTGCAATCGCCGCTGTCCGCCGGTTCGCTGGCCGCGCGCATCGGCCTGTTCTGGAAAGACATCCAGTGGCGCATCGTCGGCACCTTCCTGTTCGGCTGTCTCTTCGGCGTCTATTTCGGCGCACGGGCCTTCGTCGCCGCCTCCGACGCGCTTTTGCAGATGTTGCTGGGAGTCCTGCTGATGGCGCTGATCTGGCTGCCCAAACCGGGCAATGCCGGCCGGATCAAGCATCCCTTCATCTATGTCGGCATGGTGCACTCCTTCGTCGGCACCATGTTCGGCGTCGGCGGCATCCTGCAGTCCTTCATCATCCGCACCGAGCTGAAGAAGATGCAGATCACCGGCACGCTGGCCGCCTGCATGCTGTCGCTCGATGTGCTGAAAATGACCTCCTATGTCAGCGTCGGCGTCCGCTATCAGGACTATATCCCGCACATCGTCCTCGCCACCTTCGCGGGCTTCGCCGGCGCATGGATCGGCAAGCGCGTCACCGTCCACGTCTCCGAAACCGCCTTCCGCACCGTCTTCCGCTGGCTCGTCACCTTCGCCGCGCTGCGCCTGGTCTACAAGGGCGCTATGGCGATGTGGTGGACGTCGTGACGTCGGCGACTTGCAGAGTCGCCTAACAAGGCCGTCAACAGATAAGGATCACGGCGCGAGGGATAAACCTCGCGGCAAATCGCCGGATTTCCGGCAATTCGCATCAAATCTGTCCACCGCCCCCGAATCTCCGCCCACAATCCCCGCACCAACCGGAGGCAAGGCATGGAATTCGACTGGCGCGGGGCGATCGATCGCAATTGCGAGATACTATGCGACATCGCGTTCCGGCTGATCGTCATGGCCGGGATCGAGGCGGGCCGGACGGCCGAGACCCTGCCGCGCCACCTCTACCTGCGCATCCTCGCCATCCTCCGCCCCGCCGAATTCGCCACCCGCCGCCTCATCGCCATGGCCGCGTGCAAGCTGGTGACAATCACCATGCGTCCGAGCGAAAGGCGCAGAAGGCCGCCAACAAGCTCCGTCATCCCCGGACTTGATCCGGGGACCCATTCCGGAGACTTCGAGACATCGTCGAAGATCGAGAACGAAGCGAGTTCTTCAGTCATCGGAGACGGTCTCCGGCTTCACGGAATGGATCCTCGGGTCAAGCCCGAGGATGACGCCCTTTGTGGAACACCGCGGCTTAACGTCAACACCGCGCCACGCGCTACCCAACGCCACCCCGCCTTCGCCCTGTTCGACCCGTTCAAGCCCTTCCCCGAGCCGTGGCTGACGCCGGAGCAAATCGCCGCGCTCGACGATCCCGCTGTCCCCCTGTTCGTCCCGGCCTCGCCGCCGAACGAACCCGTCGACGCCCGGCCCCTCTGCCGGCGCATCCGCGCGCTGCAGGCAGCGCTCCTGGATCTCGACGGTCAGGCGCTGCGGCTCGCCCGCTGGCGCGCCCGCCGCGCTGCCGGCTTCGGTCGGCCCGTCCGCCTGACCCCCTTCCGCCCCGGCTACCCGCCCGGCTGGAAGAAGCATCCGAAGACGGATGTCGAGGAGGTGCTGAGGGAATGCAACTGTCTCGGCCTCGAAGCATGGGACACGACGTTGGTCAGGGGCCCGCCAGCGAGCGACAGAGAAGCTTAAGGGCGGGACAGATAACGCCCGCCAGCGAGCGACAGCGAAGCTTGATAGCAACGCCATGCAATCCGCCTTCGAATGGAAGCGCGGAGGCGTTCGCGCGCGCCCGTCCTCGCCCCGCTTGCGGGGAGAGGTGCCGAGCGTAGCGAGGCGGTGAGGGGCCGGCTCGATGAGTAAACTATCCTCGATATGCGCCATTCCCCCTCACCCAGCTGCGGCTAACGCTCGCGATGCTCGCGAAGCCTCGCATCCCTCTCCCCGGAGGGGCGAGGACGCATGCGCCGCGCCGCCTTTGGGAGATGACGAATGCCGGAGCGAAGGCAGAGGGCCTGACGCCGGACTACCCAACCCAACTGCGGCATACTCACTTCGTTCGTTGCCTCGTAATCCCTCCCCTCAAGGGGGCCGCCATGCCCCCGGCCCGCCATGGTCGGCCCCCCGCGCCAGGGATGGCAAAAACTCTATCCACCGCGCCACATTGCCTGCCACAATCGCATTGCATAGAGTCCCGGGAGGCTGGAGGTAAAACGATGTCATCCAACGAAATTCACGGCGGCGCCGAGGAAGTCTGCACGACGCTGCCGCGCGATGTTCTCAACGGGCTGGACGCTTTCGTCGCGGCGAAGCCGGAGGTGGCGTCGCGCGGCGAGGCCGTCCGCCAGATCCTGCGCGAATGGCTGCAGGCGCAGGGCCATATGCGCGATCCCCAGGCGGTCGAGGGCGTCAAGCCCGAAGACCTGAGTTCCGCAAACGACGGCTGACATATCCGATGCTCCGCTTCGCCCTCATCCTTGCGGCGCTGCTCTTCGCCGCGCCCGCCGCCGCGCAATCGCTGCAGGCGCAATATGAGGCCTTCCTGGAAGGGACCATCTGGCCCGAGGCGAAGCTGGCCGGCGTGTCGCGCGCCAATTTCGACAAGGCGATGGGGGCCAAACGCCTCAACACCGATATCCCCGGCCTCGTCGCGCCCGGGTCCAAGGAACCGCCGCGCCAGATGCGCCAGGCGGAATTCTCCGCCCCGGCGAAGTACTTCAACGAGCGCAATCTGGGCTATATCACGGCGACCGGCCGGTCACTCGCCCGCCAGCATGGATCGACGCTCGCGGCGGTGGAGAAGGCCTATGGCGTCCCGGGCCGCGTCATCGTCGCCATCTGGGGGCGCGAGTCCGGCTTCGGCCGGGTCAAGATCCCGCATGACGCCTTCCAGGTGCTCGGCACCAAGGCCTTCATGTCGACGCGCCCGGACCTGTTCCGCCGCGAACTGATCAACGCGCTGGTGATCGTCCAGCTCGGCCGCGCCTCGCCGTCGGAAATGCGCTCCTCCTGGGCCGGCGCGCTCGGCCAGCCGCAATTCATGCCGTCCTCCTATCTGCAATATGCCGTCGATTTCGACCGCAACGGCCATCCCGACATCTGGAACTCGGTGCCCGACACGCTCGGCTCCATCGGCGCCTATCTGCAGCAATCCGGCTGGGTGACCGGCCGCGACTGGGGCTTCGAGGTCACCGTGCCGGCCTCGGTCTCCTGCGCGCTCGAGGGGCCGGATCGCGGTAAGCGCATCTCGGACTGGGAAAAACTCGGCATCAAACGCGTCTCCGGCAAGCCGTTTCCCGCCCACGAGGCGAAAAGCGAGGGCTTCCTGATGATGCCCGCCGGCCGCAACGGCCCGGCCTTCATCGCCACGCCGAATTTCTACGTGCTGAAGGAATATAACGAGAGCGATCTCTACGCCCTCTTCGTCGGCCATGCCGGCGACCGCATCCAGTGGGGCGACACCCGCTTTTCCGCCGGCTGGGGCAACACGGATTCCATGCTGCGCTCGGACATCGCCGCCATGCAGCGGGCGATGGAGAAAATGGGCTACGATGTCGGCGGCGCCGACGGCCTGCCGGGCTACAAGACGCGCCGCTCCATCGGCGATTGGCAGCAAAAGAACGGCCGCGCCCCGACCTGCTTTCCATCCAACGAACTGATCCGCGTGATACGCTAGTTGCCGGCCGCGAGTTTTCGCAGCCAGCCGGCCACCTCATGCGCCTGCACGGTCGCGGCGCGGATGAGGCTGTCGAAATGCCGCGTCATCGCGCCGACCGCGTCCTTGGCGTTGAGCACCAGATACATGTCTCCGACATAGACGGAGACGCGATACGGCCCGAACACCGTATAGGGAGCGGAGAAATGGCTTTGCCCGTCATAGAGATAGAGCCTCAGCGACGGGTAGAGTTCCTCCAGCAGCGCCGCCATGTGCTCCAACTGGCCGATCCGGGCCTTTTCCGGCAGCTCTGTCCAGAGCCCGGTGCCGCCCTTCAAATCGTGGAGACGCTGCACCGGCATGCAGATTTCCATGTCGGTTTCCGGCCGGCGCGTATAGGCGATGCGCTCCTGCGCCTCGTCGAGGCGCGAGGTCAGCGTGCGCTTGTTCTCGCTGCTTTCGTAGGAAATCACCGCCTCGGTCCTCAAAAGGTCGGGCAGCGTCGTCGGCACATAGCGGATCTTCGTGCCCGCCGCCTCGGCGTGCCAGCTTTCCAGCAGCGGCTCTCCGCGGTCGTCCGGCGCTTCTTCCAGTTCCAGCGACTGCTTGATCGCCGCCGTCACGTCTTCCGCCTGGCTGAGGCCCAGCAGCCAGTCGAGGCTGACGCCATGTTCCGCGGCGATGCGGATCAGCGTCTCGGCGCGCGGCAGCCGCGTCACCTCGCCGGCGAGCAATTGCGTCAGCGCCGACCGGTCGATGCCGACCCCGGCCGCAAACGCCGAGCGGTTCAGGCCGGAGCGGGTCAGCAATTGTCCGAGCCGGTCGCGGAACAGGCGCGAGGCGTCTCGCTTGTCGATGGGGGGCGTCATTGCGGTGCTTGCTGCGCGTTTGTTGATTTCAATAAACAAATGGCAAGAACGTGAAGCAAAATCAAAAGAATTTCACCAAGAACTCGTTTTTCTCTCGTTTGTCAGGAGGCATTGTGCGGCCTCCGGGGGCAAAAGATGAGAAGAATGAAGCATTTGGAATGGCCGACCTTGGTCGTGCTCGCAGCCTGCTATGGCCTGTGGTTTGTCAGTGGCCTGGCGATATTTCCGCATTTCCCGTTTCTCGCGCTGGGTTTGATGACCGTGGCGACCGCGCTGCACTCCTCCCTGCAGCACGAAGCCTTGCATGGTCACCCCACTCGCAGCGCAGCGCTCAACGAATTGCTGGTCGCCCTGCCGCTCGGCGTCGTCTATCCCTATCGGCGGTTCAAACAGATGCATCTGAGCCACCACAATGACGAGCGGCTGACGGATCCCTATGACGATCCGGAAAGCTGGTATCGCTCCGCCGTGACATGGCGCGGCCTCGGCGTGCCGCTGCGCGTCCTTCTGCGAGTCAACAACACCCTCGCCGGCCGGCTGATCCTCGGGCCGGGCCTGATGGTCGCCGGTTTCCTCGCCACCGAACCCGGCCGTTTCATCCGCGGCGAACGCGGCGTCCGCCAGGCCTGGCTCCACCACGCGGCGGGCCTCGCCGTCCTCGCGGCAATCGTCTGGGGCGTGATGGGTATCCCCCCGCTCGCCTATTGCGCCGTTGCCTATGGCGGCATGTCGATCATCGCCATCCGCACCTATTGCGAGCACCAGTGGGAGAGCGATCCGAACGGGCGCACGGTGATCATCGAGCGCGGCGGCCTCTTCGGCCTGCTGTTCCTCAATAACAATCTCCATTTCGTCCACCACAAGCGCCCCCGCGCCCCGTGGTACGAATTGCCGGGCCTCTACCGCGCCGATAGCGCCGAATGGCGCAAGCGCAATGGCGGCTATGTCTATTCGAGCTATTGGGCGATCGCCCGCGCCTTCGCCTTCCGCGCCAAGGAACCGGTGGTCCACCCCGCCTTGCGGACAGGCGAGGCCGCCGCGCCGGTGTCGGGCGGCAGCTTCCATCCGGTCGGCCTCTCCGCCGGCCCGCAGATCGGCTGCAATGCCGTCATTCCCGCGAAAGCAGATCGCGGCTGAGCGGCATAGTCATCATCCTCGGCGCGTCCTAGAACCGAACCATGCCGGCAATAGCTGCTCTCCCGATGTATGACTGGCCCGAGCGCCGCGCCCATACCGACGCCCGCTGGGCCGGTCTGCGGGACGCGTTGCGCGCCGAAGGCTTCGACCCGCCGGGAGACCTCGCCCGTGGAGATGATCTTTCCGCGCTCTGGCTGTCGCCGGACCTCATGATCGGCGAAACCTGTTCGCAGCCGCTGGCCACCTTCCTGAACGGCCGCGTCCGCTATGTCGCGACACCGTTGCACGACGCCCCGGGCTGCGGCCGCGGCACCTATCGCAGCGCCGTGATCCGGCGCAATCCGGGCGCCGACAGGCCGGTGCCGGAGAGTGATGCGGCGCAGATTCCGCCGGGCGTCCTGACCGGCCGCTTCGCCGCCAACGAGCCGAGCTCCATGTCCGGCTATGTGACGCTCGCGTTCGATTGCGAAGACCTCGACCTTGCGATGCCGGCGGACGGCGACATCCTCTGGACGGGAGCGCATCGCGAATCGATCCGCGCGGTAGCGGACGGCCGAGCCGATTTCGCGGTCATCGATTGCACCAGCTGGCGTCTGGCCCGGCAATTCGAGCCGGCGTCCGAAGACGTCCACGTCGCCGGATGGGCATCCTCCCGCCCGGGCCTCCCGCTGATCACCTCGCTGGCGACCGGGGATGAAGAGCTGGAGCGCATGCGCCGTGCCGTGATGGCCGCGATGCAGGCCGTCGTGCTCGATCGGCCGTTCCTGCCTACTCGTCTTCCGGATCGACGACCCTGAGCCGCAACTGGCCGGTCTTGCTGTCCGCCATCTTGGCGCTGCCCGGCTCGGCGGCGGGCTTCGCCATCGCCGCCCGCTCGCTTTCGAAATCCATGTCCTCGATCTTCTGGCCGCGCTTGGTCACCTTCGACGAGGAAACGAGGATGTCGTCGATATCCTTCGACGCCTGGCCGAAATGCGTCTGCAGCTTGCGCACCCGGTCGTCCAGCCTCGTCACGTCTTCCATCAGCCGCAGCACCTCCGCCTGGATCAGATGCGCCTGCTCGCGCATCCGCGCATCCTTTAAAAGGGCCTGGATCACCTGGATCGAAAGCATCAGCAGCGACGGCGACACGATGACGATGCGGGCGCGGTGGGCGCGCTGGATGATCGCCTCGTGATGCTCGTGAATATCGGCGAAGATCGATTCCGACGGCACGAACAGGAACGCCGTGTCCTGCGTTTCGCCGGCGATCAGGTATTTCTCCGAGATCGCCTTGATATGGACTTCCATGTCGCGTCGGAAACGCTTGGCGGCTTCGGAAGCCGCGTTCGGGTCCGACGCCTCGCGGATCGCGTTCCAGGCTTCCAGCGGGAACTTGGCGTCGATGACGAGGTCCGGCGCGTCGTTCGGCATGTGCACGATACAGTCGGGCCTGTTGCCGTTGGAAAGCGTCGCCTGGAACGAATAGGCGTCGATCGGCAGGCCGTCGGCGATGATCGTCTCCATCCGCCCCTGGCCGAACGCGCCGCGCGTCTGCTTGTTTGACAGGATCGATTGCAGCTGAACCACGTCCGTCGCGAGTTTCTGGATGTTCGACTGCGCCGTATCGATCACCGCCAGCCGCTCCTGCAGCTTCGCGAGATTCTCATGCGTCGTCTTCTGCTGCTCGCTCATCGACTGGCCGAGCCGGCTCGACATCGAATCGAAGCGCTGGTGGATGGCCTGGTTGAGCTCCGATTGCCGAGAGCCGAAGATTTCAGCCATCGAGGCCATGCGGCCATGCATTTCCGACTGCGCCTTGAGGATCTCCGCCATGCGCGCTTCGGCTTCCGCGGTCCGCTGCCGGCTTTCCTCGATCATCTCGGCGCGATGCCGTGCCGCCCGACGCACCGAGACGACGATCCAGATCGCGACCAGCGCCAGCAGCACGCCGAGGGCGGCAAGCACCTGCCCGAGCGTGAAAACGGTGTTGCCGAGCGCGACGACCGGCTGGGAGAGATCGAATGCGGGTTCCATCAGCCATATTTAGGCGATTCGCGGAAGCGTGTCAGACTTTCGCGCGCGCCCGGATATCCACGCCATCTCGGTCGGTCCGGCCGCGCGGGAGATTGACGGCGCATCGCCCAAAGCTTACCTGAGCGCCACCATGACGATCAAACCGCTTGTTCTCCTTCCCGATCCGATCCTGCGCGAACCCTCCAAGATGGTGGAGCGCGTGGACGACGATCTGCGCCGCCTCGCCGACGACATGCTCGAAACCATGTATGACGCGCCCGGCATCGGCCTCGCCGCCATCCAGATCGGCGAGCCGATCCGCATGCTCGTCATGGACGTTTCCAAGGAGGATGAGGAGAAGAACCCTTTCGTCGTCATCAATCCCGAGATCGTCGCGACCGGCGACGAGGTCTCCACCTATGAGGAAGGCTGCCTGTCGATCCCGGATTACTATGCCGAGGTCGAGCGCCCGGCATCGGTGACGGTCAATTATCTCGACCGCGACGGCGCGCAGCAAACGCTCTCCGCCGACGGCATGCTGGCCACCTGCGTGCAGCACGAGATCGACCATCTCAACGGGGTCTTGTTCATCGACCATATCTCGAAGCTGAAGCGCGACATGGTCGTCAAGAAGTTCACCAAGCTCGCCAGGCAGCGCGGCACGACGCGGCTCTGACCCATCAGACCAAGCTTGCCGCCAAGTGGTTGAGGCCGCGAATGGCGGATGCGGCCGCATCGGGCGCGTGGATGGCGATCGTCACGAAGACCAGCACGTAGTAGGATATCCATGTGACGACCCGCTCCGCGAGAACCGGTTGTTTTTTCGGTTTCCGGCCTGGTGGCGACGCTTTCCTCACATAGTCAGAATACACCTTGATCGCCTTGTCGGTGGTCAATTCGATTCGCTTCGCATTGCGCTTTCCAAAACCGGGCTGCGCCATTTCGGTTCGAATCTCCTGGATCTGTTGGGTTAACCCGGTATTTGCAAAGCGGCTTAAGATCGCCTTTTAACGAAAGCTCGAATTTTACGGTTCCGATCACATCTGCGAGGGAAAGTGTCATTACGGTTGATATTCATGGGCACGCCGGATTTCTCGGTGCCGACCCTGACCGCGCTCGCCGCGCAAGGCCACGAAATCGTCGCCTGCTACTCTCAGCCGCCGCGCCCCGCCGGCCGTCGCGGCCTTGAACTCACGAAATCGCCGGTCCATCGCCAGGCCGAGGCGCTGGGGATCCCCGTGCGCACGCCGAAAAGCTTGAAATCCGAAGAGGAACAGGCGCTGTTTCGGGAGCTCGACGCCGATGCGGCGGTCGTCGTCGCCTATGGCCTGTTGCTCCCGGAAGCGGTTCTGAACGGCACCCGGCTCGGCTGTTACAACGGCCATGCCTCGCTGCTGCCGCGCTGGCGCGGCGCCGCGCCGATCCAGCGCGCGATCATGGCCGGCGACGCGGAAACCGGCATGATGGTCATGAAGATGGACAAGGGCCTCGATACCGGCGACATCGCGCTGGAAGACCGCATTCCGATCGGTCCGGACATGACCGCCGGCGAATTGCACGACGCCCTGGCGCAACTCGGCGCAGACCTGATGGTGCGCGCCATGGCGGCGCTGGAACGCGGCGGCCTGACCCTGACGCCGCAGCCGGACGAGGGCGTTCTCTACGCCTCGAAGATCGACAAGGCGGAAACCCGGGTCGACTGGTCGCGCCCCGCCGCGGACGTCCACAACCACATTCGCGGCCTGTCGCCTTTCCCGGGCGCATGGTGCGAGATGGAGATCGGCGGCAAATGGGAGCGCGTCAAGCTGCTGCGCAGCCGCCTCGGGAGCGCGCCGGCAGATGCGCCCGCAACGATCGCTCAATCGGGCGAGGGGCTGTCGGTTGCTTGTGGCGAGGGCGCGGTTGATCTCGTGACGCTGCAGAAAGCGGGCGGCAAGCCGCTCGCCGCATCCGATTTCGCCAGGGGCGCCGCCGTCACCGCGTTGCGCTAGGCGGGCAGCGTCCCGGCAGGTCGTCGAGCGCGAACATATCGATGCGGTCGACCGGTCTTCCGGCCGGCCCGTTCCGGATGACGCTGGCATGGACCGGTTTCGGTGCTCCGTCTTTCCCGCAGATCGCGGGGATATCGCGATCGACCCCGCTGCGAACCGCGTAGAGCAGGGGTTGTTCCAGCGTCGCCGGATCCGGCAGCGGCATGAAGCCGTAGCGAAAGAACTCCCGGCCCGGCAGGACCCGGAGGTTGTGTTTGTCGAACCGGCTGTAGGATGCGAGCCAGCCGGTGATCCCGTAATCGTCCCCCAGCACAGTGTCCGTGCCGGCTTCGCGCGCAATCTCGGCGACGCGCGCAACGGTCTCCGACCAACCCGCCATGTCATCGATCTGTTTGTCGGTCCGAAACGGCGCAAGGCCGAACACCGCCTGGGCATAGACGAGCGCGATGATCGCGGCCGAAGCGGGCGCCAGCAACTGCCGGAAAATCGCCAGCAGTCGAGACGCCCTCCGCTTTGCCGGCGACCATGTGACCGCGGCCCATGCGCCGAGGATCGACAGCTGCCCGAAGAGGGGCAGGGTCCAGTTGCCCTGAACGCGCGAATGCAAACCGTGATAGGCGAAGAAGACGAGCATCGGCGCCGCGGTCGCGACGAGCAGACCGGCCGCCGGATGTCCGATCCGCCTGACAAACAGGAACGAAGCCGCCACGAGATAGAAAAAGAGGCCGGGCCCGAGCATCAGGACCTGCAGGCCGATATTGTTCGGAAACAGGTTCAGGGCGCGTTCCAAGCTGGGCTCGGCGACGCCGGTTCGCGACCACTGGAAGGACAGGGATACGAAATCGTTGGCCGCGTTCCAGTGGAAGACCGGCGCGAATATCAACATCGCGACGATGCCGCCCGCATGCAACTGCCATGAGCGCAGCCATGTCCGGTTCTCGCGATAGGCGAGCACCCACAGCACGATCCCGGCGCCGAGAAAGAAACCGGTATATTTCGAGGCGAGCCCCAGCCCGGCAAAGAGCCCGAAGGCGAGCCACCAATTGGCGTTGCGGCTCCGGTACAGCTCCGCCGCCGTCCAGATCGCCAGCGTCCAGAACAGGGTCGAAGGCGCATCCGGCGTGATCAGGAAGAGTTCGATGGCCGTCCCGAGCGACAGAACGAACCAGAGCACCGAGTACCCGGCGACGGTTCGGTCCTCGAACAACAGCATCGCGCTCCGGTAGACCGCCGCAGCGCTGAGGCCGGTCGCAAGGATCGCGAAAAGCCGGAATGCAAACGGCGAGTCGCCGAAGAACATACGCCCGGCCTCGATGAACCAGACGACGGCCGGAGGGTGATCGTAGTACCCGGCCTGCGGGGAGTAGAACGACCAGAGCGCATAATAGGCTTCGTCTCGGATCAGGTCCGTTTGGGATGCGACCGCCAGCTTAACGGCGATAAGCCCCCCGACGATCGCCGTGACCGCGCGCACGGATGTCCACGGCTCGGAGCCAGCCCGAGGGGGCGATGTGGATTGGGAAGCTTGCCCGGACATGTCGGTTCGGGTGTGTTTGATTTCCGCGAGGCCGTCAATGGCGGCGTTGAACTGGACTAAGCCTGCCGCGGCCGTTATGAGCCGGCGAAGATTGGAGTCCCCCTGACCTCATGCCCCGTTATCGCCTGACCGTCGAATATGACGGCACGCCCTATGTCGGTTTCCAGCGCCAGACCAATGGCTATGCGGTGCAGGAAGCCATGGAAAAGGCGATCCGGAAATTCGCCCATGAGGACGTGACGGTGCATGTCGCCGGGCGTACCGATACCGGGGTGCACGCGATTGGCCAGGTTTGCCATGTCGACCTTTCCCGCGACTGGGACGCATTTCGCGTCATGGAAGCGATGAACGCGCATCTCGTCATGGCCGATGAATGCGTCGCGATCCTCGATGCCGAGAAGATGGACGAGGAATTCCATGCCCGCTTCTCGGCTCGGAACAGGCATTACCTATACCGCATCCTCAACCGCCACACGCCGATCCCGCTGGAACGCGAGCGCGCCTGGTGGGTGAGGCGCCCGCTCGACATCGAAGCGATGCAGGATGCCGCCGGTCTGCTGCTCGGCACGCATGACTTCACCACGTTCCGCGCCGCCCAGTGCCAGTCGAAATCGCCGGTCAAGACACTCGACGTGATCGAATTTTCGCGGTCGGGCGAACTGGTCGAGGCTCGCCTTTCGGCGCGTTCCTTCCTGCACAATCAGGTGCGTTCCATCGTCGGTACGCTGAAACTCGTCGGCGAGGGCCGCTGGACGAAGGATGAGGTGCGGGAGGCGCTGGAAGCGCGCGATCACCAGCGGTGCGGCGCACTCGCGCCGCCGCACGGTCTTTATCTGGCGAAAGTGGATTACGACGTGGTCTTCACACCGCTGGATACAACCCCACCGCCCCATAGGCGAAAAAGGCGAGCGGGTAGGTAAGGGTCGTTTCGACCGCGACGAAGCCGATCGCCGTCATCACCTGGACGTCGAGGGCGATGCGCGTGATGCGCACCGAAAACCAGAGCATGAGCATGATGGCGCCCAGCGTCAGCCAGCCCGACAGGGCGTTCGCCTGGCCGCCGCCAGCGATGAGTTCGCTGAGCGGAATGACGACGAAAAGATAGCTGACCAGCGCCGAAAGCCAGTTTCTCGCGACGATCAGATGGGTGAAGCGCCGCGTCATGCGCATCGCCCGCAGAACGAACGCCAGCACGATCACCGGCAGGATCCAGAAAACGATCTCCAGCATCGCCATGCGCACGATCATCGAGGTGATCGACCCGTAAACGCCATGGGCCTGCAATTGCCGCGCCTCGACGACCCACGCGAAGAACAGCGCGGGCAGCGCGGCGGGAAAGGCCTCGAAGGAGCGCCAGAAACCGTCCGCCGAGATGTCCATGTCGCCAAGCGCCGCCGTATCGCCCCTGAGGATGCGGAGGACGCAACTCAAATGATGCAGCGCGTAGTCGAGGAAATTCATGCCCTGCTCGCGAACCAGTCTGCGATCATGCGTTCATAGATGTCGGTGAGCAGTTCGAGATCCGGCACGGCGACGCATTCGTCGACCATGTGCATCGTCTTGCCGACGAGGCCGAACTCGATCACCGGACAATAATCCTTGATGAAGCGGGCATCGGAGGTGCCGCCGGAGGTCGAGATCTCGGGCGCGCGGCCGGTGACGGTTTCGATCGCCGATGTCACCGCGCCGATCAGCGCCTCGTCGCGCGTCAGGAACACCGGGCTCGCCGGCCGCTTCCAGTCCAGTTCGTAACGTACCTGGCTGTCCTTGCCCGGCCGCAGCCGATGCGAGGCGGCGGCGCGCGCCAGCCGGTCCTCGATCTCCGCCTCGAGCGTCTCGACCGTCCAGGCGTCGTTGAAGCGGATATTGAAGCCGGCGCTTACCCTGGCCGGAATGACGTTCGTCGCGGGATTGCCCGTGTCGATCGTCGTGATTTCGAGGTTGGAGGGCTGGAAGTTTTCCGTGCCCTGGTCGAGCGGCGGATCGAACAGGGCGTCGGCGAGTTGCGCCATGCCGCGCAGCGGATTGTCGGCGAGATGCGGATAGGCGACGTGGCCTTGCGTGCCGATGACGGTGAGCGTGCCGGAGAGCGAGCCGCGCCGTCCGATCTTGACCATGTCGCCAAGCGTATCGGGATTGGTCGGCTCGCCGAGAATGCAGGCGTCCCAGCGTTCGCCCTCGTCGGCCGCCCACTGCAGCAGCTTCGCCGTGCCGTTGATCGCCGGGCCTTCCTCGTCGCCGGTGATCAGGAAGGAGATCGATCCGGGCGGCGGGCCGTTCTTGGCGATATACCGCGCCACGGCCGCGACGAAGCAGGCCACCCCGCCCTTCATGTCGACCGCGCCGCGCCCATAGAGCATGCCCCTGCTGACCTCCGCGGCAAAGGGAGGGTGCGACCATGCAGCCTCGTCGCCCACCGGCACGACATCGGTGTGGCCGGCGAACATCAGGTGCGGACCGTCCGTGCCGAGCCGCGCATAGAGGTTTTCGACATCCGGCGTGCCGTGTTCGGCGAAGGTCATGCGGTCGACTGCAAACCCCATCGGCGCGAGCATTTGCTCCAGGGCGACAAGCGCGCCCGCATCGTCGGGCGTCACCGAGGGGCAGCGGATGAGCGTTTGCAGATTGGCGAGGGGATCAACGGCGTGGGGCATCATGGCGGTTGCTCTATCGGCGCCCGGCGGCAGCGTCAATCTGACAGAAGTTCGGACCCGTCTCCTCAGGCGGCGGGGCGGATCGTTTCCTCGCCGACCAGCATGATCTTCTGCCAGATCTTGCGCGACAGGTTGGTGCCGAGATTCTCGATGTCGTTGACCGCATTGACCACGACGTCGTCATTGAGCGCCTGGGCGTAGAGGGCGGCCAGCTTGCCGGTGATCGACAGCATCTCGGAGCAATAGTCGAGATAGCGAGTCAGCTCCGGCGGAGAGAGGCGGCGTGCCGGCGAGCTCGGCGTGGGTATGAAGCCCTGCAGCAGGACGGCGGGGTCCTTGGTCAGCTGGTGCATGTCGATGATATGGATCACCGAGCGCAGCGCATGCAGCCCGTCCAGCGCCCGCTTGCGCTTGAAGCGCTCCTCCAGCGTGACGAGCGTCCAGAAGCCGACGCCGGCGAAGACGGCCGTGTTGAGGAACGCTTCCAGCCCCTGCACAAAATCGAAGGCGCCGGTCGAGATGCGGTCGAAGGAAAGCACCGTGCCGACCAGTGCGAAAACCGATGCGGCGGCGGCAATGGTGAGGATGGTCAGGGCGCGCAGCCACAGGATCGGCTTTTCGAGATCGGCTGCCTGCCGGCCGACATCGCCCGCGAGCTCCACGACCTCCTTTGCGACCTTGCGCAGGCTCGAATCGGGAAAACGCTCGCCGATCCGCCGTTCCAGCAGGGCGGCGGTGGCGGCGATCCGGTCCTTGTCGAGCGTCCGATAAGCCATGCGCGCATCTTACGCGCTTTGCTTTAACGGATGGTGATCAGCCGCGCGGAAAGGGCGGCGGGCCGTGCTTGTTGGCTTCCGGGCGTCCCGGTATCGCGGCCAGCAGCAGGAAGGCGACCAACGCGACCGCGGGGATCAACAGGCCGAAGGCGAGAATTCCGGGCAGGTCGAGATCGTGCAGCCGCTTGACCGCCAGCGCGAATGCGGCCCAGGCCGATGCGATCCAGATCGCCAGGATGACGAAGCCCCAAAGCACGAAGGCCGGGCTCTCTTCCGGAATGGAAACGATCTGGGCGATGGCGACAGCCTGGATCAGGATCATCAGCAGGGCCGCCAGCCAGAAGCTCTTGCGCCCGATCCGGCCACGAAAGCCGAACAGGACCCAACGAACCGTCGGCGGATGATCCGGCTCGCCGGTCATGCCGTCAGTCGCGCAGCAATTCGTTGATGCCGGTCTTCGAACGGGTCTTCTCGTCGACCGTCTTGACGATGACCGCGCAATAAAGGCTCGGGCCGGGCTGTCCGTTCGGCATCGGCTTTTCGGCGGGCAGGGTGCCGGCCACGACCACCGAATAGGGCGGCACCTCGCCATAGCTGATGTCGCCGGTGGCGCGGTTCACGATCTTGGTGGACTTGCCGATGAAGACACCCATGCCGAGCACCGACCCCTCGCGCACGATGCAGCCCTCGACCACCTCGGACCGGGCGCCGATGAAGCAATTGTCCTCGATGATAGTCGGTCCGGCCTGCATCGGCTCCAGCACGCCGCCGATGCCGACGCCGCCGGACAGGTGGACGTTCTTGCCGATCTGCGCGCAGGAGCCGACCGTCGCCCATGTGTCGACCATGGTTCCCTCGTCGACATAGGCGCCGAGATTGACGAAGGACGGCATCAGCACCACGCCCTTGGCGACGAAAGCCGAGCGGCGCACGACGCAGTTCGGCACGGCGCGGAAACCGGCATTTTCGAAATGCTGGGCGTTCCAGCCGTCGAATTTCGAGGGAACCTTGTCCCACCAGCCGCCGTCTCCCGGCCCACCGGAAATCACTTCCATCGGGTTGAGGCGGAAGGACAGGAGCACGGCCTTCTTCAGCCACTGGTTGACCGTCCATGTCCCGTCGGCCTGCCGTTCGGCGACGCGCGCCTTGCCGCTGTCGAGCAGGTTCAGCGACTCTTCCACGGCGTCGCGGACCTCGCCGCGCGTGGCCGTTGAAATGCCGTCGCGCGCCTCGAAGGCGGACTCGATGATTGTTTCCAGCGTCGCGAGATCGTGGGCGGTCATGAATTGTTTCCTTGTCGGCGGGTAGAATGACGCGGCGAGCGCCGTAAATAACGCCGGGTACCTACGCGAATGCGGCGGCGGTGGTCAATGCGGCGGTGCGACGGCGCAATGTCGCTGGAGCGCAGACGCGGCACTTTGCGCCGAAAACACCGGGGCGGAACACTGGGGAAGTTGAATGAACGCTAAGAGAAGTCGCGACGTCTGGGATCCGCTGATCCCGTCAGGCCAGGACAGGAATCGCGCCAGGGCCGTTCCGGGCACGCCGCAGACGCGGGCCCCGGCCTATCGCCTCGCCTATGACGACACGGATTTCATGTGCCGGGAGGAATTGCGGCCGGTTCGCCTGCAACTCGAACTGCTGAAACCCGAACTCATGCTGCAGGAGCACGGCATCAAATCGACCGCGGTGCTGTTCGGCGGCGCGCGAATTCCCGAGCCCGGCGGTATCGCCTGGGCGGCCAAGAACGAAACCCAGCGGCGCAATCTCGAGGAGAACGCGCGTTACTATGACGAGGCGCGCGCCTTCGCGCGGCTTTGCGCGCAGCATTCCAAGGAGACCGGAGGCGAGGATTTCGTCGTCGTGACCGGCGGCGGGCCGGGCGTCATGGAGGCGGGCAACCGCGGCGCGGCCGATGTCGGCGCCAAGTCGATCGGCCTCAATATCGTCCTGCCGCACGAGCAGGCGCCCAACGAATACGTCACGCCGGAACTCTGCTTCAACTTCCATTATTTCGCGATCCGCAAGATGCACTTCCTCATGCGCGCCCGCGTCATCGCGGTATTTCCGGGCGGCTTCGGCACGATGGACGAATTGTTCGAATCGCTGACCCTGATCCAGACCGGCCGCATGGAGCGGGTGCCGGTTCTGCTGTTTGGCAAGGAGTTCTGGTCAAAGGCGATCGACCTCGAATTCCTCGCCGGGCAGGGGACGATCTCGCCGGACGACGCCGCATTGATCGACCCCGTCGATAGCGGCGAGGAAGCGTGGGAACTTGTGCAGAACTTCTACGGCATTTGACGTACGGAACCGAACGTCACATTCGCGCATTATCGGTTCATGGCGAATCGATGGAGAGCGAAGATGGTCAGTTTTGCGGAACAGGTCAGCCTGGACGATGTGATTATCCGCCAGCAGGAAAATGACCGGACAAGCGTTTCGGTCGACAAGCGGCCGAAGAGCTTCGAGGAATATCTCGTCTCGTCGGGCTATGGCGCTCGGCAGGCGACACAGAATGCCCCGGGTCGCGAAAGCCTGGCGCAACTCGCCGAGAGGGCCAGGCGGGCGCCGCGCGTCTATTGAACGCGCGGCCGATCGATCATCTGAGTCAGAAATCCTGTTCGGAGATCTGACCGTCGCCATTGACGTCGAGCCGGGCAAGCCAGCGCTCCGACATGCCGACGAATTCCTCGTGGCTGAGCTTGCCGTCACCGTCGGTGTCGATCATCCGACCGTCATGCATGCCGGCTTCGGCGGTCATGCGGAACTGTCCGCCTCTTCCCTGTCCGCCCATGCCTCGGCCCTGCATGCCCTGGCCCTTGCCATGACCTTGCATTCCGTGACCTTTGCCCGGTCCCATTCCATTGCCCTGACCGTGACCCATGCCGCGCGGCCGTTCGATGCCCTGCTCGGCCATGGACGCATGCTCGGTGTCGCGCATGTCTGACATCATCGCGCGCTCGTCCGCATCGAGATAACCATCCTCGTCGGCATCGAACGCCGCAAAGACGCGGTCGCGGCGTTCGCGCACTTCGTCCAGTGTCACGGCGCCGTTGGAGTCGAGATCCCAATTGGACATGAAATGATCCCTGAAAGTCTCCGCCTGGGCGGCCGTGGACATCAGGGTTGCGGTCATTGCGGCCAGGACGGCCATGCGGGTGAGAGACATCGTATTTCCCCTTCATTGAGTGATGTCTCTCGATACATGTAAGAAACGGAATGTGTTAGTTAAACATCTGTAATCAAGTTACATTCCCGTAAGGTTTCCGCCGGGTAGCCCCGGCCGCTCAGCGGCAGGCGACAGCTGTCATCTTGCAGGTGACGAGGTCGACCCGGGCATTCCGGTTGTCCTGGTATAGGCATGCCGGCTCGTGCACGATCACGCCGGGGGCGCCCGCCGGCGTGCCGCGGGACGACAGCGCCCGCCGGATCGAGCGGTAGACGCTCGTGCGCGCCTGCGACAGCGACGGAGCGGTCGCGCTCGCCTGCAACTGGCTGCAGGACCGCCCGCCGCCGTTTGGCGGAAGTGTCGGCTGCGGGACGCCAACCGTCGTCCTCGGCTGCCGGGGCAGCGGCGGCGTCGTGCACCACGATGCCGTCACCGTGCAGCGCACGAGATCGGCTGCCGCGTTCTGATTGTCGAGATAATAGCAGGCAGGCTGGGAATACTGCGCCTGCCCGATGGCCGCGCCCGGCATCTTCCGCATGGCATCGAACTGCGCCAGCTGGCTCGCATGGGCGGTGTTGTAGCCTGTTCCGCTGCCTTCCGCCGCCGCGCAGGCGGCATGAGCGTTCTTTGCGAGTATCGCTGTGCAAACCAGCGCGACGGCCGCGATCACGGCCTTCCCGATCGATGACGTCATGTCCAACCCTCCCCAGAGCCATGTCGACAGGCAGGAAGCGTGTGGCCAAACGGGCGCGGAGTCAAATCAGCCGGTGTTTTCGGTATCCATTGCTTTCGGCCGGTGAACAAGGGTCACGAGCACGAAGGAGATGATCATCAGCAGGTACCACGACCCTATCTTGGCGACGGAGACCGGCGTCCAGCCGCCCTGCTGGGCGGGGTAGAGCCAGGCATGGGACCATGTGGCGATGTTCTCGGCGAACCAGATGAAGAGGGTCACGAGGAACCAGCCGAGTAGGAGCGGCATCCTGTGGCGAAACCGGAAAACGCGGTAGTGGACCCATGTGCGGGCGAACAGCACAGCGGTGATCGCGAAGATCCCGTAGCGCAGGTCGATAATGTAGTGATGGCTGAAGAAGTTGATATAGATCGCGACCGCGATGACGACCGTGGTCCAGAACGGCGGATATCCCGAGAAGCGGAAGTCGAAGATGCGGCTGACACGCGCCAGATAGGAACCCACGGAGGCGTACATGAAGCCCGAAAAGAGCGGCACGCCGCCGATCCTGAAAAAGGCCTCTTCCGGATAGACCCATGAGCCCGCGGCGGTCTTGAACAGCTCCATGCCCGTCCCGACCAGATGAAACAGGAAGATCGCCTTCGCTTCCCCGACCGTTTCCAGCTTGAAGCCGAGCATCGCGATCTGCACCGCGAGCGCGCAGAGAAAGACGAAATCGTACCGGGCGAGCCATGCATCGTCGGGCCAGGCAACCCGGGTCGCCATGATCAGCAGCAGCATGATGCCGCCGAACAGGCATGCCCATGCCTGTTTCAGGCCGAAGACGATGAATTCGATCAGGGGGCCGGAAATCCCGGAGGCCGGCATCCGGTCGAGCACGCGATGCGCCGCGTGATCGATCCGCTCCTCCAGCGACGTGAAACGTCTCGTCAAGCGGGCTTTCCTGTTATGGAATTGAGGAACCCCGCGAGATCGTCGGTGACGTGATCGACATGATCGTCAGCCCCGTCCTGCTCCCAGATCTCCGTGAAGGTCGGCTTGAAATTGTTGGGCACGATGAGAACCGTGCGCATGCCGAGCGCCTTCGGAATGGTCAGGTTGCGGGCCAGATCCTCGAACATCGCCGCGCGTTCGCAGTCGACGCGGTGGAGCGCCCGAAACTTGTCATAGGTCTCCGCCGCCGGCTTCGGGACGAGATCCGCCGCCACGACATCGAAGATATCGTCGAAATGGTCGAGCACGCCGAGCTGGCGTGCCGCGCGTTCGGCGTGGCCGCGGTCGCCATTGGTGAAGATGAATTTGCGGCCGGGCAGCGCCTTGATCGCATCGCCGAGCCGCGGATCCGGATCGATCCACGAATAGTCGATATCGTGAACCTTCTCGAGGAAATCGTCCGGATCGACATCATGGTTCGCCATCAGGCCCTGAAGCGTCGTTCCGTAGCGCTGGTAAAAATCCTTCTGCACCTTGCGCGCCTCGTCGCGCGGCAATTGCAGCAGTTCGGAGACATAGGCGGTCATCTTCACGTCGATCTGCGCGAACAGGTTCGAGTGATGCGGATAGAGCGTGTTGTCGAGATCGAACACCCACTCCCTGACATGGGTGAAATCGGCGGCGGTGGCGCTTTTGGTCATGGCTTCGCTAAAGCATGAATTGCCCCGGAAGTCATTGCACTTTGTTTCCGCGCGCGCGGGCGGCTTGGCGGTTCCGCGAAATCGGTGCTAAATCTGCGCCATCATGATCGCGAACACCGAAAGCCGTGCATTCGACGCCTTCATCCTGCAGGATCGCAAGCGCCTGCCGGCGCGCTTCTTCGGTGCGCATTACGGCGCCATGCTGAGCCGGCTTCCCTGAGACTGTGCGACAGGCCGCTGTCCGGCGGCCGTTTTGGACATCCCGCATAACTGCTGCGCCGTGGAGCGATGGACCGGACAATGTCCGTCGCCGCGGCGGGAGAGCCCCGAGGGGGATTTCGCATGGAACTCTGGATTATCATCACAATTGCCGCGGCCTTTCTGCAGAACATCCGCTCCTCGCTGCAGCGGCATCTGAAAGGCCATATGGGCACCACCGGCGCAACCTTCGTGCGCTTCGGCTTCGGACTGCCCTTCGCCGCGTTCTACCTCTTCGCCATGACAGGATTTTCGAGTGCGCCAATTCCCGCGCCAACGCCGGCTTTCCTCGCCTGGGTCAGTCTTGCTGCGTTTGGACAGATCGCGGCGACCTTCCTGCTGCTGCACCTCTTTTCCTTCCGCAATTTCACGGTTGGCACCGCCTATTCGCGTACCGAACCGGCACAGGCGGCGCTGTTCGGTTTGATCTTTCTCGGCGAGACAGTCGGGCCGATGACGCTGGTCGCGATCGCGATTTCCGTCTTCGGCGTGATGCTGATCTCTGTCGCGCGCAGCGCTTTTTCGCCAGCTGCGCTGGTAACATCGGTCTTTACCCGGACGGCCGGTATCGGCCTGTTGTCAGGAACGTTGTTCGGCGTGTCCGCCGTCTCCTATCGCGCGGCGTCGCTGTCGCTCGGCTATCCGAATTTCGCGGTGCAGGCCGCGACGACGCTGCTTTGGGCCATCGCGCTGCAAACGGTTGTCATGCTGGCCTGGATGATCTGGCGCGACCGCGACGGGCTGGTCCGGATCCGCGCCGCATGGAAGATATCGGCGCTTGTCGGCCTGGTGGGCGCGACGGCGTCATTCGGCTGGTTCGCGGCGATGACTTTGCAGCAGTCGGCCGTCGTCAAGGCACTCGCACAGATCGAGATGATCTTCGCGTTCTCGACCAGCGTTTTCATCTTCCGCGAGCACATCAACCGGCTTGAGATCGCCGGCTGCGTCCTGATTGTCACGGGTATTCTCGTGCTGGTTCTTGGCTGACGGTTTTCTGGTACTAGTTTCTCGAGTCGCGAGACCGGGCCCGGCCCGCGGATATTTTCAGTCAGGCCGCCGCCTCCCGGCGGTCCGGGCAAAATCACTATTCGAAAGCGGATAACCATGACCGATCAGGTCCAGAAGCCCGAAGAACTGCGCCCCGATCGGTGGATCGCGATGTTCGTCCTGCTGATGGCGCAATTCATGAACCTGATCGACGTGACGATCGTGAATGTCGCCATGCCCAGCCTGCAGAAGGCTTTCGATGCGACGAGCAGCCAGATCGAATGGGTCGTCGCGGCCTATATCCTCGTCTTCGCGCTCGGTCTTCTTCCAATGGGACGTCTCGGCGACATCGTCGGGCGTCCCCGCATGTTCATGGCCGGCGTCGGTGTCTTCACCATTGGGTCCCTTCTGTGCGGCCTTGCGACGTCCATGCCGTTCCTGATTGTCGCCCGGCTCCTGCAAGGGGTCGGCGGCGCGATGATGGTGCCTCAGACGCTCGCCATCGCACAGGTTCTGTTTCCCCCGCACGAGCGGGCCATGGCGTTCTCGCTGTTCGGCCTGACGGCGGGTCTCGCCTCGGTGACAGGACCGGCGCTCGGCGGCTTCCTGATCGACCTGGATATCTGGGGGCTGGAATGGCGGCCGATCTTTCTCGTCAACATTCCGGTCGGCGCCATTGCGGTGGCGGGCGCGCTTCGCTTCATACCCCGCATGCCGGGCTCGACGGACATGAAGAATGACTATCTCGGGATCCTGTTTGCCGGCGTCGCCGTCATGTTGCTGATCTTCCCGCTGATCGAGGGACGTGAACTTGGCTGGCCGGTCTGGGCTTTCGTCATGATGGCGGCTTCGCTTCCGGCCGCCGCGATCTTCGTGTTCTGGCAGCGCCGTCAGCAGGATCGTGGCGGGCCGCAACTGTTGCCCTTCGCCCTGCTTGCCAACCGCAACTTCCTGATCGGCACGGCCATGGCGACGATCCTCTTCGCCGGGATCCCGGGCTTTTTCCTCGTCCTCGCGCTCTATCTCCAGAATGGCAACGGCCTGACGCCCTTGCAATCGGGCCTGACCACCATGCCGTTCTCGATTGGCGTCCTGTGCGCGTCGCTCATCTCCGGCCGTCTCGGCATGCGCTGGCCACGCCGTCGCATCACGGCCGGCGCGTTGTTCCTCGCCGGCGCGATGGTCTGGCTCCATTTCGTCGTCGCGGGCGTCGAGCCGCCGCTCAACCGCCTCGCCTTCGCTGCACCGCTGCTCGCCGGCGGGCTCGGGCTTGGCGTTGCCATCGCGCCGATGTTCCAGACCGTCCTGTCGAATGTGCCGCCGCGCGATGCCGGATCGGGCTCCGGCGCCCTGCAATCGTTTCAGCAGGTCGGCGGCGCACTGGGCGTCGCCTTGATGGGGCAGCTTTTCTTCTCGAAGCTCGCCCTCGGCATGCAAACGGGCCTGCCGGCCCATGCCGCCTATGGGGAAGGCCTGTTGCGCGCACTCTATTTCAACACCGCCGGCTTCGTGCTCATCGCGATCATGGTGCGGTTGCTGCCGCGGCCCGGCGCAGCAAGGCAGGGCGGACAGCACTCAGCGCAGCCCGCCATGGAGTGAATGTCCGTTCAGGCCTTGTCGTGAACGATCAGCGTGCCGGCGCCATGCTCGGTGAACAGCTCCAGAAGCACCGCATGGGCAACCTTGCCGTTGACGATCACGACGCCCTTGACCCCGCGCTGCAGCGCCTCGATGCAGGTCTCGACCTTCGGGATCATGCCGCCGGAGATCGTGCCGTCCTTGATCAGCGCCTTGGCCTCTGAGATCGTCAGCTGCTTGATCAATTCGCCGTTCTTGTCGAGCACGCCCGGCACGTCGGTGAGGAACAGCAGGCGTGACGCCGCCAGCGAGCCCGCGATAGCGCCGGCGAATGTGTCCGCATTGATGTTGTAGGTGTGGCCGTCGCGTCCCGGCGCGACCGGCGCGATCACCGGGATCATCTCCGATCTTGCCAGCAGGTCGAGCAGGGTGCGGTCCACCTCGACCGGTTCCCCGACATAGCCCAGATCAAGGATGCGCTCGATATTGCTGTCCGGATCGGTCATCGTCTTGCGGGCCTTTTCGGCGAACACCATGTTGCCGTCCTTGCCGCACAGTCCGATCGCCCATTCGCCCGCCGCGTTGATCATCGCGACGATTTCCTTGTTGATCGAACCGGCGAGCACCATCTCGACGATCTCGACCGTGGCGCGGTCCGTCACCCGCAATCCGCCCTCGAATTTCGATTCGATGCCCATCTTTTTGAGCATCGCGCCGATCTGCGGCCCGCCGCCATGGATGACGACCGGATTGACGCCGGACTGCTTCAGGAGCGCGATATCCTGCGCGAAGGCCTGCCCCAGAGAGGCGTCGCCCATGGCGTTGCCGCCATATTTCACCACGACGGTCTTGTCTTCGTAGCGCTGCATATAGGGCAGCGCCCGTGCGAGGATGTGGGCTTCGGTCTGGGGAGTTTGCGTATCGTTTTCGTCGCTCATGAAATCCACGGTCCGGCAGTGACTTGAAATCGTTCAGTTTCGTCTATCTCTTTGCATACGGGAGGGCAATTGCGCCCTTTGATTTTGGGAGAGGGCGTGATCGACGACGCTGCTGACATCGCCGACATGATTGCGCGCACGGCCCTGCGCGACAGGGCCGCCTTCCGACGCCTCTATGACGCATCATCGTCGAAACTATTTGCCGTCGCACTTCGTATATTGAAGGACAGGACGGAGGCCGAAGATGCGTTGCAGGATATCTATGTGAAGATCTGGAACCGGGCGGACCGGTTCGCCGGAGGCGGAACGAGCCCGATGGGCTGGCTGGTTGCCATTGCCCGCAATCATTCCATAGATCGCCTGCGCGCACGCCGGTCAGGCCACAGCGATATCGACAAGCATGCCGATATCGCCGATCCGGGCCGCTCGCCGGAATCCGAGGCGATCGCGGCGTCGGAACGTTCGCGCCTCGACGGCTGCATCGAGCAGCTGGACGACGCGAAGGCGAATTCGGTGCGCGCCGCCTATCTGGACGGCTATTCGTACCAGGAACTGGCGGACCGGCATTCGGTTCCGCTCAATACGATGCGAACCTGGCTGCGACGCAGCCTGATCAAACTGAGAGAGTGCCTCGAGGCATGACGGACGTGAACGAACATGACGGCGGCGAACGCGACGACGATGTCGTTGCGGCCGAGTATGTTCTGGGCGTTCTGCCGGACGGCGAACGCGGGGAGGTTGCGCGCCGCGTCGAGGAAGACAGGGCTTTCGCCATGCGCGTGGGGGCCTGGGAAGAACGCCTCGCCGGGATGAACGACGCTTTCGGCGAGGAACGTCCGCCGTCGGACATATTGGGCAAGATCGAGGATCGCCTCTTTGCGCCCGATCCCACGCAGAAGAAAGCCAATGCCGGGCTGTGGACGAGCCTCATCTTCTGGCGCGGCCTCGCCGTCGCATCCTTCGCGATGGTTGCCATCCTCGCGGGCACGCTCGTGATGCGGGACAGCCGGACCGGATTGCCGCGCGAGGAACTGGTCGCATCCCTGTCCGCTGCCGAATCCGACGCAACCTTCCTGGCGGTCAAGGCGGCGGACGGAAAAATCCGCATCACCCGCACCGGCGCGGAGCCGCCGTCAGGGCGCTCGCATGAATTGTGGGTGATCGTTGCCGATCGCGACCCGATTTCGCTCGGGCTGGTGTCGCCGGAGGGGACAACCAACACGATCCTTCCCGCCGATATCGCCGGCTTGCCCGACGACGCGTTGACGCTCGCCGTGTCGCTCGAGCCGGCGGGTGGTTCGCCCGAAGGCAAGCCGACGGGCCCCGTTATCGCGGCGGGTCATCTGAAAAAAATCTGACCGCGGCTGAAACTCTTTTCGGCCCCGTCTCGTCTCCTTGGTCATCCACGCCACACCGGCGTGAGAAAAAAAGAGGAGTTAGACATGAGAAATCTTGTACGCACGATCGCAGTATCGACCGCCCTGACCGTTGCCGCCTCGGCGACGGCCTTCGCCGCCAATCCGATGGTCGGTGGCGCGCCGATGTATGAATCGAAGAACATCGTCGAGAACGCCGTGAACTCCAAGGACCACGAGACGCTGGTCGCGGCAGTGAAGGCTGCCGGCCTGGTCGATACGCTGGCTGGCGAAGGCCCGTTCACCGTCTTCGCGCCGACCGATGAGGCATTCGCCGCGCTGCCGGACGGCACCGTGGAAACCCTCCTGAAGCCGGAGAACAAGGATCAGCTGACCAAGATCCTGACCTGCCATGTCGTCGCTGCCGACGCCATGTCGGACGCCATCATGGGCATGATCTCCGACGATAATGGCGCTCACCCGGTCAAGACGGTCGGCGGCTGCACCTTCACGGCCAAGATGGACGGCGACAACATCGTCATCGAGGACGGTCAGGGCAACGCCGCCACGGTTACCATTGCCGACGTCAAGCAGTCGAACGGCGTCATCCACGTCATCGACAAGGTTCTGCTTCCGGCTTCGTAATTCCGCCGGGAAGCTTCACCGGCGCCGGCCGAGAGGCTATAGCCTCTCGACCGGCGCCGGGTCTTCACGAAATTGTTTCGAACCGTGATGTGCGAACCGCGTCTCTCCTGCATATATCACGGGAAAGCCAAGGAGGAATCCGCTATGAAACGACGTACATTCATTGGCCTTGGCGCCGCGACGGCTTTTCTCGGCGGCGCATCGGTCTATGCTCTGGCAGCCAGTTCGGAAGGTGAGTTCGAGATCATGAAAAGCGAAGAGGAATGGCGCAAGATTCTGACGGAAGAGCAGTTCGCCGTCATGCGCAAGGAAGCGACGGAACGGGCCTTCACCAGTCCGCTCAATGACGAGAAGCGCGAAGGCATTTTCCATTGCGCCGCATGCGATCTGCCGCTCTTTTCGTCCGAAGCCAAATTCGACAGCGGCACCGGCTGGCCGAGCTTCTATGAACCTCTGCCGGATGCCGTCGGCTACAAGACCGATTTCAAGCTGATCTATCCGCGCAAGGAAGAACATTGCAGCCGCTGCGGCGGCCATCTCGGCCATGTCTTCAACGACGGTCCTCAGCCGACCGGCAAGCGTCACTGCATCAATGGCGTGGCGTTGACCTTCAAGCCGGGCGAAACCGCCTGACGATTGCTAGGATCGCGCGGCGACGAGCATCGCCGCCCGCAAGTCCTCGATGCCGGCATTCTTTTCCGACGAGGTGGTCAGCACTTCCGGGAAGGCTGCCGGCCTTTTCTTGACGCGTTCCGCCGTCTCGGCCAGCACGCGCGGCACGCCGGCCTCCTTGATCTTGTCGATCTTTGTCAGCACCACCTGGTAGGAGACCGCCGCCTTGTCGAGCAGGTCCATGACCTCCTCGTCGTTCTTCTTGATGCCATGGCGCGCATCGATCAGCAGATAGACCCGCTTCAGCGTCACGCGGCCCCTGAGATAGGAGAAGACCAGCTTCGTCCAGTTGTCGACGGTGGCCTTCGGCGCCTGCGCGAAGCCATAGCCCGGCATGTCGACGATGGCGAGCGGCGGCAGGTCGTCGGCCGACCCGGCATAGCCGCTCGGCACGAAGAAATTGAGTTCCTGCGTGCGGCCCGGTGTGTTCGACGTGCGCGCCAGGCCCTTCTTGGCGACGACGGCGTTGATCAGCGAGGACTTGCCGACATTCGACCGTCCGGCGAAGGCGACCTCGGGCGGTCCCTCCGGCGGCAGGAACTTCATCGCCGGCACGCCGCGAATGAAGTCCCACTGCAGCGGGAAGGCGGTCAGGCCGGCTTCTCCGCTTTCCGCTTCATCGGTCATCATGGACCTCCGCTACTCGGTCGCGTCGGCCTTTTTCTTTCGGCCGAACAAGCCTCGAAGATTGTCCCACAGCTCGATCTTGGCGCCGTTTTTCTTCATGATCACGCCCTGCTGGATGATCGACAGGAAGTTGTTCCAAGCCCAGTAGATCACCAGGCCCGCCGGGAAGCTGGCCAGCATGAACATGAAGACGAGCGGCATCCAGTTGAAGATCATCGCCTGCGTCGGGTCCGGCGGCGTCGGGTTCATGCGCATCTGCAGGAACATGGTGATGCCCATGAGCAGCGGCCACACGCCGATGGCGAGGAAGGTGCCGATGACGGGGATCGCCGACGGGTCGTAGGGCAGCAGTCCGAACAGGTTGAAGACATGCGTCGGATCCGGTGCCGACAGGTCCTGGATCCAGCCGAAGAACGGCGCATGGCGCATCTCGATGGTGATGTAGATCACCTTGTAGAGGGCGAAGAAGACCGGGATCTGGATGAGCATCGGCCAGCAGCCCGCGACGGGATTGATCTTCTCCGTCTTGTAGAGCTCCATCATCGCCTTCTGCATCTTCTCGCGATCGTCGCCGAACTTCTCCTTGAGTTCCTGCATCTTCGGCTGCACGACCTTCATGCGGGCCATCGAGGCATAGGACATGTTCGCGAGCGGGAAGAAAACGGCCTTGACGATAACGGTCGTGATCAGGATCGCGACGCCGAAATTGCCGAAGAAATTGAAGAGGAAGTCGATGAGGTGGAACATCGGCCGGGTGATGAAGAAGAACCAGCCCCAGTCGATCAGCTTCTCGAACAGGCGGATGTCGTACTGTTCCTTGTAGGTGTCGAGCAGGCTCGAGATCTTGGCTCCGGCGAAAAACAGATTGTCGAACTGCGCGGTCTCGCCCGCATTGATCGTGACGGGGTCTTTCAGGAAATCCGACTGGTAGCGCGTGCGGCCCTCGGAGAAGTAGGAATAGCGCGGCTGGAAGCTTTCGCCCCCGGTCGGGACCATTGCCGTCGCCCAGTACTTGTCGGTGATGCCGAGCCAGCCGTCGGTGGACTTGCCCACCTCGACTGTGCCGTCGTCCTCGATCTTGTTGTACTTGATCTCGGTCAGCCCGTCTTCGCCGGTCACGCCGATCAGGCCTTCATGCAGGACGTAGATCGGCGGCTTGGCGGGCTTGGAATAGCGTGTGACGCGGCCATATTCCTGCAGCGCGACGGCTCCGCCGGAATTGTTCGTCACGGCATCGTCGATCTGGAACATGTAGTGGTCGTCGATCGAAATGGTCCGCGTGAAAACGATGCCGTTGGGCGCAGTGTAGGTGAGTTCGACCGGCGAAGACGGGGTCAGCGTCGCCCCTTCGGGCGCCTGCCAGACAGCGTCGGATGCCGGTGCGCCGTCGACGCCGAGATAGCCGAATTCGCCGATATAGCCGTCCGCGTCGCTGGACGGCTTGAGCAGCGTGACGATGTCGGAATCCTTGTCGATCGTGACGCGATAGTCCTTGAGCTTCAGATCATCGAAGCGCGCGCCGCGCAGATTGATCGAGCCCGTCAGCGTCGGAGTCTCGATGGGGACGCGGCCCGCTTCCGGCTGGGCTTCGCTGCTTGCCGCCTCGCTCGGCGCGACGGCGCCGTTATCCGCGGTGGTCGCTCGCGGGAGCGACGTGCTTTCCGAAGTCGTCGCGGACGGTCCGGCCGTCGTTTCCTGCTGCGCCTGCATTTCCAGCTGCGCCTGCTTTTCGGCCTCGATCTTCGGACCGATGTAGAAAATCTGCCATGCCGCCAGGATCACCACAGAGAGGATGATCGTGATGAACAGGTTGCGATTATTTTCCATCGTGCGCTTTCCGGTCGTCTTGCGCGCCGTCGGGGCGGCGAAGGAGTTTCTTGTTTGCCTTTGCGAATGCCGCTGAGACATCCGAGCAAAGGTCCTGGAACGGCGCATGGAGCGCCTTGGGCGTTGAAACGATCACATAGTCATTTCCAGCCGCCATGTCACCCGCGCCTCTCAGCCGCACCGCTTCGCGCAGTCGCCGCTTGATCCGGTTGCGTTTGACCGCGTTGCCGTTCTTCTTCGAAACGGTCAGGCCCAGGCGCGGTTCAGCCTTGTCGTCGCGGTCGAGCGCCTCGACAAGCACAAAAGCGCCGCGGACCTTCGTTCCACGGCGCACTGCCAGAAATTCGGAGCGTTTACGCAAAACGCCATAGGATTTGCGCGCGCGAATATCGTCCGAGCCGGCATACGGGGCCGGGTCGTGCATCGTCGCAGCGTTAAGCGGATCAGGCCGAAAGGCGCTTGCGGCCGCGGGCGCGGCGTGCGGCGAGCACTTTGCGTCCACCGACCGTCGCCATGCGCGAACGGAAGCCATGGCGGCGCTTGCGGACCAGTTTCGAAGGCTGGTAGGTGCGTTTCATCGTTCTTTCCGCCGTAAAGGCGGCCCTAGTCTGAATTGTCGTGTTGGGAAGCTGATCTCACATGGCAAAGCGCAACATCAATACGCCGCCGGAGACGCGCCCGAGCGTTGCGGGCTTATCCTTCAAACTGCGCGCCAAGTCAATGCCCGAGGCGATGTCTCGTGGCTGTCTTGCGCCTTCACGCGCCCGTGAGCCGAAAGTCGCCCGGGATCACGCTCTGCGGCATCAATGGTTTGTGAATTGTTCTTTACCGTCGGGAACGCCAAATGCGGGTCTCGGACGTGCCCGTCGGCGCGTTTCGCGGTAAGAGGATTTTAATCGTGACAGACGAGACGATAGACATGGCAGACCCTGCATCGCCGGCCGGGCGCACCGGCGCGTGGAAGCGTTTCGTCCCGATCGCGGTCATTCTCGCCGGGCTGGCCTTTGCCTATGCGATGGGCTGGCAGCGCTTTTTCTCGCTCACCTTCCTGGCGGAGCGTCGCGAGATGCTGATGGGGTTCGTCGAGGCCAACTATACCCTGTCGGTCATCGGCTTCGCCTTCACCTATGCCTTGGCGGTCGCCTTTTCCTTTCCGGCTGCATCGATCCTGACCATCTTCGCCGGATTTCTTTTCGGCTGGCTGGTCGGCGGCATCGTGGTCGCCTTCGCGGCGACAGCCGGCGCCACCGTGATCTTCCTGGCCGCGCGCAGCGCCTTCGGGGATTTCCTGCGCGAACGTGTCGGTGGCCGCGTGAAGCGCCTTGCTGACGGCTTCGAGGAAGACGCCTTCTCCTACCTTCTGGTCTTGCGCCTTGCCCCGGTCTTCCCCTTCTTCGTGATGAATATCGCGCCGGCCTTGTTCAACGTTCCGCTGCGGATCTATGTTGCCGCCACCTTTCTCGGCATTCTTCCGGGTACCTTCGCCTATGCCTATCTCGGCCAGGGCATCGACAGCGTGCTGTTGGCCGCAAAGGAGGCGGGCGAGGATGTCGGTGTGTCCGACCTCGTGACGACCGAGATCACGCTTGCCTTCCTCGCCCTGGCGGTGGTGGCGGCCATTCCGCCTGTCATCAAGCGTTTTCGCACCGGGCGCGGATAAGACTTTTTCCTGGCGCCGCTGCGCCGCACTTTCTGGAGACCTCCATGCCCGAAGAGCTGAAACCCGATATCTGCGTGATTGGCGGCGGGTCGGGCGGACTGACCGTCGCCGCGGCGGCGGCCGCGTTCGGCGTGCCGGTCGTCCTGGTCGAGGGCGGCAAGATGGGCGGCGATTGTCTCAACTATGGCTGCGTGCCCTCCAAGGCTCTTCTCGCCGCGGGCAAGACGGCGGCGACGATGCGCCATGCCGGCGCCTTCGGCATCGAGGCGGTCGAGCCGACTGTCGATTTTCCCGGTGTGATGGACCATGTTCGCTCCGTCATCGCCGCCATTGCGCCGAATGATTCCGTCGAGCGGTTCACGGCGATGGGCGTCCGCGTCATCCAGGACTACGGCCGCTTTCTCGACCGCGAGACGCTTGCCGCGGGCGATTTCGTCATCAAGCCGCGCCGCTTCGTGATCGCGACGGGGTCGTCGCCCTTCGTGCCGCCGATCCCGGGCCTCGACGGGGTTCCATACTTCACCAACGAGACGATCTTCGAAAACGAAAAGAAGCCGGACCATCTGATCGTGATTGGCGGCGGACCGATCGGCATGGAAATGGCGCAGGCGCATCGTCGCCTTGGCTCCGATGTGACCGTGATCGAAGGCCTGAAGGCGCTCGGCAAGGACGATCCGGAACTGACCGCCCTCGTTCTCGGCCGGCTGCGCGGCGAGGGGATCGCCATCCACGAAGAGGCCAAGGTCGCCGGCGTGTCGCGCGGCGAGGGCTCGGCATTGGTGGTCCGCTACGAGACAGCCGACGGCGAAGCCGAGGTGACGGGCTCGCACATCCTCGTCGCCACCGGCCGCAAACCCAACCTTGACCGGCTCGACCTCGACAAGGCCGGCGTGAAGCACAACAGGAAGGGCATCGAGGTCAATCGCGCACTGCTGACCTCAAACCGGAAAATCTACGCCATTGGTGACGTCGCCGGCGGCCTGCAGTTCACCCATGTCGCCGGTTATCATGCGGCGCTCGTCGTCCAGTCGATCCTGTTTCGCGTTCCCGGCAAGGAGAAACGCGACATCATCCCCTGGGTGACCTACACGGATCCAGAACTCGCCCATGTCGGCCTTGACGAAAACGAAGCCCGCAAGCGCCACCGCACCATTCGCGTCCTGCGCTGGCCCTATGCGGAAAACGATCGCGCCCAGGCCGAGCGCAAGACGGACGGAATGGTCAAGCTGATCACCGACCGCAAGGGGCGCATTCTCGGCGCGGACATTGCCGGCGCCGGCGCCGGCGAGATGATCAACATCTTTGCGCTGGCCGTGGCCAAGAGCATGAAGGTGTCGGATCTGCGCGCCTATATCCCGCCTTATCCGACCATGACGGAAATGGCCAAGCGCGCGGCGACCTCGTTCTCGGTCCCGGTGACGCGCAAGCCGTCCGTCCGCCGTCTGATCGCTTTCTTAAGGTCCTTCGGCTAGATTGCGGCGACCATGACGAAGACGGATCCAGCGCAAACGCCAGAACGGGTCGAATTCCGCCCGGGCCGCCGGCTGTCCGCGAAAATCCTGCTGCTGACGATCCTGTTCGTGATGATCGCGGAAGTGCTGATCTTCGTCCCGTCGGTCGCCAATTTCCGTATGACCTGGCTTGCCGGCAAGGTGAACACGGCCGCCGCCGCCAGCGTCCTGATCGCTTCCGATGCGGACCTGGAACTGCCCCTCAAGGCGCAGGACGACGTGCTCATGGCGACCGGAGCGATGGCGATCGCCCTGAAGCTCGGCGAACGTTCCCGCTTCATCCGCCTCAGCGAAACGATGCCGGACATCCACTCCGAGGTGAACGTCTCCGAATTCAGCGCGTTCAGCGCGATCCGCGACACCTTCGATACGCTGCTTTTCGGCGGCGACCGCTATGTCCGCGCCTATGGCCCGATCGGCGACAGCGACAACATGATCGAGCTGATCCTGCCCGACCAGCCGCTGCGCGCCGCCATGCTGATCTATGCGCGCAATGTCGCCGTCCTGTCGCTGATCATCTCGCTGATCACCGCGAGCCTCGTCTTCCTGGCGATCAACCGGATCGCCATCCGTCCGATCCGGCGGATGACCCGCGCCATGCTGACGTTCAGGATGATGCCCGAAGATCCCCATGCGGTCATAGTACCCTCCGGTCGAAACGACGAACTCGGCATCGCCGAACGCGAACTGGCGTCGATGCAGGGCCAGTTGCAGGAGACGCTGAAGAACCGCAAGAGATTGGCCGATCTCGGCCTCGCAGTCTCGAAGATCAACCATGACATGCGCAACATTCTGGCTTCGGCGCAGCTGATGTCGGATCGCCTCTCGTCCGTCAGCGACCCGGCCGTGCAGCGCTTTACGCCGAAACTCGTGCGCACCCTCGACCGTGCCGTCGCCTATTCCGAAAACGTGCTCTCCTATGGGAGGGCGGGGGAATCCGCGCCCAATCGCCGAAGGGTGAAGCTGGCGCCGATCATAAGCGACGTCGAGGAGTTGCTTGGCATCGATCCCGCCTACGGGGTCGAGTTTTCGGTCAACATACCGGAAGGCTTCGAGCTCGATGCCGACAGCGAGCAGCTGTTTCGCGTCCTGATGAATCTGTGCCGCAATTCCGTCGAGGCCATGCGCGCCGACACCGATCCGGCGACGGTCAGGCGCTTGTCGATCACCGCGGCCCGCATGGGCACGACGGCGCTGATCGGCGTCGAGGACACCGGGCCCGGCTTGCCGGCCAAGGCGCGCGAGAACCTGTTCTCGGCCTTCCGGGGGTCGGCGCGGGCCGGCGGCACCGGCCTCGGCCTGGCGATTGCGCAGGAACTTGTCCGCGCCCATGGCGGCACGCTGGAGCTGCGCGAGGATCGAGGCATCGGCGCGCATTTCGAGATCAGGCTTCCCGATGCGCCCGTGTCCCTGGAGCAGGAACGCGTCCGGCGCAGCCGCGACCGCGACGCATCCGGCGCTGCGTCCTGAGGCGAGGGCCTGGCAAAAAAGCGCCCTTGGGCCTATCTCTCATTTTTCCGCTCGAAACGGCTTGAAATCCGATCCGCAACGGACTACGAAGCCGCTTCGATGCGATGGAACGCCGAACCCGGCTCCTTTTCCCGTCGTACTGCGCGCCCGTAGCTCAGCTGGATAGAGCACCAGACTACGAATCTGGGGGTCAGAGGTTCGAATCCTTTCGGGCGCGCCATTTTTTTCACTCAGCCGCCTCTCGATTGCTGTCCCGCTTTGCGGTCCGAAACCATATGCCGGCGTGCGAACGCACTCACAGGAAAATGGCTGCGAACGAAAGCGTTACCGGCAGCGCGCTCCGGTCTCTGAAGCGCGCCCTCGGGTCAGAACCTGCTCAGGCCCTGACCGCTTCGAGGATGGAGCAGTAATTGGCGACGCCGGATCCGCCCATATTGAAGACGAGGCCGGTCTCGGCCCCCGGCGCCTGCATCTCGCCGGCATCGCCGGTCACCTGGCGCGAAACGAGTACATGCATCGAAACGCCGGTCGCGCCGACGGGGTGGCCTTTCGCCTTCAGGCCGCCGGACAGGTTCACGGGTAGCGCGCCGCCGGGATAGACCGTCCCGTCCTGCAGGGCCTTGATGCCCTGGCCGGGTTCGGTCAGCCCCATCGCCTCGTAGATCAGCAATTCCGCGATGGTGAAGCAGTCATGCACCTCAGCAACGTCGAGATCCTGCAAGTCGACCCCCGCTGCGCGCATGGCCCGCCGCATGGCCTCGCGCGGGCCCTCGAAAGCGAGCACGTCGCGCGCCGACATCGGCAGGTAGTCGTTGACCTGTTCTGCGGCGCGCATCTTCACGGCCCGCGGCATCGACGAAACGAGATCGTCGGCGACCATCACGATCGCCGCCGCGCCGTCCGATACCAGCGAACAGTCGGTCTTCTTGAGCGGCGGCGCGATCATCGGGTTGCGCTCGCTCTCCGTCATGCAGAATTCGACGTCGAGCGGCTTTCGCAGCTGGGCGAGCGGGTTCTTCGCTCCGTTAGTGTGGTTCTTGGAGGCGATCATCGCCAGCGCCTCCGTCGCGTCGCCGTAGCGCGCGAAATAGGCCTTGGCGAATTCGGCAAAGACCTGCGGAAAGGACATGCCGGCTTCCTCCTTCTGGTAGGAAGCGTGGCCGAGCGCCGTGGCGACCTCGGGCGTCGGCAGATGCGTCATCTTCTCCACGCCGATCACCAGCGCGATCCGCGCCTCGCCGGCAAGGATGGCGTTGCGCGCCGCGAAGACGGCGGCCGATCCGGACGCACATGCGTTTTCCAGCCGCGTCGCCGGGCAGAAGCGTAGCGCCGGGTCGATCGACAGGGCCAGCGAGGACGGAAAACCGTCAGGCACCATGCCACCGTTGAAATGGCCGAGCCAGATCCCGTCGATATCCTCCGCCCCGATGGCTGCATGCGCCAGCGCCTCGCTTCCGGCTTCGCGGATGAGATCTTCCAGCGACATGTCGCCGAGCTTGCCGAAAGGGGTATGCCCCCAGCCAACGATATGGACCATAAGAGTTCCTCCCTTTTGTTGCCGTTAGAAAGCACTGCGGCGCGCATTGCGCAACTCGGTAGGAATACGATTCGGATCGGCCGGCCTGCGCGAGAGCGGCGAAGGCCCGAAATGCAGAAGGCCCGCGCAAGGCGGGCCTTCTGGTCGGAAACCGGATCGCGGTCAGATCGCCAGGTAGTCGTGGCGCAACTGCTCGTTGTCGAGCACTTCCTGCGCGGTCCCGTCGAACACCACTTCACCGGTATCGAGGATCACCGCGCGGTCGGCGAGTTGCAGGGCGCGCACCGCGTTCTGCTCGACGAGGATGGTGGTGATGCCCTGCTGCTTGATGATGTTCAGGGTTTTCTCGATCTCGTCGACGATGACCGGCGCGAGGCCTTCATAGGGTTCGTCGAGGAGCAGCACCTTGATGTCGCGCGCCAGTGCGCGTGCGATCGCCAGCATCTGCTGCTCGCCGCCCGACAGGGTGACGCCTTCCTGGGTGCGGCGCTCGCCGAGGCGCGGGAAGAGCTGGTAGATGCGCTCCAGCGACCAGCCGACCGGCTTGGCGATCTGGGCCAGTTGCAAGTTTTCTTCCACCGTCAGCCCCGGAATGATCCGGCGATCTTCCGGAACGAGGGCCAGACCCGCACGAGCCGCCTGGTGGGAACTCATCTTGTGCAGGGGCTGGTGATCCAGCCAGATCTCGCCATAGGTGACCTGCGGCGAGCCGATCCGCGCAAGGGCGCGCAGCGTGGAGGTCTTGCCGGCGCCGTTCCGGCCGAGCAGCGCCAGGATTTCACCCTCATGCACGATGAAGGAGACACCCTGCACGATGTAGCTCTCGCCGTAATAGGCATGCACGTCATTGACCGAGAAATAGGCAGGCGCGGTCGCCGCGTGGTTGGCGTATTTCGAGAAGTCGGGGCGTGCCGGCTTCTCGGCGCCCTTGTCGAGATCGAGCTGGCTCATGCGGCCTCTCCCAGATAGGCTTCTTTGACTTTCGGATGGCCCTTGATGTTTTCGGGCAGATCCTCGACGAGCGGCGTTCCCTGCGCGAGAACGGTAATCCGCTTGGCCAGCGAGAACACCACATGCATGTCGTGCTCGATGATCACCATCGTGATGTCACGCTTCTCATGGATTTCGTCCAGAAGGCCGATCGTATTGTTGGTGTCCGCGCGCGCCATGCCGGCGGTCGGTTCGTCCAGCAGCAACAGCTTCGGCTCCTGCACCAGGCACATCGCCATTTCCAGACGGCGCTTGTCGCCGCGTGACATGGACGAGGCGATCATGTGCTTCTTGTCGGCCATGTTCACTTCCTCGAGCATGTGCTCGGCACGCTCGACGATCTCATGCTCATTGGCGATGGATTCGATCGAATGCATCCGGAAGGCGCCGTCGCGCTTTGCGAAACACGGGATCAGCATGTTTTCGATGACCGAGAGGTCGCCGAAGATTTCCGGCGTCTGAAAGACGCGGCTGATCCCCATCTGGTTGATCTCGTAAGGCTTGCGGCCAAGCACGGACTGGCCGTCGAACATCACCGTCCCGGTGTCCGGGATCAGCTTGCCCACGAGGCAGTTGAGCAGCGTGGATTTGCCCGCGCCGTTGGGGCCGATGATCGCATGAACGGTGCCGGCGGCGATGTCGAGATTGACATTGCCGAGGGCTTGAAGGCCTCCAAACCGCTTGTTGACGTTGGTGACTTCTAGAATACCCATGATGTGTTTCTCCGGAAATCAGGCCACATGCGGCGACGGTTTGGGGTGGTGTTCCGGATCCGACGTGCGAACCTCCGGCTTCTTCTCGCGCTTGCGGAAGATCCGTCCGATCCGCTGCCCGCCCTCCATCAGGCCTCCCGGCAGGAAGATGACGACAAGCATGAACAGCAGGCCCAGCGTCAGGTGCCATCCCTTGCCGACGAAGGGGTAGATGATGGTCACCAGGAAATCCTCGAGGCCGTCGGGCAGAAACGCGAACCACTGATGCAGCACGTTCTCGTTGATCTTCGAGAAGATGTTCTCGAAATATTTGATGAAGCCCGCGCCGAGGACCGGGCCGAGCAGCGTCCCGGCGCCGCCGAGGATCGTCATGAGAACGACCTCGCCCGAGGCGGTCCACTGCATGCGCTCGGCGCCCGCCAGCGGGTCCATGGCGGCGAGGAGACCGCCCGCGAGACCGGCATACATGCCGGAGATCACGAAGGCCGCCAGCGTGTAGGGCCGCGGGTTGAGGCCGGTATAGTTCATGCGGGTCTGGTTGGTCTTGATCGCGCGCAGCATCATCCCGAAGGGCGAACGGAAGATGCGGATCGACAGGTAGAACATGACGATCATCATCACCGCGCAGACATAGTAGCCGGTGTTGAACGAGAAGCTCCACGCGCCGAAATCCATCTGCTGTGTGGAGCGCATCGTGACGCCGAACAGATGCGGAATGCTGGGCGCGTCGGCCGACTGCAGGTACTGTGGATCGTCCGTATAGACCTGCAGGCCGGTCTCGCCATTGGTGATCGGCGTGAGAACCGAATAGGCCAGCGCGAACGACATCTGCGCGAAGGCGAGCGTCAGGATCGAGAAGTAGATCCCTGAACGGCGCAGCGAGATGTAGCCGATGAGCAGGGCGAAGAGCCCGCCGACGATCACCGACAGCACCACGGCCGGAAGGATGTTGTAGTTCAGGAGCTTGAACATCCAGACCGCCGCATAGGATCCGACGCCCAGAAAGGCGGCGTGGCCGAAGGAGAGGTAGCCCGTCAGGCCGAACAGGATGTTGAAGCCGATCGCGAAGATCCCGAAGATTGCGAAACGCTGCATCAGGTCGGGATAGCCGGCATTGAACTGCGCAAGCGAACTTTCCGCCGGAAACGGGTTGAGCAGGAAAGGAGCCGCCAGCGCCAGAATGACGACGATGACGAAGAGGGAAGCGTCCCTGGCGTTGAGACCGAGCATGATATTATTCCTCCATCACGCCTTTGCGGCCCATGAGCCCGCGCGGACGGGTCAGAAGCACGATGATGGCAACCAGGTAGATGACGATCTGGTTGATGCCGGGAATGGTGGTGGTCGCCCAGGTCGTCGAAGCGAAACTCTCGAGGATCCCGAGCAGGAAGCCCGCAAGAACGGCGCCCGGCAACGATCCCATGCCGCCGACGACGACCACGACGAAGGACAACACGAGGAAGTCCATGCCCATGTGATAATTCGGCGGATTGATCGGCGTGTACATCACGCCGGCAAGCCCCGCCACGGCGGCGGCGATGCCGAACATCACGGTGAAGCGCTTGTCGATATCGATACCGAGAATGCCGACGGTCTCGCGGTCCGCCATGCCGGCGCGCACGACCATCCCGAAGGTGGTGAACTGCAGGAATGCGAAGACCGCGCCGATAATGATCGCGGCGAAGGCGAAATAGATGAGGCGCCAGTAGGGGTAGATGATCGCATTGGGATCGAAGCCCAGCATCACGCCGAAATCGACGGATCCGGCGAACACATCCGGAGCGGGCGTCGGGATCGGATTTGCGCCGAAGAACAGCTTGACGATTTCCTGGATGACGATGGCGAGACCGAACGTCACGAGGATCTGGTCGGCATGCGGTCTCTTGTAGAAATGCTTGATCAGGCCGCGTTCCATCGCATAGCCGATGAAAAGCATGACCGGAATTGCGAGGATGATCGCGAGCGGCACCGACCAGTCGATGATCGAGTTGCCGGCGCTGTCGCCGAACCAGTTGACCACATAGGGCGTTTCCACCTTCAGCGGATTGCCCAGAAAGTCCTTCTGCGTCTCGTCGATCGTGACCGTGCTGAGCGTCAGGATGCGTTGCAGCGTAACCGCGCAAAACGCACCGATCATGAACAGCGCGCCATGCGCGAAGTTCACGACGCCGAGCGTGCCGAAGATAAGGGTCAGGCCAAGGGCGATCAGCGCATAAGCGCTGCCTTTGTCCAGCCCGTTCAGGATTTGGATGATGATCGCGTCCATCTTGAAGCCCGCATAAACAGAGCCGCGTGCGTCAGCGACGCACGGCTCCAGTCCTCAATTCAGGTAGGGTTCCGCGCCGCCCGAAGGCGGCGCGGTCATGGCAATGGGTGCTTTATGCGCCCGGATTGCACGTGCCGAGATCGCCACCGGCGAACATCGGATGATCAGGCTCGTATTCGACCTGGGCGCGCGGGGTCACTTCAACGACCTCGAGCGTATCGTACTGGTTGGACGGCTCTTCCTTGCCCTTCACGACCAGCACGTCCTTGAAGCACTGGTGGTCGGCGGCACGGTAATGCGTCGGGCCGTTGCCGAGGCCGTCGAAATCGTAGCCTTCGAGGGCTTCGACGATGCCGCACGGATTGAAGGTGCCGGCGCGCTCGGCCGCATCAGCATAGAGCAGCGTCTGTGCGTAGGCGGTCTGGGCGGCGTTGGACGGCGGACGGCCGTACTTTTCGCCGAAGGACTTGACGAATGCCTTGGTGCCTTCGTCCTGCAACGTCCAGTTCCAGTTCATCGAGCCGTAAACGCCCTTGATGTTCTCGCCGGCGCCCTTGGCCATCAGTTCCGAGTAGAGCGGAACGATGATCTCGAACTGCTTGCCGTTGACCTGCTTGTCGCGCAGGCCGAACTGGACGGCCTGGGTCAGCGAGTTGACCATGTTGCCGCCATAGTGGTTCAGGACCAGAACATCGGCGCCCGAGTTCAGAACCGGTGCGATGTAGGACGAGAAGTCCGTGGAAGCGAGCGGGGTCAGGACGTTGTTGACCGTTTCCCAGCCGATGGCCTCGGTAGCGGCCTGGATCGATTCCTGCTGCGTCCAGCCCCAGGTGTAGTCGGCCGTCAGGTGGTAGGCGCGACGGTCGGAGCCGTAGGCGTTCTTCAGCACGGGCGCCAGCGCGGCGCCGGACATGTAGGCGTTGAAGAAGTGACGGAAACCGTTGGCCTTCTTGTCCTTGCCGGTCGTGTCGTTGGAGTGCGTCAGCGCGGCCATGAAGATCACGCCGGCTTCCTGGCAGAGGCCCTGAACCGCGACAGCCACGCCCGAAGACGAACCGCCGGTGATCATGATGGCGCCGTCCTTCTCGATCATCGACTTGGCCGATGCGCGGGCGGCGTCGGACTTGGTCTGCGTGTCGCCGGTGACGTAGGCGACCTTCTTGCCGAGAATGCCGTTACCCTTCAGCACCTTCGAGGAGAAGGTGTTCAGGCAGCCGCCGTCGCCTTCGCCATTGAGGTGCTCGACGGCCAGCTTGTAGGCATCGAGTTCGTCCGCGCCTTCATCGGCGTAAGGACCGGTCTGCGGAACGTTGAAGCCGAGGGTGACGGTGTCGCCCTTCGGTGCGTTGAGATACATGTCGCTTTGCGCGAGCGCACCGCGGGTAAAGAAATACGGTGTTGCCAGCGCCACCGAAGCGGCACCACCGGTTTTCAGCAACGAACGCCGGTTGACGATTAACTTGCTCATAGGGCTCCTCCCAAAGAGTGAACTTGTGTCCGGATAAAGAATTTCCGGGAAAACCCGGCCGGAAGCCCGTAACTAACGGATTGTCCGAAGCGGTCGCAATTATCCATTATGCGTATTAGCAGGCGCAGCATTTGAAGTGTGCGCTGCGAATCTGCCTAAAATTCTGGCAAAATGTTCGAAAAGCTCGGTAAACCGCGCCACCCCAAATTCGCTCGCTTGCAGCGGTCGCATCGGCGGAGGCATCCTTGCCCACGCTGGCCGAGTGTGGCTTTTGGGTTTTGGCGAGGCCCCGGAACGGTTGCGCGTGCATCACAAGGCGTCGCGTCGGCTCAGGAACGAAAGGACACGACCATGGCGACCCATCCGGTTTATCCCGACCTGCAGGATGCCTCCGTCCTCGTGACCGGCGGCGGGTCGGGAATCGGGGCGGCCCTGACCGAAGGTTTCGCCGCCCAGGGCGCGAAGGTCGCCTTCATCGATATCGCGAAGGAGGAGAGCGAGGCGCTGGTCGAAAGGCTCGCGCCGGATGCGGCTCACAGGCCCCTGTTCCTGCAAGCCGATCTGCGCGATATCGAAGCCCTGCGAAAGGCCGTCGACAGGGCGGCCGCGGCGCATGGGCCGGTGACCGTCCTCGTGAATAATGCGGCGCTCGATGATCGCCACGAGATCGCTGACGTCGACGAGGCCTATTGGGAGAGCAATCTCGCCATCAATCTGCGCCCGCATTTCTTCACCATCCAGGCCGTTGCGCCTGGCATGAAGCAGGCAGGCGGCGGCGCGATCGTCAACTTCACCTCGACCTCCTACATGCTCAATATCGGCGACATGCCCGCCTATACGACGTCCAAGGCGGGCATTGTCGGCCTGACCAAGGGCATGGCCGGCAAGCTTGGCCCTGACAATATCCGCGTCAACGCGATTGCGCCCGGCTGGGTCATGACGGAACGCCAGAAGACGCTTTGGGTCACCGAGCAGGGGCTTGCCGACATGATCGCGCGTCAGTGCCTGAAGGAGCCGATCCAGCCGGAAGACATGGTCGGTCCTTGCCTCTTCCTCGCGTCGAACGCGGCGCGCATGGTGACCGCGCAGGTGCTGATCGCGGACGGAGGCATGATGTGACCGGCTCCGTCACGCCATCGCTGGTTGCCGTCGATTGGGGAACCTCGCATCTGCGCGTGTGGCTGCTCGATGCGCAGGGCGCGGTGCTGGCCGAGCATCGCAGCGACGAAGGCATGGGCGCGACCGCGCGCGAGCAATTCCAGTCGGTACTGGAAGCCCATCTCGCGGCTTTGACAGTTCCCGCCGATGTCCCGGTCGTCATGTGCGGCATGGTCGGTTCGCGGCAGGGATGGGTAGAGGCCCGTTACCTGGCCGCGCCGGTCTCGCTTGCCGATGTCGCCGCCGCGGCGGTGCGCATACCGGGCGTCGACCGCGATATCCGCATCATGCCCGGCCTTTCCAGGACGGACCGGCAGTCGCCCGACGTGATGCGCGGGGAAGAGACGCAATTGCTTGGCGTGACCCGGCTGGCGCCCATCGCCGGCGAACGGTTCGTCTGCATGCCCGGCACCCATTCCAAATGGGTGCGGATGAGTGGCGACAGCGTCCTCGATTTCGTCACCTTCCTGACGGGGGAGGCCTTCGCCGCACTGTCGCGCCAATCCGTCCTGCGGCATTCTCTGTCCGGCGGAGATGTCGATCCGTCATCCTCTGAATTTCGCGAAGCGGTACGAGCGAGCCTGCATTCTCCGGCGGACATCCTGGCGCGGCTCTTTTCGATCCGTGCCGCGGGCCTCCTGCAGGATCTCGAGCCGGCCGCTGCGGCGGCGCGATTGTCGGGCTATCTCATCGGTCAGGAGATCGCGGGTGCGAAGGCGCGCTTTGCGCTTCCCGATCGCGTCGACTTGATCGGCGACCCAAAGCTTGGCTCGCTCTACGGGGAAGCACTGGCAATCGCCGGTATTTCCTGCACGCTCCATGACGGAGACACGGCAGTAATCGCCGGTCTCGCGGGCGCGGTTTCCGCTCCGCCGAAAACCGGAACCGATGGTTGAGACCTTACACTCGGACACACGATATGACCTCACACGCATCCTGGCCCACACTGAACAGGCAACTCGTCGCCATCCTGAGGGGGCTTGAGCCGCGGGATGCGCTCGCGGTCGCCCGCGCGCTGATCGAAGCCGGCTTCGAGGCCATCGAAGTCCCGCTAAATTCGCCGGAACCCTTCCGCTCCATCGAGATGATAGCGAAAGAGTTCGGCGGCGATGTGCTGGTCGGGGCAGGGACGGTGCTGTCATCCTCCGATGTCGATCGTCTGAACGACGCCGGCGGCCGCCTCATGGTGGCGCCCAATGTCGACACGTCGGTGCTGGCGCGGGCCGGTGAACTTGGAATGATGACCATGCCCGGTGTTTTCTCGCCGACGGAGGCGCTCACGGCCGTCGCGGCCGGCGCCACCGCTTTGAAATTCTTCCCGGCGAGCGTGCTCGGCGCGTCCGGCATCAAGGCGATTTCCGCCGTGCTGCCCGCCGATGCGGTGATCGGTGCCGTCGGGGGTGTTTCCGAGCTCGATTTCGAAACCTATGCGGCAAGCGGCATTCGCCTTTTCGGTCTCGGCTCGTCGATTTTCCGGCCGGGAATGGATGTCGGCCAGATTGCCGCCCGCGCCCGCAAGTCCGTCGCCGCCTGGGATGCCGTCTTCACCGGAACGCTGGAGGCCTGAGCGGTGCAGGCGTCGCGCGGTTTTATCGCGCATTGCGCCAATGGGCCATGTCGTTCGATGTCGTCCTGCCGCCCGGCTTGTCTGCCGTGTCCGACGCCCGTGTCCAGGCGCTCGCGGCAAACGACGCGGTCTCATGCGGCGACTGGCGAAGTGCGCATAAAAAACCGCCCAGCCGTATGACGGCCGGGCGGTTCGAAAAAGGATCAGTTCGGGATCGCGTCAGACCCAGACGATCTGAACGTTGGTATATTCCTTGAGGCCTTCCTCGCCGAATTCGACGCCGATACCAGAGCACTTCACGCCGCCGAAGGGGACGTTGGGCTGGATGGCGCCGTGCTTGTTGACCCAGACCGTGCCGGCCTCGAGCTTCTGCGCCAGTTCCTTGGCCTTGGCGATGTCGCTTCCCCAGACCGATCCGCCGAGCCCGTGCGGGTTCTCGTTGGCCTTGGCGATGATCTCGTCGACATCGTTGTAACGGATGATCGGCAGGACCGGGCCGAACTGCTCCTCGTCGACGAGGCGGACGCCGTCCTTGACCTCGGTGACGAAGGTGATTGGGTAGAAATAGCCGTCACCGCCGAGCGGCGCGCCGCCGGAGATCACCTTGCCGCCCTGTGCCTTGGCGTCTTCCACGAGGCCTACGACCTTGTCGAACTGCATCTTGTTCGACAGCGGCCCGAGCGCGGAGTCCTCTTTCGAGCCGTCGCCCATCGGCATTTTCTGGGCGAGATCGACCAGCGCGTCGCAGACGGCGTCATGGATGCTCTCATGCACGTAGAGCCGCTTCATCGCGCCGCAGGTCTGGCCGGTGTTGATGAAGGCGCCCCAGAAGAGGCCTTCAGCGATGGCTGCGGGATCGGCGTCCGGCAGGACGATGCCGGCGTCGTTGCCGCCGAGTTCGAGCGTCAGCCGCTTCAGCGTGCCGGCCGCGGAGCCCATGACCTTCTTGCCGGTGGCGATCGAGCCGGTGAAGACGATCTTGTCGATGCCTTCATGTTCCGACATCGCCGCACCGAGATCGTCGGCGCCGCTGACCGCGTTCATGACGCCGGCCGGGAGGACCTCGTTCATGACCTCGACGAGGCGCAGCGTCGACAGCGGCGTATAGGGCGACGGCTTGATGACGACGGTGTTGCCGGCACGGATCGCGGGCAGCACATGCCACACGGCGATCAGGACCGGCCAGTTCCACGGCGTGATCGAGGCGACGACGCCGACCGGCTTGCGGTGCAGTTCGATCTTGCCTTCGTCATTGTCCTGGATTGTCTCGACCGGCAGGTCGAGATCGGCGGTCGAATGGGCCCAGCCGACGCAGCCGCCCATCTCGAAGCGCGAGCCGAGGCCGTTGAGCGGCTTGCCCTGTTCGGCCGTGATCAGTGCGGCGATCTCTTCCGAGTGCTCCTCGATCTTCGCCGCGACGGCGTGGCAGAGCTCCTTGCGTGTCGCGTCCGGGGTCGCCGCCCAGCCCGGGAATGCTGCACGTGCCGCTGCGACTGCTGCGTCGAGATCGGCGCGCGTGCCCATCGGCATGCGTCCGACGACGGCGCCGGTGGCGGGATTCATGATGTCCTTGTGCTCGGACGTTGCGACGGACTTGCCGCCGATCGTCATCGCGTAGGCTTTGATCTGGTCGTTCATAGTCTCCTCCTTGGTCGTTTCATTTGCCCATCTGCTCGGGCAGGAAAAGGATCAGCGCCGGCACCGCCACGATCAGCGCCAAGCGAATGATGTCGGCCACGATGAAGGGCACGACACCGCGATAGATTGTCGTCACCGGCAGGTCGGTCATGACGGTGCGGATGATGAAGATGTTCATGCCGATCGGCGGCGTGATCAGGCTGATCTCGACAGCAACGACGATCAGGATACCGAACCAGATCGGATCGAAGCCGAGTCCGGTCACGAGCGGAAAAAAGATCGGCACCGTCAGCAGGATCATCGCAAGGGAATCGAAGACGCAGCCGAGGATCAGGTAGAACAGGATCAGCAGCAGGATCACGCCGATCGGCGGCAGTCCGAACCAGTTGATCAGCGCGACCACCTGGCTGGGCACCCCGGCGACATTGACGAAATTCGAAAAGATCAGCGCGCCGACCAGCACGCACATCAGCATCGCCGACGTCCGCACCGTCTCCAGCAGGACGCGCGCGAAGGCGGCCGGTGTCAGCGTGCGCTTGACCAGCGCGATGATGAAGGCGCCCGACGCGCCCATGCCTGCCGCTTCGGTCGGCGTGAAGACGCCGAGATAGATACCGCCGATGATCAGGATGAACAGTCCGAGCACTGCCCAGACCTCGCGGATGGCGAGAAGTCGCTCGCGCATCGGCAGTTTCGGGCCGGCGGGACCCGCCTCGGGGTCGCGCCAGACCGTGAAGCGCACTGCCGCGGCGTAAAGAAGGATGCCTATCAGGCCGGGGACGATGCCGGCGATGAAAAGCGCCCCGATCGAGGTTTCGGTCATCGAGCCATAGATGACCATGATCACGGAGGGCGGAATCAGGATGCCAAGCGTGCCGCCCGCGGCCACCGAGCCGGAGGACAGCGCCGGCGAATAGCCGTATTTGCGCATCGACGGCATGGCGATCGACGACATGGTGGCCGCCGTCGCGAGGCTGGAGCCGGAGACCGAGGCAAATCCGCCGCAGGCAACGATTGTCGCCATGGCGAGACCGCCCTTGAAATGACCGACCATCGCATTGGAGGCGGCATAGAGCTGCTTGGACAAGCCGGCGTGGTTCACGAGATTGCCCATCAGGACGAAGAGCGGCAGCACGGATAATGAATAGGAAGCCAGTGTGTCCCAGGCGATCTGCGCCGACATCGCGCCGGCGGGCAGGGGCCCGACCATTAGTGCAAATCCGACGAAGCCGACGATGCCCAGCGCGAATGCCAGCGGCATGCCGAAGAGCAGAAGCGCGAAAAGCGCGACGAAACCGATGGCGGCATTCATTGGGTGCGGCCTTTCGCAAGCGCGCGAACGGCCACGAAAAACGCGGCAAGCGCGGAAACCGCGAAGCAGACAACGCCGAGCCAGGCAACGATGCCGATCGGGAAATGCACGACCGAGGTGCGGTCGCCGAAGCTCATGAAACGGGATGCGAGCAGCGACAGCCGCCAGGCGAGAAACACGCAGCATATGCAGATCGCCAGCCCGACCACGATGTCACGCATGACTTTCCAGCCGCCCTTGAACGCATCCTCGAACAGGCCGGCGGTAACATGCTGGCCGCGCAGTGTGACGGAAGGGATGGCGCACAGCACCATCGCGCCCATGGCGATCTGGGTCATCTCGAAGGCGAAACCGAGCGGATGATTGAAGAGGTAGCGGCCGAGGACGTCGACGAAGGTCATGGCCATCATGGCGAAGAGCAACAGCGCGGCTGCCGTCGCAAAGGCGGCCTCGATCCAGCGGACCGGCGCGGGGAGAGAAGGGCGGCTGGCGCCGCCCTCCATGTTCGGTGTTTCGGTCATCGCCGCAAGGCTCAGTTCTCGACGCCGGAGACGACCTCGCGCATGCGCGCAAGGGCGGCCTCGCCGTCCACGCCGAGACCGTCAGCCTGTTCGATCCAGTCGGCCTCAAGTCCGGCGAGCTTCTCCTGCACCGCGGCCAGAAAGGCCTCGTCGGCCTCGTTGAAGACGACGCCATCGGCCGCCATCTGCTCCTTGGCCTTGATTTCCTCCTTATCCTGAGAGGTGCCGGCAAGCTCCGCCAGAGCCGCGCCGGAAACGCTCATGATCGCTTCCTGGTCCTCGGGAGACAGGCTGTCGAACTTCGCCTTGTTCATCACGACGAACCAGGCCGACGAGTAGAATCCGCCCGGGATCGTCAGTGTGTTGGAGATGACGCCCTTCAGGTTGAAGCTCGGATAGGCCTCCAGCGGAAGAAGCGTGCCGTCGGCGACACCCTGGCTGAGGATCTCGTAGACTTCGTTGGCCGGGACGGCGACATTGACGCCGCCGAGAGCCGGGTTGACCTGCTGGACGATGCCGCCGCCAACGCGAAACTTCTTGCCCTGATAATCGTCGATGCTGTCAATGGCGCCGGCCGCCTCGGTGGTCATGACGTGACCGCTCGCATTCGCATAGAGGCCAAGGAGCTGGACGCCCTTGTACTCGTCGGCGTCCTGGAAGAACTCCTCGTGCACGGTCCAGAGGCCCTTGGAGAGGCCGGAAGCCGATTCACCGACGAAAGGCAGTTCCGCGATGCCGGCCAGCTTGAAACGGCCGGGCGTGTAGCCGAGAACACCGACGGTTATGTCCGCGATCCCGTCGACGGCGAGGTCGTACTGACGTGGCGGCGCTCCGAGCGACGCGTCGGTCTTGACGATCTTCACGCGACCCTCGGTTGCCTCTTCGACGGCGGCCATCCACGGTTCGATGATCCCGGTCATCTGGGTGTGCCCCGGCGGCAGCCAGTTGTTGAGCCGCAGTACTTCCTCCGCCTGTGCCAGTCCCGGCAGGACCGGCGTCAGCAGGGCCGCGACCGCGACCATGCGAGTAAACTTGAATGTCATGCTCTCCTCCTGCTTTTTTAATGCGCCGCCCGGACCGGGCAGCCCCTGTGCCGGCGGGCTATTGCCCCCCGGCGGCCCTTGCCCAGACCGTGTAGGCCTCGGTGTGGTCCTTCTCTCCGCCGAGTTCGTCGAGGGCACGCTCCCACCACGCGATCGTCTGGGCGACGAGCGGCAGGTTGGCGTCGAGTTCCTTCGACAGTTCGGCGGCGATCTTCACGTCCTTGGTCAGCAGCGCGAGGCCGAAGCCCGACTTGAATGCGCCGGTAAGAACGTTCTGGCCGATCGTGGATTCGGTGCTGAAATTGCGACCGGTGGACACATTCATGATCTCCAGCGCGGTTTCCGGGTCGAGCCCGAATTTCTTGCCGAGGATCAGCGCCTCCGAAGCGGCGGCGAAACCGGCTGCTGCGGTGTAGTTGTTGAGCGCCTTCATCGCGTGGCCGGTGCCGATTCCGCCGGTGCGGAAGATACGGTCGCCCATGCACAGAAGGACGGGTTCGGCACGCTCGAACTCGGCGTCGTTCTCAGCGCCGACCATGATGGCCAGCGTGCCGGTGGTCGCTCTCGGCACGGCGCCGGAAACTGGCGCATCGACGAAGCGAATGTCCTTTTCGGCCAGCCAGGCATGCAAGTCGCGCGAGCCCGTCGGGACCGACGAGCTCATGTCGACGACCATCGAACCCGGTGCGAGCGCATCGGCGAGGCCGGCTTCCATGACCTGGCGCACGATGGCGCCGGTCGGCAGCATGCAGACGACGATGTCGCTCGCCTCACCGAGTTCTGCGAGGCTGGAAGCCGCCTTGGCGCCGATCTTCTCGGCGTGGGCCTTGGCGCGATCCACATCGACGTCATAGATCGTCAGGGGCAAGCCCTTGGCGGCGATGTTGGCCGTCATGGGTGCACCCATGTGGCCTATTCCGACGAAACCGATCCGCTCAGCCATTGTCTGCCGCCTTCACGCCCATTTCGTCGAGGGTTTCCTCGCAGGCGCGCATGCCGTCGACCATCAGCGGGATGCCGCAATAGGCGACCGAGTGGATGAAGAGTTCGCGGAGTTCCTCGCGGGTCGCGCCGTTGCCGACGGCGCCGCGGGTGTGGATTTTGATCTCGTGGGTACGGCCTGCGGCAACCAGCATTGCAAGGGTAAGCAGGCTGCGGGTTTTCTTGTCCAGGACCGGACGCTGCCAGATCTCGCCGAAACAGAAACGGGTCACGATGTCCTGGATCGGGGCCATCATGTCGCTGGCGTTGTCGATGTGGTCGTCTGCACCTTGGCGGCCAAACATCGTGCGCCGCAATTCAAGGCCCTTCAGGAAATTGTCTGTCATTGTCTTCTCCTTGATCTCCCGGCGGGAAGGACAAGACGACAGGTCCGCAGACCGGCAAAACCGGGCGGGGAACTGTCGCGGCAACTCCTCCCTTTGCCGCGGTTGCCCAATTGGTACCGCCCGGAAAGCCCATCGAACAACGGGGCGGTCCCGGTTTCTGTGATCGACATTTTCGAACGGTAAGATAAAATAGCCTCGAAAATCCTGACTGGACGGAAGGGCTGTCATGAGCGGGGTCGTCGATCCGTTGCGTACTGATTTCCATGCGCTTCAGACGCTGGTCACGGTGCACCGGCACAGTTCGATCCGTGCCGCGGCCGATGCGCTTGGACTGAGCCAGTCGAGCGTCAGCTATACGATTGATCGGCTGCGCGAGAGTTTCGGCGACCCGCTCTTCGTACGCCTGGGCCGGAATATCGAGCCGACCGATCGCTGCAATGCCGTTGTGAAAGGGGCCGAGGCGCTTCTTCGCGAATTCGAGGCTCTGACGATCAGCGACAGCTTCGATCCCTCGACCGCGACCGATCGGCTGGTGTTTTCCTGCAATTTCTATGAGAGGGCGACATTTCTGCCGACGATCATGCGCCACATCAATGCCGAAGCGCCGAATGTTCGGCTCACGGTGGTGCAGGCCAATTCCGACGGGCATCGCCAGCTGGAAGACGGCATGTGCGATGTGGTCGTCGCGCCAATGCAGTCGCATCCGTCGGGCTTTCACTTCCGGCGGCTGATTACCGAACGCTATGCCTGCTTCGTCTCGCGCAATTCGCCCTTCGCTCGCCACGGTATCACGCTGGACGATTATGCGCGTGCAAGACATGTCGTCGTTCGGCCATCGATCGGGTGGCGGCCATATTTCACGGAAGTCCTGGAACGGCTTGGTGTGCCCCTCGAAGCGTCGCTGGAAGTGCCGTCATTCGCCGATATCGACAGGATCATCGCGGATACCAATCTCGTCCTGACGGCGACGGACGGCGTGGCCCGGATATTTCCCGATCTCGCCGTGATCCCGGCGCCGTTCCACCGGGAGTTTCCGGTCGAGATGTCCTGGGCGGGGCGGACGCACAATGCGCCCGCGCACCGCTGGTTTCGCGATCTGATCGCGCGGATCGCGGCAGACCTGAAGCCGGGGTTGCAGCAGTGACCGGGAATGGGGACGAGATCAGGCAGCGTTGTCGTCGAAGACAATCACGCCGCAGCCGGTGATCGCCGGGAACGTATAGTACCTGTAGACCTCGCTGATATCGTCCGACAGCGCCCCGCGCATCGAGAACCAGAGCGCCAGTTCCGCGGCTTCGGTGCCGCCGAGGCGCATCAATTCCTCCTGCGGCAACGCGATCAGTTCACCGACATCGTCACCGATTTTCGACAGGAACCACTCGTCCAGCGTCTCGTTGGCGATCCCGAAACGCGCGCCGGATATCTGGTGCGACATGCCGCCGGTCGAAACCACCGCGATACGGTCGTTGCTGCCGTCATCTTCGAGTGCGGCGCGGATCGCCTTGCCGAGCCCGTGCAGGCGCTCGGATGTCGGGATCGGATGGCGAACCATGTTGATGGCGATCGGCACGATCGGGGTATCCCAGGGCGTATCCATCACATAGGGCAGCCAGGAATAGATGCCGTGGTCGATCGCGAGATCCTGGCAGACTGTCAGGTCGTAGCCGCCGCGCACCAGCTTGTTGGTCATGTGCCAGCCGAGGTCGACATCGCCGACCAGCGACGGGAAGGGGCGGGGACCCCATCCCTCGTCGGCCTGGCGAAATTCCGGCGCGACGCCGATGGCGATGGTCGGATAGGCGTCGAAATCGAAATGGTTGAGATGGTCGTTATAGACGATGACCATCTTGTCCGGCTTGGTTTCGGCCAGCCATTGCTTCAGCCGGCGCGTGCCGTCGAACCATTTCTGCCAGCGCGGGTCGAAACCCTGAGCCATGCCCTTGTCGTACTCGATCCCCATGGAGGGGGTGTGCGAAATTCCGAACCCGCCGATGATACGTGACATCAGTCGTCTCCTCCGGGAAGCGCGGTGACCTTGCGCGGACACAGAGCCTGAAGCTCTTCGGCGCTCATGTCGGCATTGTGGGCGCCGATGTGCCAGAGGTTCTGGCCGACCGTCGCGGCGACCTTGAGCATCGACTGCAGATGACCGCCCGCCTTGATCAGGCCTGTCCAGTCGCGTGCCCGCACCATGGCGATCTCCTCCTCCGACAGGCCGAAGCCCGTCATGTAGCCGGTTTCGTCGGCGAGGAACTTCGTCCGGTTGTCCGGGTTGCGCAGGCTGAGGCCGAACTTGGTCAGCTTGTATCCGCGCGTCGCCGCCGGACCGTCATAGATATAGGTGCCGGGCGGATCGAGATTGAACGGGACGGAATTGCTCATGACACTTCCTCCTGTGGTGCGAGAAATTCGGCCAGCACCGCGTTGAAACGGTCCGGCTGTTCGAGGTTCAGCATGTGGCCGGCCTCGTCGAAGGTGACCGGATAGGCATTGCGGATCCGGCGCGCCAGCACCGCTGCAATATCGCGGTAGCCCTTGGCGTCGCGTCCGCCGCTCATGACGAGTGTCGGAGCGGTGACCGCATCGGGATCCTGTCCGGGCGGGCTGACAACGCGCGGGTCTGCGTTTTCCCAGTGCCAGCCGCTGTAATCGGCGACCATCGCGGCGACGGCGGCCCTGGCGTCCGGATAATCCTCAAGTGAGGCGAACAGTGGATGATTCAGCCAGAAGGCCTTCGTCGCCTCCGCGCCATGCGCATCCGCATAGGCCTTCGCCGCCTCCGGCGGGCGTTCCTCCTGCCACGCGAAGCCGGGGAGACCGGACGAGGCCAGCACCAGCTTCGACGGGACTTGCGGGTAACGCGCGGCATAGGACATCGCGATATTGGCGCCGAGCGACAGGCCAACGAGGACCGGCGCTTCAAGACCGAGACTTTCGATCATCGCGTGCAGGTCCAGCACGTGGTCGTAAGGGGCGATCGACGGCTCGGAGCGGCCGAAGCCGCGCAGGTCGTAGGCGATGCAGCGATGGGTTTTGCGAAAGTGCTCGATCTGGGGCGCCCACTGACGGTGGTCGAAGGAAAAGCCGTGCAGGAAGATCAGGGCAGGGCCGCTGCCTTCGTCGCGCGTCCAGAGGCGGCCGGAGCCGATATCGATCATGCCCTCGCTCATTTCTTCGCGGGATCTTCCGGCCCGGAAATGTCGGCGCTGCGAAAGATCGGCTCGATCCGGCGCTCGGCGAAACGCCAGCCCTGCGAAACGCGAGCATAGACATCGGTGATATCCGCGACGAGGAACGGTTCGGCGGGCGTGATCGGCAATGCGCCGCCGCCGGCGAAGGTCAGCCAGACCGAGTAGCCCGTGGCACGGTCAGCCCCGTCGAAGCTGATCGAGAGCCCTGAATAGAGATGCCGGGACACCCGGCCTCGCGCGGCGCGGGCGGTGAAGAATTCGGTCATTTCCTCGCGCCCGTTGAGCGCGCGGGGGCCGTTGGAATAGCGGACGTCCTCGGTGAAGAGCGCGACGAAGCCCGAGACGTCTCCATGGTCCAGCAGCCGCCCGAAATCGTCATTGAGCGCCATGATCGCCAGTCGGTCGGCGACACGCGGGTCGTCTTCGCTCATCTCATCCGCCCTCCTCCTGGTGCGCTTACTGGCCGATATGGACGATCGGGTTTTCCAGCCGCCCGATCCCTTCGACCTCGATGCCGATCGTACCGGACATTTCGCCGATCAGGATGTTCTTGTGCCCGCGCGGGAACCGGCCCTTGCCTTTTCCGGTCGTGCCGAAGGTGATGACGTCGCCCGGTTCGAGGGTGAAATACCGGCTTGCCTCCGCGACGCATGCCTGGATGGAGAAGCGGTAGTTCGAGGTGTGATCCTCGGCGAAAACCTCGCCGTCGATATCCGCAACGACCTTCAGGCTGTTCGGATCGTCGATCTCGTCCCGGGTGATCAGCCATGGCCCCATCGGGCCGAACGTATCCGTACCCTTGGAGCGGGTGTGATAGACATAGTAGGCGTCGCGATCGTCGTCGCCATGCAGGTGGCGCCATTTGTAGAATTCCGGCCGCGCCATGTCCGGGTCGTAGGTGATGGCGATGCTGTCCTTGCCGAATTTCAGCCCATGCGACGTCACATCGTTCATGATGGAATAGCCGAAGATGCAGGAGAGGGCGTCTTCCTCGCTGACATTCTTGGCGCGCCGGCCGATGACCGCGCAGACTTCCGGCTCGGGAATGACCGCGCCCCAGGCAGGATCGACGCAGATCGGGTGCCCCTGACCGGTTAGGGACGAGGGCGGCTTGAGGAAGAAGTTCGGAACGCCCGGATCGATATGCGCCTTCTTCACCAGTTCCCGGTTGTTGAAGGCGACACCGATGATCTTCGACGGCCGTGTCAACGGCGGGGCCCAATCGATCGGACCGGTGATTGGCGTGGCCCGATCGGCGCTGGCGGCGATCGCTTGCCTCCATTGCGCATCGTCGGCCGCGCTTTCCACGAGCTCCAGAACCGTCGCGGGCGCGGGGACGCCGGCAATTCCGCAGGCGTCGGACAAAAGACGGGGCGTGCCGTCGCTGCCCGCGACGACCGGGCGGGACTTGCCATCCAGGTTGATGGTGCCGAATTTCATCAGTGAGCCTCCGTCTCGATGGAGCCGATGCGGCGGACCCGTCACACGGCGCTTCCACATGAGACCTACATGATTTCGGGCGGCTCCGTTGATGTTCCCGATAAAATTTCACAATGTGAAATAAGAACTTCGATCCGGGAAGCCGCTATGAGTGCCGATAGTGAAACTCCATGGTTGGGTGAGGTCACGCAGACCCCGGGCGCGGACAAGAGCTCCTACGGTCCGATCAAATCGGTCGAGAAGGCCTTGCTCGTTCTGGAGGAACTGAACCGCCATCCGGTACGCCGGGTCTCCGATATCCACGAGGCGACGGGCATTCCCATGCCGACGCTGGTCCGCATCCTCGAAACGCTTTGCGGCGCTGGTTACGTCCAGAAGATATCGCGCTGGGCGGGCTATTGCCTGACGCACAAGGTGCTGTCGCTGTCCGCCGGTTTCCATGGTCTGCCGGAAATCTTCAGGCCTGCGCGCGAGGCCGCGGACGGTCTGACCCGCAAACTGAAATGGCCGTCGGCGATCTGCAGCTTTGACGTCGACGCGATGGTCGTCCGCTATTCCACGATACCCGCCAGCCCGCTTTCGCATAAGCATTCCACCATCAATCGCCGCCTCGACTTGCTGACCCGAGCGCACGGACGCGCCTGGCTGGCCTTCTGCGAAGAGGCGGAGCGGATGCGTGTCTGGGACATGCTCGTCCGTTCCGGGCGCTACGAGGGAAGGGTGGATGACCTGCGGGGCGAGATGGAGCCGATCCTCGACAAGGTCCGACGGAAGGGGATTGCCGCGCGCGATCCGCACACCGAGCCCGAAACCCACAGTCTGGCGGCCCCGATCATTCTCGGCGGTGTCCTGATTGGCACATTGGGGATGACCTTCTTCTCCCGGGCCGTTCGAAGTCCGGGCGAAATCTCCGAGCATCTGCTGTCAGCCAGCGAGCAGTTGTCGAAAGCCCACTAGGTCGGGGCAGCGGATGTAACGTTTCGGAGGTAGTCCATGAGTGCGCGATGGCGTGCGGTGACCGGTGCGCCGGCAGGGCGAGCCAGGCCAAGGTAGGTCAGCGGTATCTTGTCGTCGATTTCGAGGACGACGAGGGGATTGCCGTCATATGTCATCGGCGAAAGCGGACGCTGGAACAATACGCCGTAACCCAGCCCCCGTGCGACGAGGCATCGGACAAGCTCGAAGTTCGTCGTGGTGTGTCCGATGAGCGGCTTCAGCTTGAGGGCATTGAATATGTGCTCGGTATTGGGTCGCGACGGATGCACGTCGAGCAGGATCATCGGCTCGGCCACCATTTCGCCGAGATGGACGCTTTTGCGGCCGGCGAGCGGATGGTTCGGCGCGACCATCACATAGGGCCGCACCTCGGTGAGCGGGTCGAACGCAAGCTGAGGCGGTACGTCGGTATCGTAGAGAAGCGCTGCGTCGATGCGGCCCTGCAACAGCATTTCCGCAAGCTCGGGCGCCGCGGCTTCCGCCAGGTCGAGATCCAGTTCCGGATGCCTGCGCTGGAAAGCTTCCATGATCCCCGGCAGCAGGAACGGCGTCAGCGTCGAGAAGCAGCCGATCGCGAAGCGCCCGCTGAGGCTCGACGATGCCTGCCAGGCATTTTCGGCAAGCGATTCGGCGCCCTGCAGCACCAGCCTCGCATGGGACAGGAGGCGCGCGCCCGCCGCCGTCAGAACGACACCCTTGCCCTTGCGCCGCACGAACAATTGCAACCGGAGATGCTGCTCCAGTTCATCGACGGCGAGCGCCAGCGCCGACGCGCTGACCAGGCATCGTTGTGCGGCCGCGGCGAGCGAGCCCTCGCTGGCGATCGCGTTGAAATATTCCAGCTGCCTGAGCGTGAAGGGGATCGACGCCATCCACAGAAATCCTTGGGTGTTTCATCTTAAAAACATGTTTTACAAAAGTAAGCGAGGGGTCAAGACTGCCGCCCGACCAATCGGTCTGAGGCCAGCAATGGGAGGAACCAGTCTTGGCAAGAAATCTCGAAGAAGCGATCAAGCAAGCCGGCAGCCCGGTCAAACTTTTGTGGGAGTCCCAGACGCCGCCGTCCGTGGTGCCGCGCGTCGTGCAGGAATTCACCAACTGGCGTGACGAGCAGCTCGCCTGGCGGCGCACGGCGGTGTTATACGACCAGTGCCACCACATGGCCGACTTGAACATCAAGGGCCCCGACGCGCTGAAGCTGATCAGCGATCTCGCCGTCAATTCGGTCGAGAAATTTCCCGTCGACATGGCGAAACAGTTCGTTGCCGTGAACCATGACGGCTACGTCATCGGCGACAATATCCTGTTCCATCTCGAAGAGGACGAGTTCCAGGCGGTCGGTATCCCGCCGTCCATCAACTGGATGCACTACCACGCCGTCACCGGCGGTTATGACGTGCGCATCTGGCGCGACGACAACTCGGCAGTCCGCAAGGGCGATCCGGTCAACTATCGCTACCAGATCCAGGGTCCGGGCGCGATGGACGTCATACGCGACGCGGCCGGCGAGGAGCCGCCGAAGCTCAAATTCTTCTACATGACCCGCTTCAAGATCGCCGGCAAAACCGTCCGCGCATTGCGTCACGGCATGGCGGGCGAGCCCGGTTTCGAAATATGGGGGCCGTGGGAAGACAAGGACGCCGTCCACTCCGCGATCCTCGAAGCCGGCAAGAAGCACGGCCTGACCCAGGTCGGCGGCCGGGCCTATCACACCAATGCGCTCGAATCCGGCTGGCTGCCGCGTCCGCTGCCGGCGATCTACACCGACGAACGGCTTGCCGATTATCGCCGGTGGCTCGACGAGAACGCCTACGAGACGATCTCTCCGCTTGGCGGCAGCTTCCATTCCGAGAACATCGAGGACTATTATTTCACCCCCTACGATCTCGATTACGGCCGCATCGTCGCATTCGATCACGACTTCATCGGCCGCGAGGCGCTGGAGAAGATGGTCGCCGATGGCGAGACGGAGAAGCGCAAGAAGGTCACTTTCGTCTGGAACGGCGACGACACGGCGGCGGCCTATGGCTCGATGTTCCACGAGGGGCCGGGCGCCAAGTTCATCAACCTGCCGATGTCGCTCTACGATACCTTCCACGCCGACCGCATCGAGGTCGACGGAAAGATCGTCGGCCTGTCGACATGGTGCGGCTACTCGGCCAACGAGCGGGCGATGCTTTCCCTCGGCGTGATCGACGCCGCCTTCGCTGAACCCGGCACCGAGGTGACGCTGGTCTGGGGCGAAGACACCCCCTCTTCCAAGGTGCAGGTCGAAGACCACGTCCAGGTCAAGATCCGCGCCACGGTGCAGGCAGCGCCGCTGGTCGAAAAGGCACGGACCAGCTACCGCGCCAACTGACAGCCCGGCCGATCGAGCCAGATTTGCAATTTAGACAGCCCCGAAACGGGGCTGTCTTTCTTTCGGGGCGCCGCCTGGCAGGGCTAAAACCGCGAACTTTGCTGCGTCGTGAACAGGCCCCGAGAGGTCGCGCTTCGAACCCATGAACGCGCGCCCGCAACCGGTTCGGCGATTCGCCCGCATCGATTATTGTAATGGAGAGAGTGGTGGTGCCCCAAGCCGGACTCGAACCAGCGACCTACGCATTACGAATGCGTTGCTCTACCAACTGAGCTATTGGGGCATTCGAAGTTCCTGATCGGTCTTCAGTCGCTTCGAACTGACATTTACCGCCTGTTTTCTCGCACTTCCTGCCGCGTCGGCCTCAGCCTTGGAATTGGCGTGCTCAAAAAGCTGAGCGAATACGGAGGAGAGAGCGCAGACCCTGGCGGAAAAACGCTGACAGGCGCTTTATCGGCAATGAACCGGGAATTCAAGGCCCGATTGCCGTATCCGTGCTCTCGGCAAGCTTATTATTTGTATCATATGGACAATTTCCGTATTCCGCTCCAAGTTCCCGGGGCATAACAATATCGTGCGTCGCATCCTCGGCGCACCTGTCGAAATCAGTGGGAGGATTTTGATGTCGAAAGTCGAAATGACCGTAAACGGCCGCGCCGTCTCCGCCGAGGTGGAGGATCGGACGCTGCTCGTCAATTTCTTGCGGGAAAATCTCAACCTGACCGGAACCCATGTCGGCTGCGACACGTCGCAATGCGGCGCCTGCGTCGTGCATGTCGACGGCAAGGCGGTGAAGTCCTGCACCATGCTCGCCGCCCAGGCGTCGGGATCGGAAGTGACCACGATCGAGGGTCTCGCCGCAGGCGGAGAGCTTCATCCCGTACAGGCCGCCTTCCGGGAACACCACGGTCTGCAATGCGGCTTCTGCACGCCGGGCATGATCATGGCGGCGACCGACATGATCAACCGTTACGGCGGCAAGCTGGACGAGAAGACCGTGCGCGCCGAGCTCGACGGCAATATCTGTCGCTGCACCGGCTACCACAACATCGTCAAGGCGATCCTCGCCGCCGCGGAGGAGATGAGCGGCTCGGCCAAGGTGGCTGCGGAATAGGTCGGGAGGGACCGAACGCAGTGAGGCAAGGCCGACCGGCCGTCGCGCCATTTGGCGCGCCCCCGCGGAGGCCAGCGCGAAGCGCGGCACGGCCGTGAGCGCAAGACAAACGGGAGGAGACCCAGATGGGAATTGAAGGCATCGGCGCCCGCGTGGCGCGCAAGGAAGACAAGCGTTTCATCACCGGCAAGGGCCGCTACACCGACGACATGAGCGTCCCCGGCATGAAGCATGCGGCGTTCGTGCGTTCGCCGCACGCCCATGCGGTCATCAAGGGCATCGACACGTCGGAAGCGGAGAAGATGCCGGGCGTCATCGGCGTCCTCGCCGGCGCCGAGATGACGACCGACGGGATCGGATCGCTGATCTGCGGCTGGATGATCCATTCCAAGGACGGCTCGCCGATGAATATGGGCGACTGGCGTCCGCTGGCGGACAAGAAGGTGCGCTATGTCGGCGATGCGGTGGCGATCGTCGTCGCCGACACCAAGGCCCAGGCGCGCGACGCCGCCGAGGCGGTCAATGTCGATTACGACGTCCTGCCGGCGGTCACCGGCGCGGTCGACGCGCTGAAGCCGGGCGCGCCGCAGATCCACGACAACGCCCCGGGCAACCTGATCTATGACTGGGAGATCGGCGACCTCGACGCCGTCGACAAGGCGATCGCATCGGCCACCCATGTCACCACGCTCGATATCGTCAACAACCGCCTCGTCCCCAACGCGATGGAGCCGCGCGCCGCGCTCGGCGTCTATGACGAGGCGGAGGACCACTACACCTGCTGGACGACCTCGCAGAACCCGCATGTCGCCCGCCTCGTGATGAGCGCCTTCTACAATGTCGCGCCGGAGAACAAGCTGCGCGTCATCGCGCCGGATGTCGGCGGCGGCTTCGGCTCCAAGATCTACATCTATCCCGAGGAAATCACCTGCCTCTGGGCCTCGAAGAAGACCGGCGTTCCGGTCAAGTGGGTTGCCGACCGCACCGAGAGCTTCCTGACGGATGCGCATGGCCGCGATCACGTGACGACGATCCAGATGGCCTTCGATGCGGACAACAAGATCACCGCGTTGAAAGCTGACACGGTCGCCAATCTCGGCGCATACATGTCGCTGTTCTCGTCGGTGGTGCCGACCTACCTGCACGCGATCCTCTATTCCGGCCAGTACGTCATCCCGGCGATCCACTGCAACATGCGCACGGCCTATACCAACACCGTGCCCGTCGATGCCTATCGCGGCGCCGGACGGCCCGAAACGACCTATGCGCTGGAGCGTGTCGTCGAGACCGCGGCCCGCGAACTGGGCGTCTCGCCGGCGGAACTGCGCCGCAAGAACTTCATCCGCGAATGGCCGTACCAGACGCCGGTCATCCTCCAATATGATTCCGGCGACTACGAAGCCTCGCTCGACGCGGCCATGAAGGCCGCCGACTATGACGGCTTTCCGGCACGCAAGGCCGAGTCCGAGAGCCGCGGCAAGAAGCGTGGCATAGGCATGAGCTGCTACATCGAGGCCTGCGGCATCGCGCCGTCCCAGGCGATCGGTTCGCTCGGCGCCGGCGTCGGCCTGTGGGAATCGGCGGAGATCCGCGTCAACGCCGTCGGCACGGTGGAAATCCTCACCGGCTCGCATTCCCACGGCCAGGGACACGAGACCACCTTCGCGCAATTGGTGTCCGACCGTTTCGGCGTGCCGATCGACTCGGTCTCCGTCGTCCATGGCGATACCGACAAGGTGCAGATGGGCATGGGAACCTATGGCTCCCGCTCAGGCCCGGTCGGCATGAGCGCCGTGGTCAAGGCGCTCGACAAGGTCGAGAAGAAGGCCAAGACCATCGCCGCGCATATTCTTGAAGCCGATGAATCCGACATCGTCATCGAGAACGGTCAGGTGAAGGTCGCCGGCACCGACAAGGCGCTCGGCTGGCACGAAGTCGCGCTCAATGCCTACACTGCGCACAATCTGCCGGCGGACATGGAGCCGGGCCTGAAGGAGACGGCTTTCTACGATCCGGCCAACTTCTCCTTCCCGGCCGGCTGCCACATCTGCGAGGTCGAGGTCGATCCGGACACCGGCAAGGTCGAGATCGTCCAATTCGTCGCATCCGATGATTTCGGCAACATCATCAATCCGATGATCGTCGAGGGCCAGGTGCATGGCGGACTGGCGCAGGGCATTGGCCAGGCGCTTCTCGAAAACGCCTCCTACGACCCGGAGACGGGCCAGCTTCTGACAGCGAGCTACATGGATTACACCATGCCGCGCGCCGACGATCTGCCGTCCTACCAGGTCTCCAACACTGTGACGCCGTCGCCGCTCAATCCGCTCGGCATCAAGGGCTGCGGCGAGGCCGGCGCCATCGGTTCGCCGCCCGCCTTGATCAACGCGATTACCGATGCGATCGGCAACAACAATCTGAACATGCCCGCCACGCCGCTAAGGGTATGGCAGGCCATGCACGGGTGAGAAACGGACAGGACGAAACCATGAGCGGACCACGCCATCCGAGCGAAGCGAGGCAAGGCCGACCGGCCGTCGCCGCCTTCGCGGCGTGCCCGCGCAGGGCCAGCGCCGAAGGCGCGGTACGGCCCGCAAGCGAAAGGAAATAGATCATGTACGAGACTACCTACCATCGCGCCGGTTCCGTGGACGAAGCGGCAAAGCTGATGGGCGAGGCCGAGGGCGGTAAATATGTCGCCGGCGGCCAGACCCTGATCCCGACGATGAAACAGCGCCTCGCCGCGCCGGACAGCCTGATCGATCTGCGCCACATCGCCGATCTCAAGGGCGTCACGGTCAATGGCCGGGACGTGCGCATCGGCGCCGGCACGACCCACGCGGAAGTGGCGGGCTCTTCGGAGCTTGCGGCCGTCTGTCCGGGCATCTGCTATCTCGCCGGCCATATCGGCGATCCGCATGTACGCCACATGGGCACGATCGGCGGTTCGATTTCGAACAACGATCCGGCCGCCGACTATCCTTCGGCGATGATGGCGCTGGACGCGACCATCCACACGAACAAGCGCGAGATTTCCGCCGGAGACTTCTTCGTCGGCATGTTCGAGACGGCGCTCGAGGAGGACGAGATCGTCACCGCAGTGTCGTTCACCGCGCCGGATAAAAGCGCCTATTCGAAGTTCCCCAACCCGGCTTCGCGCTATGCCATGGCGGGCGTCTTCGTCGCGAAATCGGGCGACGGCGTGCGCGTCGGTGTGACCGGCGCCGGCATGGACGGGGTCTTCCGCTGGGAGGAGGCCGAATCCGCCCTGTCATCGAGCTTCTCGGCCGATGCGCTCGACGGACTGAGCGTCGATGCCGGCGACATGCTGGAAGACCTGCACGGTTCGGGCGAATATCGTGCCAATTTGGTGAAGGTCATGGCCAAACGCGCGGTGGCTGCGATCGGCTGAACGGGCCATCTGCCCGAGACTTGAAAGGCGGCTCCCGGGCCGCCTTTTTTTGATGCCGCCTGATACTGCGGGCCGCTCACGAGGACGGGACTTCGCATGCCGCGTGGAAGCCGGTTTTCCGCGCCCGGTGAAAACATGGCCGCCTCCATGAAACCCTCGGCGATGTCATCCGTTTAGGTTTGATGACGATTGCCCGCCTTCAGTCACGCCGCAATTTCCTCGCCGGCGCCGCCGCCCTCGCCGTTACCGGATGTACGACGACACGCTACGCCGAGCCTGTCGCGCCTGCCGAGCCGCGGGTTTCACCCTCGGTATTGGCGGCATATTCCGAGCGACCCTACGAGCCCTATGCGGTTCCCGCCATCGATCCGCGCAAGATACCGCCGCAATTCTGGAGGCAGCAGGTCGCCTATCCGACGAGCGAGCGGGTCGGGACGATCATGGTCGATACCAGCCAGTTTTTCCTTCATCTCGTTCAGGAGAACGGCATGGCCATGCGCTACGGCGTCGGCGTCGGCCGTCAGGGCTTTTCCTGGTCCGGTCGCGCCGAGGTCCGGTACAAGAAGGAATGGCCGACCTGGACGCCGCCGCAGGAGATGATCGCGCGGGAGCCGGAGCTGGAACAGTATTCCGCCGAGAATGGCGGCATGCCGCCGGGCCCGATGAACCCGCTCGGCACCCGTGCGCTCTATATCTTTCAGGACGGGCGCGACACGCTCTATCGCCTCCACGGTTCGCCGGAATACTGGTCGATCGGCAATGCCGTATCGAGCGGCTGCGTGAGGCTGATGCAGCAGGACATCATCGATCTTTACGGCCGGGTCACTCCCGGCGCGCCGATCGTCGTGATCTGATTTATCTTCCGTTTCCCGCGTAGGAGGTTCCCTCCCGACGCGTGTCAGGTGCAGGTCGGATTGATCCGGCTTGTTGAAACCGACGACGGAGCCCCCCGATGAAATCCTCTATTGCAATCGCCGGCGCTGTATCCGCGGCCCTTGCCGCGGCCATGCCGGCCGCTGCCGCCGAAAACGGTGTCGGCGTCCAGCTATTTGTCCGGATGCTGTTCCAGACCGGCGACACCAATGGCGACGGCCGTCTCGATACCGCCGAAATCGAGGTCCTGCGCATGCGGGCATTCCAGCGCGCCGACGCCAACGGCGACGGCGTGATCTCGCAAGTCGAGATGCAGAAGGCGTCCGAGAAGCGCCAGCGCCGTGCCGGCATGGCGCGCATGATGGGCGAGGAGCGCGTCGACCAGTTCGACACGAATGGAGACGGCAGCATCTCGCGCGCCGAGTTCCAGTCCGCGCCGCGGCCCGGCTTCGCCCTGGTCGATGTCAATTCCGACGGCGCCATCGACCGTGCCGAGATCGATCGCATCGCCGCGATCATCGCGGAATCGCGCTGAATCCCTAACTCGAAGAAACGGAGACCGACATGAAATCCTTTGCGTTCCTTCTCGGCGTGACCGCGCTTGGCGTTGTTGCCGTGACAGCCACTGCCAATGCCGGCCAGCGCGTCGTGACCGGCGCCTATGGCGGATCGAAAACCGTCACCACCCATGTTGACGAGACCGGCGCTTCGCGCGCCGTCGCCCGCACCAGCCCCCATGGCGGCACGATGACGACGACGCAGGATTGCGTGGCCGGCGCATCCCGTTGCGATCGCTCTATGCAGGCGACCGGAGCCTATGGCCGCACGGTCAGTGGCTCGGCCACGGTCGATCGCGCCCCCGGCCAGTCCGTCACCACCGGCAGCGTTGTCGGCCCCAATGGCGGGGTCTACAATCGGACGGTGACACGCAACTGGTAAGTACCTTGGACGGGAACGGACAGCCTTGCCGCGCGAGGAAACAGACGACGACCTTCTTCGCGCGGCCGCGAGCGGCAATGAGCGGGCCTTCGGCCTGCTCGTTTCGCGCCATATCGAGCGCGTTCGCCGCGTCGCGACCGGCTTCACCGGAAATGCCGCCGATGCCGATGACATCGCCCAGGAAGTCTTCCTGTCGGTCTGGCGTCATGTCGGCAGATGGCGCGACGGCGAGGCGCGGTTCACGACCTGGCTGTTCAGGGTTACGACCAATCGCTGCATCGACCATGCCCGCCGCAAGCGGCTCAAGAGCTGGGTCGGGCTCGATCGCATCGAGGCCATTTTCGCTTCGGACGACGACCCTGAGCGGGAACTTGTCGGCCGCGGCGAACTGGCCTCCGCGACACGGGCGGTCGCCCAACTGCCGGACCGCCAGCGCATGGCGATCCTGCTCAGTGTCGCGGCCGGACTGACCAATCCCCAGATCGCCGAAACCATGGGGATTTCCACGGGTGCGGTCGAACAATTACTGGTGCGCGCGCGGCGTGTCCTGCGCGAGCGTGTGAACGAGCCCCGGGAGGCGAAATGATGGACAGGCAGGAATTCGAGAACAGGCTGCTTTCGCTGGGCGGCGATCTCGACCGTTGGCCGGAAGCCGAAAGGCGGGAGGCGCTCGCCCTGCTCGGTGCCGATGCCGAGGCGCGCCGCATGCTGGAGGAGATCCGCCGGACGGATGAGGCGGTTCTTGCGGCGGCGGTCATATCGCCGGCCGGACAGCTTGCCGCCCGCATTCTCTCCGCCGCTTCGGGCGACGCGGACCGTGCCGCCTTTTCCATCACGCCCGCTGGCATTGCCGGCGCGCTTGCCGGGTCGGCCGGCCTGGCGGGGCTGGGCTATGTCGCTGCGGCGGGGATCGCCTCCGTGGTCGCACCGGCCGCCCTGTTCGATCTGGTATCGGCGGTTTCCGCCGGCGCCATCTCGGGAGCATTCTGATGACCGCCCGCCGCCTCAACCGCGTGCTTGCCGTGATCCTCACGGCCATGACCGTGTTCGCTTTTCTGTCGGCCGGAGCCGCGGCCTGGATGTGGCGCAATCCCGGCGCGGTCATGGCTGTTCGCCAGGCCGTGGAGCTTTATCCCGCGCCGCTGCGACGCGCCATCCGTGCCGAACTGGCGGCCAATCGCGGCGAGGTCGCGGAAGATGTCGCACGCATCGACGCGGCGCGCCGCCGCATGTTCGAACTGATGCGCGCCGATCCGCTCGACGAGGAAGCCATAAGGGCCGCCATGAAGGATGTGCGCGACGCGGTCTCGTCCGTGCAGGCGGTCGGGCAAGAGCATCTGCTCGAGGTCATGCGCAAGGCGGATCCCGCCGAGCGCGCGAAGATCCGCGTGCCGGAAGAGGGGTTCTCGGAACGCCTGCAGAGCTTCCGCGACTGACGGGCCGGCGGCGCCAACGCCGCCGGCCTTCGATTTCACGTCACGAGAATGGGCGATCCGGTGGTGACGCGCCCGTAGAGATCGATGACGTCTTGCTGGATCAGCCGGACGCAGCCGCTCGATACGGCTTTACCGATCGACCAGTATTCCGGCGATCCGTGCACCCGGTAGAGCGTGTCGACGCCGTCCTCGAAAATATAGAGCGCCCTTGCGCCCAGCGGGTTCATAGGGCCGGGCGGCATGCCGCCATTGGCGGCGCTCCATTTCTCCAGTTCCGGCTGCCGCGCGATCATCTCGTTCGGCGGCGTCCATTTCGGCCAGACCTGTTTCCAGGCGATTTTTGCCCGCCCAGACCATTCGAAGCCGGCGCGGCCGAGACCGCATCCATAGCGCATCGCCATCCCGTTTTCCTGGACGAGGTAGAGATGGAAATCGCTCGTGTCGACGATCACCGTTCCGACCGCTTCGCTGGTGGGATAGCGCACCTGCTGGCGGCGGAATTGCCGCGGGATCTTCGCCGGGTCGACGGCGGGGATCGGGAACCTTTCCTCGGGCATCGCCCGATACGCGGAAAGCGCCGCCGGCGACACAGCCGGCGCTTCGGCCACCTGTGGGCTCGGCGGCCGTTCCGTGGTCGTGCACCCCGTCACCCCCAGCGCCGCGACGCCGGCTGCTCCGGTCAGGAATTGGCGGCGTGTTGCAATTTGGCTGCCCGCCGGCAGCCCGTTTTCAATAGGCATGTTGTTTGTCCTGAGTTGTCGTTTTCGTGCGTTGGCGAAAACTCAGGAAATCGGCGGGCGGAACAACAGGGCTGGGCCGACCGGTCTGAGCTTGCGCGCCCGGGAGGCGCCCAGATACGGTCTGGTCTCCGCAAAACGGATCGGCTCGACTTCGCGAAACAGCTTGAAATCGCTGCTGCAGGGCGGGCCGGGCAGGGTGGAACTGCTATCGGGCAAACCCGTCAGCAGCGTGCGCATGCACACTTTCGCGCTTGCAGGTTCCGTGCTGACGTGACCGGAAACGCCGCCGGCCTGCGCCAGGGCCAGCGCCATGCCGGCATTGGCTTCGCCGCGATACTGCGCGACGGCGCCATTCGTCAGGAAGGCAAGCATCAGGGCCAGAGCAATCAGCAGTCTCATGCGACCTATCTAGCCTTTCGCCGGTCGGCAATCCATCGGGACGCGATCAAACCCGCGTGAAGCGGCGTTTTTGAGGCTCACCCGCAGATCGCCGCCTTCGCCTCTGTATATTCCCGCTTCAGCCGGCCGACGAGGTCGGCCACGGGCGCGATTTCCTTGACCGCGCCGATCCCCTGGCCCGATCCCCAGATGTCCTTCCAGGCCTTCGCGCCCGGCTGCGACGCCTTGTCGAAATCCATCTTCGACGGATCGGCTTCCGGCAGATGGTCCGGATCCATGCCCGACTGGGCGATCGACGGCTTCAGGTAGTTGCCGTGAATGCCGGTGAAATAGTTGGAATAGACGATGTCCTTGGCGTCGCTTGCGACGATCATCTGCTTGTAGTCGTCGACCGCGCGGGCTTCCGGCGTCGCGATGAAGGGCGAGCCGATATAGGCCATGTCGGCGCCCATCGCCTGCGCCGCGAGGATCGAGCGGCCATTGGCAATCGCGCCCGACAGCAGCAGCGGCCCGTCGAACCATTCGCGGATTTCCTGCACCAGGGCGAAGGGCGACAGCGGTCCGGCATGGCCGCCGGCGCCCGCCGCGACCGCGATCAGCCCGTCCGCGCCCTTGCGGATCGCCGAATTGGCGTGGCGGTTGTTGATGACGTCATGCAGCACGATGCCGCCATAGGAATGGATCGCCTGGTTGACCTCCGGCACCGCGCCGAGCGAGGAAATCACGATCGGCACCTTGTATTTCACGCACATCGTCAGATCGTGTTCGAGCCGCCTGTTCGACATGTGCACGATCTGGTTGACGGCGAAAGGCGCGGCCGGCTTGTCCGGGTTCTTCGCGTTGTAATCCGCCAGGTCCTCGGTGATCTCGGCCAGCCATTCGTCCAGCTGCGCTTCCGGCCGTGCGTTCAGCGCCGGGAACGACCCGACCACGCCGGCCTTGCATTGCGCCGTCACCAGCGGCGGATGCGAGATGATGAACAGCGGCGCCGCCACGACGGGCAATTGCAGTGTGTCCTTCAGGATGGGCGGCAAAGCCATCGGTTCCTCCAAAATTTTGACGTTTTCGTAAACGTAAGACCTATCAGACTGTGCGCGCGAGACAAGCCGCGATGGAGCTTCGCCTCGATCATGGACATTTGCCTTGCCGCCGCAACATCGCCGAAATTGGAATTGATTGGCCCGGACGCTTTCATTGGGCTGTTGATTATGTCAAATCCGGGGATGGCATAATGTGGATAATCCCGCCAGTAGAAAGGCCGGAAACTGGGGCAACAGGCCAGTGAGTGACTTGCAATCCGCGCTGCGGAACACGCTTTCGAAGGGAGATGCGACCGATCCCGCGTTTCGACAGCGCGTCTATCGCGCCGCGATGGACGCGTTCGAGCGCGCCATGGCGTCGGAACCCGATCCGCAGCGTCGGTCGGATCAGAAGCAGCGTCTGACCGCGGCGATCCGCGACATGGAGGCGTCCTATCGGCGGCCGCCCGCCGCGCCGGAGCCGGTCCGTGCGCCGCGGGCGGAGGTTGCGCCGCCGGTCAGCCTTGGCGCGCGCCGCAACGGCGCCGCGCCCCGGATGCGCCCCGAACCGGAGCTTCGGGCGGAGCCGCAATTGCGCGCCGAGCCACGCGCGCGGACCGCA
>Ga0213840_1000235_pt1 | contig 119786 bp, 113 predicted proteins | sample SWPATP22_FD_160132 | JGI IMG/M metagenome (GOLD analysis project Ga0213840, IMG submission 160132) | Coastal seawater microbial communities from Marineland, Florida, United States - SWPA TP2 #2 | ecosystem: Environmental > Aquatic > Marine > Coastal | place: USA: Florida | collected 2016-08-14 | reverse complement strand
CTTCTGCTTTTTGCCGAAGTCGCCTTTTTCCATGGGAAGACCGGTTCGTTTCGAACCAGGCCGGCATCTTTCATAGACAATTTCCGGCAAGACCAGCACCCAGAGATCAACCGAACCTTCCTCATTCTTGAGATGCTTCTTCACCCGGTCGATGTAGAGCTGTGAAACCTTCTCGACAGCTTCATTGAGGTTGAGAATGCGGGTCGCCCTGTCGATGTCTTGCGAAGGAATCGAAAGCGCGCTGCATTCATCAGGATCGAATGTGATCCCAAAGGTTTCTTCCAGTCCGGGGAAGTTGGCCAGGTGAAGCCGGTCCGCCTTCTCACCCTTTCCGGGCGGCGGAACCTCCACTACCTTTTTGAGCTTGTGGCTCCAGTTGCGAAAATGGCTGATCCCCGTGCTCGTGCCGACGACTCCTACCCTGATATCCCGGGTCTTTTTTGCCTTCGCGTGCGGCCCGTACAGGAAAAGACCATCCTTCGGATGCGGACTGTTTTGCCCGAAGGAGAACTCGAGCTCTGGTTCGTGAAAATGTTCGACCTTTAGCGAAGTTTCGGGGAACTTCATGCCGCACCCTCCTCGTCGTCATTAGCCGGCCGTCCCAAGGTGCTAAGGTCGGTCTCCTCCTCATCGGCGTCGAGAATGTCAGGAAGCGCTGTGCTGACAGGTGACGAAAACAATACGGGGGCCGCTTCGAGGACGATCGCGGTGTCCAAAGACATCGGCAACCGAATGTAGGCAGACTCCCCGGAAAGGAGTTCAAGGAATGCCAGCATGCGGCCATACCATTGTTTGTTTCGCCAGCCCTTGCACAGGCTCCTTCTCAGCCGATGAAGCTTCTTTGGGTCGTCGATATCGATCCCTGTCGCAGTACCGTTGTCGGTCGAAAAGAGTACCCTCGACTTCAGCTTGAAATGCCAGAACGGCCAGAAAAACGGCATGCCGGTTACGCCGAACTGCCAGATGTGGCCCATGGCCACGTTGCGGAGCATCGAGGACCGCCGCTCTCCCTGCTTTCCCCATGGGATGCGTTGACCCGTCGGTGCCTGTTCTGCCGATGCGTGAAAGCCCGTTCCGTTGGAATACTGATACTCAAGGAATCCGCATTTCTTGCAGTATGCGTACCAGGCCTTCTTCAACATCGCGATGACGAGGTTGGAGGCCACTTGGCGCTCGATGCCGATCTCCGGTATGCCATTGCCTACAAAGTCTAACAACGGAACTTCGCGCTTCAGCTTAAATCGTCCCGCGGACTCAAACGCCTCATCAACTTCAGCCTGGGCAGCAAAGGTGATGAAGCCAGATCCCTGGAGCGCGCTTGGGTATGGGTAGGCATCGATAGCCGCCTGAAGCGAGCGAGCGTCGATGACGCCCGAGGCCTCGTAGAACCGAATGACATCGGGAGCTTCAACGACGCGAAGCCAATTTGAAGTCAGACGCTCGGATTCTTCGACGAGCGGGACCGCTCCGCGTCTGCGAAAGATCTCCCAGTTTCGGTCGATCGTCGGAGCGTCTGAGCTGCGCGGAACCTTCTGACGCGACAACGCATCGACGAGTGTTGCTAGTCCCTCGGCCCAGCCGCGAACGAAGTCGACCGGGACCGCATCGCCAATTCCTTTGGCTTTTCGTCCAGGTTCCAGCCGCAACGGAATAATGAACCGGCTGTCGCCGAGCTCCTTTCCGGTCTCAATTGCTATGTCGAGATCGTCCTGGACATGTTGGTCGGCAAGCGTTGCGTCCTTGGAGAGCAACAAGACCTTCGCCGTGCGAGCTTGCAAGACAGCGTTGGTTTCCCGACGCCAACGATCACCGGGCTGCAGCGTGAGGATGTCAGCGAACAAACGATATCCCTCAGCCTCGAGCTTGGGGGCCAGCCAAAGAACGAACTCGTCGTCGATCGGGGACGATTTGATCAGATAGATCACGTCGCGCTCGACAACCTCGGTGCCTTCTTCTGTGGAACCGCGAGGCGAAAGCAGATTTGCCAGGACAGGTGGGACTTCGCTCGGTCGGGCCATTGCCTGTTTGACAGCGCCTGAGACGACCTCCTCAAGGACCGTCGTGCTCTGCGCCCAGAGCCGTTGGTGGGACTTCTCAATGTCCGGGAATTTTCTAAGGAGAGCATTCAGGTCGTCAGGCCCAAACAAGTCACCCTCGGACAGAAGGGCCGGTCCAATGATGCCCGCAAGGATTCGCTTGTTATTTGGGGTGAGCGGCGTCGAGGTCGTCAGAAGGTAGCGCTTTGGCTGTAATCGATCGATCGACGCCCTTTCCTTGCCCATCTTTGATTTGAGCGCTGAAAATCCAGATCGGTAATAGTGCTTTGCCTGCAGGATGATCGATCCCTCGCCCACACAATGGCGACCGTCCATTCCATCATCTGGGCCTTCCGGAAACGCTTCGAAGCGCACACCCAATTCACGCCCCAGCAGATCGCGGGAGAGATCCTCGAAATCGTTGTGAGAAAGGCTCGAAAAATCATATTTCATAGGCACAGCATGGCGGTACGGAATCAGAAGGGTCAAGCGACACAATCGGAAACAACCGATTTCGACTAGTTTGGCCCACACTGTTTTCTATTTGCGCACTAAAGTCTTGGGCATTTCTTTGGTGCGCAATACCTAGCCGACGCAAATCATCCACAAATCATATTCTAATAGTATTCGTAGCATATCAGCAGCGAATCAGATCGGCGTTCCCGCACCCATATTGTGCATGAGATCAGCGATACTAAATGATCAACCTCAGAAATTGAGGCGTAGTGGAAACACGGAATGGTCAACATCCCCAGTTCTGACATCACCTGGATAGCGCAGAGGCATGGTCAGGACTGGCGCGACGAGGCAATTCTTGCAGCCGCCGACTGGCTTGAACAGTTGGTTCCTTCCGACGCGTGGAAGACTCGTGCCGACGCTGTGGAGGCCAAGTTCCAGGCGGCAAAGGAAAAGTGGGCCCTCGGTGATCGCGTCCCGCTATTCGACCCGGCGGATGAGATCGCGTGGTATCTGCATCAAGCTCGGCGTTATGCCGATCCGGAACTTCGTCCTGATTTCTTCTTGCCCCAAGGATATCGGATCGTGACGCTGTTCAGGCGGATCGGCCAAATGCTTCCAACGCTTTCTCAGATCGAGGGCGCAGAGGAGCGAGCTGAACGTTTGATGACGAAGAACCTATCGCAACCGGACGATGGGATCTTCGAACTCCTGGTCGCGGCTACCTACAAACGGCGAGGATGGGAGAATGTGTCCTTCGTTCCTGAAGCACCAGGGCTCGGCAAGCGCAACGACCTTTTCGTCGATCGCGGACGCTCACATTGGGCCGTGGAGTGCAAGCGCGCCGGCCGGTCGGGATACGCTCGCAATGAGCGGCTGGCTGGAGAACGTATGGCTGAACGAGCGCACGCCAGGTCACGGCAAAGCGACGGTACCTCTGACTATTGGCGGATCCCGCTCGATCTAGCGAATGATTTCTGCGGCCTCAAATTGACTGGTATACATGTCGCGCCAAGCGGACGCCGCGACGAGATCACCTCAGCGCTGAACGGCACTCGATTTTCGAAGGTTCCAGTAAGCGGTCCCTGACGCCATACAGCCCACGGGTGTCAGACGACGTTCACACTACGAGCCGCTGTCTTGTTTCCAAAAGTCAGCACTGAAGTTGTTCAGATGGTCGCGATCGCCGGTCTTCACCTCGAACTCGTCGGGAATATCAGCCCCGTTGTGACCTGCGCGAAAATAGTCTCGCACTGACCAATGTGCCAGCTGTTCGAGATGGTCCCATTCGCGGCGCAGGTCGTTCTCACGGTCCTCAGCCAACTTTCTGGCACTTGGCTTCCGCTTCGGCCTCGGCTGCATGGCTGCGTAAGGATCACGGCGGGGACGAACCTTGTGTTTGAAGAGGATGGAGCCGGAATTCCAATCGTCTTCAGCGCTCATTCGCCACCGATAGCTGACACGGACACGCATGTTCTCGGTCAAACTGAATGGGGGCATTGATGGATCGAATACATGAAATAGCTGGCCCTCACGCTCCTCGACCTCCAATCGATTCTTCATCTGCCTGACCGCAAATGTCAGATCACGACCGGCCTTTCGCGCAGAATACAGTGTCTCTTCGCGCTTTTTGGCTGACTTTGCTTTCCGGTAGTCTGCAAGCGCTCGATCGAAGTATCGCAGCTTGTTGGACACATAGTCTCCACAATCGTGGAGCGGCAAAATGCTGAATTTGCCGTGTTGCTCATAGGAGATGGCCTCATCGATCAACCGATCAAGCTCGCCCTGGTCGATCGCGGCGATCGCGCGCTTCTCCCGGTCTTCAAGGTTTATCAGCCCCATCGAGTCCTCCGTCGATCACCAGACGTCATGTCAATCATAGTATTCCCCAAGCACGGTAGCGCCCCCGCCCCGTCATTTCACGCGCGCCGAGCTCGCTAACCAGGTTCAAGGCACCGCGCGGCGTGATCTTCGCAGCCTTCGCAATCATGTGTGCCGAAACGATCGGCCGCGACAGCAGAAGGTCGATGGCAACCGGAATGCTACTTGTTGTGCGCTTGCCCGCTGCTTTCCGCTCGAGCTGGCGTTTTGCCAGAGTCAGTCGGTCGATGTCCTTCATTCCAGCAGCGGCGGCCGCACCCATCGCATCCAGAAAGGCGACCAGTCGCACAGTCCGATCACTGGCACGGCGCCGTTCGCGCGGAACTTCACGCAGCCCGACGGCAAATGCCAGCAGGTGAGATCGGACTTTTCCGCGCGATCGCAGGAAATCCGAAACGAGCACCTGCCCGAGCCAGTGCTGGCGCTGCAGGGGTTCGAGATATTCCCATGCATCCCAGAGAAGTGCTGCGGCTAGAGTGGCCGGAAGTGGTTCGACCTTCTTGACCAGCGCGAGCCACTCGCCGATACGCTCACCTTCATCCCAATCTGGATCGCGAATGAGCAGCTCGCCGACACTGATCTCGGGTTCTCGCTTCCTTTGTTCGACAGCCGCATTGCCATCGACCAGCCATTGGGTGCGAGCGAGGACCTCATCGATCTCGGCCAGCTCGGGCGACAGTGCATCGTGATCGAGTAGGTCGAGCTCCACCCCCTCCCCTCCCCTGTCGGCCGGTCCGGCTTCGGCGGAGGGTTCCTCGGCAACTCCGGCGAGTGCCATCACACCCGATCGCGAAATCGCCCAGCTAGGATCGTTCCTCGAGACCCGGCGCCGCGCCCGCACAATGCGGTGCGCGATGACAAGCTCATGGCTCGGCGCGCGAATGTCCATCTGTGCGTCGTGGAGAACGAGGTCCTCGAGATGGACGAGTTCGCCTCCGACCCACATACTGGAAACAGAATCGAAGAAGTCCGCCCGTTCGGCGAAGCCTGGCCCGACCTCTGATCGGGCAACGCGCTCATCGAGCCGCGCAAGAGCATCCTCCGCGGCCGCAATCGGCCCCAGTAGGGTCTCATGGGTCAGATTTCCGATTTCATAGGTCATTGATATAACAGTGCTTCGATTTCCATACAGAAGCTAACATGCTTTTCACTTCCGCCACACCGGTAATTCTACGGCCCGTCTATATATAATGAGCGCTGCGGTCTTCGGGATTGAACAGACACCCGTCAATCCATGCTCAGATCGACGAGAGCGCCTGTTTTTCCAGGGTTTTTCGCGCCTTCAGGTGTCAGAAAGGCGCTCAAGAGACGTTTACAAACGATCAGTTATCCGTATCTTTTATGTTTGGAAATCCGGCTCTCAATGATCTCCCAGGCGCTGCAAATGGCCACTGACACACGAAATCGCACGTCTCGTCGACCACAGGGACGGCTTATCGGCTATGCGCGCGTCTCTACGGACGAGCAGGCGACACAGGCGCAGGAAATGGAGCTGCGGTCGGCCGGCTGCGAAACAATCGTCCAGGAACACGGTTCAGGTGCCTCTCGCGCCCGCCCTGCCCTTTCACGGCTTGTTCAGGACATCGGCGCCGGCGACACGCTGGTTGTGGTACGCCTCGATCGCCTGGCGCGCTCTGTGAGCCATCTTCTCGACGTCATCGAGGACCTGACGGCAAAGGGCGCGCATTTCCGCTCGCTTAGGGATCCGATCGACACCAGCACGCCCCAGGGCATGTTCTCGCTGCAGGTGCTCGGCGCCGTGGCCCAGCTCGAACGTGCCTTGATCTCCGAACGGACCAAGGCGGGAATCGCAGCGGCCAAAGCCAAGGGACGTCTCCCTGGCAATCCCGGAATCCGCGAACGGCGGCCAGAGATGCTTTCGAAGATGAAACTTGCGCAACAAGCGGCGTATGGCGAACGCCTCCAGGCAACAGCCTCGCAATGGCTTCCGACTGTGACGCGGATGCGCCCGGACCACACATGGGACGACATTGCCCGGGTTCTCAAACAGCGCGGTTTCGACTGGACGCCGGAACGGCTGCGGCGAGCGGTCAAATGGATGGTCTCGGAAGGCATGGCCGATGCGTCACTTTTGCGGAAGTCGCCGCCGCGGCCGCCGGAACATCGACTTATGACCCTCGTCGCCGGAATCCATTCGTCCAATCCAGAGCTTACACTGCGCGAGATCGGCTCTCAGCTCGAACGACTGCATGAGCGCACGCCACGGGGCGGAACCAAATGGGCGCCCTCTTCCGTCAAGAACCTTATCGACCGCGCAAAACGCAGCGGCCTGATCGACGCCGGCGAGGCAGAAGTGCCTGGGTGATAGACAAGCGCGAACGCAGTACAAATCGCGCGCCTCGAGCGTAGGCGAAACGTGGCAAACAAACCGTAAAGCCGGGAGCACACTCATGGATACGATGGTCATCAACAATCGCGAGGAGTTTGCGCAATGGGCCATCGATCGCGCCAACACGATCGTCGTTGAGCAAGGCTCTGCGCTTGCCACGGCCGCTCGATCCGGTGATGAAGAAAAGCTCTCCAGCGCGGCCAATACCCTCGGCCAGACGATTGTCGACACCCTGCTCGATGCTTTCGACTGTCTCGTCGACGGCGAATGACGCACGGGCCTGGCGAGAACCCGTTCTCCTACCCCGATCCGCGTCATGAATTCCACTTTTTCACCGACTGACGAAGAGCATCAGACACTTCAAAGCCCCCTTCCCGGCTCTCCGGTGTTTGCTGGGCCTGAGAAGATGCCTGGGCCGCGGCCTTGTCCGCCTCGAGCTTGGCATTCAGCAGCGCCATGATCATCGGCCAGGCCGAGAATTTCCCTTCCCGCGCTTTGTCGGTCAGGCTGCGCAGATAGCCGCCGGGACTGTTGATCTGATCGGCCCGCTGATAGATCGCAGCGAGCGTAATCGTCGCGTGCTTATCGCCGAGAACCTCGCAGGCCTCGCGCCAGGCGCTTGGACTGACCCCCAGCATTACGCGACCGACCTCCGCGGCCGCCAAAAAGTCCCGCCAGTTTCGGATTTCCCCGTCTTTGGCCAGATCGCGCCAGCCTTTGCACGCATCCAGCACGATACCCAAAGGCAACTCCCGCTTCGGCAAGCTCCGCAGGTTGTCGTTTTCCTCGGCGGTGCCGCTCGCTTCATTCTCTTTTCGAGAGCCCTTTTCAGATTCAGATATGGAGTCTGGGTTTGAATTTTGTATGTGGCGCTCAGAATGAGACTCATTGGTGCTCATATTTTCTGATTTCGTGAATGATTCCAGCGCTTCATGGACTTCCACCCAGAGCAATTCGAGATCCTCGCAAATATCCTCGAGTACCTGACGTGGCGCCGTGCGGGGAAGCTTGGACATGATTTCCTGATAGGTCCGCGTCATCAGGCCCCAATTACCCGGTACGCCCTCCTCGATGCCGGCGTCGATCATCTTGACAATATCCCTCCGCAACAGGGTCAGGCGTTCTCTGACGGCCTTGTAGGCGCGTTTCTCGGCCTGGACGGCCTCTGCGAGCTCCGCGAACTCCTCAGCGCGAGCGACGATCGGCGAGAGATCGAAGCCGTAGGCCTGTTCGACCTGGCCGCCCCTGCCCTTGCGCGCGAACCGCTTTCCGTTCGGGCTGTCGCGGCGGATGATTAGCCCGCAGTCAACCAGGCAGGCCAGATGACGTCTAAGGGTCGCCGGCGACATACCGTTTGCCCGGGCCGTCAATTGCTCGTTGGAAGGCCAAACGATCAGTTCGCCTTCAGATGTCAGTTCACTCTCCGGATGGAACGACAACAGCGCGTTGAGGATCGCCAAAGCACGATCTGTGGCGCCAAGCGGCTCCTTGGCATCCCGGATCGCGTGAAAGGTCTTCCACTTCTCGACCTTGGCGCCTTGCGGCATGGATTTCGCGGCGACTTGGCTTGCCATCAGGCCAAGCGTCATCGGCCGCCGCCCAAAGGGCGTCGTTGTGATATGCGTCTGCATTTTCTTTGACCTATCGCTAGGCAATAGAAATCCGCTCGCCGAATCGGCGCTAAGGACCCAAAAGAGTCTTGACTGTGATTCCGGGAAGTGCGATTCTCTAGCTACCACACTAAGAGAGGGCTTCCGGAAGCGATTTCGGTGGCCTTTTTCTTTGCCGTCTTCTGAGATGGCCGCGAGTTCACGGCCGTTGGTTCACGTCGTTTCCTCCTTTGTTGATTCCTGGAATTCTTCGTAGAGGCGCTCCATTCTCATAGAGAGAAAGGCGCCAAACTCAGATGCGTCCTTGGACTTCAGGGCCAAGGTGAACGCCCGCCCGCTATCCTTTGTGGAGACCTTGACGGCATCGTTCGACAGACTCCAGGCCTTCTCAGCTGGGCGTGCTTGTTTTGACTTTCGTCCCTTTGAAGCTTTGAGTTTCGTGACAACCCGATCAAACCGCTCCTCGCTCGACAATTCCTCAACATCGGCGCTAGTCGCCACGTTTAATGCGATGTCGGCGTTTCCAGGTTTGTCGAGCAGAAGCTTCAGTTCGTACCACCTGTCACGCCCGATGCTCTTCGCTCTACCGATCGCGCTGATCAGGTTTGCGTCAAGCGATGCAACAGACAGCATTTTTGACAAGGTTGGCTTGTCAACACCGATCGCCGCAAGCGCCGTGGAATTGTCTGCGTCGTAGTTCTTCTGCACGATGTGCGCAGCAAATAGAGCCTTCTCGATGAAAGAGGTATTAGCTCTCGCATTATTCTCCTGTCCTTGGGCGATCACATGGTCGCGGTCGGACATCTTTTTCACGACGGCTCGAAGCTTGACCCCGATTTCTTTTGCAGCACGGTGCCGTAGGCGGCCGAAGACGAGCATATATCGCCCAGGAGAATCGGGGTGGGGGCGCAAGAGTGCAGGGGTGTTCTGCCCTGACTGGCGGATCGACTCCAGCACCTGCCTATAGTCCGCTTCGTAATCCGCCTTGTCCAAGTTCACTCGATCCCGAGCAAAGGATTCGTCCACGAGGTCCGGATCTACTTCAACGATCGTTTCTCCTTCAAGGAGCTTGTCGGCGTGTGCGGCCATCTCGTCTATCGAACTGATGATCGAACGCGACGCCCCTTTCATCGCATAGTCGAGTGCGACCGGGCTATCAGTCTTTCCGCCTTCATCATCCATGATGCTCGCAAAGGGGTTTTTCCGGGCCATCGGCTTAAGTTCCTGCAAAACGACTTACGGGTTTGAAATTCTTGAGGTTTCTAGTGGTTTTGACGGCAGTCAACATCACAGTCGACCCCATGCTTTGTGAATCAACCCTTGGATCTCGAAATTGACGCTATCCATGCTATCGATGGCGCGGTCATAGGTGTCACGGTTGAAATTCGCCCTATCAACTTCGTAGAGCGTTTGTTTCGTCAGCCCAGCATCCGAGATCGCCGTCGATTTCAGCATTGGACTTTTCAGGATTTCCTCGGCAAGCATCGACTGCATGAACCCAAGCATTTGGGCCTGAGGAATGTCGGTCGGCTCGTAACGGGTGATTAGATACCGAAGCCAATCGAGGCGTACGTGAGCCCCGGCCTTTTTGATTGTCTTCATGATGTTGCCGAGCATGAGTAGAAACTGGCTCATCGACATCAAGTCCAGCATTTGAGGATGAACGGTAATAAGCACCGACGTGGCGGCGGAAAGAGCGGAAAGCGTGAGGTAGCCAAGCTGCGGCGGGCAATCGATCACTACCACGTCGTAACGATCGTTTACCGCCTCCAACGCTCTTGCGATACGGACAAAGAACCGTTTGCCATCCTGCGCGCCAGACTGCATCGCCAACGGCGTGTCATACTCGTACTCTTGGAGTTCCAAATTCCCGGGAATAATGTCGAGCAGAGGAAAATTCGTTTCCCGAATGACCTCGTCGATTGGCACAGCGTCTTCGTAACGAATGGCGTCGTATAGTGAGGGGTTCTTGTCGAGTTCAGGCTGGAACCCGTGGAGTGCCGACAATGACGCCTGGGGATCCAGGTCGATGGTGAGAACACGATGCCCGGTCAGCGCCAGATGCTGTGCCAAGTGGGCCGTCGTGGTGGTCTTTCCCGAGCCTCCCTTGAAGTTCACGATCGAGATGACCTGAAGCTTCTCTTCACCTTTACGGTGGGGGACATACTGCTTTGCGTCGGATCGACCGTTCTTGTCGAGATAGTCACGAAGTTCGGACATTTGCTCGGCGGAGTAGAAGCGTCGGCCGCCGCTTCCCACAAATGGGACCGGCCCCTTGTTTTCCAGATGGAGCCGCTTCAAGTTGTTCGGGCTGACGCCGAGATAATGTGCCACCTCGGCCATTGCGAACCGACGCAGGGTCTTCTGCCCAGTTGTTGGGAATTTCTCTACGCGCAACTGGTCCAGCTTGCGCGAAATCTCCGCGCCCTGGGTCAGGATTTTGTCGTCAAACTCGAATGATGGAAGAGCCGACATACGCGGAAAGCCCCCTGAGTAGAAAATAGCGCCAAATCGAACAAAAGAGTGAATTTGGCGCCAGTATCTCCGATTCTTGGGCTCTGGCAAGGGAAATAAGGTTAACAGAAGCTTAAGCGTTCGCTGGAGCTCCCGCGTCGCGCGACCAAGAGACACGCGGTTTTAGATAAACCTTTCAGTGGCTTACGGATTAGCGTGGAGCCGATGATGCGCCGTGGATAACCCGGCAGTTTTGCCGGGTCCGATCACAACTCTTCCCAATATCCGACTGTCTTGGTCGGAAATCCGCCAGAATCGACCAGACTCAGCGAGGTGAGTCGCATGAACGCCCTGCAAGGAAGGGATGACGGTCCAATCATAGGTCTACCCCGGCAGAACTGCCGGGATGACCGATTCCGCCTCATGCGGCAAAAGCCGCAACTCACCTTTGAGTAGCAGCGGCGGATGTCATGCAAGCCTTGTTTGGTCGTAATGATGGTGCCCAGGTTGCACCGAGAGGAGGAACGCTATGACTGCGTCGTCCTCTCGGTCACGGCTGATCCGCAAGCTGCGCGATGCTCTTGGTGAGACGATCTGCGCTGCGCTCGAGGACGTCGATGTCGTCGAGGTGATGCTCAATCCGGACGGCCGGCTATTCGTGGAACGGCTGGGGGAGGGGATCGAGCGCATCGGCGAGCTCAAGCCAGGCGCAGCCGAGATCATAATCGGCAGCGTTGCCCATGCCCTGCAAACGGAGGTCGACGACGAACAGCCGATCATCTCCGGCGAATTGCCGATCGACGGGCACCGCTTCGAAGGGCTGTTGCCGCCGGTCGTCAGCGCACCGAGCTTTACGATCCGTCGACGTGCGTCCCGCCTGATCCCGCTGTCGGACTATGTGTCCAGCGGCGTCATGACCAAGCTGCAGGCCAGCCTGATCCGCCACGCAGTCCACGATCGCCTGAACATTGTCGTCTCAGGTGGAACAGGGTCGGGCAAGACCACACTGGCCAACGCCGTGATCGCCGAGATCGTCAGCGAGACGCCTGCGCATCGGCTGCTCATCCTCGAGGATACCGCCGAGATCCAGTGCGCCGCGGAGAACGCGGTTTGCCTGCACACGACGGACACGGTCGATATGGGCCGGCTGCTCAAGAGCACCATGCGTCTTCGGCCGGACCGGATCATCGTGGGCGAGGTCCGGGATGGCGCAGCGCTGACACTCCTGAAGGCGTGGAACACCGGCCACCCGGGCGGCATCACGACAATCCACGCAAACAACGCGCATTCCGCTCTCAGGCGCCTTGAGCAGCTCACCGCCGAAGCGAGCCAGCAGCCAATGCGCGAGGTCATCGCGGAAGCGGTCGATCTCGTCATCTCCATCGAACGCACCGCAACCGGTCGCCGTGTCCGCGATGTGATGCGGCTCAGAGGCTTCGACGGCGCGACTTACGAAACCGAACACCATGCACAGATCGATGAGGACAGCCATGCCGCATAAATTCCGCCACCCCGTGACTTTGGGGCCCTTGATTGCCGTCGCCTGCGTCGCGGCGTCGCCGGCGCTTGCCAGCTCCGGGGGCAGTCTGCCTTGGGAAGGGCCGCTGCAGACGATCCAGGAATCGATCACGGGGCCTGTTGCCGGCTTCATCGCGCTTGCCGCCGTCGCGGTCGCCGGCGGCATGCTGATCTTCGGCGGCGAGCTCAACGATTTTGCACGAAGGCTGATGTATGTCATGCTTGTTGCCGGTATATTGCTCGGAGCCACACAGATTGTTGGCCTGTTCGGCGCATCGGGCGCCTCGATTGACCTCCCTGATCAGGCGGACCTGAGTGCGGCGGGGGAGGGGAGCGATGGCTGAAACCGTTGCTCCCCTCGCAACCGCGCGGATCCATCGCGCGCTGTCGCGGCCGAACCATCTGATGGGCGCCGACCGCGAACTGGTGCTCGTCACCGGGCTTGCGACGGTCATTCTGATCTTCGTTGTCTTGACCTGGTTCTCGGTGCTTCTGGGCATCGCGATCTGGATCGGCGTCGTCGGCGTGCTTCGCATCATGGCGAAGGCCGACCCGATGATGCGGCAGGTCTATCTTCGCCACATCGGATATCGGCCGAACTATCGGCCGACATCATCGCCTTGGCGGAGGTACTGACCGACCATGGTGGCGCTCAAGCAATTCCGGAACTCAAAACCGTCCTTTTCCGACCTGCTGCCTTATGCAGGCCTGGTCGCCGACGGTGTCATCCTGTTGAAGGACGGCTCGCTGATGGCGGGCTGGTATTTTGCCGGGCCGGATTCGGAGAGCTCAACCAATATCGAGCGCAACGAAGTCTCGCGGCAGATCAACGCCGTCCTCTCGCGGCTCGGGTCCGGCTGGATGATCCAGGTCGAAGCGGTTCGCGTCCCGACAACGGCCTATCCCGCGCGCGAGGACTGCCACTTTCCCGACCCGGTCACGCGTGCGATCGACGAGCAGCGTCGCGACCATTTCATGGCCGAGCGCGGCCACTACGAAAGCCAGCACGCGCTGATCCTGACCTATCGGCCGCCGGAGCCGCGCCGTTCGGCCATGGCTCGTTACGTCTATTCCGACGAGGGGAGCCGCACGGAAACCTATGCCGACGGGGTGCTCACGTCCTTCCAGACCTCGATCCGGGAGGTCGAGCAATATCTCGGCAATGTGCTGATGATCCGCCGCATGGTCACTCGGACCGTCGTTCATCCGGAGAGCGGCGACGAGGCGCGATACGACGAGCTCTTCCAGTTCATCCGGTTCTGCATTCTCGGCGAGAACCATCCGGTCAGACTGCCGGCGATCCCGATGTATCTCGACTGGCTGGTGACGGCCGAGTTCCATCACGGGCTCTCACCCATGGTCGACGGGAGTTATCTGGCGGTCGTCGGTATCGACGGATTCCCGGCCGAGAGCTGGCCCGGCATCCTCAATTCGCTCGACCTGATGCCGCTGACCTATCGCTGGTCTTCACGCTTCATCTTCCTCGACGATCAGGAGGCGCGGCAAAAACTCGAGCGGACTCGCAAGAAGTGGCAGCAAAAGGTGCGGCCGTTCTTCGATCAGCTGTTTCAGACCCAGAGCCGCTCGGTCGATCAGGACGCGATGACCATGGTCGCCGAAACCGAGGACGCGATCGCCGAGGCCTCGTCCCAGCTCGTCGCCTACGGCTACTACACGCCGGTCATCGTCATGTTCGACACGGATGAAGCCCGCCTGCGCGACCAGGCAGAGGCCGTTCGGCGGCTCGTCCAGGCCGAAGGCTTCGGCGCGCGGATTGAAACCCTCAATGCCACCGAGGCCTATCTCGGCAGCCTGCCGGGCAACGCTCAAGCCAATGTCCGCGAACCGCTGATCAACACCCGCAACCTCGCCGATCTCATTCCGGTCAATTCCGTCTGGGCGGGCAACGCCGTCGCCCCATGTCCGTTTTACCCGCCAAACGCCCCGCCGCTGATGCAGGTCGCCAGCGGCTCGTCTCCCTTCCGGTTGAACCTTCACGTCGACGATGTCGGTCACACGCTGATCTTCGGCCCGACGGGATCGGGCAAGTCGACATTGTTGGCGCTGATCGCCGCACAGTTCCGGCGTTATGAGCATGCGCAGATCTTCGCCTTCGACAAGGGGAAGTCGCTTTATCCGCTGACCAGGGCCGCCGGCGGAGATCACTACGAAATCGGAGCAGGGGAGGGGACAGCACTCGCTTTCTGCCCGCTGGCCGAGCTCTCGACAGACGGCGATCGCGCTTGGGCGGCCGAGTGGGTAGAGACGCTTGTCGCCATGCAGGGCGTGACAATTACTCCAGATCACCGCAATGCGATCGCACGGCAGATCGGTCTGCTTGCCGACGCCCGTGGCCGCTCGCTCTCCGATTTCGTCAGCGGCGTGCAGATGCGCGAAATCAAGACTGCCCTGCAACACTACACGGTCGACGGGCCGATGGGGCAGCTTCTCGACGCGGAAGAAGATGGTCTGACGCTCGGATCGTTCCAGACCTTCGAGGTCGAAGAGCTGATGAATATGGGTGAGCGCAATCTCGTGCCTGTTCTGCTTTACCTCTTCAGACGCATCGAAAAGCGCCTCACCGGGGCACCGAGCCTCATTATCCTCGACGAAGCGTGGCTGATGCTCGGGCATCCGATGTTCCGCGACAAGATCAGGGAATGGCTCAAGGTGCTGCGCAAGGCCAATTGCGCGGTCGTGCTGGCCACGCAGTCGATCTCGGATGCGGAGCAGTCCGGCATCATCGACGTGCTGAAGGAAAGTTGCCCGACGAAAATCTGCCTGCCCAATGGCGCGGCGCGGGAATCGGGGACGCGCGAATTCTACGAACGCATCGGGTTCAACGACCGGCAGATCGAGATCGTCGCAACGGCTATTCCCAAGCGCGAATACTACGTCGCCTCGCCCGAAGGCCGGCGGCTCTTCGACATGGCGCTCGGACCCGTGGCGCTCGCCTTCGTCGGCGCGTCCGGCAAGGACAATCTCAAACGCATTGATCAGCTCAGCGAGGCGCATGGCGAGGAATGGCCAGCGGCCTGGCTGGAGGAAAGGGGAGTGGATGATGCCAAGCGCATTCTCACGCACAGCTAGGATTGCGATAGCCGCAATCCTGTCGGTCTCGTCGGCCACAAGTACCCACGCCGGCGGCGGCGGGTTCTTCGGAGCGACGGAATTCACGCAGATCCTCAACAATGGCGAGCTGGTCGGGCTCGTCGGCCAATCGGCAGAGCAAATCCAGAACCAGGTCACGCAGATTACGCAGCTGGCCGAGCAGATCCAGAACCAGCTCAGGATCTACGAAAACTTGGCTCAGAACACGCTGACTTTGCCGAGCCACGTCTGGGGTCAGGTCGAAAGCGACTTGATGCAGCTGCAGAGCCTTGTGCAGCAGGGTCAATCGATCGCGTTCTCAATGGGCAATGCCGATGACGTGCTGCGGCAACGGTTCGAGAGCTTTGCCGATTTCAAGTCAGGCCTCGCCAACGGGCAGACCTTCTCCTCGAGCTATCAGGACTGGTCTGACACCAACCGCGACACGATTGGAGCGACACTCAGGGCGGCGGGACTGACAGCCGACCAGTTCAGCTCCGAGGAATCGACGATGACCCAGCTCCGGTCGATGTCGCAATCGTCCGTCGGACAGATGCAGGCGCTGCAGGTCGGCCATGAGATCGCCGCGCAGCAGGTGGCCCAGGCACAGAAGCTGCGCGGGCTCGTCTCCCAGCAGGTGACGATGATGGGCACCTGGTACCAGTCCGAGCAAGCGGCGAAAGACCTCGCACAGAACCGCCGCGAGGAGTTCTTCAATTCGACCACGCCCTCAACATCGGGCGGACAGACGATGGAGCCACGCTGGTGATCAGGGTCTTTGTCATTGCGATCTGCGCGGTCGTCGTTGTCGTCGGCATCGTTGTCTGGGAAACGACCACCGAGCCGGAAGCGCCGACCGCAACCGTCGACCCGGAACGGCAACACTTCGATCTCGAGGGCGGCCAGGAGATGCGGCCGCGTTGGGGCAGAAACGAAGGCGGGGCCGATGGCACGTCCGGAAACTAGGTTCGTTCTTCTTCTGATCGGAGGCGTCGTCCTCTGGGCCAATCCCGCATTGGCCCAGGAAGGCAGCTTGCTGACCAATCTCGAAAACGAGATCGCCACGGCCGCCCAGGGCTGGGAAACGACGATCCTCGACGCGGCGCGGTCTTTGTTCTGGATCCTCGCCGGCATCGAGGTCGGGATCGCCGCCGTGTGGCTGGCGATTTCGGCGGCCTCTCTCGACACCTGGTTCGCCGAACTTGTCCGCCGTATCATGTTCATTGGCCTGTTCGTCTTCATCCTCGAACAGGGTCCGGACTTCGCGAAGGCCGTGGTCGACAGCCTGTTCCAGATCGGCGCCGGCGGCGGTTCGGCTTCCCCCGCGAACGTCTTCAACGCCGGCCTCGAAGTCGCCAGCGCAATGTCGGCGAAGGCGCAGTTCGGCCTGTTCGAGGATAATGCGCTGGCGATCGCCGCCGTCTTCGCCATGGTCATCACGGTCATCTGCTTCAGCCTCGTCGCGGCGATCTTCGTTTCGGTCATGGTCGAGATGTATGTCGGGCTTCTCGCCGGCATGATCATGCTCGGCCTCGGCGGTTCGAGCTTCACCAAGGACTTCTCGGTCCGGTATCTCATTTATGCGTTCTCGGTCGGCATGAAGCTGATGGCGCTGGTGATGATCGCCCGGATCGGGTCTGAGGTCCTGATCAACCTCGCCAATTCGCCGACGACGGGCGACGAGTTCCTGGCGACGCTGGCGATCGCCGGCATCTCGGTCGTGGTGTTCGTGATCGCCATGTACGTCCCGAACATCGTGCAGGGCATGGTTCAGGGCGTCTCGGTCACCGGCGGAATGGAAACCATCCGTCACGGTGCGCAGGCGGCGAGCTTCGCGGCAGGCGGTGCGGCGCTTGCCGTCGGCGGGGCGAGGGCAGGGGCCGCGGCATATTCCGATGCCCGCGCCGCCGGCAGTTCGTTTGGCGGAGCCGCGCTCAAAGGAATGGCGAGCGGCATGGGCGCCGCCGGCGGTGCGGCCGCCTCGGCCGCCCGCGACAAGGCGATCGGTGTTCCTGGGACATGGGGCGCATCCACGTTGGGCCTCGCCAACGCGAAGCTCGACCAGTCCCAGGGCGGTCCAGTCGCCCGCCCGAACCGTGACGAGAAAGCCTGACAAAGACCATGGCCAGAACCAGTATTCCGGAAAATCCCTATCTCGCTGCACGCCAGGAATGGAACGAGCGCTACGGGTCATATGTGAAGGCAGCGGCAGCCTGGCGGATCGTCGGCATCACCGGCATGCTCATGGCGGTCATCGGGTTTTCCTACGCGCTCTATCAGAGCACGCAGGTCAAACTCGTCCCGTATATCGTCGAGGTCGACAAACTCGGGACGGCGGCCACGACAGGCTTCCCGCAGCAGATCGAATATGCCGACCCCCGCGTGGTGCGCGCGACGCTGGGGAGCTTCATCTCGAACTTCCGCTCGGTCACGCCCGACACTGTCGTCCAGAAGCAATATATCGATCGCGCCTATGCGCTGCTGAGGTCGTCCGATCCGGCGACCGAGAAGATCAACAGCTGGTTCCGGAGCAATTCGCCCTTCGATCGGGCGCGGTCACTGACCGTCGCCGTCGAGGTGACCAATATCGTGCCGCTCTCCAATCAGAGCTACCAGATCGACTGGACCGAGTACGAGCGGGACCGGCAGGGCAAGGAACTCGCAACGAGGCGGTTCCGCGGTGTCGCGACCGTGACGCTGACACCGCCACAGGACGAGGCGGTGATCCGCCTTAACCCCATCGGACTTTATTTGAAGGATTTTGACTGGACGGCGCAGCTCTAGGTGCCCCGGAGGATAGGTGAATGAGGAAAGAGAATATCCGCGGCATCGCGCTTTGCGCCGGCGTGATGATCGCGGTGGCGACGCTGCCCGCACAGGGACAGCAGCTCACAAGCAATGAAGCGCGCGGCACGCAGCTCTCCGGGCAATGGCAGCACCGGCAGGGCGTCGTCACGCGCGGCGCCGACGGCAAGGTGATCTTCCTTTATGGGGAGGTTCAACCGTCGGTCGTCTGCTCGCCGCTACAGGTGTGCGACATCGAGCTTCAGGCCGGGGAGGTGGTGCGCGACGTCCTTCTTGGCGACACCGTGCGCTGGAAAGTCGAACCGGCAACCTCCGGTGCGCCGAGCGGACAGGCGATCCACCTGATCGTCAAACCATCCGAAGCCGGTCTGGTCACCTCGATGGTCGTGACGACGTCGCGGCGCACCTATCATATTCAGCTTAAGTCGCATCACAGCCAGTACATGGCCCGCGTCGGCTTCGACTATCCTGAAGACATCAATGCGCGTTTCGCCGAAATTAATGCGCGCATCGACGCGAGCGTTGTGCCAGGGGCCGGCGTTCCGGCCGATCAGCTCGATTTTGCGTTCCATATCAGCGGCGCGGCGCGCTGGCGGCCGACCCGGATCTACAGCGACGGCATGAAGACCTACATTCAGTTTCCGTCCTCCCTGTCGGGGCAGGAGGCTCCCGTCTTGTTCGTCGTTTCCGGCGGCGAGAACCGGATCGTCAATTACCGCATGAACGGCGCGATGATGGTCGTCGACTACAACATCGATCGCGCCATCTTGGTCTCGGGCGTCGGCCGCCAGCAGCAGAAGATCACGATCCGGCGGGGAGGGTAGGGCGATGCGCGGGATCAGAACCTTACTCCGTTTGCCCGCGGCCCTGCTGCTTTTGGCGATGCTGGCTGCGTGCCAGACCATGAGCGGACCAGGCCTCATCCGGAGCGAAGTGACGGCGGAGTTGACGCCGGAATCGGCGAATGCCATCGCCGGCGACATGGTGGGGCGGCTGGCGGAACAGGTCGGGCCGGGCACGACCACGATCGAGCTCCGCGGCAGTGACACCCTGTTCGGCCCGGCTCTCGAGGCGGCGCTTCGCGAATGGGGCTATGCCGTCGTCACCGATCAGGCGACCGAGGGGGCCGGTGTCACGCCGTTGGCCTATTCGATTGATCCCTTCGAGGGCGGCGTGCTGATGCGGCTTTCGACCCTGCAGGTCGAGCTGACCCGCATGTATACCCTGAGCACCACGGGCGCGACACCGGCAAGCCCCTTGTCTGTATTGCAGCGTGGATCGGAGGGTGCGTCATGACCGAGTCGCTGAAACTCGGCGGCGCCGGTCCGCAAAGCGGGCCGCGCATCAGGCGCCTTAATCGCGTTCCGGTGATCGTCGCAATCCTGTTGGTCGTCATATTTCTGGCGGTGATTTTCTACGGCCTGTCGTCGAGAGGGCTGCACTTCGGCGGAGACCCGCAGATCGAGCCGTCGTCAGCGCGGCCCGCGTCCAACGACGCCGAGCGGCTGAAGCAAGGTGTGCCGGACGGGATCATCGGCGAGCCGCAGCCCGTCGTGGTCCAGCCGACACCAAGTCCGGAGCCCGAGCGACCGAGGAATCCGTTCCAGCGGGAGCCTGAACCGACGCCTACCGTCGTCACTGCTCCGCAGCCGACGCTTGAACCGGAAGCGGTTTGGCGGGCGCGCCTGCAGCGCGAACAGGACGAACAGGTGCTGAGAGAGTATCAGCGTCAGCAGATGGCGAGCATCCAGGCGGAAGGTGCCGCCTTCGACTCTCCAATCGCGGTCAACCTGAAGGACCTCGAAAACACGAACGTTGCGGCGACGCCGACGTCTCAGCAAACAGGTGTGACGGCCGCGAACCGGCCGGCGAGTGCGCTCGATCTCTATAGCGCCGCTCTCCAGTCCGGCATCGGGCAGAACGCCGATCCGAACGGGCAGGCATCCAAACAGCAGTTCTTCAACCAGGACATCGCGGACCTCGGCTATCTGCCGAATTCCGTGGTGCCGCAAATGTCGCCGTTCGAGCTGAAGCGCGGCTCGGTCATTCCGGCCACGCTGATCACCGGCATCAATTCCGATCTTCCCGGCCGCATCACCGCGCAGGTCTCGCAGAATGTCTATGACAGCGCGACGGGCCGCCGGTTGCTGATCCCGCAGGGCGCGAAGCTGTTCGGCCGTTACGATTCCGAGGTGACGTTCGGCCAGAACCGGGTGCTGGTCGTTTGGACCGACATCATCTTCCCGAACGGCTCGACACTTCAGATTGGCGGCATGGCTGGAACGGACGGAGCCGGCTATGGCGGGTTCCACGATCAGGTCGACAACCACTATCTGCGCACGTTCGGGTCGGCAATCCTGGTGGCGCTCATCGGCGCCGGCACCGACATGCTGCTCCCTGACGATAACAGCACCCCAACGACGGTGGACAGCGCCAGCGATGCGGCGCGCCGCTCCTTCGCCGAGACCTTCAGTCAGATTTCGGAGCAGACCGTGTCGAAGAACCTCAATGTGCAGCCGACACTTCAGATTAGGCCGGGCTATCGCTTCAGCGTAATGGTCGACCGAGACATCATCTTCCCGAATTCTTACAGATAACCTTGGTTTCTTTCTTCTGCCTGCCCAACTATCGCCTACAAATCCGTCGAATGAACCTTATACTTTCATCTGGCCAAGCATTTGAACGATATTCTGATAGGTCTGATCGACAAACTCTCGCTGCCGCTGGATGATGCTGCGGCGCGGCGCGCGCTCCGGGATTTTGCCTCCGGCGCTGGTTTCAACTATTACGCCTATGTCCATCTGTGCGGGAAGGAGAGCTTTGCGGTCTCTAATTATCCCCAGAAGTGGCAGGAGCGTTATGTCCGTGACGGTTTTCTCTATGTAGATCCCGTCGTCACCCGTGCAAAACATGGCCCCCCGGTCTTTACATGGTCCGCGTCGGAAGCAAGGCGCATGGGCCGACGCGATGTCTCGCAGATGTTTGCGGCTGCTGCCGAGTTCGGCATTCAGTCCGGTCTCTCAATATCGGTGCCCGTTGGATTCAAGAATCGGATGATCTTTACGTTGGTTACTGACCGTGCGGACCCACTCGACTCGCGGAAGGTCGACCCTGTGACCGCGGCCGTTTGCGTTGCCTTTGTTCACGCGCGTCTCGCCGGTGCGAACCAGGATGTGTCTCTGGCAACCGATATTCGGCTTTCGCCAAGAGAGGCAGAATGCCTTAGATGGTTTGCGGAAGGCGTAACAATGCCAGATATCGCACTGACGGTGGGAGTCTCCTATTCGTCAGTGCGCTCATATCTCGATGCGGCAACGCAGAAGCTAGGAGCCGCCAATACCCGCCAGGCCGCGTCCATGTCGATACGTATTGGGCTAATTTGAAAAGAGCGATCCGCCACGGAACAAAGTCAGAATCGAGCAATGGAAGTGTGAGAGAGGACCATCTTCCTGCCTTTTCCCTTCCGCATGTTGCATAAGTTTCGTTATGGAACTGCAAACCTAATGAAAGTCCGATTCCCGCGGCATTTTCGGAACAAAACCTAGGACATCTAAAACGATCCGCACCAGTTCGTGGTAGATCTTCAGTTCGACCAAGGCCAGGCGGTAGGCCTGGCGAAGTTTCTCATCCTTGTTGCCTTCCGCGAGCGCTTCCTCAAGCTTCTCGAACAACGACTGGGTCTGCTCAAGTCGGCGTCTATTCTCCCGGAGAACATCCACAGCGAGCCGCGACAGCTCGTCGGCCGATAACTCACCAAGAATGGTGCGTATGGGCCGGTCGTTGATGCGACCTGGAACAGAATGGCTGATCGGTGTCTGGTCCGGCATGCAAGTCCCGCGGCTTGAGCCGCGGTGCGCCCCCGCGACAGAGGAAAGATCTCGACCCCAAGCCGGGGGTTGGAAAACCGCCACAGACGGTCCTGCGACCTTTAGCACCGAGGCACCTGGACATGCGTCACAGGCCCCCGGCCGTTGGCCAGAGGATCCTCGGTGCCGCATCGGCCGGCACCAAACCGCCGTGGTGGGGTTTCCAAGCCCCGGGACGGCGCGTACCGCCCCGGGACCTTCTATTCCATCCGGCCGCCGCTTACCAGCCACGCCGGCCAAAACGCTACATCATCGTGTCAAGCGACGTGTCGTTCCGCTCATCCTTCTTCCGCTTTCCACGACGGATCAGCAAGTACAGACGATGGAAGTTTGCCGACGGCGCCAAGCCGAGCACGCATCGTATCCGTCATCTCGAACAAGCCAGCATAGGTCATAGTCTTGCCGATGCGCGTCGGCGTGCCGATCACCTCATAGGCGCAATCGCAGGCGCGGAAGATCCGCGCCATTCGGGCATCGAAGACTGAGACAATTTGGTCGACACCTGCCTTCTGGCAGACCTCAACGATGCCAAAGAGCAGTTCAAGGGTCGTCCGGTGAACAATGTGGTTTGCTTTAGCGCATTCGGCAACCGAGAAGACATGGGGATTGATGGTAAAGCGCGAGCTTTCCCAGATCAGCGGACTCTCCGGGGCGCCACCGGGAACCAACACCGAAAACACGTCGCGCAACATGTAAGGTCCGGTTGTCGGCAGCAAGCGGACGGCGCCTTGAAGCGCGCCCGTCTCTTCGCTGACCGATAGCAGATAGAGGGGACCCTCGTCGTCAAATCGGTCGGTCTCGCGACCGTCGACGACACTCACCTCCCATCCTAGCCTGTCAGCAAACACTTCAGCGCGCATGCAGAACATCTGATCGATAAACCTAGGATGCTTTTGCAGATCGATAGTCTCGATTGTCAGGATCATTTTGGTCTCCATTCGTTTGTTGACGACGGAGAACCAAGTATCGGCAGATAGCCGGCGCCGTTATCCGGCTAGATTGCCGGATTTACAGGACCGGGGAGAACAAGCCGGTGCGATGCGCAATGGATACAGCGTGCGTATTGCTGCTGGCATTGAGTTTGTAGCGGGCGCTTTCGAGGTAGCAACGGACCGTGTGTTCCGGGAGACCCAAGATAACCGAACACTCCCACGCTGTCTTGCCATCCGAGACCCACTGGAGGCATTCCAATTCCCGCGGAGAAAGGTTTGCGCGGGTGACTGGCCGTCCGTGGAGTTCAAGTATCTTGTCATGCAGATGAACAGCCAAGAGCTGGAAATCGCGCATGTATTCGAGCTTTTTTTGCTTCCATTCCCGTTCAGGCAGATCCGAAGTGATGGTGAACAGGGCGTGGTCACCAGACCTGCCATGAACTGGGATCGTCAACCCGCGGTGCCCGAGGCCGAATTCCGACGCCTCTCTGAAGAAAGTCTTGAGCATGCCTTCCGGTTCACCGAACTGTTCCCAGTCCAAAGGGAGAAGCCGGCGCATCCCAATTCGAATGACAGGATCGATTTCGAAATAACCGCGTCGTTTGTAATGCTCGATCCAATCCGACGAGTATGCGACGGCAATATAAGGCTCTTCCGGCACCATATCCGAAATGCGGGTGCCAAGATAGGCCGCAGACCGTACACCGTGGCGGATAGCCAGAGCGCTGATCGCGTTCTTCAGTGCCCCACCGGAAGCGGCGGCAGCGACTTCCGAGAGTGTGACGAAAAGTTCAGCGTTGCCCGTAATATCCATGTCCTGATGTCGGTATTTTTTTACAAATCGAGTGTGCGCCGGCGATCGAGGAACACTTCAGGGCTTTGCCAGTCAAACCGCGCTATGAAGAGCCAGGATGATCAGCTTTACAGTATCGGATTACGCCGTCATCAGCGACGGCTTTCGTCAGTTCCGCACGCCGCAGCATGCGGTTGACATGGGCAAGTGTTTCGCTAAAGGCAAATCCGAGCTGGTGGATATTGAGTTCACGCGGAAACACCACGGGCACTAAATCGCTCACAGTCAGGTGTTTACCGGAACATGCCTCGCCGATCAGGTCACAACGGTGCTCGTGATGTTCGACCAGATCGTTACAACGCTCGTGCAGGCCATAGAACGGCAATTGGTGGCCCGGCAAGACCAGAACGTCGTCCGGCAGATTCTCGCGGATCCGTCGCGCGGTGCGAAGAAAATGGCCGAGAGGATCCCCATCGGGCTCGCTTGGCCAGACGCTGACATTGGGTGAGATCTTTGCGATGACCTGATCGGCCGAGAAAAACAGACAATCTTCCGCACAATAGAGCATGACTTGTTCCGGTGCATGCCCATCGCCAGTCAGGACCCGGAACTTTCGAGCACCTATTGTTAGTGTGTCACCCGATAGAAGCCGTAAAAAGGTATTCGGCAAGGGTGACACTTTGCGCAGATATTCGAGGCCGTTTGTACCCATGAGCTCGGCGACCTCGGGGGCCATACCGTGACTAAGGTAAAAGTCATAGAACTGTCGGTCCTGCGGGGAACCGGGATCGAGAGAGATATTTGCACAGGCTAGATAGGCAGTCTGGGAAATCGAAAGCGGAATGCCCGCTTCATGGCAGAGCCAACCCGCAGCCCCAATATGATCCGGATGATGATGCGTGACGATCAGCCGGGTCAAATGGGAGTCCGAGAGCGGACCGGACAGAACGGCTTTCCAGAGCTTGAGCGTATGTTCGTCATGGATGCCCGCGTCCAGCACGCACCAACCGCCATCATCTTCAATCAAATAGATGTTTATGTGATCGAGACGGTACGGCAATGGGAACCGCAACCATTTTATGCCAAGGGCAATCTCGGTCATCTCGCCGGGAAACGGTGGTTTAGAAAACGGAAACCTATACATAAAGCGAACCTATCCTAACAGGTAGTCTATAAACTATCTGATCCCTCGCAAAAACTCGAAGACAATCTGCGCAAAATCGCGGTGTGCCATCCATCAATTGCCTGTTCAACGCTAGAGTTTTCGTAACAACACTTCCTCGACGAGGTGGTCGGAGCTCTTCTTCAGGATCAGATCGGCGCGCGGGCGCGTCGGCTGGATGTTTTCCTTCAGGTTCTTCAGGTTGATATTGGCCCACAGCCCTTCCGCAATTGCCCGTGCGGAGGTTTCCGAAAGCTCCGAATAGCGATGGAAGAAACTCTTCGGATCCTTGAACGCCGTTTGCCGCAGATGCATGAACCGGGTCACGTACCAGTCGTGGATCAGCGCCTCATCGGCATCGATATAGATCGAAAAGTCGAAATAGTCCGACACGAAGGGCACCATCTTGCCATCTTCCGGCAGGTCGCGCACCTGCAGCACATTAATGCCCTCGAAGATCAGGATGTCCGGCCGGTCGATGGTGACATATTCGTCCGGCAGCACGTCATAGACCATGTGCGAATAAAGCGGCGCACGCACCGAGTGTTCACCTGCCTTGATCGCCGAGAGGAAACGCAGCACCGCGCCGACATCGTAGCTCTCGGGAAAACCCTTGCGCTCCATCAGCCCCTGTTCGCGCAACACGGCGTTGGGCAGCAGAAAGCCGTCTGTGGTGACCAGATCGACCTTCGGGCTCGACGGCCAGCGTCCCAGCAACTCCTTAAGGATACGCGCTGTGGTCGACTTGCCGACGGAGACCGAGCCGGCGATGCCAATGATAAAGGGCGTCTTGATCGCCCCGTCGATGTTGAGGAACTGCTGGCGCTGCTCGAACAGGCTTTGCGAGGCCTCGACATGCGAATAGAGCAGCCGCGACATGGACAGATAGATGCGCCGCACCTCGTCGAGATCGACCGGGTCGTCGAGCGAGCGCAGCCGCATGACCTCATCCTCGTCAAGCGTTAGCGGCGTGTCAGCTCGGAATTCCGCCCACATCGCCGCTGGGAAGCGGCGGTACGGCGATAACTCCAAGCCGGAAAGCTGGTCAGATGGGCGCGATTGCGTCGGGATTCCGCTTCTCTTGTCGACCCGGTCCATCAACATCGCCGATTACTCCCTTGAGCATTCACATAACGCTGTAAACCGGCCCTTCCCCGCCCTGCGGCACCGTCCAGTTGATGTTCTGTTTCGGATCCTTGATGTCGCAGGTCTTGCAGTGGACGCAGTTCTGCGCGTTGATCTGGAAGCGGACGCTGTCGCCCGGCTTGCGGATCGCGTCGGCCGGCACGGAGTTTCCGTCGGCATCGATCCACTCATAGACGCCGGCCGGGCAATAGCGAGCGGAAAGTCCTGCGAATTCAGCGTATTCGGAAGACTTCTGAAGGTCCATGTCCTTGACCTTCAGGTGAACCGGCTGGTCTTCCTCGTGGTTGGTGTTCGACAGGAACACAGAGGACAGGCGGTCGAAGGTCAACACGCCGTCCGGCTTCGGATAGGCGATCGGCTTGAAATGCGAGGCCTTTTGCGTTGCCGCGTAGTCCGGCTTGCCGTGTTTCAGCGTGCCGAGCGGCGACCAGCCTCCGGCGATCTGGTTGATCCACATATCGATGCCGCCGATGCCGACGCCAAGCGCCGTGCCGAACCGCGACCAGAGCGGCTTGACGTTGCGCACGCGCTTCAGGTCCTTGCCGATCTCGCTTCCACGCCATTCATTCTCGTAGGCGTCGAGCGCGTCGTCATTTGCCTTTCCGACGGCGAGCGCCTCGGCAACCGTGTCGGCAGCCAGGATGCCCGACAGGACCGCATTGTGCGATCCCTTGATACGCGGCACGTTCACGAAACCGGCGGAACAGCCGATCAGCGCGCCGCCCGGGAAGGATACTTTCGGCACGGACTGCCAGCCGCCTTCCGTGATGGCGCGGGCGCCATAGGCGATGCGCTTTGCGCCCTCGAAAGTGTCGCGGATCGCCGGATGCGTCTTGAAGCGCTGGAATTCCTCGAAGGGATAGAGATAGGGGTTCTTGTAGTTGAGGTGGACGACGAAGCCCACCGCGACCAGATTGTCCTCCAGGTGATAGAGGAAGGACCCGCCGCCGGTCTTCATGTCGAGCGGCCAACCGAAGGAGTGCTGCACCAGCCCCTGGCGATGCTTCTCCGGCTTGACCTCCCAGAGTTCCTTGATGCCGATGCCGAATTTCGGGTAGTCGCTATGCGCGTCCAGCGAGAAATTGGCGATCAGCTGCTTGGCGAGAGAGCCGCGGACCCCCTCCCCGATGAGCGTATATTTGCCGTGCAGCTCCATGCCGCGGGCATACATCGGGCCCGGCGTGCCGTCGCGCTCGACGCCCATGTCGCCGGTGGCGACGCCCTTGACCGAACCGTCCTCGTTGTAGAGCACTTCGGCGGCGGCGAAGCCCGGATAGATCTCTACGCCGAGCGCCTCCGCCTTGCCCGCCAGCCAGCGGCAGACATTGCCGAGCGAGACGATGTAGTTGCCGTGATTGTTCATCAGCGGCGGCATCGCGAAATTCGGCAGACGAATGGAGCCGGCCGGTCCGAGGAACAGGAACTGGTCTTCCTTGACCTCGGTCTTGAACGGATGGTCCGGATCGTCGCGCCAGTCGGGGATGAGCTTGTCGATGCCGACCGGATCGACGACGGCGCCCGACAGGATATGCGCGCCGACTTCGGCGCCCTTTTCCAGAACGACGACGGTCAACTCGGTATTGGCCTGTTTCAACCGGATCGCGGCGGCAAGACCGGCCGGTCCGGCACCGACGATCACCACGTCGAATTCCATGCTTTCGCGCGGTTCGGTTTTCATTTCGGTCTCTCCACTAGCTTGCTCTGCTGAATCCCTCCCCGCGGGTTCCAAGAATTATCCCAACCCAATGCCGGAATGAAGTATGTCATAATAACAAAAGTCTTCTATCTCTACTTTGATGTCTCCGTTTTAGTGACTATGACATTGTCAATTAACCTTATTCCGCCAAGCCAAACCGCCGATAGTATCCGAGCGGGCTGATCAGCTTTTACCAATGGAATAAGTTTATATTCATCGCATAGCTCTAAATATTCGACAGATTGAAACCCTTGCTCAAGAATACACGAGCGCGCACGGTTTAAACATTGTGCAATCGGCTCGCCTGCAACAATCCTGTCTGCTGCTTGAAAGAGCTGTCTGGCGAGAATCGGCGCAATTGCCCTTTCGCTAGCCGATAAACGTAAGTTCCTGGACGACATCGCTAGCCCATCTTCTTCGCGCACGGTCGGACAGCCAATGATCGCGACAGGTATGTCGAGATCGGCGACGAGCCGCCGCACCACCTGCAACTGCTGGAAGTCCTTCTCGCCGAAGAAGGCGAAATCCGCGTCCGTCTGCATAAGCAGCTTTGCAACGACCGTCGCGACGCCGTCGAAATGGCCCGGACGATACGCGCCGCACAGGCCCTCACTGACACCGGAGACTGAGACCGTCGTCGCGAAACCCGCTGGATACATCTCTTCACCGTCGGGACAATAGAGGAGATGCGCGCCGAGCGGCGTAAGCTTCGCTGCGTCTTCCTTTTCGGTGCGCGGATAGGCCGCGAGATCTGCCGCGCTGTTGAACTGCTTCGGGTTAACGAAAAGCGTCACGATCACCCGGTCGGCGGTGTCCAGCGCCGCCTGTACCAGGCTCAAATGCCCCGCGTGCAACGCCCCCATCGTCGGCACGACGGCAATGCTCTCTCCTTTGGAGCGCCACTCGGCCACGGTTCGCTTCAACTCGTCGACCGTTCTGGCGATCGGTACGCTCATCTGTTTCCTCCCACTGACGCGCCCGGCGCGGCCTCCACGAACACGTGCTCCCCGCCCGGAAACCGCCGCGCGGCCACCTCCTCGGCGTAGGACTCGATCGCCGCATCCGCTTCACTCCCCAGTTCGGCGTAGCGCTTGACGAACTTCGGCCGGAAGTCGCTGAACATGCCGAGCATGTCGTCAACGACCAGCACCTGTCCGTCGCAGGCCGGCGACGCGCCGATGCCGATCGTCGGCACGGGAATTTCCTGCGTGATCGAGCGGGCAAGGGGTTCCGTCACCTTTTCCAGCACCACGGCGAACGCGCCGGCCTCAGCGACCGCACGGGCATCGCGCCGGATACGTTCGGCGCCCTCGCCGCGTCCCTGCACCTTGTAGCCACCGAAGGCGTTGACCGCCTGCGGCGTCAGCCCCACGTGCCCCATCACAGGGATGCCGCGCGCGGTGAGAAAGCGGATCGTTTCGCGCATGCTCTCCCCGCCCTCCAGCTTGACCGCCGCGCAGCCGGTTTCGGCCATCAGCCGCGCCGCGTTGCGGAACGCCTGCTCGGGGGTTTCCTCGTAGGAACCGAACGGCATGTCTATGACCAGCAGCGCTGTCTCCACGCCGCGCCGCGCTGCCTTGCCGTGCAACACCATCATCTCCATGGTCACGCCGAGCGTCGACGGGAGCCCGTGCAGAACCATGCCGACGCTGTCGCCGACCAGGACGATGTCGCAATGCGCGTCGCAAAGCTTCGCGACCGGGGTCGTGTATGCCGTCAGACACACCAGCGGCGCTCCACCCTTGCGCGCGATGATGTTAGGCACCGAGACGGGCCTCGACTTACCTGGAACGCTCATATGTCAAATACAAAACAGGATTGAATTGATGATTCTCCGCCCATCGCCATGCCCACAGAGAGAACGAGGCTCTCGTTCAAGGTATGAAAATATAGCGGCTCTGATATTATTCTTAAGATAACAAGTCCTAGGTTCAAGAACGATCGATTTTTTTGCCCTGGTCGGAGTCTGATAAGTAATTTATATTTCATAATTCCATCGCCTGTATAATGGTGTTCTGTCTATCTGGATCATTGAGCGCGGTCGGACCCGAGATTCCGCTGAGAAGCTCTCCCACCCCCGATTGGCACATCCAATCGCCTACAGGTGAAAATCGCGAGGAGCTCGGTACATCACTGACTCTCTCTGGTGTACTCCTGCGGTGCCCAAGAAAAGAGCGCGGTTCAGATGAATTCATATACCCAGCCCTTGACATTCCTCTCTGCAGGCTCGCTGCTTCCATAGCAAATCCTCCTTGCTATCCCTGCCACCAGAACTGAGCAGATCACATTGCTCTATAATTATACTAATGTAATTTTTATAATGTTTAGTCCACCAATTTATACAGTGTTGAGGACGCACGAATAAGAATACTATATATTGGCTTGAGATATATGCCGTAACTAAGTTTTATCATCGTTGGCTGCTTACGACATGGCGTATTTATTCTAGCCATATCCTTTTTGTAAGCTTCGACGATAACATTATCTCCGCTCCACGGTCGCAAGAACGGTTCGGGCCCGGGCGCGCGCAGGTTCGTCCACCATGATACCGTCAATAGAGACAGCACCATCGCCGGTAGCTATTACCCGATGCGCCCAGTCAATTTCCGACTCTGTTGGCGCGAATGCGCGTTTTACTTCCGCGATTTGGCTCGGATGAATACAGAGCTTTCCGGTCATACCAAGATTGCGCGCGTGCGCTGCGTCGTCATAGGCAAGTGCTCTATCATTCAACTGCATCGTTACTCCATCGATTGGCGCCATGATTCCGGCAAGACGCGATGCCAGAACCAACTCGGACCTTGCCGGCAAGAGGACTTCGCGCAGGTGTCCGCACCCCATATCAGCGCAGAAATCGATCGACCCGAATGCGAGACGAACCACCCCTTTCTGCGCCGCAATGGCGCGAGCCTGCGCCACACCCCGCGCCGTCTCGATAAGTGCTATTAGTGGACTGCCGTTCAATTTGGAAACAACGCCTGCCACTTCCTCGGGATACTCCGATTTGGGCAGCATGACTGCCACTCCACGCAAGTTGCTCACTGCGGCGATATCGGCCTCGTGCCATTTCGTGCCTCTGCCGTTTATCCGGACGATGACCGGAAGACTGGTGAAATCGCAGCCAATGTTCGCCCGCGCGACCTCCTTGTGATGTTCCGCCACGGCGTCCTCAAGATCGAGGATTACCGCGTCTGGACGCGAAAGCACTGCTTTGGGAAATAGCGTGGGCCGTGACGCGGGGACAAACAGCGGCGCTTGTATAAAGCCTACCATTCAGCGAACGCCTCCATTGCTATTGGACCATCGCGACGTGAGGTCCACAATCGTAGTCCTTTGATATCCTCCTGTGCATTGATCGCGAAATCCGTGTCATCGAAAATCGGAGACTGACTACGGAAACGGAACATCCGGGGCGTTCTTCCTTTGAGATCCGCCGCCATTTGGCAAAGCAGGGTGGCCTGCAATGGACCGTGAATGACGAGACCTGGATAACCCTCCGTCTCAATGGCATATGGCTTGTCATAGTGAATACGATGACTATTGAATGTAATCGCCGAATATCGGAACAACATTGGTGCCGAAGGGACGACTCGCCGACTATACGAACCAGCAGGCGCTATTTGGGACGCAAAGGCCGTCACACCTGCAGCTGTGTCGCCATCGCGATAGACAATGTCCTGGCACTCACTCACAACCAAATGTCCTCTACAGGATATTTCGTGCTCAACGGTGACAAAACACAGCCGTCCGCTCCGGCCCTGCTTCAACTCTGCGTTCTTGACAGTCGATCTACGATGCAAGAGATCACCGACATTGATCTCCCCGTGGAACGTTAACGAACTGCCAGCCCACATCCTTCGCGGGAGTGGCACCGGGGGCAGAAAGTCGCCGCGTTCGGGATGACCGTCAGGACCGAGACTCGCACACGGTGCACTTGGCTGGGTCAGACAATAGTGTATGAGCATCGGCGCACGATCGCCGATCTCGGTAGGCGCATCCCGATCGAACGTGGCGTTGAATCGCCTTACAAATGCTGGAGTCAACACTTCTGTATCGGTTTGTTCCCGGCCAATCCATTTTCGCAATTGTTCAATTTCGACAGGAATGATCATCGCTACAACATTGAATCCGCGCATATCATATGAAGTTCTCGCGCTTCGCAGGATAAATACGGGCAGGACATCGGACGCGACATGTTTCTTCTGATGTTACAACTCGCATCGCGTCACCTGCCACGACTGCTGTCCCCGACATCGGGTGGTTCTCCGCATATGAAAACCTGTGTCACATTTACGCCCTGATCAGGTCTTGGTGCTGAGCCAGCCTTGAGCTTTAACATTACAGTCCTGTATGGCGAAGTCTGCGCCATCAACCATCCTTCTGGTTGACGATTAGTGGAGCGTTTTCCGGCAGCGACTGAACAACAGCGACGTCGTCGGCGCGAATGCGGGCATGCAACTTAAACGCTTCGTTGGCGGCCTCACGGCCGGCTTGCTCGTCCGCGCCCTCTTCCAGCACTAGGGACAGGCGGACCGTGTCGCGGTCGTTCTCGCGGGTCACGATGGCTTGAGCCGCCTTGGCACCCGGCGTGGCGATGACAACCTCCTCGACCACGCGCGGATAGACGAAGATCTCGCGCACCTTCACCGCCGCTCCGACCCGACCCTGCAACGCCGACAGGCGGCTGACACTGCCATCCGCGTTGCTGTCCAGCGCATAGGCGCTGTCGCCGGTGCCAAACCGGATCATCGGCCAGGTTGCGTGTCGTGCGGTCACAACGATCTCGCCCCGCGCGCCCTGAGGCAGCTGTTCGCCGCTGACCGGATCGCAGATCTGCACCACGCGATCCGGATGCACGACATAGCCCTCGCCCCCATCTTCATAGGCCACCAAACCGAGATCCGCGGTGGCATAGGCCGCCCAGGTTGACACGCCATAATCGGCCTCGATCCGGCGGCGCTTGGCCATCCAGTCGCCCATTTCGCCGCCAAGAAAGGCGGTCTTCACCTTCCAGGCATCGCGGCCATAGGTTTCGATCACCTTGTCCGCCAGGGTTAGAAAGAACGCGGTCGAGGCACAGATCGAGGTCACGCCGGTTTCAACGACGATCTGCGCCTGAAGCTCGGTGTTGCCAACCCCGCCGGGGATCACCGTGGCGCCTGCGGCCTGCGCCGCCTCATCAAAGAGCAGACCCGCCGGCACCAGGTGATACATCCAGGTATTCAGGATGATGTCGCCCGCCCCGACCCCGGCGGATTTGAACAGCAGGTCCAGCCCATGGCCGCCACCGCCCGGCAGCGCCGGCTCAAAGATTGGACCGGGAGAAACATAGATCCGCCCGATATCCTTCATGTCCGCGGCCAGGAACCCGCCAAAAGGCGGGTTGTCCCGCTGAAGCTTCAGAAGCTCCTCCTTCGTCATCACCGGCAGACGCGACAGGTCCTCCAGCGATGTCATGGCTGCCGGATCGAACCCGGCCGCCGCAAATCGCGATTTCAGGCCCGGGGCCTTTTCGGCCGCGACGGCATAGGCTTGCGCGATGTCTTGATAGATGCTCTCGGACATGACCATACCTCCTCGACCCTGCGCCCCTTAAAGCGGACAGTCCTTGCGAAAGTTCGGCGCCCGCTTCTCGCGGTGCGACAGAACGCCTTCCTTGACGTCCTCGCTCATGAAGCCAAGCATTTCAAGCGCGGTCGAGGCATCGAAGATCGGCCCGGCCTGACGAAGCCAGTTGTTCAGCGAATACTTGGTCCAGCGGATCGCGCTTTGCGACCCGTTGGCCAGTTCGACAGCCGTATCCAGGGCGATCTGCTGCAGCTCGTCATCCTCGACGCACATCGAGACCAGCCCGATGCGTTCGGCCTCTTCGCCCGAAACCGGCTTGCAGGTCATCAGATAGTATTTGGCCTTGGCCATCGAGGTCAGCAGCGGCCAGATGATCGCCGCGACGTCGCCCGCGGCCACGCCCAGCCGCGGGTGTCCGTCGACGATCTTGGCCCGTTTGCCCGCGATCGAGATGTCGGCCAAAATTGCGACCACCAGACCCGCGCCGGCGGCCGGGCCGTTGATGGCGGAGATGATCGGCTTATTGCAATTGATGATGTTGTAGACGAGGTCCTTGGCCTCTTTCCACGTCTTCATGATCTCGTGCGAATTGCCGATCATGCTTTCGATCAGGCTGAAATCGCCGCCGGCCGAAAACGCCTTGCCCGCGCCGGTCACGATGACCGCGTTGATATCGGGGTCGCGATCGATGTCGATCCACATATCGGTCATCTGGGTATGGGTTTCTGCATCGACCGAGTTGAAGCTCTCGGGCCGATCGAAGGTGATGCGCAGGACGCGATCCGCCGGGTAGTCAAATTTCAGCTTGTTATATTTCGCGTAACGGTTGGACATATCCTAGTTCCTTGTTGGTTTTCCCTTTGTGTTCAACCCGGCAGCCCGAGGACTGCTTTAGACAGGATGTTGCGCTGGATCTCGTTCGATCCGCCATAGATCGTGGTCGGCCGGGCCTTGTAGAAGCTAGCCAGGACATCGACGCTGACATTGCCGACCTGAAGTGGACCGATGGTGCCGCCATCGGGCCCCGCGGCCTCGATCATCAACTCGGTGATGCGCTGGAAGCACTCAGTAACCCAGATCTTGAGCATCGAGACATCCGCGCCCAGCGTCTCGCCGCGCTTAAGCTGATCGGCGTAACGGGCATAGAGCGCAGCGTGGTCTTCCACGTCGAGCGCGGCTTGGGCGAAGCGGTCGCGGAACACCGGATCGTTAAAGGCGCCGCGGCCGCGCGCAAAGCTTTCCAGTTGACCCAGAGCGTTCTGCGCAAGGCTGGGTGAGCCAATGAAGATGCGCTCGAAGCTCAGGAGGGCCTTGGCCATCGTCCAGCCCTTGTTCAGCTCGCCCACGAGGTTTTCGCGCGGCGTGCGGGCACCGTCGAAGAATACCTCGCAGAACTCAGTTTCGCCGGCGAGCGTCCGGATCGTGCGCACCTCGACACCGGGCTGGTCCATCGGCGCCAGAATAAAACTAATGCCCTGCTGCTTTTTCGGCGCGTCGGGATCGGTCCGCACCAGCATGAAGATATGCGTGGCGTCATGCGCCATGGTGGTCCAGATCTTCTGGCCATTGATGACAAAGTCATCCCCGTCGATCTCTGCGCGGGTGCGCAAGTTGGCCAGATCGGACCCGGCGCCTGGCTCGGAATAGCCCTGACACCAGATGTCTTCACAGCTCAGGATCCGCGGCAGCCAATAGTCCTTTTGCGTCTGGGTACCGAACTTGATGATGAGTGGGCCGACCATCTGCACACCCATGTCGCGCCCACGGTTCACGCCCCAGCGTTGCTGTTCTTCATAGAAGATCAGCAGTTTCGCGGCGCTGAGCCCCATGCCGCCATACTCGGCGGGCCAGGCCGGAGCGACCCAGCCCTTAGCATGGAGCTTGCGATGCCAATGCTCGACCTCGGCAAAGGTCGGGCGGTGCGGAAGGTGGCGCAATTCCTCGGGGTACTCGGATTCAAAGAACTGATGGACCTCGCGGCGGAAATCCTCGTCGGTCATCGCATTCCAGTCCGTCATCTTTCCGCCCCCTCCTTGTCGCGGGCATCAAGCCAGAGCCGCCGGTGATAGGTGTCGTCCCCGAGCCAAGCCGACAGCACCAGCGCCCGGTTAAGGAAAAGCCCGATGTCGAACTCGTCGGTGTATCCGACCGCCCCGTGCATCTGGACCGCATCGCGGGTGATCTTCTTTGCCGCCACGCCGGCGCGGGCCTTGGCGCGGCTGGCCAGGCGCGCGCGCGCCTGGGCGTCAGTCCCGGCGCAGTCCATCCACGAGAGCGCCTCGCGCACGGTCGCCTGGGCAACCTCCTGCATCACATGCAGGTCGGTCGCGCGGTGCTGGATGACCTGAAAGGCGCCGATGGGCTTGTCGAACTGTTCGCGGGTCTTGATGTAGTCAAGCACGATCTCGAAGGCACGACCGCTGAGCCCGACAAGCTCAGCCGCAGCCAGTGCGGTTGTGTCGCTGACCGCGTCGGCCAGCGCCGCCTCGACCGCCGCCCCCTCGGCCAGGAGCTCGGCCGGCGTTGCCGAGAAGGATAGCTCGCCCAACGCGCTGCCATCGGCCTGGCGGCGGCCATCGACGTTCAGGCCGGCCGCGCCCGCTTCAACATAGGTAAGAACCGCGCCATCGTCCCCTTCGGCCACCACCAGATAGCCTTCGACCCCGACGGCACCGGAAACCCAGGCTTTCGCACCGGTCAGCTTACCACCCGCAAAGCGACAGCTCCGCCCCGGCGCGACCCCGGTCGGGCCACGTTCCTGCCAGGCCGTTGCCAGCACGGTTTCGCCGCCGATGGCCTTTTTCAACATCCCGTGATCCGGGCAAAGACGGTGCAAGAGACCGATCGTCAGCCCGATTGTTGCCACGATAGGTTCGGGGGCAATGACACGGCCGACCTCTTCGGCCAGCACCCCGGCAGCAGCGAGACCCATGCCCAGGCCGCCGTTTTCATCCGGCACCGCGACGCCGAAGACGCCCGCGCCGGCTAGTTCGGTAATCATGCCGGCGCTCCAGCGACCACCGGCATCGCGCAGTTTCCTGGCGCGATCGTTGCCGCCCGCCCGGTCGAACAGGGTTCGGGCGCTTTCCCTCAGCAGGCGGAGGTCTTCCTGATCCTGGGTGTTTTCTTCAGTCTGTTTCATTTGGCTTCCGCTTGATCATGGCAGGCGTGTCGGTGGAAAAGACGACTTCGCCCGCCGGGTTCCTGGCCCGCAACGTATAGTGGAGCACACCCCGGTCGGGTTTGCTGCGCGACGGCGTTACCGAGTTGACCTGCATCTCGATATCGAGCGGTTCATCGGGACGGACCGGGCGCAACCAGCGCAGATTGTCAAAGCCCATGCCGCCGATATTGGCCACATCGACCATCATGTCGATCATGACGGGCTTGAACACCTCAAGCACGGTCTGAAAACCGGAGGCAATCAGGCTTCCGTGCATGGCGGCGGCATAATCCTCGTCGGTGTGCAGCCGCTGCGGGTCCCATTCCAGAGCAAAGGCCTTTATCGACTCCGCGCTCATCGGCGCACTTCGAAAGTGAAACACCTGGCCTGGATGAAAATCCTCCAAATATTTCATGACCCGCCTTCTACCGAGAACCCGGCATCATAGCCCTTGGACCCGTTGGCAATGCGAACGCGGTTGAACTCCTCCAGCTTGGGATAAGTTTCACGGAAAACGCGCAGGAACTCGGTTATCGGCGCATCGAAAAAGAGACCACGGTCGTTCACATATTCCATGTGCCGATTATTCTTTTCGTCGAACTCGTGGAACAGGGCATCGTGATGGCCGTCGAAGACCAGCGGTTTCACCTCGAACCTTTCGCACAGCTCGATATTGAAGGCTGGAGTGACCTTGTAGACCTCGCCATCCAGCCACAGCTGGACATAGCCGTGATAGATGAACAAATCCGTGCCCATCAACTCTTGCAGTTTGGGTGTGTTCAGGTGGTTGCGGACATCGGCAAAACCCAGCGCCGCCGGTATGCCCGCCGCCCGAAGACAAGCCGCTAGGAGAATGGCCTTGGGGACGCAGAACGCCGCCTCGGCGCCCGCGATCCGACTGGCTCGATAAGATTCTTCATCCAATGCAAAACAATATGGGTCGTAACGAATGCCATCGCGTACCGCCTCGAAAAGGCGGATCGCCTTGTCCCGGCCGGTTGCATCGGCAGGCAGATCACGCAATGCTGAGGAAACGAAATGCTGCACTTCCACGCTGTCGCTCTCAACAAAGCGCGATGGCATCACATACTGACCGGCCTCAGCAGACAAGCCCTCCTTGGACTGTGCCATCGCAACTCTCCCTTATATTTCTAACAAATGTTAGAATAATGCCCGAAAGTCCATGCGTCAACGGGATTCATTTCGGCTCAAGTTCCACCACACCATGGCGCGCATTGTCTTCTCCCAAAGATGGCGCGCGACCGATTTGATCCGCCGGACCACGAAATCCGGGGGCGATTGGCAATGGCAGGGCCGATACCTTGGTGCCGGCAATCGCCAGCTTCCGGCCGAACACCCCGCGCGCCGCGAAATGCGGGTCTGCGGCGGCCTCGGCAGGGGTTTTCACAACCGTACAGCAACAATCCGCCGCCTCCAGAAGCGGCGCCCAATCGGACGAAGGCCTCTCTGCCAGACGCCGCGCCACTTCTGCGGCGCAGGTTTCCGGATCAACCCAATCGTCGCGCAGATCGGCCGGCTGGCCGATCACGTCGCAGAAGGCCTGCCAGAATTTCTCTTCCAGCGCGCCAACCGCGACCTGCCGTCCGTCGCCCGCAGTATAGAGCCGGTAGCGCGCAAGCCCGCCTGTCAGCCGACTGCCGCCGCTGTCTATGTCCTGGCCAGCGATCACGCCTTCGGCATGAGCCCAATAAGCAAAGGCAAAGGCGCCCTCGGCCATCGCGATATCCAGATGGATCCCCTGCCCGTTCCGGTCGCGAGCCCGAAGCGCCAGCAGGATGTTCATCACGGCTGGATAGGTGCCGCCGCCAACATCGGCGATCAGACCAGATGGCATCGTCGGATTATCGTCGGGGCCCCGGCTGAGCGACAGTACGCCCGAATCGCCTGCATAATTCAGATCGTGCCCGGCGGACGCCGCCTTTGGCCCGGTCTGGCCATAGCCGGTGATCGAGCAATAGATGAGCCCCGGATTGATCCGGCGAAGGGCGTCATACCCCAGCCCCAGCCGATCCATGACGCCCGGGCGGAACTGTTCGACCAGCACATCGGCCTTCTCGATCAGGGGGCGCAGGGATTCCACCGCGCCCTCTACCTTCAGATCAATTGCTACCGACCGCTTCCCATGGTTCAGCACGGCAAAGCCGATGCTTTCACCATTTAATTTGGGATACGTATGGCGCGCGTCCTCGCCTATACCGGGGCGTTCGAACTTGATCACCTCAGCGCCAGCCTCGGCCAACATTAACGTCGCCATCGGACCCGGAAGAAGGGTGCTGAAATCGAGCACCAGGATATCGTCAAGCGGCCGCATCTTCCCCGCCCTCACGCGAACCTGGCGGCCCCATTGTTCAGGACCACCACCTCGCGTACAGGGACCGAGGCGCGGAACCGGGCCTCGCCCCCGTGTTCCCAGATCTCGAACCGCACGGTTTCACCCGGATAGACCGGCGCCGAGAACCGCACATCCAGCCCGACGAGACTGCTGGCGTCGTAGTCCAGCAGCGACTTGAGGATCGCGCGCGCCGCCAAGCCATAGGTGGCCAGCCCATGCAGGATCGGCCGGTCGAACCCGATCGAGAGCGCCACATCCGGGTCGGCGTGCAGCGGGTTGTAATCCCCGCTGAGCCGATAGATTAACGCCTGCCGCGGCAGCGTTTCAATGTCACAGACATAATCGGGTGCGCGGTCGGGCAGCTCGGCAGGCGTCGGTCCGGGGAGGTTTTCTCCGCCGAAGCCGCCGTCACCACGGCAGAAGGCCGACATCGCTACGCGGGCCAGCTTTTCGCCCGTATCGGCGTCGATGATCTCGCGGCTTTGATAGATGACGGCGCCCTTGCCCTCCCCCTTGTCGGAGATGAAGTCGATCTTGCTGCGGCCGACGATATTGCCCTTCACCGGCAGCGGCTTGTAGATGTCCAGCCACTGCTCGCCATGCAGAACCTTCCGCCAGTTCACCCCGGTTCTCGGATCGCGCAGCCAGAACCCCGGATAGCCCATCGTGACCGCCATGGACGGCACCGCCTTCAGCCCGTCCTCGTAGACATAGGCCAACTCCTTCCTGTCGGTAGGGTCTTCGCCGAAACCCAGCCCGAGCGCATAGAGAATCGTGTCTCTTTCGCTCAGCGTCTGTTCGATTTCCTCGAAATCCCAATTCGAAAGCGCCTCGAAATCCAGCGGCATGTTTCTTCCTCCCTGGAACGCCCTACAGCGTGTTTCCCGATCCCAAGATCGCCGTGACCTGGCTGGACAGAACGCCGCCATTGCCGTGGGCAAGCGCCAGGTCGATATTCTCTAGCTGCTGTCCGGGCGCGTCGCCACGGATCTGCCGCGCGGCTTCGATCACGGTAAAGATGCCGTACATCCCCGGATGCACGCAGGACAGCCCGCCGCCATTGGTGTTCACCGGCAGCACCCCGCCCGGGGCGATGCGTCCACCCTCGACAAAGGCGCCCCCTTCGCCCTTGGCGCAGAACCCGAGATCCTCCAGGAACAGGATTGTATTGATCGTGAACGCGTCATAGAGCTCAACCAGGTCTATATCGCCCGGCGCCACTCCGGCCGCCGCGAAGGCTTGCGCGCCGGATTCGCGGGCCGCCGTAGTGCTGAAATCCCGCATCTGGGATATCTGCCGGTGCGAACTGGCCGCGGCGCTGCCCAGCAGATAGACTGGCGGCTTCGGGCAATCCCTGGCACGGTCTGCACGCACCATCACGATTGCACCGCCGCCGTCGGTCACCAGGCAACAGTCGCGCACCGTCAGCGGATCGCCCACCATGCGTGCGGCGAGCACGTCTTCGCGGCTCAACGGGCCCCGCTCAAACGCTTCCGGGTTGTGCTGCGCCCAGGCGCGAGCGGCTACGGCCACGTCAGCCAATTGTTCACGGGTGGTGCCGTATTCGTGCATGTGTCGCGCCGCTGCCATGGCATAGGCAGATATCGGATAGCGCGGCTTGTACGGGGCCTCGTACTCTGGCGGGCGCGAAGCAGTCACCAGCCGCCCCGACGCGGTTCTCTGGTTCGAGCCATACACGATCAGCGCCACGTCGCACAGCCCGACATCGAGCGCCATCGCCGCCGAGGTCAAGTAATTCACGAAGGACGACCCGCCCGTCATCGTGCCATCCACGAATCGCGGCTGGATACCAAGATACTCGGCCGCCATCAGCGCCGGCATGCTGTCTTCCATCATGGTGCAGAACAGCCCGTCGACATCGGCCAGCGACAGCCCCGCGTCGGCCACCGCCGCCAGCCCCGCCTGGGCCATGACGTCATAGGCGGTCAGGCCACGCGCCTCGCCGAATCCGGCATGGCCAGTGCCCACGATGGCAGCCTTTCCCCGCAAATCTCCCGTCATCGCTCAGCCCTCCACCGGCCTGCACAGCACCGCCGGCTGTCCGTCGATCTCGCCGACATAGACGGTGACAGCCATACCGATCGTTACATCCGCAGGCGCGATCCCCTCGACCCGACTCATCATCCGCACGCCTTCTTCCAGCTCGACCATGCAAATGTTGTAATCCCCGCCCTGCTCGGACCTGCGGCGGACTACGGTCGTGGTGTAAACCTCTCCGCGGCCGCTTGCCCTGCGCCAAGACAACGCCGTTTCATGGCAATGCGGACAGACGACGCGCGGGAAGAAATGAAATTTTCCGCAGCTGTCGCATTTTGGGAGCGCGATCTCGCCATTCGCCAGCGCGCGCCGGAATGTCTGATCCGATCCGGTAATTTCTTGCATTGTTGCCCTTCTTTTGGTTGCAATCCGAGTGTGTTGACCTTGTTTCTAACAGATGTTAGATTTTTTTCAACCCGGTATTGCCGAAAGTGAGACGATTATGACTCCTCCGAATTCGGGCCCTCTCGCGGGCACGCTGATCGTCGCGCTGGAACAGGCCGTCGCGGCGCCGTTCTGCACATCGCGGCTGGCCGACGCCGGCGCCCGGGTGATCAAGATCGAGCGCAAGGGGGCCGGCGACTTCGCCCGCGGCTACGACACCGCAGCACACGGCGAAAGCGCCTATTTTATCTGGCTGAACCGCGGCAAGGAATCGGTTGCTCTGGACATCAAGTCCGGCGAGGACCGAGCGCTTCTGCTCTCGATGCTGGAACGCGCTGATGTGTTCATCCAGAACCTACTACCCGGAGCGCTGGAAAAGTTCGGGCTCGATTCGGCGACGCTTCGCGAACGGTTTCCACGGCTGATCACCTGTGACATCACCGGATATGGCTCCGATGGACCGATGCGGAACGCCAAAGCCTATGACCTTCTGATCCAATGCGAAAGCGGCCTGGCATCGGTCACCGGTACGCCAGACGGTCCCGGCCGGGTGGGAGTGTCGGTTTGCGATATCGCGACCGGCATGACGGCCCATGCCGCGATCTGCGAGGCACTGTTCGAACGCAACCGCACAGCGAAGGGAAGCGGAGTTTCGGTTGCAATGTTCGATACGCTTGCAGACTGGATGGCGGTACCCCTTGTGTTTCACGACTACGCAGACCGCCCAACCCCTCGGGTTGGTCTCAGCCACCCAGTAATATGCCCCTACGGCGCATATACCTGCCGCGACGGCGAACAGATCGTGATATCGATCCAGAATGAACGAGAGTGGGGGCGGTTCTGCGCGGCAGTGCTTTCACGGCCAGAATTGGCGACAGATCCGCGCTTTGTCAGCAATGACAGCCGCAACAGCAACCGGGGCATACTTCAGCCGATGATCGAAGCCGCCTTTGCTGCGCATGACCGCCCCGATATGCTCGATCTGCTTGCGCAAGCCGATATCGCCTATGGCGCGGTCAACGATGTCGCGGCCTTGTCCGAACATCCCCAACTCGACCGTGCGACGATAGCGTCGTCCGCCGGCGAAATCCGTCTGCCCGCGCCGCCGATCAGGCGCAGCGGCGGAAACCCCGGGCTCGGCCCTTCGCCCGCCTTCGACGCGGATGGCGCGGCGATCCGGGCAGAGTTCGGTGAGACTGCTGAGGAAAGTATTCTGCAGAAATGAAGAAAGAACGCAAGGCATCAATTCTTGGCGGGGTAAGAATTGTCGACCTGACCTCGGTTGTGTTCGGCCCGCTGGCGACACAGATGCTCGGTGAGCTGGGCGCCGATGTGATCAAAGTCGAAAGTCCGGAAGGCGATCTGTTGCGGCAGGTCCAGCCGTCGCGGAACAAGAAAATGGGCGCGGCCTTTCTCGGCACCAACCGCAACAAACGCAGCGTCGTTCTCGATCTAAAGACCGTAGACGATCAGGGTCGCCTGCGCAGGTTGCTTGCCGATGCGGATGTGATGATTTCGAGCATCCGGCCCGCCGCGCTCGCGCGCCTGTCTCTCGACCCCGAGACCCTGCGGCGCGAGAACCCGAACCTGATCACCGTTTCGGCCACAGGCTACGGCCAGGACGGGCCCTATGCCGATCGGCCCGCCTTCGACGACATCGTGCAGTCGGTTTCGGGGCTGGCCAGCCTTGCCGCCCTGCGCGACCCCGACGCGCCGCCTGCCTATGCGCCGACAATCATGGCCGACAAGCTGGGCGGCGTGACTGCGGCCTATGCGGTGATGGCGGCGCTGTTTCACCGCGAACGCACCGGCGAGGCACAGCATGTCGAAGTGCCGATGTTCGAAACGCTTTCTTCCTTCCTTCTGGTCGAGCATCTCGACGGTGCCACGTTCGAGGAAACTCCGCAGGATTTCGGCTATGCCCGTATGCTGGTGCCGCACCGCCGACCAGTGCAGACACGGGACGGCTACATCACCATCCTGCCCTATACCAATGTCCAATGGGCACGCTTTTTCCAGGCGGTCGGCCGCACCGACATGGTCGATCATCCTTGGGTGACGGACATGGATGCGCGCAGCCGCAATATCGGCGCGGTCTACGACATGGTGGCCGAACTGGCACCGACCCGGACCACCGATGAATGGATGGAGCTGATGCAACAGGCCGACATCCCGGCGATGCCGGTGCGCAACCTCGCCGATCTTCCAGCCGATCCGCATCTTGCCGCGACAAGCTTCTTTCAGCGGCTGGACCACCCCAGCGAGGGCACGATCTGGGCGACACGCCCGCCGGTGCGGTTCTCGGCCACGCCGGCGCGGTCCGACCACCGCCCGGCGCCCCGCCTGGGCGAGCATACCGCCGAGATCCTGGGGGCCGGCGACGACTAAGCCGCACCGGCCCGGTGGCGCGGGTCAGATGTCTATCGACCGCGCGATCAGTTCCTTCATGATCTCGTTGGTGCCGCCATAGATCATCTGCACCCGGCTGTCGGCGTAGAGCCGTGCGATCGGGAACTCCATCATGAAGCCATAGCCGCCATGCAGTTGCAGGCATTCGTGCATGACCTCGTTCTGGGTCTGGCTGCCCCACCATTTCGCCATCGACGCGGTAGCTGCATCCAGCCTGCCGGTTTCCAGGCGGGCGATCCCGTCATTGACGAAGCTGCGCAGCAATTCGACCTTCGTCTTGCATTCCGCCAGCTTGAACCGGGTGTTCTGAAAATCCATGATCCGGCTGCCGAACGCCTTGCGGTCCTGGACGTATTTCACCGTCTCGGCGATGGCGAAGTCGATGAAGCCAAGCGCGGTGATGCCGATCATCAGCCGTTCCCAGGGTAGTTGCTTCATCAGTTGATAGAACCCCTGCCCCTCCTCCTGGCCCAGCAGGTTCGCCGTCGGCACCCGCACATCCTCGAAGAACAGCTCGGCCGTATCCGACCCCTTCATGCCGAGTTTCTTCAGGTTTCGCCCGCGGCGAAACCCTTCGGCGTCCTCGGTTTCCAGGACGATCAGCGACACGCCCTTGGCCCCGGCGCTGCGGTCGGTCTTGGTCACGATCACGATGATGTCGGCGGTGTGCCCGTTGGTGATGAATATCTTCGAGCCGTTGATTTTGTAGTGATTGCCGTCCTTCTCCGCATAGGTCTGGACGTTCTGCAGGTCCGAACCCGTTCCCGGTTCGGTCATGGCGATCGCCGCCACGCTCTCGCCGCTGATCAGCCGGGGCAGCCACTTCTTCTTCTGCTCTTCGCTGCCATAGGCGTCCAGGTAATGGATTACGATGCTCTGGATACCGTACCCCCAGCCGGTGTCGCCGGTGCGCCCCTGTTCGTAGACAGTAAGCGCGTCGAAACCGATGCCGCCGCCGAACCCGCCATATTCCTCGGCGATGGAACCGCCCATGACGCCCTGTTCTCCAACCTTGCGCCAGAATTCGCGGTCGACGATCCCCTGTTCGGCCCATTTGTCGACATTCGGCGCCATCTCGGCGTCGAACAGCTTGCGCGTCGTTTCGGCGAACATCCTGTGTTCGTCCGAAGCCCAGGCCGAGGAATTCGTGATCAGCGACATTGTGAAACCCGAATGTTTGCGGTTGCGTTGTAAAAATCTAACAAATGTTTAATTTTTCAGCAACCGACCTGACCCGTGGAAAAACGCCGTGTCACGCGCTTTCTCATCGGCAGCGAAATGAGCTTTCGCGACATGCAGGTCCTCACGGGAGTTGTTGGGCTTCAGCACCCGCCGTGCTCGCGGTTCGCCGTAGAAAATAACATTATGCCCCTTCGCCGGTCTTGATGTGTTTGGACTTGCCCGGATTTAGTGGAGAGGTTTTCATTCTGCGATGGCCATTTCAGCCTCGAATGATACCAGCGATTCGTATCCCAGAGCGGAATGCCGCCGACGTGGATTGTAGAATCCGTCGATATATCGGCCAAGAGCCAGTTCTGCGGCGATGCGGGTCTGGAAGATCGTTCTCCAGACCAGTTCGTTCTCCTTGCGAAGTCGTGCCAGTTCCTTGGCCGTATCCTCGTGCGGACCGGCCAACAAATCAGCTTCCCGGTATTGCCGCTTCCAGCGCGTCAGGCTCGATAATCCGATCCCCAAGTCGTCCGCAACTTGCATAACCGTTGACCTGATCCTCGTCGATCTCCGGCTTCGGTCGGCCCGCGCGCTCGAGGCGCCATCAAGCAGTGCACACTTCCACCGATGGATCATCGTCGGATGAACTCCGAAACGGCCGGCCAGTTCCGATACCGTCTCCTCGCCCTTCACAGCTTCAAAGGCGTCCTTCGCCTTGAACTCCGGCGAATGCTGATCCACTGTTTCGTCATCGCTATTCCCGAGCCTTGTAATCGAGCCGGAAGCTTTAGGCGAATGCAGGATCCCTACGTTCGTAGAGTGCTCCTGGCTTGGTCAAGACAACCCAGACAATGCGCGCCATCTTGGCGGCGAGTGCGAAAACCGCCTTGTTCGCATGCATTCTGCTCTGCAGCCCGTCGAGCCAGCTTCCAAGGCGATCCCGGGTTCGATCAAGATGTCGGAAGCAGGATCGCGCGCCATGAACGAGGAGTTTGCGGACGTAGCGGTTCCCGCCGAAAGCGAGCTCGCTGGGCCGGCTCGCCCCCGCGGTCCAGTCCGACGACATGGAAGATATTCTTGCCGAAATCGACTCCACAAAACTTCCGCAGGACGCGGCGCTTTGCGTGTGGACATTGCAACCTCCTTTGGAGTGGCCACTCGGATGATGCTGCGGGAGGACGGGACCGACCATCCCATTAATGGTGACGCCCGATGCCAGGCGGGATGCGGTGGCTTACCTGTGCGCAGTGCACGGTGTGAGCCAGCGTCGGGCGTGTAATGTGCCGGCAGTCGACCGGTCGAGCGTGCGTTATCGCAGCGTCCGTCCGAACGATGCCGCGGTGAGAGCTGCAATGAAGGAGGTCGCCGCGGAACGCCGGCGTTTCGGCTACCAGCGGCTGTTCATCCTGCTCAGGCGCGAGGGCGAGCCGTCCGGCATCAACCGCATCTATAGACTCTATCGCGAGGAAGGGCTCACAGTGCGCAAGCGCCGGGCACGACGAAGAGCGGTGGGTACACGCGCCCCGATCCTGGTCGAGGCGCGGCCCGATGCCCGCTGGTCGCTGGCATCTTCGGGAGCACCTCAATGAAACCCAGGACTCTCCAAACAACTGGAGGGAAGCCGGGTCTCAGGTCAGATCCGGTGGGCGCTTACTCTGAAACCAAAAGAGGCCCCGGTCTTGCCGGAGCCTCCAATCGTTTCCACACAGGCCGGGATGGCGGGCCTTTTCATATTCGACGTGAAACTGGACTTACAGCTTTTCGATCAGCTCGGGTACAGCGGAAAAGAGGTCGGCGGCGAGGCCGAAGTCGGCGACCTGGAAGATCGGCGCTTCTTCATCCTTGTTGATCGCCACGATAATCTTACTGTCCTTCATTCCCGCGAGATGCTGGATGGCGCCGGAAATGCCCACTGCGACATAAAGGTCAGGAGCCACCACCTTGCCGGTCTGTCCGACCTGCCAGTCATTCGGTGCAAAGCCCGAGTCCACTGCAGCACGCGACGCGCCGACGGCGGCGCCCAGTTTGTCGGCCAGCTTCTCGATCAACGCAAAATCGTCTTTGGAGCCGACACCGCGACCGCCGGAAACGACCACGCCGGCCGAGGTGAGTTCAGGGCGGTCGCTCTCGGCAACCTTGTCTTCAACCCATTCAGATAGCCCTGGGTTGTGCGCGGCACCGATTGTTTCAATGCTCGCCGAGCCGCCATCGCCGGCAGCGTCGAATGTCGATGTCCGGAAGGTCACAACCTTGGTTACATCCTTTGACCTCACGGTCTGTACTGCGTTGCCTGCGTAGATGGGGCGCTCGAAAGTATCGGCGTCAACGACCCCGGAGACATCTGAGATAACCATGACATCAAGCAATGCAGCCACACGGGGCATGATGTTTTTGGCATCAGTCGTGGCCGGTGCGCAAATATGGGAAAAGTCACCGGCTAGTGAAGTGATCAGAGCTGCTGTCGGTTCGGATAGGCGGTGTCCGAGCGAGGCATCTTCGGCCACAAGCACCTTGGCGACATCGTTGATCCTGGCCGCGGCTTCACCCGCCGCAGCTGCCGAAGCGCCGGCGCAAAGCACCGTGACATCGCCAAGCGCCTTGGCAGCGGTAACCGCCTTTGCTGTAGCGTCGAAGGCGAGTTCGCCATTGTTCACTTCTGCCAGTAGTAGGACTGCCATCAGATTGCTCCTGCCTCTTTGAGTTTCGAAACGAGCATGTCGACCGAGTCGACCATTTCGCCCGCCTTGCGTGCCTTTGGCTCGGCTATCAAAACGACCTCGAGGCGCGGGTTTACATCGACGCCATAGTCTTCCGGGGTCTTTTCATCCAAAGGCTTCTTCTTCGCCTTCATGATGTTGGGCAGTGAGGCATAGCGCGGCTCGTTCAGGCGCAGATCGACAGTCACGACGGCCGGCATCTTCACTTTGATCGCCTGTAGACCGCCATCGACCTCGCGGGTGACCACCGCATGATTGCCGTCAATCTCGACTTTCGAGGCAAAAGTCGCCTGGCTCCAGCCCAGCAATGCCGAAAGCATCTGGCCAGTCGCATTCATGTCATTGTCGATCGCCTGTTTGCCGGCCAGCACGATTCCCGGCCTTTCTTCGTCGATAATGCTCTTGAGGATCTTGGCCACGGCCAGAGGTTCGATATCCGTATGAACGTCTTTGGCGGCAACCACCAAAATCGCCCGGTCGGCACCCATGGCCAAGGCGGTACGCAACGTTTCCTGCGCCTGCTTGACACCTACAGAAACGACAACGATCTCTTCCGCCTTTCCCATCTCTTTCAACCGGATCGCCTCTTCCACGGCAATCTCATCGAACGGATTCATTGACATCTTCACATTGGCAAGATCGACACCTGATCCATCCGCCTTTACGCGGACTTTCACGTTATAGTCGATCACGCGTTTGACGGGCACAAGCACCTTCATAACTGTGGTCTCTCCATAAGTCTCTTGATGTGGTCTCGACCGTGTCAGCGGTCTTTGAACTCTGGTTTTCTTTTCTCCGAGAAAGCCAACATGGCCTCTGGAAAGTCATGCGCGCAAAGCAGAACGCTTTGAGTATCGCGCTCGATGTCCAGCGCCTCGATGTAGCTGCATTCGGCCGAAGCGCGCATGACGCGCTTGGCCGTCTGCACACCGAACATCGGATGCGCCGCAATCTCCCGCGCGATCTCCACTGCGCGGCTTTCGACCTGCCCCGAGGGAACGCATTCCTCGACCACGCGAAGCTCTCGTGCCGTACGCCCGTCGATTTCACGCCCCGTCAGCACCAGCATCCGGGCAATGCCCGCGCCAGCCCTTTGCTGCAACAGCCAGCTCGACCCGGTATCAGGGCAGCCTCCAACGCGGGCAAACACCTCGCAGAGCCGTGCATCTTCTGCGGCAACGACAATGTCGGCCGACAGCGCAAGGCTCAATCCGGCCCCATAGGCAACGCCATTCACCGCCGCGATCAGGGGCTTGCGAAAGAGATAGGCGGCGCGCCCGCCATCGTGGACTTTTTCGACCATTTCCGATGTTGCCCTGGCCCCTTTGGCGATTTCCGACTGGAACCCGACCAGATCGCCACCACTGCTGAAATGATCGCCGCCGGTCATCACCACGGCGCGAACGCCGTCGTCCCGATCAGCCTCGCGCAGGTTCTCGATCAGCGCGTCGACAAAGGCAATGCTGTACGGGTTCCGCTTCCCGGGTTGGAGAAATCGCAGAATGCCGATCGGTCCATCCCTGTCCAGGCGCATCAGCTCGCTCATAGTGGTCTCCTTCAGGTTCCGGTCCAGACCGGCTCGCGCTTTTCGGCAAATGCCTTGGGACCTTCGATGGCGTCATTGCTGGCATAGACCACTTCGTGCAGGCGCTTGCCCTCTTCCAAGCCGCCCGCGCAGCCCAGATCCATTGTGGCGCGTACGCTCGCCTTCGCGGCGATCACCGATAATGGCGCGCCCTTGGCGATCCGCGTTGCCAGATCCCGGGCGCGGGCGCGCACGGCGTCGGGCGTATCTTCGATATAGTTGGTGAATCCGTATTCGTGCAGCCGCTCGATCGGAAACAGGTCGCCGGTCAGGACGATCTCCATCAACACGGGTTGCGGCAGCATCGATAGCGCCGGCGACGCCCAGGGCGAACCGCGGCCGATCTTGACTTCGGTAATGCCGACCTTGGTGCCCTTCAAACCGACACGCAAATCGCAGTTCAGGGTCAGCATCATGCCGCCTGCCATCAGCGATCCGGTCATCGCTGCGATGATCGGTTTCTTGCAGGCACGCATGGTCTCGTGAAAGGGATCGCGCATTTTGGTCAGGATATCCACGCCTTCGTCGCGCGCGATCTGGGTGGCTTCCTTAAGGTCGAGCCCGGCGCTGAACACGCCGCAATCTGCAGAGGTTAGAATCGCCACGCGGATCGCATTGTCGGCCTCGACCCTTTCCCAAGCCTCGGTCAGCCCGTTGGTGGCCGCCACGGAAAGAGCATTCTTGCGCTCTGGACGGTTGATGCAAACCGTCGCAATCCCTTCTTCAACCGTCACTTCGATCGGGTTCATGTTCCTGCCTATCTTGATCTGAGAACCGCTTTCGGCCAGCGGATAGCCGGGGGCTCCCCGCGGCACAAGGGCCGCGGGGAGGACTGATATTATTTGACCGTGAACTTCGCGGAGCTTTCCTTGATAATCTCCCACACCACATCAGTGTAGTCAGCGCTCCAATCGGTCAGCGGAACCCAGGTTTCGCCATTCCACTGCTCGACACGGGTTTTGCCGCCCCCGCCGTGATCGGATGCGGTCACCGTAACCGGAGCCATAAGCCCGTTACCGTCAAAATCGGAGATCGATTCATAGGCGGTCTTCATGCTCTCCGGCGTCAGCGGCCAACCGTTTTGCTTGATTGCCAAACGGGCGGCTTCGAAACCAACCGAATAGATCGCCATGCCGGTATTGTAGTACACGTCACGGACAAGGGATTCCGGGCCGCTACCTTCACCTTTCGCATAATACGTCTCAAGCATGGTTTTCACGATCGGCACTTCCTGGCCGCCAGCCACATTGGTCCCGCGTAGAATGCCCTTGGCGTCGGCCGCGCCAATGTTGTTGATATCTACTTCGTTCAGCCAGTTCACCGACAGATAACGATCGATAGGGAATCCGTTGCGCCGCATTTCCTTTGCGGCAACCACGTGGCCACCGGCTAGCAGCCAGCTGATCACATAGTCCGGTTTGTCGCGGCGAATTTTACTCCAGGCGCCGGACTGGTCCGAACCGGGCAGCGGAACCGGATAGAGTTCGAGTTGGAAGCCCTCCTTCTCGGCCAATGTCTTGAGAATCTCGATAGGTTCTTGGCCGAAGGGATAATCCAGGTAAATAAACCCGATCTTTGCTTTGCTCAGATCGCCGTCCATCTGGCCTTTGATGAAGGCGACATCGTTTGCGGCCTGCTGCCAATAGGTCGGACCAACAGGAAAGACCCACTTGAACACGTCGCCGTCGACGGCATCACCGCGACCGACGAAGGACTGCATCAATATGTTTCCGTCCTTCATCACCCGAGGCAACACGGCATTCGTCACCGGAGTCGAGAGGAAGTTGAAGATGAAAATACCTTCACGTTTGAGCTGTTCATAACACTCCACGCCCCGCTGCGGTTCATTACCGTGGTCGCGGACTACAGCCTCAACAGGATGCCCTTCCAGACCGCCATTTGAATTGACGTACTTCGCCAAGTCCTGCGCCGCCTGTGCCACCTGCGGTGAGATGAACGTATAGGACTTGCTGAGATCGAAGCATAGACCGAACCGCACCGGCTCTTTGTCTTGTGCGGACACCTCCGTAGCCCCTAACGCCAACATTGTGGTGAAGGCTACCGTCGTAACAGTGGATAGAAGTTTCATTTCAGTTCTCCCTGGTTGTGATTATGTCCGGTCGCCCTGCGTCTTCTCCGTCGGACACCGAACAGGCTGGATTGATGCTGCGTCATTTGCCGAACTTAGATGAGCTTTCCTTGACTACCGCCCACACTTGATCCGAGTATTCAGAAATCCAGTCAGTCTGTGGTACCCAGGCTGCGCCGTCCCACATTTCGATCCTCGTTGCTCCGCCGCCTCCGTGGTCTTGCGCAGTAACAGTGATCGGAGCCATCAACCCGTTCGCATCAAAGTCGCGCAGCGACTCTAATCCGGCACGGTATGAATCGGGCGTTAGGGGAAGCCCTTGCAGTTCAACTGCCTTGCGCGCGGCCTCGAACATGATCGAATACATCGCGAGGCCTGTATTATAGAAAACGTCTTGGGTCTTTTCGATCGGACCGTTCCCGTTGCCCTTGTCATAGAGCTCGGCCATGATTTCTTTGTAGAGCGGTATGTCCTGTCCGCCGACCACGTTCGTCCCGCGCTTGATACCAATGGCGTTCTTTGCACCGATGTTGGCAATATCTACTTCGTTCAACCAGTTGACCGAAATGTATTTGTCCATCGGAATACCGTTCCGCTTCATTTCCTTTGAAGCGACGACATGTGCACCGCCAAGCATCCAGACGACAATTTGATCGGGCTTGTCGCGGCGTACTTTGGACCAGACACCTGACTGGTCATTGCCGGGAAGCGGCACCGGGTAGAGCAAAAGCTCGAAACCTTCCTTTTTTGAAAGCGTCTTCAGAATCTCGATCGGCTCCTGGCCGAAAGGATAGTCAAAGTAGACGAAGCCGACCTTGACATTCGATAAGTCGCCGTCGTGCAGTTGTTTAATATATGCGATGTCATTTGCCGCCTGGCCCCAATAGGTAGGCCCGATCGGATAGACCCAATCGAAGACAGTTCCATCAACCGCGTCGCCTCGCCCAACAAGGGACTGCATGAGGACGCGTCCGTCTTCCATTGCCCGCGGCAGAACCGCGAGCGATACGGGCGTCGACAACGTATCGAATACAAACACACCTTCGCGGCTCAACTGTTCGTAGCATTCTACGCCTCGCTGCGGCTCGTTGCCGTGATCGCGAACGATCACTTCGACCTGCTCGCCTCCGATCCCACCTTTGCGGTTCACAAGCTCTGCCAAATCCTTCGCGGCTTGAGCAACCTGCGGCGTTGCGAAAGTATAGGCCTTGCTAAGATCGTAGCAGACACCGATCCTGAATGGTTTGGCCATTACAGTTGCAGGTATGGACATAGCCATCCCGAACATAATAGCATGAATAAGTGCGGCTCTACTGAGTAATTTCATGTTTTCCTCCCATAGAAACGACCGCGGTGCCCGGTCAACTCAACCACCGTTTACGCCGACTGTAATGTTTCACGTTGTGGAAATTGCTTCCTTCTTTGCCACCAAGGTAGAAGTCCTGAATATCGGAATTCGCCTTGAGCGCCTCGGCCGTGTCATGCATGACAACTCGGCCGTTCTCGATCAGGTATCCGTCGGACACGACCTCAAGCGCCGCGAGTGCGTTTTGCTCCACAAGAAGAACTGACAAACCCTCCTCGCGGTTGATCTTCTTGATCATGTCGAAGATCTCGGCCACCAGGAACGGCGCAAGTCCAAGGCTTGGCTCGTCAAGCATCAACAGGTCCGGTTGCGTCACCAAAGCCCGTCCGATGGCTAGCATCTGCTGTTCGCCACCCGAGAGATAGCCCGCAAGGGAGTTGCGACGCTCGGCCAGTCGGGGAAAATAGTTGTAGATCCTGTCTTTTTCCGCATTCAACGCGGCCCTATTCATGCCAAGTGGCGCCGCGGCTATCAGGTTTTCATCGGGTGTGAGATGTTCGAAAACACGACGACCTTCAATGACATGGCAAATGCCCATCTCCACTCTATTTTGGGCGAGAACCTCGGTAATAGCAGTCCCGCGAAAGCGGATCTCACCGCGGCTGATATGACCGCGCTCGGCTTTCAACAGGCCGCTTATTGCCTTGAGTGTCGTGCTTTTGCCGGCCCCGTTAGATCCCAAAAGAGCGACCATCTTGCCCTTGGGAACCTCGATTGAGACGCCTTTGATTGCCAATAGAACGTTGTCGTACAGCACTTCGACACTGTTCATCGACAAAATGGGCTCGGCGACAGTCTGGTCTTCCATCGACATGAATTCTATTTCCTAAGCTGATCAAACGGCCAAACCATTAGGTAATCCCGGATGTTGCCGTAGAGTTTTCCAAGACCAAGAGGTTCGATTAGAAGTATGATGACAATCAGCGCGCCGTAGACAGCGTTGGGGATATGCGCGAGTGTTTCGACGTTGATTTGCATCCCCAACTGCTCAGAGGCGGTGACCACCACCCCGTTGACGAGTCCTGGAACCAAGAGAATTAGCGCGACACCAAAATAGGATCCAATGATGCTCCCCAAACCGCCAACGATAACCATCGCCAGCGCCTGGATTGAAACCGCCACCGAGAACTGCTCTGGTGCAGCCAGGAAGAAGAAGGTCGCGACGAGCAAGGCGCCACTAACGCCGCCGATAAAGGACGACATCGCAAACGCCACGATTTTGTAGTAAAAGCTGTGCACGCCCAGAATGGCAGCTGCATAATCCTTTTCGCGAACCGCAACCAAGGCGCGTCCAAGGCCGGTGCGCTTGAGGTTCAGCATGAAGATGGTGACCAACAGACACCAGGCGAGCGCCACATAGTACAGACCTGTATCCGACGTGATTTCCTGGCCAAGCAATTTCAGCGTTGGCGCCTGCAGTGAGGCATGCGAACCGCCCGAAATCGCCGGGGAGTGCGTCAGCACCCAGTCCATGATGAACTGCATGGCCAATGTCGTCAGTGCAAGATAGAGGCCCTTGGCCCGCAATGCCGCGAACGCGAACAAGCTGCCAATTACCGAAGCGGAAAGCCCGCCGATGATCAGCGCGAATTCCCACGGCACCCCAAAGCGGGCTGCGTGGATCGCCGAATATGCGCCCACCGCCATGACCGCCGCGTAACCCAAATGCAGCTGTCCCGCCCAGCCGGTCACAAGGTTCAACCCAAGCGCCGCCGAAGTCCAGATAAGCCAAGGCAACATGTAGCTGTTAACGTATAGCGACGGAGCGATAAACGGCGCAGCCACGCCAAGTACAAGCAAGGCCAGAGCCAGGTTCCGGTCAGCGGGAACCTTGTAAATACGGCTGTCCGAGATGTAATTGGTGTGATACACACCAGAAAGGCGGTAGAACATTCAATTACACCCTTTCTATGTCGTGGCGTCCGAACAAGCCGTGCGGACGGATCATGATTGTGAGAATGAGAACCGCGGCTACAATCAGTTCACGACTTCCGCCACCCACAAGCGGATCCAAGAAGTCTGCTCCGACGTTTTCCACTACGCCGAGAATGATGCCCGCGACTATGGCGCCCAGGATGCTGTCTAGCCCGCCCAGCACAGCCACCGTCAGGCCTTTCAGCAGCAGCAGCGAAAGAGCTTGGTCCACACCCTGTATCTCGCCCCAGATCACCCCGGCGGAAACCGCGACGACAGATGCCAAGCCCCAGGAAAGCCCGATCCCTCGCTCAACCGAAATTCCAACTGACCATGACGCCATGTAATCGTCGGCTATCGCGCGAAGCTTGATGCCTAGGCGGGTGCGGAAGAAGAGGAGGAAAGCGGCGAAGAACATCACCGCGACGAACGCTCCGACGAGATGAATCCTGCTGACTAGGATATCACCGAGAAAAAGCGGTTCATAACTGACGCCCAGCTCCATCGATCTCGACGTCCCTCCCCAGACCGCAAGTGTCGTCCCACGCAGGAAGATGTCGAGGCCAAGCGTAATCATCAGGATCATCACGACAGGGCGCCCCGCGAGGCGCCGTAGCGCAACACGTTCAATCCCAAAGCCAAGTCCGAACATGATGGCAACGGCGATCGGTATCGCCAGCCACAGCGGCATACCGACGTCTCGCGCCAATGCCAGCACCACATAGGCGCCAACCATGGTCAGCCCGCCTTGGGCAAGGTTTGGCACCGAGGAAGCCTTGTAGATCAGCACAAGACCGATCGCGAAAAGCGAGTAAAGCAATCCTGTGAGGGCCCCGTTGATCGCGAGTTCAGCTAGGAAAACCGGATCCATCTATACCTCCCTGATGGGGAGGGTTCGCTCGACCTTCCCGATTTCGCCGGACTCGTAAGTCACTTGGGCACTCATTCGAACTTCGCTGGAGCCATCGTAAAACGCCCTGATCACGATGTCGTAACGATCCTCGACCACACTCCGGCGCAACTTGCGCGTCCGGGTTATTTCGCCGTCGTCGGGATCGAACTCCTTGGGCAGACTTACGAAACGCTTGACTTGCAGTGGTTCGGATATCACGGCGTTCACCCGCCGAAAGGCTTCGTGGAGAAGCGTGGCAACCTCGTCGCGCTGCGAGAGATCGGCAAATGAGACATAAGGCACACCATTGACCTCGGCCCAATGCCCGACAGCATCGAAATCGATGCAAACCATCGCGGTCAATTCCTCCCGCCCGGCGCCGATCACGGCGGCATCCTTTATGTAAGGGCTGAATTTCAGGCGGTTTTCGATGTAGTTGGGCACGTAACGCTCGCCCCCGGCAGTATACATCACCTCCGAAACGCGACCCAAGACCACAAGATGCCCGTCTTCTTCGAGATACCCGGCGTCGCCCGTGCGCAGCCAACCGTCCCTCAGAGCCTCGGCCGAGGCCTCGGGGTTGTTGTAATAGCCCTCGAACACGCTTTCGGATCGCAAGAGGATCTCGCCGTCATCCGCGATTGCAACCTCTACACCCGGAGCCGGCTTGCCGACGGAGTGAAGGCGCACTTCACTCCGTGACTGGATCGTATTGATCGCGCTGTTTTCGGTCTGACCGTAAAGCTGGCGCAGTTTGATGCCGATTGCACGGTAGAAGACGAACGTATCCTCACCAATGGCTTCGCCACCAGTAAATGCGTTGTTCAGTCGATTCATGCCGAACTGGTCTTTGATTGGTCCGAATATGAGTGCCTCGCCCAACAGCCGAATCAGGGGTTCCAGCACACCGCCGTCTTTGCCGGCGAGCTTGCGCGTTTCCACGGCCACCGCCCTGTTCATGAAGAAGTGGTACAACCACTTCTTCAACGGTGTCGAATTTTCAATACCAACCTGTATCGTGGTCAGGATGTTGTCCCAGCTCCTGGGCGCGGCCAGGTAGAATGTGGGAGCAATCTCGCGCATGTCCCGAATAACGGTCTCCTGCCGCTCTGGTACACTGACGGTGAAACGTAGAAGCAACGCGGCCGCGACAGTTATTGCGTAGTCGCCGACCCACGCCATCGGCAAATAGGCCAGAACCTCTTCGCCGATATCGAATGCACCGGCAGCGAAACCGTTGCGCGCTGCGGCTAAGACGTTCTTCTGACTGAGAACGACGCCTTTAGGCTTTCCGGTAGTACCTGACGAATGCAGGAACACCGCCGGGTCGTCCGGCTTGGTCCGGTGAATGAGTTCATCACGCCGCTTCGGGTCTTCGTTGAGATGATGCCTGCCGACCTGGGTCAGGTGTTCCCATGACATCAGCCCGTCGGCTTCATAGAATCCGAGCCCACGTTCTTCGACATATATAATATGAAGAATTCCCTTCGCTCCAGCATCGCGCAGCTCCAGGATCTTATCCACCTGTTCCTGATCTTCGGCAAAGGCAGCGACGATCTCGACCTCGCCCACAAAATGCCGGAGCTCGTCTAGTGTTACGCCAGGATAAGCGGGCATCGCGTAGGCACCGATCAACGCGAGCGCGGTCATTCCTGCGTACAAGCGCGCTCTGTTGTCACCCAGAATCAGGACTGCCTGACCGGGTTTTATACCGATTTTCTCGAGGCCGGCTGAACAGGCGAGAACTTCCTCAGTGTATTCAGCCCAGTTGGTCTCTTTCCATATACCAAGCTCCTTCTCTCGAATAGCAATATCCGACCCGTGCTTGTCTGCGTTTCGCGCTAGTACAGTTCCGATGGTTTCAGCCGCGATCGGCCGATCAAGAACAGAATCAGCCATGCGCACCTCCGATGTAGGCTTCGATGACCCGCGGATCCTTGACAACCTCCCTCGGAATGCCCCCGGCGATCATCTCGCCGTAATTGAGCGCGAGCATTCTGTCGCAAATTCCGACAATCACATCCATGTGGTGCTCGATCAGAAGAACGCTGATTCCCCGTTCGGCACGTGCATCCAGAATGAAGCGAGCCATATACCCCTTCTCTTCCTGGTTCATGCCGGCCATTGGCTCATCAAGAATCAACATTCTCGGCTCCGACACCAAAGCTCGAGCGAGCTCGACCCGTTTCTTCAATCCGATGGGAAGGCCGTCGACCAACTCGTTGCGAACACTCTCAAGCTGAAGGAACTCGATCACTTCCTCGACAATCATTCGGTTCGCGATTTCTTCGCGCCGGGCCATCCACCAATAGAGCGCCGTCGGAAGAACACCTGGATGCATATGTATGTGTCTTCCCAATAGAACGTTGTCGAGTACACTCATTCCGTTGAAGAGGGCGAGATTCTGAAACGTCCGTGCAACACCAAGTTTGGCTACCTTGTGTGGCGCCACGCCGGTGACATCCTTTCCCGCTATGCGAACTACACCCTTGTTCGGCGGATAAAATCCCGAAATCGCGTTTGTAATCGTGGTCTTGCCGCTTCCATTCGGGCCAACAAGACCAAAGATCTCACCAGGATTGATGGCGAGGTCCACACCAGTTACGGCGACGACACCTCCGAATCGGCGCTCAATACCGACGCATTCCAGAATCGCTTCATCATGGGGTTGGTGTTTTTCAGGTCGCATATATTTCATCCGCTTTGCGTTTCCGGCATGTTCGAGACCTCCAAAGAAATTTAGGCGATGCGGAAATATTCTGGGCGCCCCGTCGGCCATGGATCACCCCACAATTGCTGCCCACCATCGACATTCAAGACCTCTCCGGTAATGAATTTGGCGGACGACGCAGCCAAATAAACAACTGCTTCGGCAACGTCCCACTCGTCACCGGCATGTCTCATCGGATTTGATTCTTCGAAGGTTGCGGCGCCTTCAGCAGTGTAGTTGTGGAACCCGTTGCTTTCACAACAGCCGGGCGCGACGCAGTTCACTCTGATGTTGTGGGGAGCCCATTCCACGGCGACCGATTTGGACAAATAGATGACGCCCGCTCGCGCAGCGCAACTGTGAGCGATTCCCGGCATGCCTCGCCAGACATCGGCAACGATGCTGATGATTGAACCCGGCCGCTTTGCCTCAATCCATCGCCGCGCCGTCGCCTGCATCATCCACCAGGTTCCGTTGAGGTTGGTGTCGATGACGGCGTTCCAACCCTTCACCGAATATTCGATGGCAGGCTGCGGGAATTGGCCGCCGGCATTGTTGACAAGGACATCGATGCCCCCGAGCTCTCGCTCGGCCGCTTCCACAAACGATGTTACCTGCTCCGGATCTCGGATGGACATGGACTGCGACAGCACTTTGCCCCCGAAGCCGCGCAGGTATTTTGCAGCTACGTCCAACTTCTCTTCGTTTCGGCCATTGATAGCAATGTTGGCGCCAAGCCGCGCAAACAAGACCGCGATTGCGAAGCCAAGCCCCCCGCCTGCACCTGTGATCACGACACCTTTGCCCGCAAAGAGGCCACTCGCATACACAGTTGGTCGTTGCTTCAGATCGTCCATCGACGACCCGAACACAGCCTTCGCCGTCATGTCTCCTCCCGTACCCAGTAAGGGTCATTTTCAGATTTAATCTAACACGCGTTAGAAAACTGGTCAAGCCTGCGTCGTGCTACGCACAGAGATCAGGCTCGAAACTAATAGGACTTTGGAAGTCCGAGCGCTTTTTCCGCAATGAAAGACATCAGCATGTGAGGCGTGACAGGCACGATGTGGAACAACAGCGCTTCGCGCACGAGACGTTCAACATGGTATTCCTTGGCGTACCCAAACCCGCCAAAGGTCAATTGGGCGACCTGTGTCGCCTCGACGGCTGCCTCCGCGGCGAGGAGCTTTGCCGCATTGGCTTCCACACCGCAGGACAGTTGTGAGTCGTACAGCTCAGCAGCATGCATGACCATGAGGTTGGCTGCCTCGACTTTCGCCCAAGCCTTGGCCAGCGGATGCTGGACGCCCTGATTTTGACCAATGGGACGACCAAATACGGAGCGCTCCTTGGCATACCCCGCTGCACGGGTGATTGCGTTGCGCGCGATGCCGATACATTCGCCGGCCACCAGGATGCGTTCGGGATTCAGGCCATGAAGTATCTGACGAAAACCCTGCCCTTCTTCGCCAATCAGGTGATTGGCCGGGATCGGCAGCCCGTCGATGAACACTTCATTGGAATCAACCGCCTTACGACCCATCTTTTCGATCTCGCGTACATCAACGAATCTCCGGTCGAGATCGGTATAGAACAGGCTCAGTCCCTCGGTTGGCTTCTCAACATCCGCTAGCGGCGTTGTCCGCGCTAGAAGTAACATTTTGTCGGCAACTTGTGCGGTCGAGATCCATACCTTTTGGCCATGCACCACATAGTGATCCCCCTTTTTCACCGCCATGGTCCTGAGCTTGGTGGTGTCGAGGCCCGTAGTTGGTTCGGTTACCGCAAAACACGCCTTCTCCCGTCCTTCGATCAGGGGCTTCAGCATCCGTGCTTTCTGCTCAGCCGAACCGAACTTCACGACCGGATTGAGCCCGAAAATGTTCATGTGAATGGCGGAAGCGGCGCTGGCGCCTCCACCCGATTCTGCGATCGCCTGCATCATGACCGTCGCTTCTGTGATCCCCAATCCCGCGCCGCCGACCTCCTCGGGCATCGCGATTCCCAGCCAACCACCTTGCGCCATAGCCAGGTGCAAATCGTGTGGAAAGCCTCCCTTGCTGTCCCGTTCAAGCCAGTACTCGTCGTCGAAACGCGCGCAAATCCGCAGAATACTTTCGCGGATTTCGCTCTGTTGCTCAGACATCCTGAATGTCATGTCCGTTCCTCCTCAAGGGCGGTCTCAATACATCCTGTCCTCGCTAGATCGGCGATTTGTACGTCGTCATAACCAAGCTCTTCCAGCACGGCGGCAGTATCCGCCCCTCGAGGGCGGCCGAGCCAGCGCAAGACACCTGGTGTGATGCTGAAATGCGGGACCGGACCAACAACATGTGTCGGGTCGTCTTCTACCGAGGCTATATCTCCCCGATGGGAAATCTGCGGATCGTCGATTATCTGCTCGACCGACAAAACGGGAGCTGCCACCGCATCGTGACGTTCGAACTCCGCTTCAACCTCTGAGAAATCACGCGCCGTGATGTAGGCATTAAGCGCGTCAAACACCTCCGTCATGTGTTGTGACATGCTGTGCAGGCTCGCAAATCTCGGATCATCGGCCAAGGAGTCGCCGCCAACCGCGCGCAGGAGACGCCGCGCTGTTTCGGCACTGCCGGCGGAAACGGTGACCCATATTCCGTCGCGGGTACGAAACATTCCGCCGGGCGCAAAATCCATTGGTTGTCGCAGTCCATTGCGGATCGGCGCGATGCCGGCGCCCGTGACCGCGGGTACATGATAATCTATCAGTCGCAAGAGCGCCTCAAAAACGGCCAGATCCACGACCTGCCCGCGCACCACACCGCGTTCCCGCGCATATAGCGCGATCATCAGCCCAAGCGCCCCCATCAACCCTGTCGTGCTGTCAGCGGCGGGAAATCCAGGGTGCATCGGCGAACCATCGGCAAAACCGGTCAGATGCGCAAGACCACTCATCGCCTCCGCCGCACGTCCGAATGCTGGCGTATCGCGCATCGGACCATCCTGGCCGTATCCCGACACTCTGAGGATCACAAGATCGGGATTCCAACCGTGCAGCACCTCGGGGCCGATACCGGCCCGCTCCAACACGCCAGGCCGGAAGTTCTCGACTAGCATATCCGAGCGTTCCACAAGCTTGCGGAGTACCTTCAACCCCTCTTCGCGTTTCCAGTCGAGACCAAGGATTTGCTTGTTGCGCGCGAGTGTCTTCCACCACACCCCCACGCCATCGGACGCCGTAGGGCCAAGGTCACGCATCATGTCCGGACGTCCGGGCGTCTCCACCTTGACGACCTTCGCTCCGAAGTCGGAAAGCAGAGAAGCGGCAAGTGGTCCGGCGATAACATGCCCGAGTTCAACGATGCGGAGGTTCTCCAGTGGCCCAATCATTATTCCGACCTTTCGTCCAAGGTAGCTCCCAGTCAGCTTATTCTAACATCTGTTAGAATCTCAAGTCATCATCCAGCCGAACGCGAAAGAATCAAGACACAATTGCCCGCTGCGCCCCAAATAGCCTGCCAAAACGCCCTGCCGTGCGGTTCCGGTGGACATTCAGATCAAGGAAGCCACCACGCAGAATTCAAACTGACGCCGCGATCTCCCGTTGGATGCAATGGCACGACCTCTCGGCTTCGTTTCGGCGTCGAAAATATATTCGATCGTATAAGGACGTGCGGCTCTATTGAAATGTCGTGTCGGCAAGGTGAAAAAGCTCGTCCGACGATCCGTTGGGTGACAACTCCGCTCAAAGACGATTCTCCAATCCGTTCATCAATAGGCCGGATCGACCGCGGTTAAAGCTCCAAGAAAAGACGTTGTGGCGGCGTGACCCCGTGTCGGGGCACGCCCACCCTTCGTTACACAGCCGCTGCAGCTACCAATATGAACAGACGCCGCATCTCATCTTGGTCGTAGCGCGTAAGTGAGTTTGGCAATCAGACCGCAACTGGCCTTTGTGCAACTCGCCAATCAGATAACTACCTGATCCTCCGCATCACATGATAATCGCGAAATATCATGAACAGGACGCAGGCAATTGCGGCTTTTGTCACATCCCCAGATACGAACGGATACAGACCGGCGCCGAGCAGCTTTTCATTATAGCCGAGGAAGCTTCCCAGCCAGGCAAGTCCTGGTACGTAGATGGCAATCGAACCCGATAGGACAGCCAGAAAGGCGCCGAACACAGGTCGAGTCCCGCTCAATCTCTTCGCGACGAAGCCGGATACAATTGCGCAAAGCAAGAACCCAATCAGATAGCCGCCAGTTGGCCCAAGAAGATAGGCTGGACCGGCGACGGCAGGCGGCGAGCCCGCGAACACCGGAAGCCCCATCATACCCTCAAAGAGATAAACCGCCACGGTCGCGCCGGCGCGAACTGGTCCGAGGAACAGTCCCAGACAAAGGACCACGAGAGTTTGGGTTGTCATAGGCACCGGGTAAAACGGCACCATGACTTTGGCGGAGATTGCAAGAAGAATTGTACCTAGAATAATAACGCCGACATCGCGAGCGAGGTTCATTACAGACCGCTGGTTTCCTGCTTCAATAAGCATGCCGTTCTTCCTTTCAATAGTTTCCCATAACCATGGCGCGTACATTCACATTCGTTTGGCGACTTCTCCCAGCATGACTTCGCTGGCGCCGCCGCCAATGGCCTGAACGCGAGCATCGCGTGACATGCGTTCCACCGGTGTTTCGCGCATGTAGCCCATGCCGCCGTGGAACTGCACACAGTCGTAGAGCACGCTGTTCACCATCTCGCCGCAGTAGGCTTTGACCATCGAGACCTCTTTCACGCAGTCGCGGCCCGCCACGTCCAGCCGGGCAGCATGATAGACAAGCTGCCGGCCCGCCTCGATCCGGATCTGGCAATCGGCCAGGCGCAGACGCACCGCCTGCTTGTCCCACAAAACGCCGCCAAAGGCCTTGCGCTGCTTGACATAATCCACCGTCATGTCCAGCGCGGTCTGCGCTTCTGCGCAGGCCATCGCGCCCAGCACGATGCGCTCGTTCTGGAAGTTCTTCATCACCGAGTAGAAGCCCCGGTTAACCTCGCCCAGCACGTTCTCGGCGGGGATGCGGACATCCTCGAAGATCAGCTCGGCCGTGTCCGAGCACAGCCAGCCGGTCTTGTTCAGCGCCCGGCCGACCGAAAAGCCCGGCGTGCCCTTTTCCACCACGAACATGGTGATCCCGCGCGAGCCCTTGGCATCGGGGTCGGTCTTGGCGCCGACGAAATAGAGATCGCCGTGCACGCCGTTGGTGATGAACATCTTGGTGCCGTTCAACACCCAGTCCGATCCGTCCTGCACTGCACGGGTGCGCATGCCAGCCACGTCGGACCCCGCACCCGGTTCGGTCACGGCGACGGCGGTGATCTTCTCACCCGAGGTGATCGACGGCATCCAGCGCGCTTTTTGCTCCGCAGTGCCGGCGTTTTCCAGATGCGGCGAGGCCATGTCGGTATGCACCAGAACTGTGGCCGAGAAGCCGCCGAAGGTGGAGCGTCCCACCTCTTCGGCCAGCATCACGCTGGCCATCACATCGAGCCCCGCGCCGCCGTATCGTTCGTCATAGCGCATGCCGAGTACGCCCAGATCACCCATCTGGCGCAGCACGTCGCGCGGTACCATGCCGTCCCTTTCCCAGGCGTCGGCCTTGGCCGTCACCTCGGTCTCGATGAAGCGGCATAACTGGCCGCGGATCATCTCGAGGTCATGGCTGAACGGCCTGCTGGCGGAGGTGATTGCATCCTGTCTGTTCATCTCTTGTCCTCCGGATCGAGTTTGACGAGGGGGGCGTGCCCGGCGACAGTGTCGCCCGGCGCGCAATAGATTTCAGCCACAACGCCCGCGACCGGCGCCCGCAGGCTCTGCAAGAGCTTCATCGCTTCCAGCACCACCAGCGTGTCGCCGGCGGCGACACGGTCGCCGGGCGCGACACGAATCTCGGCCACGGCGCCCGGCATCGGTGCCACCAGGGTGTCGGCTCCGGCGGACCCGCCCGCGGCGCGGCTCAGGTGCCGGTCCTCCAGCGTGCGCAGGTCTGTCGCGGTCATTCCGGCAGGGGTTTGCAGGTGCACCCGCCAGTGACCGGGCGCGCGCACGACATAAGCGATGCGCGAGAACCGGACGCCGCCGATACGTCCGTGCAGGCGGTCCCCGGCCAAGGCGGCGACCTCGGCAGCGACTGTTTGGCCGTCCGGCAGCCCGGCGGCAAGCTCTGCCCCTGAGCCGGTCATGCGGATCGGCTCTTCGTCGGCTGCGTCCCAATAAGACACCGCGCCGGCTCGCCCTGCGGGCGCGGTGAGCCGCCATGACCCGAGGCTTTCCCACGGCGATGCGCCCGCCGGGGTGAGATGCAGATGCAACGCCATCGCGGCGAGCGCCATGTCCTGCGCCTCGGGGGCCGGGTGCGTCCAGCCGTCGGGGAACATTTCGGCCAAGCCCGACGTGTGATGCCGGAACGCCCGGAAATCGGGATGGATCAGAAGCGCGCGCTGATAGGCCAGGTTCAACCCCACGCCGCCCACGACGAAGGTGTCGATCGCGGCGACTGCCTGACGGATCGCCCCGGCCCGGTCCGGCGCATGGACGATGAGCTTGGCCAGCATTGAATCGTAATGGTAGCCGACGACCGATCCTGCCTCCACCCCGCTGTCCAGCCGCACGCCTGAGGGCGGCGCCCAGAGGGTGATCCGGCCCGTCTCGGGGCGGAAATTCTCGGCCGGATTTTCGGCGGCGATGCGGATTTCAATGGCGTGCCCGTCAAACTGCACATCCGTTTGCGTCAGCGTCAACGGCTCGCCCCGCGCGATGCGCAACTGCCATTCGACCAGGTCGATGCCGGTGATGGCCTCGGTCACGGGGTGTTCCACCTGCAACCGGGTGTTCATCTCAAGAAAGTAGTATTCGCCATGCCCGGGGTCATAGAGGTATTCCACCGTTCCGGCGGAGCGATAACCGATCGCCTGCGCCAACCGCACCGCCGCCGCACGCATGTCGTTGCGCACAGCCTCGGGCAGATCGGCGGCGGGAGCCTCTTCGATCAGCTTCTGGTGGTTTCGCTGGAGCGAGCAGTCGCGATCGCCCAGATGCAGCACGGTGCCGTGGCTGTCGCCGAGCACCTGCACCTCGACATGGCGCGCGCGGGGGGCGTAGCGTTCCAGAAACACCGTCGCGTCGCCAAAGGCGCCTTTCGCCTCGGCCCGGGCGCCGGCGATGGCTTCTGCAGCGTTCCTCAGGTCGGTGACAAGCCGCATCCCGCGCCCGCCGCCGCCCGCGCTAGCCTTGACCAGAAACGGCGTGCCGAGCGCCTCCGCCTCGGCCAGCAATCGCGCATCCGACTGGTCGGCGCCGCGATAGCCGGGCAGGACGGGTACGCCCGCGGCTTCGGCGGCGGCCTTGGCCTCGATCTTGGATCCCATGCGGGCGATCGCGTCAGGTCCCGGCCCGATGAACACGAGGCCCGCCGCCTCGACAGCAGCGGCAAAGGCGGCATTCTCCGACAAAAAGCCATAGCCCGGATGCACCGCCCCTGCCCCGGCCGCACGGGCGGCGTCCAGGATGGCATCGACGTTCAAATAACTCTCCGACGGCGCGGCCCCACCGACGCACACGGCGTGATCGGCCTCGGTCACGAAGGGTGCGTCGCGGTCGGCCTCCGAAAACACCGCCACGCTTTCCAGCCCCAACCTGCGGCACCCGCGCTGGATGCGCCGGGCGATCTCTCCGCGGTTGGCGATCAGAACGCGGGTAAAGCTCATTTCACCCGCCAGGAGGGCACGCCCTTGCTAATGAAGCTGTTGATGCCCTCGATGCCTTCCTCTGTTTCCCAGGCGTCGGCCAGACGGTCGGCGGTATAGATCATGTTGGTATCCAGATCGTGGGACGCGACATAGGCGATCAGCGCCTTGGTGTCGGCCACCGCGCCCGGCGCGGCCTGAAGGTGGTCGCGGACCACCCGCTCTACAGCGTCGTCCAGATCGCCGGGGGCAACGACCTCGGTCAGGAGCCCGATCCGTTCGGCGCGCGCGGTGTCGAAGAGCGCGCCCGACAGCATGGTCTCGCGGGAATGCACCTTGCCGATGCGGGCCACCAGGTAGGGCGAGATGTTGGCAGGCAGAAGGCCCAGCTTTACCTCGGTCAGACCAAAGCGCGACCCTTCGGCACCAATCGTGTAGTCGCAGACCGATATCATGCCGACCCCGCCGCCGTAGGCCGGTCCGTTGATCCGTCCGATCAGCGGTTTGGTCAGGGTATCAAGGCGGCGCAGCAATTGCGCCAGCGTGGCGCTCTGTTCGACCCGCTCGGCGCGGGATTTTTCGACGTTGGAGGCGAACCAGTTGAAATCCCCCCCGGCACAGAAGCTCTTGCCGTTGCCGGTCAGCACCACGATGCGCACCGTGTCATCGGCGGCCAGCCTTTCGGCCGCGTCCGAAAGCTCGGCGATCAGATCGCCGTTCAGGGCATTGTGCTTGTCCGGGCGGTTCAGCGTTACCGTGGCGACGCCGCGCGCATCTGTTTCGACAAGGATCGTTTCATAGCTCTCGGTCACGTCCGGCCCTCACATTCTGAATACGGGGGTATGGCGCCTGGCCTCGGGCACCGAAGAGACAATGGCCAGGCAAAGCCCGAGGATGTCGCGTGTCTGGCCCGGTTCGATCAACCCGTCATCCCAAAGCCGCGAAGTGGCGTAATAGGGATCGGACTGTTCGCCATACTGGGCGCGCACCTCAGCCTCGATCTTCGCAAGGTCGGCCGCCAGCTTTTCCGGCTCGCCTCCCTTCTGGCGGCGCAGTTCCAGCATCACGTTGGTGGCGATGTCCGCGGACATGGTGGCAAGTTCCGCCGTGGGCCAGGCAAAGAGGAAATTCGGCGCGAAACCGCGCCCGCACATGCCGTAGTTTCCGGCCCCGTAAGAGCCGCCCAGCAGAACCGACAGGCGCGGCACCTTGGCAACGGACATGGCATAGACCAGCTTGGCGCTGTCCTTGGCGATACCGCCGCGCTCGGCCTCGGTGCCGACCATGAAACCCGAGATGTTGTGCAGGAACAGAAGCGGGATATTGCGCTGATCGCACATCGACACGAATTGCGCACCTTTCAGCGAACTGTCGGACAAAAGCGCCCCGTTGTTGGCCAGGATACCAACGCGATAGCCGTGGATGCGCGCCGTGCCGCAAACCAGCGTCTCGCCCCATCCCGGCTTGAACTCGCGGAACTTGCCCGCGTCGATCATCCGCAACAGGACCTCGCGCATTTCGAAGGGCTGCTTGCGGTCGGCGCTGACCACGCCCAGCAGCTCTTCAGGGTCGTGTGCGGGCGGCGCGGGGGGCGCGTCGGGCGGCATCGGGCGCGACTGGCCCAGCTCGGCCACGATGTCGCGCATGAGTGCCAATGCGTGGTACTCATCTTCGGCCAGATGGTCGGACACGCCCGAAACACGCGAATGCATCTCGGCTCCGCCCAGCGTTTCGCCATCGACCTCTTCGTTGATCGCCACCTTGACGATCGAGGGCCCGCCCAGATGGATCCGCGCGTTGCCGCGCACCATGATGACCTCGTCCGACAGCGCCGGGATATAGGCCCCGCCCGCCGTGCAGCCGCCAAACACGGCCGAGATCTGCGGCAGGCCGCTGGCGGACATGTTGGTCTGGCGATAAAAGGAATTGCCGAAATGGCGGGCATCGGGAAAGACCCGGTCCTGTTCAGGCAGATAGGCCCCGCCGCAATCCACCAGATAGAGACAGGGCAGCCGGTTTTCAGCCGCGATTTCCTGGGCGCGGATGTGTTTTTGCACTGTCTCGTGGTAGAAGGAGCCGCCCTTCACGGTGGCGTCATTGGCGATCATCATGCAGGGCAACCCGTGGACGATGCCGATGCCGGTGACGATCCCGGCGCCGGGCACCTCGCCCCCGTATTGCCCGTAAGCGGCCAGCGACGACAGTTCCAGAAACGCCGTGCCGGGATCGACCAGCAGGTCGATCCGTTCCCGCACCAGAAGCTTGCCGCGCTCGCGGTGCCGCGCGACCATATCGGGACGTCCGCCCGCCGTTGCCGCGGCGACGCGGTCGCGTAGGATCTGGACCCGCGCGCGCTGCGCCGCGTGGTTGCGGGTAAAGACTTCGGATGCGGTCAGTACCGCGGTTTCAAGTCGCGCCAACCCTCAACCCCCGGTATCGTCTAGGATGCCGTGCAGGAAAACATCGGCATAGGATTGCGATAGCGCATTGGCGCTGCCGCGTTTCGGATCGAACCATTCCAGCGTGGCATTGAGAGCGCCGATCAGCATCAGGCGCAGGCGGCGGATGTCTACATCCGGTTTCAGCGCTCCCTTGTCGCGGAGCCGCGCCAGCAGGCTGTCCCACTCGGCCTCGTAGGCGCGGCGCGTGGGAAGGTTGGCATCGCGGACCGATTGTGGAACCTGCCCGAAGATGCGCACATTGGCCGAGGAATAATCGCTGACATCCAGAAGCGCGCGCAGATGCGCTTCGATCGCGGCGCGCAGGACGGCCTCGGCGCTTGCGCCGGCCGGCTGTGCCGACACCGCCTGGCGCATCCGGTCGTGAACCGCTTGGATGCCGGCATCGAGGATCGCCGCAACGATCTCGTCCTTGGAGCCGAAATGGTAATATATGCTGCCCGCCTTGATCCCGGCGGCCTCGGCGATTTTTCTGAGCGAAACGGACCCGTAGCCCTGTTCACGGAAAAGCCGGGCCGCAATATCCAACACGCCATCCCGCCCGACCGCGCTGCGCGATGTCTCGTTGACCTTGCTCGCAGTGATATCAGCCATGGGCCTTCTTTTTACCTCTATACCTAACTAACGACTGTTAGGCTTACGAAGCCAGTGAGTCAACCGACCTGAACGTGTTGGATTGGAGTTTGGAAAAATCCGTCAGGGCAAACCTCTTATGGCCGCCCGGACGAGCACGTTCTTTATTGGACCCAATTACAGGGCCCGGGTCGAAGTTCTAGATCACGAACCCGCCGCCACAAATAATGTGCTGGCCCGAGATAAAGTTCGATTCCGGCGAGCAGAACAGATAGACGGCGCCGGCGGCCTCCTGCGGCGTGCCCACACGACCCAGCGGGATCATCCGCTCCATCTGCGACAGAAGATCGGGATTCACGCCGACCTTGATCTCCTTGTCCTCGACCTTAATCGTGCTGTCACCCTTTGCGCTGCCTTCGGTCAGGCGGGTGCGGATCGGACCGAACGCCACCGCGTTCACATTCACCTTGTAGCGCCCCCATTCCTTGGCCATCGTCCGGGTGACCCCCAGAATGCCTGCCTTGGCGGCGGAATAGTTGATCTGACCGGCATTGCCGCCGGTCCCCGCGATGGACGAAATGTTCACCACTTTGCGGAACACTTCCTGCCCGGCGGCTGCTTCTTCCTTGGCCTTAGCGCTGATCACCGGCTGGGCGGCGCGCAGGATCTTGAAGGGTGCCGTCAGGTGGACGTCGATGATCGCCTGCCACTGTTCGTCGGACATCTTCTGAACGACGCTGTCCCAAGTGTAGCCTGCGTTGTTCACGATGATATCGAGCCCGCCAAAGCTGTCTACGCCGGTCTTGATGAACCGTTCGGCGAACCCGTCTTCGGTGACGCTACCGGCGCAGACCACGGCCTCGGCACCCATCGCGCGCACCGCCTCGGCGGTTTCATTGGCCGGATCGGCGTCCAGATCGTTGATCACCACGCGCGCCCCTTCCGAGGCCAGTTTCAGCGCGATTTCCCGGCCGATCCCCCGGCCCGACCCCGAAACCAGCGCCACGCGCCCGTCGAGTTTTCCCGTCATGACGTCTCCTCCCGATCCGTTTCGTCAGGCTTTTTCATAAAGCGTGGTCACGCAGGCCCCGCCGAGGCCCAGATTGTGCTGCAGCGCCAGGCGCGCGCCGTCGACCTGGCGCGCATCGGCCTGGCCGCGCAGCTGCTGGACAAGCTCGGTGCATTGCGCAAGGCCGGTCGCCCCCAGCGGATGCCCCTTGGACAACAGACCGCCGGACGGGTTGGTCACGTATTTGCCGCCATAGGTGTTGTCGCCATCATCGACGAATTTCGCCGCATCGCCGCGCCCGCAAAGGCCGAGCGCCTCGTAGGTGATCAGCTCGTTATGGGCAAAGCAGTCGTGCAGCTCGACCACGTCAATATCCTGCGGCCCGATGCCCGCCGCCTCGTAGACCTGATCGGCCGCGCGCTTGGCCATCGAGAAGCCGACCACCTCGCGCATGTCATGGGCGTTGAAGGTCTCGGGGCCGTCCGTCGTCATCGCCTGCGCCGCGATCCGCACCGAGCTGTCGAGCCCGTGTCTGTCGGCGAACTCCTTGGAGCAGATGATCGCCGCGGCCGCGCCACAGGTGGGCGGGCAGGCCATCAGCCTTGTCATCACGCCCGGCCAGACGACCTGGGCCGCCATGACTTCTTCGGGCGTCACTTCCTGCCGGAACAGGGCAACCGGGTTCCTGGCGGCGTGGCGGCTGGCCTTAGCGCGGATCTTGGCGAAGGTTTCCAGCGTGGTGCCGAACTCCTCCATATGCGCCTTGCCGGCGCCGCCGAAATAACGCAGCGCCAGCGGGATCTCCGGGTTGCCCACGAGCTCGTCGGTTTCCTCGTCGAAAGAGGCGAAGGGGCTGACCCGGTCGTGGAACATCGCGCCGATCGCGCCGGGCTGCATCTGCTCGAAACCCAGCGCAAGGGCGCAGTCCACAGCGCCGCTCTCGACCGCTTGGCGCGCCAGAAACAGCGCCGAGGATCCGGTCGAGCAGTTGTTGTTCACGTTCACGACCGGAATTCCGGTCATGCCGACCTGATACAGCGACCGTTGGCCGCAGGTGCTGTCGCCATAGACATAGCCCACATAGGCCTGCTGCACCTTGTCATAGTCGAGCCCCGCATCGGCCAACGCGGCGCGCGTGGCAGTCGCGGCCATCACGTCATAGCTTTCCGATTTCCCAGGTTTCTGGAACGGGACCATCCCGACGCCGGCGACATACGCTTTGTCCTTCATTTCTCTCGCTCCCTTTTCGTTTGGGGCACTCCGATACCGGCGCCACGCATTTTCTATCAATTGTTAGATTTTTAGATGCCGGAATGAAGTCGTGTCAATATCCTACATTAGGGCGCGATGTGCTTGATCATTTTTCTAACAACTGTTTGGATAACGTCGCATGAGCCAATCAGGGAGTCGGTTTGGCGCTTTATGGTCAAAAGCAGGAGCATCCCAGTTGTCAGCGTTTGCAAATTCCGCGAGCCTGGAGGGGAACAAGACTGGCGAGGCAATTGAGAGAACTCCTGCATACGGGTCCAGTATTGACGGATAACCGCGGCAGTCGATGGAGCACGACATGGCGAACTGTTACGAATTCAAAGGCTTCGTTCCGGTCATTCCCGAGGACACTTTCGTTCATCCCCAGGCGGTGCTGATCGGAAACGTGATCCTCGGTCACGGCTGCTACATCGGCCCCGGAGCCAGCCTGCGCGGCGATTTCGGTCGGATCGTGGTCGGGGATGGCGCGAATGTTCAGGACAATTGCATCCTGCATTCCTTCCCTGGCCGCGACGCGGTGGTGGAACCGGACGGCCATATCGGCCACGGCGCGATCCTACATGGCTGCACCATCGGACGAAACGCTCTGGTCGGCATGAATGCCGTCATCATGGACGGGGTGATCCTTGGCGCGGAATCGATCGTCGGCGCCCAAGCCTTTGTGCGCGGCGAGACGGTGATCCCGCCGCGCTCGATGGTGGTCGGATCGCCGGCCAAGGTGATCCGAGAGGTCACCGAAAGGGAAGTGGCATGGAAGACGCGCGGCACCGCGGAATACCAGCAACTTGCGCGGGATTGCCTGGCCGGGCTAAAGCCCGTCGCGCCTTTAAGAACGGTGGAAGAGAACCGCCCCGAAATGGCAGCCTCGGACGTCGTGTCCATCCAAGAGGCACGGCGCCAGCCCAACTGAAGCGCTTGGGACCTGTTCTGTCGGGGCGGCGATACAGTGCCGCCCCCCGGGTCCTCACAGCCGGAATATCCCGTAATGCGGCTCGTCGATCGGCGCGTTCAAAGACGCGGAGATCGACATGCCCAACGCATTGCGCGTATCGGCCGGGTCGAGGATGCCGTCGTCCCACAATTCCGAGGTCGAGGTATAGGCCTCGACATCGCGCTTGTATTTTTCCAGCACCGGTTCGCGGATCGCGGCGATTTCTTCTTCGGTCAGTTCCTTGCCTTCGCGCTGAAGCTGCCGGATCTTGACGTCCGCCATGGTGTTGGCGGCCTGATCCGCGCCCATCACGCCGATCTCGGCCTGGGGCCACATGAACAGCGTGCGCGCATCCCAGGCCCGCCCGCACATGCCGTAATTGCCGGCCCCGTAAGAGGCATTGGCGATTACTGTGAACTTCGGCACGACCGAGCCGCCCTGCGCCATCAGCATCTTGGCGCCGTCCTTGGCGATGCCGCGTTCTTCGTATTCGCGGCCGACCATGTAGCCGGTGATGTTCTGAAAGAACACCAGTGGCGTGCGGTTCTGGTTGCAAAGCTGCATGAAATGCGCGGCCTTCAGCGAGCTGTCGTTGAACAGCACCCCGTTATTGGCGAGGATCCCAACCTTGTAACCCCAGATATGGGCGAAACCACAGACAAGCGTTGTGCCGTAATCCGGCTGATATTCGTGGAAGCGTGAGCCATCCACGATCCGCGCCAGTACCTCGCGCATGTCGAACTGGGTTTTTCGGTCCTTCGGGATGATACCATAGAGCTCCTTCGGATCGTAGAAAGGCTCTTCGAAGGCCGCGGTCTCGATGACCGCTTTCGGCATCCGCTTCCATTGGTTGACAATCTCGCGGGCCAGAGAAAAGGCATGCTGTTCGGTCGCCGCGCGATAATCACCGGTACCCGAGACCGAGGTGTGCATGACCGCCCCGCCCAACTCCTGTACGCCAACCTCTTCGCCAGTGGCGGCCTTCACCAGCGGCGGCCCGCCCAGGAAGATGGCGCCGGTGCCCTCGATGATAATGTTATAGTCGCTCAGCGTCGGCACATAGGCCCCGCCCGCGGTGCAATGCCCGCCGACCACCGCGATCTGCGGAATATTGGCCTGGCTCAGCTTGACCTGGTTGCGGAACACCCGTCCGCCCAAATAGCGGTCGGGAAAGACGCCATGTTGGAGCGGCAGGAAGCCGCCCGCGCTGTCGCAGATGTGGATGACAGGCAAACGGTTCTCCAGCGCGACATCTAGAAGCCGCACGATTTTTTTCACGGTATGCGGATACCAGGCACCGCCTTTAACGCTGGCGTCGTTAGCGTGGATAGCCACCTCGCGCCCCTGCACGATGCCGATGCCGGTCACGACGGCAGCGCCGGGTACCGCGCCATCGTATTCGCGGCAGGCGGCAAGGGTCGAGAATTCCAGGAACGGCGTGCCGGGGTCCAGCAGCAGTTCCAGCCGCTCGCGCACGCCCAGCTTGTTCTGCCGGGCCAGACGCTCGATGTCGCGCTGCGGGCGTTCGTAGCGGGCCGCGTGCTGGCGGGCGTGGAACTCTTTCAACCGCTCTGACATCGCGGCGAAATTGGCCTTGAAGTCGGCCGCGTTGGTGTCGATCTGGCTTTCAATCCGGCGCATGGTCACTTCTCCTCCGGTGCCAACTGGGCGAGGACGGCCTTCAGCCCGAAACTGTCGCCGGCGGCAAATGGCATCTCGGCGATCACGCCGTCGCGCGGCGCGGACAGGGTGGTCTCCAGCTTCATGCTTTCGATTACCAGCAGGGGCTGCCCTTCCTTGACAGCGTCTCCGGGTTTGAACGCCACCGACACGACGACCCCCGGCATCGGCGCCACGATGCGGTCATCTGCTGCGCCGCCATCGCTTCCGGCCAGACGCCGAGCGGGATCGACCCGCCCAATCTCGTACGCCCGACCGTTCAGGTGCACGAAGGTCGAATCGGGTCCGACGGCGAGCCGCAGCTCTTGCACGACGCCCCGCGCCCGAAGGACATGGCCGCCCGGCTCCCCCGTTGCGTCCAACTGGCAGGGAACCGCGCCATCGGGCGTGTTCAGGATAAAGCGGCTCCCATCATGGATGAGCCAGCATTCGGCTTCGACGCCGCCGACCTGGAATATCCTGCGCATCAGTTTCTCCACCCACCCATCTTGCGGTGCATCGCCGGTATCTGCATCACTTCGGCCACCAACCGTTCGTCCGACAGGGCCGCCGCCGCCATCAGCAGGTCGGACACGTCATCGCCCGGCGTGGTCAGCGTCTCGGCCTCTTCGGCCAGAAAACCTGTCGAGACGTCGCCCGAGGCGAAGCGGGGATGGGCGAGGATCGCATCCAGATAGCCGGTATTGGTCGTCACCCCGAGGATGACGTAGTTCCGCACCGCCTGCCGCGCGCGGGCAATAGCCTCGGCCCGATCAGCGCCGTATATGATAAGCTTGGACAGCATCGGGTCGAAGTCGGTCGTGACCTTGCCGCCGGCCAAAATCCCGCTGTCCACGCGGACGCCATCGCCCGCAGGTTCGTCCAGCAGCAAGATATCTCCGATCGCGGGGCGGAAATCGGCCGCCGCATCCTCGGCGCAGATACGCAGTTCGATCGAATGACCAATCTGCGGGATGTCGGCCTGCGAGACGCTGAGCCCCTCGCCCGCCGCGATGCGCAGCTGCTCGGCGACCAGATCGAAGCCCGTCACCATCTCGGTCACGGGATGTTCGACCTGAAGACGCGTGTTCATCTCCAGGAAATAGAATGCGCCATCCGGGGCATAGATGAACTCGACCGTCCCGGCGCCGCGATAGTTGGCGGCGCGGGCAATCCCGGCGGCGGTTTCGCAGATGTTTAGACGTTGCTCGGGCGAGAGCGCCGGAGAGGGCGTTTCCTCGATGATCTTCTGGAACCGGCGCTGGATCGAGCATTCGCGTTCCCAGAAGTGGACGACGTTGCCCTGCACGTCGCCCATCACCTGCACCTCGATATGGCGCGGGCGTTCGATGTAGCGTTCCACGAACAGCCGCCCGTCGCCGAAATAGCGCTCGCCCTCGCGGCGCGCGGTCTCGATCTCGGTCTCCAGCGTGCGGTCCTCGCGCACAACGCGCATGCCCTTGCCGCCGCCGCCGGCCGAGGGCTTGATCAGCAGCGGATAATCCACGGCGCGGGCGCGTTCGACAAAACTCGCCGGATCGTCGTCCTCGATGGCGGAGGGAGCGACGGGAAAGCCGCGCTCCTCGACGAAGGCCCGCGCGCGCACCTTGTCGCCCATCAGGTCGATGACCTGCGACGTCGGGCCGACGAAGGTGATGCCCGCCTGTTCCAGCGCGGCCACGAAGCCCGCGTTCTCGGAGAGAAACCCATAGCCGGGATGCACCGCATCCGCGCCGATCCGCTTTGCCGCCTCGACGATCTGCAGGATATCGAGATAGGCCGCCACCGGGGTCGGCCCCTCGATCGTCACCACCTCGTCGGCAATCAGGTGGGCCGGCCCCTCCTGTTCGAAGGTATGCCGCAGTACGGCAGTTGCCAGCCCCTGCGCCCTGGCGGTGCGCAGCACGCGTGCCGCGATTTCGCCCCGGTTGGCGACAAGCAGTTTGGAAATGCTCATTTTTTTCCTTTCACGCACTCTTGGCGGGGCGCAGCCCGTCGCGCGCGGCCAGATCGGCGGGCACGGGTATTTCGATGTCGAGCAGCATCTGCGCGAAGCCCTTGCCTTGCGGATCGATGCGGACCGAGGCGATACCGCCGCCGCCCAGAGACTCGTGCAGCAGGAAGTTCAGCGCATTGCTGCCCGGCAGGTCGAAACGCTCGACCACTCCGTTGCAGAGGTGTGCGAAGTAGCCCTTCACCACCTCTTCGGTCAGGGCGGTGCGGATATAGGGCAGGTAATCCGGCTTGCGCGCCAGGATGCCGATATTGGCGATGTCCCCCTTGTCGCCCGAGCGGCCCCAGGCCAAGTCCACCAGCCGCACCTTGACCGCGTCCGGACCGGCCTTGCGGCCTTTCGCCGACGGCGCCGCGGGCGGATCGAGGCGCACCGCCTCGGCAGCGATGGCGACGGGCACACCCGCGCCGTCGACCTCGACCGCGAGGGGGGTATCGGCCTTGTCCATCAGGAAAGAGAACAGCCGCACCACCGGCTGCACCTTGGGCCGTCCGGCGAAGAACCCGGTCAGACCCTGCGCGGTCGAAATCGCCATCGGTGCGATTTCTCCGGCAAAGATATTCAGCGCGTCGCGATCGTCATGGACCGCGCCGATCTTCAGCACCACCTCGCGCGTCTGTGCCCGGGCATTGGCGCCATAGGCGGCCTCGGCGCCCAGCACCTCGACGCTGACCTGCCGGAAATCAGCGAGGTTCCTGTCGCGGAAAATCCGGCGGCAGCGTGTCAGAATTGCCTCGGCAACCCTCTCGGCCTTGGCGGGGGCGTCGATAGCGGCAAGCGTAAGCGTAGTGATGGCGCGCCACCCGTCGGCATGGGTCGCCGAGACTTTGTAGCTGCCGGTGCGCCCCAGCCCCCTGCCGCCCTTGACCAGCACCCGGTCGGGGCCGACCTGCTCCAGGGTGACCCCGGACCAGTCGCAGATCACGTCCGGCAGAAGGTAGGCGCGTGGATCGCCGATCTCGTAGAGCATCTGCTCGCCGACCGATCCGGGCACCACCAGGCCGCCTGTGTCCGGCGTCTTGGTCATGACGAAGCTGCCGTCCTCGGAGACCTCGACGATGGGCATGCCCATGTCGTCCCAGCCGGGCACGTCCCTCCAGTCGGTGAAGTTGCCCCCCGTGCCCTGCGGGCCGCATTCGATCAGGTGGCCGGCCAGCGAGCCCTGGCTGAGCTTGTCCCAATCGTCATCCTTCCAGCCGAATTCATGCATCAAGGGGCCCAGCGCCACCGCGCTGTCGGCGCAGCGCCCCGTGATCACGATCTCGGCTCCCGCATCCAGCGCCACCGCGATGGGGCGAGCGCCCAGATAGGCGTTCATGCTCCAGACATCCCCGGGGAAGGCGGCGCCCGAGAACATTTCTGTCTCGCCGCGGGCGCGGATCTCGTCCGCGCGGTCCAGAAGGTCGTCGCCCAGCACGACGCCGATAGAGATGTCGACGCCCGCCGCCTCGGCCGCCCTGGCCAGCGCGTCGCGGCAGCCGCGCGGGTTCACCCCGCCGGCATTGGCCACCACCTTGATCCCCTTGGCCTTTATCTCGGCCAGCCATGGCGTCAGCGCTTTGATGAAATCCGGTGCGAAGCCCGCCTCCGGCGTCTTGGCGCGCGCCCGCGCCATCAGCGACATCGTCACCTCGGCCAGGTAATCGAACACCAGATAGTCGATCTCACCCTTGCTCACCAATTGCCCGACGGCTTCCGGCGTGTCGCCCCAGAAGCCGGACGCGCATCCTATGCGCAACTTCCGATCCGGCATTTCTTTCTCCTGAATTCGCTCAGCGCCCGGTCCATTCCGGCGCGCGCTTGCCAATGAAGGCAGCGAAGCCTTCGCGCGCATCCTCCGTTTGTGCCACGCGTGGCAGTAGCGTTTCGGCAAAACGCATCTGCTGTGGATACGTCATGTCCGTCATTGCGTGGCAAGCGTATTTCCCCAACCGGATCGCCGTTGGCGATTGCGCGGTGATCTGTGCGACCAGTTCCTCGACCTTGGCATCCAGGCCGCTCGACTCTGTCACGTAATTCACCAAATCGTAGCGCAGCGCCTCTTCTGCCGTCAGAGGCACACCGGTGATGAACATCTCCATCAGCCGTCGCCGGGGCAGCACCCGCATCATCGACGGCACAATGGTCATGGGAAACAGGCCCACCTTTACCTCCGGCGTTCCAATCCGGGCGTGATCGGCCATTACTGCGAGATCACAGGCGCAGATGATGCCCGCGCCCGCGCCCATCGCCACACCGTTGACTCGCGCGATCGTCGGCTTCTTGCAGGCGTCGATTTTCTCGAACAACTGACCGGCAAAGTGGCCCGGCTCGGAGGGGTCCATCACAAACGGGCCACCATCGGCACCCGCCTTGATGTCGCCACCAGCACAAAAGGCGCGTTCGCCCGCCCCCGTCAGCACGATTACGCGGCAGCCGGGATCGGCCTCCGCCTCTGTGATCGCAGCAATGATCCCCTCAGCGACGTCCCGGTTCAACGCATTTCGCTGGTCGGGACGGTTAATCGTTATGCGGATATCGCATCCGTCGCTCTGACAAAGCACAACCTGATCGGTCATTTTCCCTGCCCCCCATTCGCACCACCCAATCGCACTCAACGCTCGACCATGAACGCGGTGCCTTGAATTATTTTCTAACATATGTTTGATTTTGGTCAACAGGGGAAGCTGCCAAGCCGATTGGGAGGATTTGGAATGAGTGTTCAGGCAGGGCCGGAGTTGGCCGAGCTAGAGGCCATAAAGGCCAATTACTCGCTGACAGAGGAACAGCGTCAAATCGTCGACCATGTGGACCGCGTTTCGCGCGAGCTGCTTCATCCGCTGCAGGAAAGAATGGATGCGGAAGAATGGTGGCCCGAGGATCTATTCAAACAGATGGGCGAACTTGGGCTTCTGGGCGTCACCGCCCCAGAAGAATTGGGGGGATCAGGTCAGGACGAATTCACCCAAGCACTGGTATCTCAGGTGATTTCGAAATGGAACCCGGCCGTCGGGCTGTCGCACGGGGCGCATGACAACCTGTGCCTTAACAACATCCTGCGCAACGGGTCGGAAGAGCAGTTAAAGAAATACGTTCCCGGCCTGTGCTCGGGCGAACTGGTTGGAGCCCTTGGCCTCACCGAACCCGGCGCGGGTTCCGATGCGCTGGGTTCGATGGCGACGACAGCGCGGAAAGACGGCGGCGACTATGTCATCAACGGCTCGAAGATCTACATCACCAACGGCCCGATCGCCGACGTGATCCTGCTCTATGCCAAGACCGACAAGTCGAGGGGCGCCAAGGGAATTTCCGCGTTCGTCGTCGAGACGGATAATCCCGGCTTCAAGGTGGCGCAGAAGCTGGACAAGATGGGGTTCCGCGGCTCGCCCACCGGGGAATTGCTGTTCGAGGATTGCCGGGTGCCGGCCTCGGCCTTGGTCGGCGCCGAAAACAGCGGCGTATCGATCGTGATGAGCGGACTGGACCTGGAACGTGCCATGGTCGCCTCGGTCTGCGTCGGCATGGCGGAACGCGCCCTGGAGCTGGGCCTGGAATACGCCAAGCTCCGCGAACAGTTCGGCAAGCCAATCGCAAGCTTTCAGATGGTGCAGTCGAAACTGGCCGAGATTTATATCGAGCTAGAAACCGCCCGCGCCTTCGGCCACCGGGCACTGGCGGCCTGCGTCGGCCTGCCCAAGGGCGCCGGCGGCCGCGGCCAGATCCACAAGCTGACCGCGGCGGCCTGTCTTTACGCCGGCGAGGCTTTCAACAAGGCGGTGACCGAGGCCTGCCACATCCACGGCGGTTCCGGCTACATGCATGACACCGAGATCAACCGGCTCTATCGCGCCAACAAGCTTCTGGAGATCGGCGCCGGCACCAGCGAGGTGCGCAAGATCATCATCGCCGAAGAGTTGCTGCGCGCCTGAGGGAGGACATGACCATGAACCAGACTTTGCGAAATGCCCCCGACCTGCCGTCGCATTTCCTGACCTATGAGCAGCAGGCGCTGGCCGATCAGGCCGGCAAATTCTTCTTTTCCGAGTTCCATCACCTTAACGCGGAGATGGACGACACCGACGACCTGCCGGCCTCGGTTTTCCCGAAACTGGGGGAGATGGGCTATCTCGGGCTGAACATTCCGCCCGAGTTCGGCGGCGCCGGGCTGGATTTTACCTCGGCGTGTATCATCACCGAGCAATTGTCGCGCGCCTCGGCTGCCATCGGGCTGACTCATGTGGCCCACGACAACCTGTGCGTCAACAACATCTACCGCAACGCCAATGACGAATTGCGGAAAAAATATTTGCCGGGCCTCTGCGACGGCTCGCTGATCGGCGCCCTGGGCCTGACCGAACCCGGTGCCGGGTCGGACGCGCTCGGCTCGATGCGTACCACCGCGCGGAAGGACGGCGACGACTACATCCTGAACGGCGCCAAGATCTACATCACCAACGGGCCGATCGCCGATCTCGTCCTGGTATATGCCAAGACCTCGCCTGAAAAGGGCGCCAAGGGCATTTCCGCCTTCATCGTGGAAACCGACACACCTGGCTTTAAGGTGGCGCAGAAACTCAACAAGATGGGCTTCCGCGGTTCGCCCACCGGCGAGCTGGTATTCGAGGATTGCCGAGTTCCGGCCAAGAACATAGTCGGCAAGCTTGATGGCGGTGTTGCGGTGACGATGTCGGGGCTGGATCTGGAACGCGCCATTGTCTGCTTTAATGCCACGGGCATTGCGCGCCGCGCGCTGGAAATCTCCATCGACTACGCCAGGACACGCCAGCAATTCGGCAAGCCCATTGCCAATTTCCAGATGGTGCAGGCGATGCTGGCCGACATGTATACCCAGATCGAGGCGGCGCGAAGCCTGTCGCTGAAGACGGCCGCCATGTGCGAGGGCCTGGAAGAGGGCGCTGGCGGGCGTGGCGAGATCCACAAGCTGACCGCGGCCGCGATCTACAAGGCTGCGGCGGCAACTTCTTTCGTGCTGGACAAGGCGGTGCAGATCCACGGCGGCTCGGGCTACATGCGCGACACCGAGGTGAACCGCCTGTACCGCACCGGCCGTGTGCTGGAGGTTGGTGCGGGCACCCAGGAGGTGCGCAAACTGATTATCTCCGGTGAGCTTCTGAAGAATTGAGGAGCGGAACCATGACAGAACAGATCCAGCGTTACGCGCCCGATCTCATGACAGGTCAGGTAGCCCTTATAACCGGCTCGGGTTCCGGCATGGGGCGGGCAACCGCGCTTGAGATGGCTTCCTGCGGGGCTAAACTGGCATTGTTCGCCCGCCGCGAGGACCCGCTCCAAGAGACCGCCGAGATGATCCGCGCGGCGGGCGGCGAGGCCTTCGTCGTGCCCGGTGACACCCGCGATGAAGACAGCATCGAAGCCGCGATGGCGCGTATCAAGGACCATTACGGGCAGCTTGACGTTCTGGTCAACAATGCGGGCGGCCAGTATATCGCTGCTGCGCGCGATATCACTAACAAGGGCTTTGAAGCGGTGATCCGTAACAACCTGATCGGCTCATGGCAGATGACCCGCGCCGCGGCGGATCATTTCATGTACGACAACGGCGGATCGATCGTTTTCGTCACGGCTATTTCGACCCGAACTGCGCTGACCGGGTTCACGCACACTGTCGCCGCCCGTGCCGGCGTAACCGGGATGATGAAGACCCTGGCCGCCGAATGGGGCGAATACGGCATTCGTCTGAACTGCGTTGCGCCCGGCACGATCAAGACCGAGGCCCTTGGCCGCTATCCCATTCCACCAGACCGCTGGAAACAGCTTAATCGCTCGGTTCTGAACCGGATGGGCGCTGCCGAGGACATATCCGGCACGATCATATTCCTCGCGTCCAGATTGGGAAGTTTCATCACGGGCGAAGACATCTATGTCGATGGTGGCGAAACCCTGCATCTGGGCCACGACGCACGTGACATGATCAACCCTGACATGTTCGAGAAACGCGAACGCGGAGATGGAAAGAATGAGTAGGTCCCCCGTCCTTCTGGATATCTCCGACAGGATTGCCACGGTCACGCTCAACGAGCCGGAACGCCGCAATCCGGTCACTGGAAACGACATGATCGCCGCCCTTCTGGAGATCTTCGCGAAGGTGCACCTCGATCCGGACATCAGCGTTATGATCCTGACCGGCGCCGACCCGGCCTTTTGTGCCGGGGGCGACATCAAGGAGATGAACGACCCCGACGGCGTCTTCCGCAAGGAGCCGCTGACAGCGGCGCAAAGCTATGTCGACGGGGTGCAACGTCTGCCTCAGGCGCTTTACAACATGGACATTCCGACCATCGCGGCGGTTAACGGCGCGGCAGTCGGCGCTGGGTGCGACCTGACCATGATGTGCGACATGCGCGTCGCCTCGGAAAACGCTATGTTTGGCGAGGTCTTCATCAATCTCGGGATCATTCCGGGCGATGCGGGCAGCTGGTTCCTGCTGCGGCGTCTGGGGCATCAGAAAGCAGCGGACTTGACCTTTTCGGGCCGGATGGTTGGTGCCGAAGAGGCGCTTGAGCTGGGGATGGTGCTGGAGGTTGTTCCCCATGACACGCTGATGGATCGCGCCCGCGAACGCGCTGCTGTCATCGCTTCGAAACCGCCGCGGGCGGTGCGCGTCGCCAAGCGCCTTATGCGCAATGCCGAGCGAATGGATTTGCCTGATTTCTTGAACTCGGCCGCGGCATACCAAGCTTTGATGCATCAGACAGAAGACCACCATGAAGCGGTCGCTGCCTTTTTGGAAAAGCGAAAACCGAACTTTACAGGCCGCTAAGGGAAGGATTGCATGCCTGACCTCTCACAGCAGAAATTGGACCAAATCGCGCAGATGTGGAATATGCGTGGAAAGGGGCTGATTACCCAAATGGCGCTCAAGATCGAAGAGGTTTCGACGGAAGGCGTATTGGTCCGGATGCCATTCAACCCCGATTTTTGCGTCGACAGCGATCAAACCTTGCTTCACGGCGGCATCCTGACGGCCCTTCTCGACAGTGTCTTCGGGCTTGCAAACTTTGTGGCCATTGAGGGCGTCAGCACGATGGCGACGCTTGACCTCAGGGTTGATTATCTGCGCGCTGCCCATTCGCGCGCGGATGTCATCGTTCGTGCGCATTGCTATCGTCAAACCCGCCATATCGCCTTCAATTCCGGCAGCATCTGGTTTGATAACCATGTCGGTGATGAAATCGCGCGCGGGACTGCCTCGTTTGCGTTGACGCGTGGGGAAACCAGCCTGTTTGAGGAAATGACCAGGGGAAAGGCATAAGATGGACCTGCAAGCCGTCAGCATGAACGTTTTCCGGGTTCCTTTCTTCCGCTTTCTGAACTTTGATATTCAGGAAGTCGGCGAGTTCCATGCCAAAGCCGAGATGGCGTTTGATTCGCGCCATATCGGAAACCCGGTTATGGAACATTACCACGGGGGAATTATCGCCAGCTTCATGGAAGCCACAGCCGCCATAGCAGTCCAACCCGATTTCGCGGAAGTGCCTGTCAAGCCGATCAATCTGACCGTCGACTACCTTAGGCCTGGCATGAAGGGACCGCTTACTGCGCACGCAACCGTGACGCGGAAGGGGTCGCGTATCGCAAGTGTAAGAGTACTGTCCTGGCAGGCAAGTCCGGAGAAATCCGTCGCCGAGGGCTTGTATCACTTCCTATTGGTCTGAACCTTCGCGAGCGCGAAGCAAGCTGTCAGAGACCCCCTCTCTAAGCGGTTGTTCCGCTTCGCAGATTCCGTTGAAAAGCAGCCTTACCAGCATGTCGGAAAACTCGGACAGGGTGTGGTATCCTTCCTGTCCAGCTTTCCGTGGGTCGAACCATTCAACGGTCCAGTTCAAGGCTCCCAGCATGACCTGGCGCAGAGGAACGATCTGTATGTCCTTTCTCACAGCACCGCTTTGCTGCGCATCGGACAACAGCTTGTCCCAAACAGCCGCGTATTCGTGACGGATACCCCGGTGACTGCGACGAAGCTTCGTGGGCAACATTCCATAGCTGCGGACATTTGCCGACGTGAACTCGCTGGCCCTGAATAGGAAATCCATATGAGCCGAAATGGCCGCCGATATCCTGGCACAATGATCGTTGGGTTCCTCGAACTGCTCAATGACGCGACTGACACCGACAAGCAGGTCGCTCAGTCCGGTTTGCAACACCTCGTCTACAATCTTCTCTTTTGATTTGAAATGATAGTAGACGCTGCCCGCCTCCATATTTGCCTCAACAGCGATCTGGCGTAGCGTCGTAGCCTTGTACCCCCTATCTCTCAAAACGCGCGCGGCCGCGCGCAGGATTTCGCTACGCGTCCTGGCCGCTTTTCCGTGGGGCTCGACCGGCTCCGGGAGGGATATGACGTTTGGCTTGGGGAGGCTATTTCCCGGACGACGCTTGTCGCACATTCCGTCCAAGATCAATCTGCTCATGCGTTCCGAGAGAATACTGACCGGATAACGTTTCACTTCGTACCATTCAACGGTCCAGTTCATCGCACTTAAGATGAATTGGCGAATGGGAGGAACTGAAATGTCTTTGCGCAATAAACCCTTGTCGCGGGCGTTCTGCAGGAATCCACCCCACAACTTAGCATATGAACCGCGCAGTTCCCGATGAGCGCGTCGTGCTTCCTCCGACAACATCGGGTAGTTTCGGATATTCGCAGACGTGAAGTCGCTATCTATCAAAAGGAAGGTCAGATGCGTGTCGACCAGTTTCGCGAAAGTTTCGCGAAAGGGTTCGTCATTTGCACCCGCACACCTAATTATCCTGGCCACCTCATTGTGTAGACGCCGGACACCGACGTCGAGCACCACATCCAGCATCTTCTCTTTTGAGTCGAAATGATAATAGATGCTCCCGGCTTCGATGTTCGCTTCACGTGCGATCTCCCGCATCGTCGTCGAATTAAATCCCTCATAGCGGAATAGACGCGCTGCCGCGCGGAGGATTTCCTCGCGGGTCCTTTCCGCCTTGCTCTGATCGTCGCCGGCAAGGCATGCTTGAGGCGGCTGCACACACATATGGCTTAGATAACAACTGGACAAAGGACTGTCTATTGCGATAAATCTAACGATTGTTAGAATATTGTTGAACGCACCCTCTGGATAAGCAACGCTAGCACAGGTGCTCACAGACGTAGAAAGGCAGCCAAAATGCGTGGATTGAATGGCAAACGGGTCATTGTCACAGGAGGCGGAAGCGGAATCGGCCGAGCCGTTTGTCAGCGATTCGGCGAGGAAGGTTCTGACGTCGCAGTGTTCGACCTGAACGAAGAAGGCGCACAGGAGACCACTCGCCTGATCAAGAAGTCTGGCGGCAAGGCCGAGGCCTTCAAGGTAGACATCACCGATCGCGCTCAGGTTGACAAGTCCGTGGTCGAGTTCGAGGCCGGAGGTCCGATCGACATTTTGGTGAACAACGCCGGATGGGACGTGATCAAGCCATTCATCGACACAGATGCTGACCTCTGGAAAAAAATCATCGACATCAACCTCTATGGTCCGCTGAACATGCATCACGCGGTGCTTCCCAGTATGGTCAAGAATGGCGGCGGCCGCGTTGTCAACATCGCCTCCGACGCCGGCCGCGTAGGATCGTCAGGCGAAGCGGTTTATTCGGCCTGCAAAGGCGGCATCATCTCCTTTACCAAGACCGTGGCGCGGGAACTGGCGCGAAAAGGCGTTCAGCTGAACGCGGTTGCGCCTGGCCCGACCGATACGCCTCTCTTCGCCCAAGTCGCCCAAGGCGAGGCTGGTGAAAAGATCGCGGAAGGCCTCAAGCGGGCCATTCCGATGAAGCGACTGGCGCAGCCGAGCGACTACCCCGGAATAATCTGCTTCTTGGCTTCCGACGATGCAGGATTCATCACCGGCCAGGTGATTTCCGTTTCGGGCGGCTTGTCGATGCACGGTTGATCGTAAAATGAATACGTCCAGACATGTACCATTGCGGTCGAGGCGTGTCTAAATATCCTCCCCAACTGGCCGCGCATCAGGTGCGGCCTTTTGTTTCATGCAAGGCAGAGAATGTTCCAACCGGACCCTGTTATTCAACGAGCAAGCACACTCGCGGCCTTCCTTGATGACTGTGGTGCGGACAGTTACGAAGGTCTCGTCAAGCGTGCCCATGCCGAACCGGAATGGTTCTGGGGCCGGATAATCGGCTATGCCGGTATCCGGTTCCATCATCCCTATACACAACTGCGGGATATATCCGCAGGGCCAGATTCGATCCGATGGGCTGTCGGGGGTACCCTGAATCTGACAGAGACCTGCCTCGATGCCCGCATCGCGGGGGGGCTGGGTGACAAAACCGCGATCGACTGGGTTGGCGAGGACGGAAGTCGCCGCCGCTGGACCTATGCCGAGCTTGCCGCCGAGGCCGCCCGCGTTGCGTCGGCCCTTGCCGCTCGCGGGGTGGAACCCGGACAGGCGGTAGGTATCTACATGCCGATGATCCCTGAAATCGAGGCGGCGTTTCTGGGCATCGCACGGTTGGGCGCCGTGGCGGTCCCGCTGTTTTCCGGTTTTGCCGCGCACGCCATCGTCACCCGTCTGAACGATGCCCCTGCCGTTGCGGTACTGACAGCAGATGCGACGCCCCGGCGGGGTAAACCCGTCTGGATGGAGGCCACGCTGGCCGAAGCCCTGAAGGAGGTACCATCTGTCCATACCGTGCTCAGCCTGCGGCGGTTCGGCGGCATAGTGGCCGATCCAGTCCGCGATCTCGACTGGCAGGAGACCGTCGGCAAAGCTGACGCGAGGCGTCCCGCCCATCCGGTAGACGCCGATGCGCCCCTGCTTATCGCCTACACCTCGGGTACGACTGGCAAGCCCAAGGGCGTGGTTCATACCCATCTCGGCGTCCAGGCCAAGGCCACGGCCGACTTCTTGCTGTGCCTCGACATGAAACGCGATGATCGTCATTTGTGGATGACTGACATGGGCTGGGTGATGGGGCCACTCACGCTTCTGTCGGTGCTGCTTTCGGGCGCCACGCTGGCGCTCGCCGAGGGTGCGCCCTCGATGCCGGACGACCCCTTCCGGCTGCTGCGCCTGGCCTCAGAGATTGGCGTCACCCACCTTGGTGTCGCCCCCACGCTGGTGCGGCAGTTCATGACCCAGGATCCCGGGCCACTTTCCGGCTACGACCTTTCGCCTTTACGCATCGTCGCCTCGACCGGCGAACCTTGGACCGATGACGCCTGGCTGTGGCATCTCGACCATATCTGCCGCCGCCGCGCGGTACCGCTCAACATTTCAGGCGGCACCGAGTTGTTCGGCGCGATCCTGACTTCAACCGTATTGCACGAGGTCAAACCCGGTGGATTCTCTGCTCAAGCCCTGGGGGTCGGCGCAAAAGTGCTGCGCGTCGACGGAAGCGAAGCCGCGCCGGGCGAGGTTGGCGAACTGGTCGTGACCCAACCGCCGATCGGGCTGACACCGACCATTTGGGGAGACCGCGAACGCTATCTCGAAACCTACTGGTCTACCTTCCCCGGTATCTGGCGGCACGGCGACTGGGTGCGCCGCGATCCGGACGGCACATGGTATATCCTCGGCCGCTCGGACGATACGTTGAACATTGCCGGCAAGCGCATCGGCCCGCCCGAGATCGAGGCGGCGCTGAACGAGACGGGGAAGGTGGTGGACGCGGCGGCCATCGCTGCCCCGGACGATCTGAAAGGCGTGGCGGTGGTCTGCGTCTGCGTGGCGTCGCCCGGTGTATTGCCCGACGCGACACTAGTGGAGCAGCTCAAGGACCGCGTGGGAGAGATCGTTTCGAAGCCCTTCCGCCCGCGCGAGATCCATTTCGTCGAGGCGCTTCCCAAGACCCGCAGCATGAAGACGATGCGCCGGCTCGTGCGCGCCGCTTTTCTGGGCGAGGATCCGGGCGACCTGTCCTCTGTCAGCAACCCCGAGACGATGGAGGCCATCGCGGCCCTGCGAAAGGACAAATCATGATTACCGTCTTCGGAGCAACCGGCACCACCGGCGTCCCCCTTGTCGATACGCTATTGGCCAAGGGCGCGAAAGTGCGCGCCGTCACCAGCGACCCGGCCAAGCTCGACGCGCTCAAGGCCAAGGGGTGCGAGGCCATCGTTGCCGATTTCACCGATCCCGCTGCGTTGAATCGTGCTTGTCTAACGGCTGAACGGATCTATTTGGTGACACCCGCGCACCGGGACATGCGCCGCTGGAAGGCCGATGCGATCGAAGCGGCGAAGGCGGCAGGGGTGCGCCACGTCGTTCTGGCCACCGGACTTGGTGCCTCGCCCAAAGCCTGGCTGACCTTTGGCATGTGGCATTCGGAAACCCAGGAACTGCTGAAGGAAAGCGGCCTGGGCTGGACCTTCGTTCAACCGACCTATTTCATGCAGAACCTGTTGTGGCAGGCCGGCAACATCGCAAGGGACGGGGTTTATTACGACGATCTGGGGGGGCCTGTGGCCTGGATCGATGCCCGCGACATTGCTGACGTCGCGGCCGATGCGCTGACCGGCGCGGGGCATGAAGGCAAGTCCTATGGCCTGACTGGTCCCGAGGCCCTGTCTGGAGAAGAGATTGCGGCAATTCTGTCGGAAGCGACGGGTCGGCAGGTCGCTTGCGCGCCCCTGTCCGCCGAGGACGCCAAGGCGGCAAAGTTCGCCGGCGGGATGCAGGACGAGGTCGCCGCGGCCATGGTGGAACTGGCCTCGATCGCACCCAAGGGCTACCTCGCCGGCATCGAGACCACGGTGAGCGACGTGCTTGGACAGCCGGCGCGCCGTTTTGCCGATTTCGTGGCCGAGAACAGGCATGCCTTTACCGGATGAGGCGGCGCCCGCGCCGCTTTATCTCGAACTCGCGCCGCCGCCCGGGGGGCCCACCCCGGTCGACCACATGTTCGTCTTCCGCGATTGGGGTCATCTCACGGGACATGGCAGCGGCCGTTTTGCCACGGATCTCTTCACGCTTTCCTTCGCTTTCGACCCGCTTCGGGGGAAGAATGCCCTCCCCCGCCCGACCCTCACGCCACCCCGCCCCGCGTTCAGCCCGCGGATCGCGCCCTTCCGGGGAGTGTTGGCAGGGCTGCGACTCGCTTCCGCGCCCGAACGGCTTCCGCCCGAGGCATCTCTCGTCGAACTGGCCGGTTTCCTGCACGAATTTACCACCGGCAACGAGGCTCTTGTTCCGCTTGTAGCCGCGCTTGACCGGCTTGCCTGCGAACTAGGCTTCCCTGCGATCGGCACGGCGCCTACAAGCGCTCGCAGCGAGAGGCGCAGCATCCGGATGGCAACGGGCATGTCGCGCCGCCGCCTAGCCGCAACCCGTCGATTCCGGCATCTACTGGGTGGGCTTGCCAACCACGCACAGCCCCTGGGCGAATTGGCGCTCGACACCGGCTATTACGACCAGTCGCACATGTCGGCCGCCTGCCGCGCCTTCGCCGGGAAGCCCCCCGGCGCGATTCGCCTTCAGGCAGCAGCACCATCCGGTGGCCGTTTTTTCCAAGATAACAGGTTGAATAGCCGGTTAAGACTGATCATCGATCGCTGAAAAAGGGAGTGCAAGACAGTCTATGCCGGAATTCGAACCGAAGAATCCTGACTATGACGCGCGCGTGCGCGACAGTTTCGAGCGCCAGAAGGTGATGCATACGCTGGGGATCGGTATTGCCGGACTCTCGCCCGGTCGTATCGTGCTGGAGATGGTACATAATGATGCCTTGACTCAACAGCACGGTTTTCTGCACGCCGGGATCGTGTCGACCGCGCTCGACAGTGCCTGCGGCTATGCGGCCTTCTCTCTGATGCCCGCCGAGGCTGCGGTGCTGACCGTGGAATTCAAGATCAACCTGCTCAACCCGGCGAACGGCGAGCGGTTTCGATTCGTCGCGGATGTGGTCAAGCCGGGGCGCACCCTGACGATCTGCGAGGCGCGCGCCTTTGCGGTGAAGGGCGGGGATGAGAGGCTCGTCGCCGCGATGACCGGAACGCTGATGGCCCTTGTCGGGCGAACGGGCGTAGCCGGATAAGGCTGCAAGCCGCTTGACCGGTTGAAGGCCGGCCGATCGGGTGCTCGGAGCTTCAACTCCGGTTCTCCCGCCGACGGCCTCTCAGTTCGTCAACCGGCTTTCCAGGATGTGGCGCTGGATCTTGCCGCTGGTCGATCTGGGAAAGTCCTCGAATGCGATGAACAGAAACTCGCGCGGGCGCTTGTACCCCGCCAGCTTCTCGCGGCATAACTGCATCAACTCCTCGGCGTCGGGCCCATCGTTGCCGCAGGCGACAAACGCAACGGCGCTTTCGCCCCATTTCGCATCGAGCGCCCGCACAACCGCTGCATCGACCACACCTGGATGCGCAAGCAGCACACGCTCGATTTCAGCTGGATAGACGTTCTCGCCGCCGGTCTTGATCAGGTATTTCACCCGGTCCACGAAATCGATTGTACCATCGCGGTTTCGGCGGAACAGATCGCCCATATGAAAGAAACCGTTGCGGAAGTCGCCGACGTTGGTGTCGTCGGCATTCCAGTATCCTGAAAACAGGGTCGGTCCACGCAACGCCATTTCGCCGGGCGATCCGATCGGGACGTCACGATCCTCGGGATCCACCAGCCGAACCTCGCAGAATGCGCTGATCCGTTTGGACAATGTCTCGGGCGCGACACCGGGGGCGATCAGATCGGCGGTGCCCGGCGGCAGACCGGTTTCTGTGGCGCCGAAGGAATTCAGATAGGGCGCACCGAGAAGACTCGTCAGTTCCGCGATCTGGTGCGGCGGCACCAGATCGGCCATCGCGCCGCAGACCTTGATCCCTTTCAACGGCAGTGGATTGGCGCGCCGTTCGCCGATGAAGGCCTCAAGCGCCCCGGGCATCATCACGAACCAGCCGATCCTGTGGCGTGACAACGCCTCATTCATCACCGAGGGCTACAGTCCATCCACCATCACCACAGTCCCGCCACGCAGAAGCGTCGCCAGCGCTTGGTCGGTCGATGCCATGTGAAACATTGGCGCCCATGCGATGAAACCGTCATCGGGATCCAGCGCAAGCTGCGCCGCAAAGGCCATAGCACGCGCGATATGGGCACGGTGGCTGATTAGGGCGCCTTTCGGCAACCCGGTTGTTCCCGAGGTATAGAGTATCGTGAGGCCAGCCTCAGGATCATTCGCCAGCGTGCCGGTGCGCGGGTCGGGGTTCGCCGAGGCCAGCGACTGCTCCCATTCGGGTCCGATCTCCAGGCCGGGCAGATCCGACACTGCGCGAAAGGCATCACGCAATTCGGGTTCGACCACGGCCAGCCCCGGTTCGACCAGTTCGATGCAATGCTTCAGCGCGGCGAGCCGCCAGTTCAGGCAGGCGACAATGGCGCCGATTCCCGCCGCCGCAAGTTCCAGCTCAAGATGCTCGACGCGGTTATGCGACAGGATGGCGATCCTGTCGCCGGGCGCCACCCCTCGCGACAGAAACACCGACGCCAAGCGATCCACACGGTCGAGCAGTTCGCTATAGCTGCGGCAGGTCTCGCCATCCTCGACCGCAAGCGCGCCGTCCCTCTCCACCGCGCGGGTGCGGAAGACCGAGTACAGATCAGCGCGGCCCGCGCGCAGTACCTCAGGCAGCATCGCGTCCTCCATTGTTACGGTGCCATCTCAGAAACTTTGCGCCAATCGCACTCCTTCATCAATGGCGCGCAATGCATCGAGTTCGGCGGCTTCCTTGGCCCCGCCGATCATCGTGACCGTAACGCCGCGCGATGCAAGCTCATCGGCCAAGCTCCGCTCGGGTTCCTGGCCAGTGCACAATACGATCGTATCGGCGACAATAACCCTTGGTTTGCCGTCCAAAAGGATGTGCAGCCCGTCGTCGTCGATGCTGTCATAGACCACGCCGCACAAAGCCTCGACTCCATGCTTGCGCAGGGCGTTGCGCAGGATCCATCCCGTCGAGACGCCGAGCCGTGCACCGGGCTTCGAAGTCTTTCTCTGGAGCATGACAACTCTACGCCGCGAGGGTTTTGGCGCCAATGGATCGCTTACCAAGGAGCCCGGTGCGGCGAATTCCGGATCGACGCCCCATGTCGAGCAGAATGTTCCGGTGTTGTGGACCACGGCTGGCTCGGTCACGAGGAACTCGGCCACGTCGTGCCCGATCCCGCCCGCGCCCATCACCGCAACAGTCTCGCCTGCGACGCGCGCGCCAGAGAGAATCTCGGCGTAGGTTGCGACACTGGGATGGTCTATGCCCGGCAGATCGGGAATGCGCGGGACCACCCCGGTCGCGATCACCACATGATCGAAACCCTCCAGATCATCGGCTTGCGCCCGCTGTCCCAGCCGCAGCTTTGCTCCGTGCTTTCTCATCTGACCAGCATAATAACGAAGGGTTTCGTTGAACTCGTCCTTACCCGGCGCCGCGCGCGCCAGGTTCAGTTGACCGCCAAGTTCGTCCGTAGCTTCGAAAAGCGTGACGTCATGGCCAAGCCGCGCCGCTTCGGCCGCCGCCGCCATTCCCGCGGCCCCGCCGCCGACAACCGCCACCTTCCTCGGCAATTCTGCAGGCGTGTCCCGGAATTCCGTTTCGCGCCCGGCTCGTGGATTGACGAGGCACCCGACCGGTCGGTCGGAGAATATGAAATCGAGACAGGCTTGGTTGCATGCAATGCAGGTATTGATTTCCTCGGCGCGGCCTTCGCGCACCTTCTTCATGAAATGCGGATCCGCGAGGAACGGCCGAGCCATCGAGACCAAATCTGCCTCACCGGAAACAATAATATCCTCCGCGATATCGGGAGTGTTGATGCGGTTCGAGGCCACCACCGGAATTGAAACCGCGGCCTTCACGTTGGCTGCGGCCTTTCGCCAGGCCCCCCGTGGCACGGGATAGGCTATGGTCGGTACACGCGCTTCGTGCCAGCCGATACCGGTGTTCAGAATGTCGGCTCCTGCCTTCTCGATCTTCTGTGCCAGCGCTGCGATCTCCTCGGTCGGTGCCCCCTCTTCGACCAGGTCCGCGGCAGAAATCCGGTAGATGATCAGGAAATCCGGCCCGCAGGCCGCGCGAACGGCGCGCACGATCTCGACCGGAAAACGGTGCCGGTTCTCGACGCTTCCGCCCCAGTCATCCTCGCGTTTGTTTGTGTGCGTGACGGTGAACTCGTTGATGAGATAGCCCTCGGAGCCCATGATCTCGACACCGTCGAATCCGGCAGCTTGCGCATTGGCAGCGGCTTTGGCGAAGTCCAAGATTGTACGGCGGATATCTGCATCACTCATCTCGCGGGGAGTGTAACGATTGATCGGCGCGCGAATCGGCGACGGAGCAACGCAATCTTCAATCTTTGCATATCGGCCGGCATGAAGAAGCTGCGCACAGATCAGGCTACTTTCGGCCTGGACTGCTTCGCAGATGGGACGCAGTTTCAGCGCCTCGTCCCGATCATCGATACGCGGACCGTCGGGATCAAATATTCCATCGGCATTGGGGGAAAAACCACCCGTGACCAAAATCGCCGCCTCGCCGCGGGCCCGCTCCGCATAAAAGGCAATCTGCCTGGCGATACCGTCAGGTTCGGTTTCAAGGCGCGTATGCATCGAGCCCATTATCACGCGATTGCGCAACGTCCTGCTGCCCGCGCTGATTGGTGAAAGCAGCGCCCCGTAGCCCGTTTCATCCAAAGACTTCATCATGCTCCCCTCCTTTGAAAACAACTCTTGCGCTGCATTCTAACGTTTGTTAGATTTTTTTTAAAGAAGATTTCACCGCAGTGGGAGGGCGAAGGGAATGCAGTTTCAGCCTACAGAGGACCAACAAGCGTTCCGCGAGACGGCGAAACGCTTTGCCACCGAAAAGCTGGCCCCCAGCTATCAGGAGCGGGCCGCCAAGCACGAATTCGACCGTGACCTGATCAGGGAAATGGGGGCGCTCGGCCTGATCGGCCCCGACCTGCCCGAGGAATTCGGCGGCTTGGGCGAAAGCTCTGTCACGTCGGGGCTGATCGTCGAAGAGATCGCCTATGCCGATTTCAACGCAAGTTACGTGCAGCTTCTGGGATCGCTCATGGGCGGCATGGTCGCCAAGCATGCCTCGCGCGACATCGCGTCGGAATGGGTGCCCAAGGTGGTTTCGGGTGATGCCGTCATTGGCCTGGGCCTGACCGAGCCGCGCGGCGGTTCGGATGCGGCGAACCTGATTCTGAAGGCCGAAAAATCCGGCAACGGCTGGCGGCTGAACGGTGAAAAGACCTCCATGAGTTTTGCCAGCCAGGCCGATGCGGCGGTAGTCTTTGCCCGTACCGGCGATCCCAACGGCGGTTCGCGCGGGGTCAGCGCCTTCTTCGTCGACCTGAACCAGCCCGGCATCAAGCGCACGCATTTCGACGACATCGGCACCAAGCCCGTCGGGCGTGGATCGGTGTTCTTCGACGATGTCTTCGTGCCGGCCGAAAACATGATGGCCGAGCAGGACCGCGCCTTTGGCACCATCATGATGGGATTCGACTATTCCCGTGCGCTGATCGGTCTGGAATGCCTGGGCGCGGCGCAGGCTTCGGTTGACGAGACCTGGGCATATGTGCAGGAGCGCGAGGCGTTCGGCGCGCCGATCGTGCAATATCAGGGCGTCAGCTTTCCGCTGGCCGAGGCGGAAACGCAGCTGACCATGATGCGCCAGCTTTGCTACTACACGCTGGACCTGCGGGACCGCGGCCTGCCCCACACCTCTGAGGCGGCGATGTGCAAATGGTACCTGCCCAAGACCGCCTGCGAGATTCTGCACCAGTGTCTGATCCTGCACGGACATTACGGCTATACTACAGACCTGCCGCATCATCAGCGCTACAACGACGTTCTGGGCCTTCAGATCGGCGACGGCACCGCGCAGATCCAAAAGCTGGTGATCGCCCGCGAGAAGGTCGGTCGAGTGGCGCTGCAATATGACAAGAAGGCGAAAGGGTCCGCGAAATGAGCGATCCCGTCATCGTCAGCGACGAGGGCAACGTCGGCATCATCGAGCTGGCCCGCCCCGAGAAATTCAATTGCCTGTCACTTGAGGTGCATGAGCGCATATCTGCCGCGCGTGCGGAATACGAGGCAAACCCGGCTATTCGGGCGATCCTCATCCGGGCGCAAGGCAAGCACTTTTGCACCGGTGCCGATCTGGTGGAAGTGAAAGGTAAATTGAACGATCCCGCCGCGCTGGACCATTTCATCGCCTTCGGCATGAACAACCTGCGCGCGCTCGAAACCTCCTCCCTCCCAGTCGTCGTGGCGGTGCAGGGGTTGTGTCTGGCCGGCGGGATCGAACTGATGCTGTCCTGTGACGTGTGTTTCGCCGCCGAGACCGCCCAATTCGGCGATCAGCACGCACAGTTCGGCCTGATCCCGGGCTGGGGCGGGTCACAGCGGCTGACGCGTCAGATGGGCCTGCGCCGTGCGCTGGATCTGATGTTCTCGGCCCGCTGGCTCAAGGCGGACGAGGCCAAGGATGCCGGCCTGGTCAACTACATCGTGCCGGATGCGGATCTGCATCAGGCCGCGCTGGAATACTGCCAGAAGATCGCCACCCGCTCGCGTCCCGGTATCGCCGAGATGAAGCGGCTGGCACGCGAAGGCGCGGATCTCGGCATCGACCAGCAAATGCGGCTGGAGCGTGACGCCGCCGTGCGCGCGTTGCCCAGCGATGACGTCGCCGAGGGGCTCGACGCGTTCGAGAACCGGCGCGGGCCCGAATTCAAGGCCTAAGGAAGAGACTATGGACTTCACTTTAAACGACGAACAGCGCCAGATTTACGAATACGGCGGCCAGTTGGCGCAGAAATACGACAATGCCTATTGGCTGGACCACGCGCGCAGGCACGAGTTCCCGCAGGAGATGTTCAAGCAGATTGCCGATGACGGCTTCCTGGGCATCATGGTGCCCGAGGAATACGGCGGCGCGGGCCTTGGCATGACCGAAATGGCCTTGTTCATGGAGGGCACCGCGAACCACGGCATTCCGCTTTTGATGATGGTGGTCGGGCCGACCATGTCGCTGGCCCATATCGCCAGCCACGGGAGCGAATTCCACAAGAGTGAGCTGCTGCCGGCGGCCTGCCGCGGCGATATCCAGTTCTGTTTCGCGATCACCGAACCGGGGGCCGGGTCGAACACGATGAAGGCCACCACGCTGGCCAAGCGCCGGGGCAACCGGTTCAGCCTGTCGGGTGAGAAGACCTTTATCACCGGGGCCGAAGTGGCCGACTACTGCCTCGTGGTGGCGCGGACCAAGCCGCATACCGAGGTCAGTCGCAAGACCGACGGTTTTACCCTGTTCGCCGTGGATCTGAAGAAAAAAGGCGTCGAAAAGCAGCGGGTGAAGATCTCGATTCCTCTGCCCGAAGAACAGTGGACGCTGTTCTTCGACGACGTGGACCTGGGCCCGGAGGATGTGGTCGGCGAGGTCGACGAGGGCTTCTCGATCCTGTTCGATAGCCTCAACCCCGAACGCATCATCCTGGCCGCCCTGTGCTGCGGCATCGGTCGCTTCGCCCTGAACAAGGGTGTGAACTACGCGTCCGAGCGCAATGTCTTCGGTCAACCAATCGGCGCGCACCAAGGGGTACAGCACCCGATGGCCAAGGCGCATACAGCGGTCGAGATGGCCAGCCTGATGACCCGCCGCGCGGCATGGGAGTTCGATAACAAGCTGCCCGCAGGGGCCTCGTCGAACATGGCGAAATACGCCGCCGCCGAGGCCGGGATCGAAGCGGTGGATGCCGCGCTGCAGGCGCATGGCGGATCGGGTTTCACCGAAGACACGGGGCTCTTCGAGATGTACCCGCTGGTGCGTCTGCTGCGCACGGCGCCGGTGAACCGCGAACTATGTCTCAGCTTCATCGGTGAAAAGGTCATGGGCATGCCGCGGTCTTATTGATCGCGCTGCCCGTCACGGAGGACGATATGCAATTTGGAATGCGCTTCAGGCGGCAAGATGCAGCCGACAAGTTGAATGATCGTTTCTGGCACGAGATCGAGGGCAAGCCGCTCGACGAGGTCCGTCGCAGCCAGGAAGAGCGGCTGCGCGATCAGATGGCATATCTCAAGGCGAACTCGACCTTCTATCAGGAGAAGTTCGCCGCGGCCGGCGTCGATTTCGACGAGATCCACACCGTCGAAGACCTGCAGAAGCTGCCCTATACCTACAAGACCGAGATCCGCGAGAGCCTGGCCGCCGAGCCGCCCTTTGGCAAGCACCGGGCGGCGCCGATGGCCGAGATCGTCCAGATGCAGGCCTCGTCGGGCACGACGGGCAGCCCCTCTTATGTGGCCCTGACCGAAGCCGACGCCGAGATGTGGCACGAGATGACGGCGCGCTGTTTCTTTGCCAACGGCGTGCGTCCGGGCGACATGGTGCTGCATGCGTTTTCGCTGGCCAAGGGCTTTGTCGGCGGCATCCCCGTGATGCAGGGGTTGCAGTACATGGGCGCGATCGATGTGCCGGTGGGGGCGGATGGCGGTGCGGACCGCCTGTTGCGCGCCTGCGCCGACACCCGCCCGCGCTGCATCGTGGGCGCGCCGAATTTCGTTCTGCACTTGGCGGAAAAGGCGCCCGAAGTGCTGGGCTGCGAGGCCAGCGAACTGGGGGTCGAACATGTGATCGTCGGCGGAGAGCCAGGCGGCGGCATCCCCGCCATCCGCGCCAAGATCGAGGCCGCCTGGGGCGCTAAATGCGCGGAAATGCTGGGCGGCACCGATCTGGGTGTGACCTACTGGGCCGAATGCGATGCTCAGTCGGGGATGCATATGGTCAACATGGACTATATCATCACCGAGCTGCTGGACCCCGAAAGCGGTCAGATCATTCCTTGGGGGAAAGGCGCCGAGGGCGAGATGGTCTACACCGCGATCGGCCGACAGGCGAGCCCGCTCGTCCGGTTCCGGTCAGGCGATTATATCGAAGTCATCGACACCGAATGCTCCTGCGGGCGCACCGGTGCCAAGATCCGTTGCACCGGCCGCACCGACGACATGCTGATCGTGCGCGGGGCCAATGTCTTTCCGTCGGCCATCAACAGCGTCATCACCGAGATGGTGCCGGAGACCAATGGCGTCATGCGTATCGTGGCCGATTTCGAGGGCCACACAACGCAGGGCGCGCTGACGGTGATTGTCGAACGCGGCCCCGGCCGCGATCCGGCCGACGACGCCGCCCTTAAAAAGAAGATCGAGCAGCGGCTGCGCGACTCTTTGGTCTTCAAGGCCGATGTTCACCTGGTTGCTGCCGACACTTTCGAAAAACCCGGCGCCGCCAAGGTCGCCTTTGTTCTAAGGAAATACCCAGACCTGCCATGACACGAATGAAATCCCTGCTCAACACCGGGTCTAACGACTTTCGGGAAAACGACGCGCGGTATCGCGAAAAAGTCGACGAGCTACACGCCCTCCGACTGACCCAACGCATCGGCGGCCCCGAAAAGGCGCGCGAACGACATGTAAAAAAGGGCAAGATCCTGCCGCGCGAACGGATCGAGCGCCTGATCGACCCCGGCACGCCCTTCCTCGAGATCGGCGAGCTGGCCGGACTGAACAAATACGATGGCGTGCCTCCCGGGGCGGGGATCATCACCGGCATCGGGGTAATCGACGGCCGTCAGTGCATGATCATCGCGAACGACGCCACGGTGAAGGGCGGCACCTATTTCGGCATGACCTCCCGCAAGCATGTGCGCGCCCAGAAGATTGCGTGGAAGAACCGCCTTCCGGTCATCACGCTGGTCGATTCTGGCGGCGCCTTCCTTCCCGATCAGGAAAACATATTTCCCGACGAGGGCCAGTTCGGCTCAATCTTCCATCAGCAGATCGGCATGTCGGGCGACGGTGTGCCGCAGATTGCCGTGGTCATGGGCCCCTGTACGGCGGGCGGCGCCTATATCCCCGCGCTCTGCGACGAGGTGGTGATCGTGCGCGGCCAGGGCTTCATGTATCTGGGCGGGCCGGAGTTGACCTTTGCCGCAACCGGCGAGAAGGTGGATGCTGAGGAACTGGGCGGCGCCAAGATGCACTCGTCAGTGTCGGGCGTGACCGACCACCTGGCCGAGGATGACGCCCACGCGCTGGCCATCACGCGCGAGATCGTCAGCCATCTGGGCGAAAAGCCCCTGCCCCGCAAGACGCCCAAGACGCCGCGCCCGCCGGCCTATCCGGTCGAGGAAATCTACGGCATTGTCAGCCGTGACCCTAAAGTGCCGACCGACAACCGCGAGATCGTCGCGCGGCTTGTCGATGATAGCGATTTCCACGAGTTCAAGCCGCTTTATGGCGATACGATCATGACCGGCTGGGGCCGTATCCACGGCCACGAGGTGGGCATTCTGGCCAATACCGGCGTGCTCTTTGTCGAGGCCGCGCTGAAGGCAACGCATTTCATCAATCTTTGCGTGCAGCGCGACATTCCGCTGCTGTTCCTGGCCGATGTGAACGGCTTCATGGTGGGCCGCGAGGTCGAACAGATGGGCATCGCCAAGGCGGGCGCCAAGATGATCACCGCCATGTCCTCGGCCCGGGTGCCGAAATTCACGATCATCACCGGCGGCTCCTATGGGGCGGGATATCTGGCGATGCTGGGCCGCCCGTTCCGGCCCGACGCGATGTTCGCCTGGCCCACGGGCCGCTCGGCGATCATGGGGCCGGAACAGGCCGCCAGCGTGCTGGCTCAGGTCCGTGCACAGATAAACGAGCGCGAGGGCAGGAGCTGGACACCGGAGGAGGAGGAAGCATTCAAGGCACCGATCCGCAAGGAATACGAGGATTTCCAGGGGGCTTATAATTTCGCCTCCAACCTCTGGATCGATAGCGTGATCGAACCTTGCGAGACCCGCGACGTCATGGCGCTGATGCTGGACGTGACCTCGCGCCGGCCAAAGGCAGAAACCCATTTCGGCGTGTTCAGGATGTGAGGGGCGAGCCATGAAGATCAAGACGCTTCTCATCGCCAACCGTGGCGAAATCGCCTGCCGGATCGCGCGCACCGCGCGGGCCAGCGGCATCACCCCCGTCGGCGTGCATTCCCTGGCTGATGCGAATGCCCTCCATGTGCGGGAGATCGGGCAATCTGTCTGCATCGGCGGCGGCCCGGCGTCGGAAAGCTATCTGAAGATCGACGCAGTGATCGCGGCGGCCAAGTCCGTCAGCGCGGATGCGATCCATCCCGGTTACGGCTTTCTGGCCGAGAACCCCGATTTCGCCCGCGCGGTCGAGGCTGCCGGTATGATCTTCATGGGGCCGACGCCGGAGACGCTGGAACGTTTCGGCGACAAGGCCAGCGCCAAGGTGGCGGCCGTGGCCGCCGGCGTGCCGGTGATCTCGGGCGCAGAGGGCGCGCAGTCGAATCCCCAGCAGATCGCAGCTGAAGTCCGGGAAATGGGCCTGCCCGTCCTCCTGAAGGCGGTCGGCGGCGGCGGCGGGCGCGGGCAGCGCCTGGTAACCGACGAGACCACGCTGATGGAGGATATCCAGGGCGCGCTACGCGAGGCGAAATCCACCTTCGGCTCCGAAGGGCTGCTGCTGGAACGGTTCCTGCCCGAGGCGCGCCATATCGAGGTGCAGATCGCCGGCGACGGCAAGGGCCACGTGGTGCACCTTTTCGAACGCGACTGCACGCTTCAGCGCCGCCACCAGAAGGTCATCGAGGAAGCGCCCGCTTGGGGCCTGCCGCGCACGCTTCTGGACGAGATCGCCCATGACGCGGTGCGCCTGGGCGAAACGCTGGACTATCGCGGCCTCGGCACAGTGGAATTTCTGGTGGCGGGCGAGGAATACTTCTTTCTAGAGGTGAACCCCCGCATCCAGGTGGAACACCCCGTGACCGAGGCGATCACCGGACTCGATCTGGTCGCGCTTCATCTGCGCATTGCAGAAGGCGCGGGCCTGGGCCTGGTGCAGGACGATCTGACGATCAACGGCCACGCGGTCGAGGCGCGGCTCTATGCCGAAGACCCAGCAATGCAATTCGCCCCGTCGACGGGCACGCTCACCACGCTCAGCCTGCCATCGGGCCTGCGGATCGACAGCGGCGTCGAGGAAGGCGATGCGGTCACGCCCTATTACGATCCGATGATTGCCAAGCTGATCGTGCACGCGCCCGACCGGGAAACCGCATTGGCACGTCTCGCCACGGCGCTAGATCATGTCGCCGTGGAGGGAGTCGAGACCAATCGCGCCTTTCTGACGGCGTTGGCGCGAAACCCAGAATTCGAATGGATGCAGGTTCATACACGATGGATCGACGGCCGCATCGACGAGCTAACGCAGCCGCCCGCGCTGGCCCGCTCCGCGCTGTGGAAAGCGGCGGCGGCGGTGCTGTTCGTGGCCGCGGGGCGACGCGACACGACGGCCGAGCCCTGGACCAACCGCGATACCTTCACCGGCTGGCGGCTGGGCCTTGGCGGCGACGCGCTGGAGGCGGGGCAGCGCGTGACACTGAAGGGCGCGGATGGCGCCTCGGAGGAAATGCGCGTCGGCCCGGTGAAGCATGGCGACCGATACACCGTTCTGCCCGAAGACGGCGCGGCGATCGCCCTGACCGCGCGCGAGATCGGCCCTGGCCGCTGGCGCATGGTCACGGGCGACGAAATCCATGTGATCGACGCACGGCTCCATGCGGGGGTGATCGAACTGGATACGCCCGAGGGACGGCTGGTTTTCCACCCCGCCGCACCGCTCGACTTTGCCAGCGGCGACGCGGCGGCGGATCGCGCCGTAACCTCGCCGCTGACCGGCATGATCGTCGAGGTCAAAGTCACGGAGGGCCAGATCGTGGCCGAGGGCGATGTCATCGCGGTCATGGAGTCCATGAAGCTCGAAATCTCGATTCGTGCCGCGGCTGCCGGTACGGCCAACAACATCACCGTCTCGAATGGGGACATGGTCGACCGCGGCCAGGTCATCGCCGAGATCCTGCCACCCGAGGAGTGACCGCATGAGCGACTTTCCTAAATTTGTCGAATTCCGCGAGGAAGGCCCGCGCGAGGGTTTTCAGATCGAAAAGAAGATTTACCCGATCGAACAGCGGACCGAACTGATCGACATGCTCAGCGAAACAGGGTTGAAGCGCATCCAGGTGGGCAGTTTCGTCAGCCCCGAATTCGTGCCCCAGATGGCCGATACGGGCGAGCTGTTCCAGCGTATCAAGCGCAAGCCGGGCGTAAACTACACCTCGCTCTGGTTGAACGACAAGGGGTTTCGCAAGGCCCTGACGGCGCATAAGGTCGATATCGACCCGCGTCTGCTGTTCTACCCCTCCGAAGCCTTCGCGCAGGCCAACAACAACTGCTCCTCCGCCGAGATGCGCGAGCGGCAGCGCGACTGGGTGCGCCTCTACAAGGAAGAGGGCTATGCCGTCGATGCAGCGTATGTGATGACCGCTTTCGGCTGCAACTACGAAGGCCCGATCCCGCAGGAACGCATTCTAGACGATTTCCGCTTCATCCTGCAATTGTGCGAGGAAGAGGACATTCCGGTTCCCATCCTGGTGGTCGCCGACACGATGGGCTGGGGCAACCCCGAAGCGGTTAAGCGCATGATCGGTGCGTTGCGCGAAATGGCGCCCGAGGCCCGCATTGGCATGCACATCCACGATACCCGCGGCCTTGGCATCGCCAACGTCTATGCCGCCCTGTCGATGGGCGTGGACATGTTCGAAAGCTCGGTCGCCGGGCTTGGCGGCTGTCCTTTCGCGGGCCACGGCCATGCGCGGGCCGCCGGCAATGTCTGCACCGAGGACGCGGTGTTCCTGTGCCACGAAATGGGCATCGAGACGGGCATCGACCTGGACAAGTTAATCGCAGCCGCCGTGAAGGCCGAAGAGATCATCGGCGCGCCACTAATGGGCCGGGTCATGCATTCAGGCGGTCTCGACAAGTACCGCAAGGCAAGCTGAGGGAGGACGAAGATGGCGAAGGCACTTGACGGAAAGGTGGTCCTTGTCACCGGCGCCGGTGGCGGGATCGGACGCGACATCGCCCTAATGGCGGCGGCGGAAGGCGCCGCGGTGGTGGTGAACGATCTGGGCGCGTCGCTGAAGGGCACCGGCCAGACCGAGACCGCGGCCCAGAAGGTCGTAGAGGAAATCAAGGCCGCAGGCGGCGATGCGATCGCCGATGGCGGCAATGTGACCGACCCCGATGCCGCGCGCGCGATGGTCGAGACCGGCGTCAAGGCATTCGGCCGCATCGACGCGGTGGTGAACAATGCCGGCATCCTTCGCGACGGTTTCTTCCACAAAATGACCTACGAGGATTTCGACGCGGTGGTGAAGGTCCACCTGTACGGAACTTTCAACACCAGCCGAGCTGCAACTGATTATTTCCGCGAACAGGAAAGCGGCGCCCTGGTTCACATGACCTCGACCTCAGGTCTGATCGGCAATTACGCCCAGGCGAACTACTCCGCTGCCAAGCTCGGTATCGCGGCCTTCTCCAAGTCGGTCGCGCTGGACCTCAAGCGCTGGAACGTGCGCTCGAACTGTATCGCTCCCTTCGCCTGGAGCCGGATGATCTCGTCTATCAAGACCGACACGCCCGAACAGAAGGCGCGTGTCGAGAAGATTAAGGAAATGACCCCGGCCAAGGTCGCGCCGATGGCCTGTTTCCTGATGAGCGACCACGCCGCTGACGTCACGGGACAGATCTTCGCGGTGCGCAAGAACGAGATCTTCCTGTTCAACCAGCCGCGCCCGGTGCGGTCGGTACATAACGGCGACGGCTGGACCGCCGACGAAATCGCCGAGCGCGCCATTCCCGCGCTCAAGTCGCAATTCACGCCGCTCGAGGTTTCTGCGGACGTCTTTTCCTGGGATCCGGTCTGATGAGTAAGCGCAAGGAAAAGATCAGCTCCAACATCGGCTGGAGCACACCCGACAGGATCACCGTGCGCGGGCTCGACCTGCCGAATGAAATCCTTGGCCACATGAACCTCGGTGATCTGGCGTTTCTGCAGCTGACGGGCCGCAAGGCCACGCCCGAGGAAAGCCGAGTCTTCAACGCCATCGTCATTACTCTGGTCGAACATGGTATCACGCCCTCTGCCATGGCCGCGCGGATGACCTATATGGGCGCGCCGGAATCGCTTCAGGCCGCCGTTGCGGCCGGGCTGTGCGGATTGGGCACAGTCTTTGTCGGCTCGATGGAAGGCGCGTCGAGGATGCTGTACGAGGCGCTGCCGCAGGACAAGCTGGGCACCGGCGCCGATCTGGAGGCCATCGCGCTGGAGACGGTCGAGAAGTTCAGTGCCCGCAAGGCCATCGTGCCGGGACTGGGCCATCCGGTGCACAAGCCCGTTGACCCGCGCGCCCCGCGCCTGTTCCAGATCGCGGCCGAAAACGGCAAATCGGGCGAATACATCGAACTGATCCAGAAGATCCAGGCCGACGCAGAGGAAATGTCGGGCAAGATGCTGCCAATCAATGCCACCGGCGCCATCGGCGCGATCTGCTGCGAATTCGGCTTTCCTTGGAAGATCGTGCGCGGCTTTGGCGTCATGGCGCGGGCCATCGGGCTGGTCGGCCACATCCTCGAGGAAAGCGAGAACCCGATTTCCTATGAGCTGTGGCAGCGCGCCGAGGAAGAGATCCTCGAAACCTCCGGCCCGGGGGCGGGATAAGCGATGCAGACCTCAGCCCCCGACACCCATAACGATCTGCGCGACGCGTTGCGCGCGCTCTGCGCGCAGTTCCCGCCTGAGTATCACCGCCGCGAAACCTACCCCGAAGAGTTCGTCGATGCGCTGACCCGCGAGGGCTGGTTGGCCGCGATGATCCCCGAGGAATATGGCGGCTCGAGCCTGGGGCTGACCGAGGCCTCGATCATAATGGAAGAGGTCAACCGCTGCGGTGGCAATGCGGGTCATTGCCACGGGCAGATGTACAACATGGGCACGCTTCTGCGGCACGGCTCGGACGCGCAGAAGCAGAAATACCTACCCGGCATCGCCAGCGGCACATTGCGCCTGCAATCCATGGCGGTGACCGAACCGACCACCGGGACGGACACCACCAAGCTCAAGACCTCGGCGGTCAGGAAAAGCGACCGCTACGTGATCAATGGCCAAAAGGTCTGGATCAGCCGCATCCAGCATTCCGACCTGATGATCCTGCTGGCGCGCACTACGCCGCTGACCGAGGTCAAGAAGAAGTCTCAAGGCCTGTCGATCTTCATGGTCGATCTGAAAGAGGCCATCGGCAACGGCATGGAGGTCCACCCCATCGCCAACATGCCGAACCACGAAACCAACGAGGTCTTTTTCGACAGCCTCGAGATCCCCGCCGAGAACCTGATCGGCACAGAGGGGCGCGGATTTTACCATATTCTAGACGGGCTGAATGCCGAACGCACGCTGATCGCCGCGGAATGCATCGGCGATGGCTACTGGTTCGTGGACAAGGCTCGCGCCTATGCCGGCGAGCGCATCGTCTTCGACCGTCCCATCGGCCAGAACCAGGGCGTGCAATTCCCCATTGCGCGGGCCTATGTGAACATCGAGGCCGCCAATCTGATGCGCTTTGAGGCCTGCAGACGCTTCGATGCCGGGCAGGTGTGTGGGGCGCAGGCGAATATGGCCAAGCTACTGGCCTCCGAGGCCAGCTGGGACGCCGCCAACGCCTGCATCCAGACCCATGGCGGCTTCGGTTTCGCGCGGGAATACGATGTCGAGCGCAAGTTCCGCGAGGCCCGATTGTATCAGGTGGCGCCGATCTCGACTAACCTCATCCTGTCCTATGTCGGAGAGCATATCCTGGGAATGCCGCGATCCTTCTGAGACTAAGACAATGAGCGGGATCGACCTTGACGCGCTGCCACCTTGGTCGGGACGACCCAAGCCAGAGAAGATGTTCTGACGCAGGGGCTGATCGACAAATATCGTGCCACGTTCGGCACGCATCTTTGGGACGGAGCGGGCGATGTGCCGCTGGGAATACATTGGTGTATGGCACTTGACACCGTGCCAGGTTCTTCGCTCTCAGAGGATGGCCATGCCGTGAGGGGCGGGTTTCTGCCACCTGTCCCGCTTCCCGCCCACATGTGGGCCGGCGGCGATGTTATACATATCGCCCCGCTGAAGATCGGCGAAACCTTCACCCGCCGCTCTGTAATCGGGGATATAACGGCCAAGCAGGGCCGCAGTGGTGTATTGGTCTTTGTTAGCGTTGAACATGAGCATTTGAGCGGCAACCAGCTTTGTATCCGGGAGCAGCAGTCGATCGTCTATCGTCAGATCACCGCGCCGCGCCCTGTCAAGAACGCGCCCGCAGCGGCCGATCCCACCACGCTCAGATCGAGCCTTGCACCGGATCCGGTGCTGCTGTTCCGCTATTCCGCGCTGACGTTCAATGCTCATCGCATTCACTATGACCATGTCTATGCGACCCAAACCGAAGCCTATCCCGGGCTCGTTGTGCATGGCCCTTTACAGGCAACGCTGCTCCTCAATCTTGCTGCGAGCACTTTGCACGATCCGCCCCATCAGTTTTCCTTCCGGGTCTCGCTCCGCTGACATTGCCCTGCAAATTGCAGCTGCACCATGAAAGAGCTGGTTCCTCCGGGATAGTCTGGTGCCGGGACCAAACTGGTCTTCGGAGTTTTTCCGCCGAATACTCGACCGTCTGAATTGTTATGTTTTGCAGCGGTTTCAGTAGTTGACCATTTTTTCTAACAGCTGTTAGTTTGTAGGAACCAACTTGGCGAATAGACCAGGCTAACCGCTGAAATAACAGGTGGGAGGAGAATCAATGCGGGGATACCTCGTCTCCAACGAATCGCCGCTCAATCAAGCTTTGTGCGATCCCGTGGATTGTCAGCGCATGGCATGGGCCAAGTCATGACCTCTGATGCGGGAATTGTCTCAGCGCCGCTTGCGGTACGCGGTGCAACCTTGAATTTCGGCGGTGTGACGGCTCTCGACGATGTGAGCATCACCGTGAACGACGATGAATTGCTTGCGATCATTGGTCCGAACGGTGCTGGAAAAACATCTCTCTTGAACGTTTCTGCAGGCTTCTATCGTCCGCAGAAGGGCCGTGTCGAATTGTCCGGGCAGGACGTAACCGGCCTGCGTGTTGATCAGATCGCCCGGCGTGGCCTGGCCCGTACTTTTCAGGGCACTCATCTCTTTGCTGGGCAGACCGTGGTGGAAAACATCATGATCGGCCGTCACATGCTGATGCAATCGAATGTTATCCAGGCCTTTTTTCAGTTTGGGCCCGTGATGCGCGAGGAATCGGAGCATCGCGAAGCGGCGGAAGAAATTATCGATTTTCTGGAAATCGGGGCGATCCGAAACAGGTCCGTAGGCACGTTGGGGTACGGGCTGCGCAAACGGGTCGATCTGGGCCGAGCGCTCGCGCAGGAGCCCTCGATTCTTCTGATGGATGAGCCCATGGCGGGGATGAACTCGGAAGAGAAAGAAGACTTGGCGCGTTTCATTCTCGATGTGCGTGAAGCACGCAAGATCCCCGTGGTTCTGGTCGAGCACGACATGGGCGTGGTCATGGACCTTGCCGACCGTATTGTAGTGCTGGATTTCGGGCGGGTCATCGCCGAGGGCACGCCCGATGAAATCCAGAAAAACCCCGCTGTGATCAAGGCATATCTGGGATAGCCTCATGGTCACACAACGAACAGCAAAAAGCTTTAAAGACCCCTGCGTCACGCAGAGCGAAACCCTGCCTCAGGTCTTGCTGGCGCGCGCCAAGTCCACCCCGGGTGCCCTGGCCGAACGCCACAAGCGCCTTGGCATCTGGCGTGAATTCACTTGGGCCGACATGCTTGGCAAGGTGCGCGACCTAGCGCTCGGGCTGGAGAGCAAAGGCCTGTCCGCTGGCGATTCCGTCATGATGATCGGCGAAAACGAGCCGGAACATTTCTGGGCTGAATACGCTGTGCAATCACTGGGCGGCAAGGTCCTGTCCGTCTACCCGGATCAGACCGCCGAAGAGATTCTGTATCTGGCCGAAGACTCGCAGACGCGGATTTTTTTGGCACAGGATCAGGAGCAAGTCGATAAATGCATCGAGATCGCGGACAAGTACCCAGGTGCCCTGGCGATCGTGTACTGGGATGATTCCGGGCTGTGGGGCTATGATCATCCCTTGTTGCATTCCTTCGAAAGCGTGAGCGCAGCAGGACGTCAAATCCACGCCAAAGAGCCCGCCAGATTTGAAGAACACGTCAAACGCGGACGGGCGGATGATATAGCCTTGTTGTCCTATACCTCTGGGACCACGGGAAGTCCCAAAGGCGTTATCATCAGCCATCGCTACCTGTTCGACAACTGCTCACGGGTGATGGGGGCGATCGAGATCGCGCCCGGCACCGAATACCTGACGTACATTTCGCCTGCCTGGGTGACGGAACAGATTTTCGGCCTGTCGATCGGACTGATCGCGCCCATGGTCGTCAACTTTCCCGAAGGCCCCGAAGATGTGCTAACCAATATTCGCGAACTGGCGGTTGACGCCCTGGTGTTCAGCCCGCGCCAGTGGGAGAACCTCGCCTCCATCGTTCAGGCCCGGATGCTGGGTGCGGGCAAGGTCCGCAACGCGATGTACAATTGGGGTATGAAAGTCGGCCGCGACGTTTATGTCGAACGACTGGAGGGGCGCAGCCCCAGCCTTGCCGCTCGCCTGCAACTTCCCTTTGCCGAGGCTCTGGTGCTTCATCACCTGCGCGACAATCTTGGCCTTGGTAAAGCGAAAAATGCCATGAGCGGTGGTGCCTTGATGGCGCCGGACGTCTTTCGCATGTTCCACGCGATGGGGGTCAAGCTCCGCAACGTCTATGGCGCGACCGAAATCGGACTACTGACCGCGCATGTGGGTGAAAGCTATCAGCTGGAAACAAGCGGCAGTTGGATGCAAAGCAATACCGCTTACGGCGAGCCGCTGGAATACAGGGTCTCGCCGGAAGGCGAGCTTCAGGTTCGCGGCGGATCGGGGTTCGGCGGGTACTATGGGAAACCCGACAAGACCGCCGAGCCGCTAACCGAAGACGGCTGGTATGCGACTGGCGACGCGGTTTCGATGACCGACGACGGCGAGCTATTGTTCTTTGACCGCGTCAAGGACATGCGCCGCCTGGCAAACGGCCACAGCTACCCGCCGCAGTTCATCGAAACGCGGCTACGCTACAGCCCCTTCATCAAGGACCTCATGACCCTGGGCGACGAAAGCCGAAACTTCGTCAGCGCGCTTATCAATATCGATATGGAAGTCCTCGGCAGTTGGGCGGAAGGGAACAAAATCAGCTTCTCGACGTACACCGACCTGTCGCAAAAACCCGAAATTCTGGACCTTATCATGGGCGAAGTGGCGCGCATCAATGCTCTGCTGCCCCAAGGCTCGCGCGTGGCGAGGTTTGCGAATTTCCCTAAAGAGCTCGACCCGGATGAGGGCGAGTTGACCCGCAGCCGGAAACTCCGGCGGGCCTTTCTGGAGCAACGATATGCAAAGCTTGTCGAGGCGATGTATGGCGGCGATGACAAGACCGATCTTGAAATCGCCGTGACCTATCAGGACGGCCGTCAAGGCGTGCTCAAGGCCACGGTGCGCATATCAGATGTCGAAAACGCATCGAAGACCGCCAAACGGCGGTCCAGATCTTAAAGGAGGTCGGTGAAAATGGTTTATTTCATAAACGACATCATAACCGGGGCTTTGATCGGCCTTCTGTATTCGCTGGTGGCCATGGGCTTTGTCGTGATTTACCGCGCCAGCAAGGTATTCAACTTCGCACAGGGCGAACTAGTGATCATCGGCGGTTTCATCGTCTGGTTCACGACGATGCAGGCCGGGCTTAGCCTCTGGTTGTCGATACCGCTATCGCTGGTTCTCGCCGGCCTGGTAGGATACGCAATCGAACGTCTTTTTCTGACTAAGCTGATTGGTGAATCGGTTTTTTCGATGGTCATGGTCACTGTCGGCCTGCTGATCCTGCTGCGCGGATTGGTGCTGCTTTTGTTCGGTCCCGCCGTTCGGCCCTTCCCAATCATTTTCCCGCTGAGACCACTGTTCCTCGGCGATATGCTGATCCCGATGAACCTTCTTCTCGGCGGAATCATCACTATTGTCGCCGCCGTCGGGCTGTCGTGGTTCTTCAACCGGACCCGGTCCGGCCTGCGGATGACCGCAGTGGCAGAAGATCACGTCGTGGCATCTTCGATGGGGATTTCCGTCAAGGCTTCGATTGCCTTTGCCTGGGTGCTTGGGGCAATCCTGTCCACGATCGGCGCGATGATCTTTCTCAGCGGTAAATCGCTGACCTTTCTGGCCTCGGATATCGGGTTCGCGGCCCTGCCGGTCGCGCTGTTCGCCGGGTTGGAGTCCATTGGCGGGCTGATCCTGGCGGGCGTGATCATCGGTATCATCCAGAGCCTGACCACCAACTATCTTGACCCGCTGATCGGCGGCTCACTTGGCAGTGTTGTGCCCTACATTATCATGCTCGCCATTCTGCTGATCCGGCCAACCGGCCTGTTCGGCTGGCGCACAATCGAGCGGGTTTAATCCATGGATCCTTCTGGCGTTTTCCCGACAAGCTATCGCAGTGACAGACGTCTTATCCGAACGCGCTGGCAGGCGCTTGTCCTCGCCCTGTTCATGGTTTTACTGCTGGCAGCACCTTATATGGTGAGCGGGCGTATCATCGCTATCCTGAACATGATGCAGATCAGCGCTGTTATTGCCGTCGGGCTTCAGATCTGCACCGGTTATGCGGGCCAGATCAACCTGGGTCAGGCGGCGTTCATGGGGGTCGGGGCCTATACAGCCTCGATACTGGCCTCGAAGACCGGCCTCACATTCCTGCTGACGATTCCTCTGGCCGGGCTCTCGGCCGCGCTGTTCGGGTTTCTCTTCGGCCTGACCGCGGCGCGGATCAAAGGTTTTTATCTGGCCCTAACCACCATTGCGGCTCAATTCCTGTTCCACTTTGCCGTATTGAACCTGCCTTCAACCTGGATGGGTGGATCAAACGGTATCACCGTGCCGCCCGCAGAGCTTTTCGGACTGCGCCTTGTTAGCGAAACAGCGCAGTTCTACATGAATCTTGTGGTCGCGACGATCATGATCGCGGGTGCGTTCGGGATCGTGCGATCACGCTTTGGCCGCGCCTTTGTGGCGGTCAGGGATGATGATGTGGCTGCTGGTATCATGGGGATTAATGTCGCGGCCACCAAGGCCAATGCCTTCCTGATTGGAGCTTTCTATGCCGGCGTCGGCGGGGCGCTATGGGCCTATTTGATTCGCTTCGTGGGGGTGGACCAGTTCACCCTGTTTCACTCGATCTTTTTCGTGGCGATGATCATTGTCGGCGGGATGGGATCGATCGTGGGGGCCCTGATAGGGGTTTTCACTATCCGAATCATCCAGGAAATCATCGCGACGGTGGGCCCCAATATTGCCGACTCGGTATCATTCCTTGGCGGTGACATCGTGTTTGCCGGCATGAATGTCGTACTTGGCGGCGTGATCGCATTGTTCATGATCCTCGAACCCAAGGGGCTGATGCACCGCTGGAACATTCTGAAATCATCTTACCGTATCTGGCCGTTTCCCTACTGAAGAACAGAGGGGCTTTTAACATGGGAGGAAGAATATGACATACCAAACGAAACGAGGTCTCCGCGGCTTGCTGGCAGCGGGTGCCATAGCTGTTGCGGCGACTATGCCTTTGAAGGCGCAGGCGGAGACAAACTATAATCTCGCCCTGCTGTCGGACTTTTCCGGCCCCTATGCCGACATCATGCCCATTCTGGCAGGCGGACGCGAGGCTGTATTCACCTGGTGGAATGAAACCCGCGGCAAGGAACTTGGCGTTACGCTGAACTACAAAAACTACGAAACCCGCTACGACGCGGCACAGGTGGCGAGCCTCTGGCCCGGGATCAAATCGGAACTGGACCCGATTGCGGTCGTCGGCCTTGGCGGGCCGGACGTTGCCGCGCTTTCCGAACGCCTGCCGGATGATAAGATCCCGATGTTCATGGCGACGGCCGCCTACGGTTTTGCCTGGCAACCGGATTCCTGGATCTTCAACCCGCGTCCGACCTATTCGCACGAAAGCGCGGGCTTTGTGAACTGGATGCGTGAACAGCGGGGCGGAGACGATCCGCTCAAGGTCGCGATCCTCGCCTCCGAGGCCTCGCCTGCCTATGTCGACATGGCAAAGGGCCTCGAACTTTATGCCGAACAGCATCCCGAAGTGATCGATCTCGTCGAGGTAATCTATACCGAAGTGCAACCGACCGATCTGACGGCGCAAATGCGCCGCGTCGTGCGGGCCGGCGCCGAGGCGCTGATTATCCAGACGAACACCTCTATCGTGGTGGCGGCGAAACGTGGACTGCAAGCCAACGGGGCGAACATCCCGATCATGATGAGTTCGCATAACGGGTTGCCGGCCTCGGGGAGTGCGCTTGGCGGCCTTGACCAACTGGAGGGCGACTTTGAGGCTTACGGTATGGCGATTGCGGCCGATGAGGACACACCCGCACGACAATTCTACGAAACACTGGTTGCGAAATATGGGCTCGAGGCGCCCTGGAACGTTGTGACCGCGATGGGTGTTTCTCAAGGTCTTTTTGTCGTGAGCGTGATCGATCACGCGATCGAGGAGAACGGCGCCGAGGGCCTGACCGGAGAGATGGTTCGTGAGGCGCTCTTTACTAAACCGATCACCACCGAAGAAACCCACGGCTTTCTGCCCTCCCTCACTTTCACTCCCGAAGCGCCTTTCCCATTGGAAGGTCTCAAGGTGAATGTGGGCACCGTCAAAGATGGCAAGATCACCATCGAAGCAACCGGCGCCGACATTCCCGACGTTCAGAAGTGGTGAATTTAACAGGGCGCCGCGGTCGCGGCGCCCCTCCTGATCCTTAGCCTCGGGCAATACGACCATGCTGGAACTCAACAACGTAGAAGTGACCTATTCCGACGTCATCCTGGCGCTAAAAGGCGTTTCCATGACGGTCCGTGAAGGTCAATGCGTTGCTCTGCTCGGTGGCAATGGCGCGGGCAAAAGTACGACGCTCAAGGCCATCTCAGGGACGCTCAAATCCGAAGATGGAACCGTTTCGGCGGGGTCCATCATTCTAGACGGCACCCCTGTCCAGAACATGGAAGCGTCGAACGTTGTAAAGAACGGTCTGATCCATGTGATGGAGGATCGGCGCGTATTGCGACATCTCACGTCAGAGCAAAACCTGATCGTGGGCGGGCATATGGTGCCTAGCTCCGCCGAGCTCAAGAACCGCCTGGACCAAGTTTATACTCTGATGCCGCGGCTTGCGGATCTCCGCCACCGCACCTCCGGATTTATGTCTGGTGGCGAACAGCAACTGCTGCTGATCGGCCGGGCAATGATGGCAAAGCCCAAGATCATCGCAATCGACGAGCCGTCGTTGGGTCTGGCCCCGATGATGATCCGGGATGTCTACGACGTGCTCAAGCAACTCAAATCAGAAGGCACGACCTTTTTGCTGGTCGAACAGAACACCGCCGCGGCACTGTCGATCGCCGACTACGCTTATGTGATGGAAAATGGTCGTATCGTGATGGACGGCCCGGCCGACAAGCTCGCTGACAATGAGGATATCAAGGAATTCTATCTTGGTGTCACCGCCTCAGGCGAGCGCAAGAGCTATCGAGAGATCAAGCACTATCGCCGCCGCAAAAGATGGCTGGGGTAGGAAAGGAGAGACAATGAGTGAACTGCTTGCCATCAAGGGGCGGACTGCATTTGTAACCGGAGCAGGTCAAGGTGTGGGCCGTCAAGTCGCACTTTACCTGGCCGAACACGGGGCCGGTGCCGTTGTTGTCAACGATTTTCACGCCGACCGGGCCGAACGCGTTGCCGCAGAAGTGGAAGCTGCCGGTGCAAAGGCGCTGCCGCTCGCGTTTGATGTTTCAGAGTTCGAAGCCGTCGGCGCGGCCTTTGCCAAGGCGCAGAACGCCTTCGGCAGCGTGGATATTCTGGTCAACAATGCCGGCAACGCCGGGCCGACATCGCGGCTTGACGATCTTGTCCCGTTTTGGGAGTCGGATCCCACTGAATGGCGCCGCTGGATGGCCACCAATTTCGACGGGGTGCTGAACTGCACCCGTCACGCCATGCCTTTAATGGTCAAATGTGGCTATGGTCGCATCGTGACCGTCATTTCCGACGCCGGACGCGTCGGCGAGCCGCACCTGGTGGTTTATTCCGGGGCCAAAGCCGGCGCGGCGGGCTTCATGCGGGCCATTGCAAAAGCCGCTGGCCGGTACGGGATCACCGCGAATTGCGTCGCCTTGGGGGGCACGAGGACTCCGGCTGTTGCTGACCTGATCCCGGATGCAGAGACCGAGAAGCGAGCATTGTCGCAATATGTGATCCGCCGTCTGGGCGAGCCGGAAGATCCCGCCGGAATGATCCTGTTTCTCTGCTCGGATGCCGCCAGCTGGATCACCGGACAGACCTATCCGGTGAATGGCGGGTATTCTTTTGCCTGCTAGAGCCGAAAACAGGTGGCTACCGCTCGTCGGAGCCTTTCGGGAGGATGCTGTCATTGTCTGCCCCGAGTTCTGGTGGCAGGTCCGGGGTTGCGGTCTCGAAATCATCGAATTTCAGAGGCTGGACGAGGAAAGTCTCGGTCTTGCCGCTGTCATGCGTGATCGTGCGCAGCAACTGGCGCGCGCGCACATGGGCGTCATCCAGCGCTTCGATCAAAGAATTGACCGGACCCCATGGCACGCCCGCCTTATCCAGAAGATCGCCCCACTCGGCACGGGGCTTGCCGACTACAACCGCCGCGATCTCTTCCCGCAGCGCGTCCTTGCTGGCAACACGTTCGCGGCCCGTCATCGAAGCAAGCTCCGCCCTGTCGATCACATCGCAGAACGGTTGCCAAAACCAGTCCTCGTGCGCGATGGACAATGTCATGAGCTTGCCGTCCTTGCAGGTGAACACGCCATAGCCCGGCTCGGCGATGAATTCGCCCAGCGGTGTGCCATTGGCGGCCGGAACAAGGAATGCGGTCAGCATCGAAACCACCGCGTCCGACATGGAAACGTCCACGTAACGCCCCTGCCCCGTCCGCTGGCTCGACACCACAGCCGACAGTATTGCGATCGCAGCGAACAGCGCCGCGCCAACATCCGCGAAGGGGATCGCCGGCACAGGTCCGGGCTGCCCCGCATCGGCCTGATCGGCCAGCAGGCCGCCAACGCCTTCATAGCTCAGATCATGCCCGGCCCTGTCACGATAGGGGCCGTCCTGCCCGTAGCCCGAAATCGACACGTAAACCAGCCGCGGGTTGACGCTGCGCATGTCCTCGAAACCGGCGCCGAGGGCCGCGAGCTTGCCAGGGCGGAACCCTTCAACGATAACATCCGAGTCCTTGGCCAGTTCGCGAAAACTCGCCAACCCAGCAGCCGATTTCAAATCCAGCGCGACGCTGCGCTTGCCCCGGTTCAACGCCCGGAACAACGGCGGAAACTGCCGGGCCGGATCACCAACGCTTGGGCGTTCGATCATGATCACCTCAGCCCCCATGTCCGACAACAGCATTGTCGCGTAGGGACCGGGAAATTGTTCGGCCAGGCTGAGGATCTTCAGACCGGCCAGGGGTGCAGCGCTCATATTGGTCTCCAAGTCACGTTTTCCCCGCGAGCGGGTCCGACCCATCGCAGCGCAGATCGCTGCAAAAGACAAGGCAAAAATCCCATAACAGTTATAATTTTCAGGGACTTAGCATGAATGAAGCGAAGCAGACGCTATCCGTCGAACGCGTGGCAAGAACAGAATGGATTACCCTCCAGCGAACCGAACAGCTGAACGCCATGTCAACGCAGATGCTGCAAGAAATGGCGGTTGCACTGGAAGCCGCGCTGACCGACGATGCGGTTCGCACAATTGTCCTAACCGGTTCGGGCCGGGCATTCTGCGCTGGTGCCGATCTGAAAGAGATCGCTGACGCCAAACACAAACCGGGCGAACCGGACCTTCTTGATCTCGTCGATCACACGTTCGGACTGATGCGGCATGGTCCCAAGCCGGTGATCGCCGCCGTGAACGGGCTGGCCATGGCCGGCGGGCTGGAGATGGTGATGGCCTGCGATCTGGTCTTTGCCGCCGAAAGCGCGCAACTGGGCGATGCCCATTCCAACTTCGGCGTCTTTCCCGGTGCAGGCGGTGCTGCGATCCTGCCGCGCAGGATTGGATTGAACCGCGCGAAATATTTGTTGTTCTCGGGGGAAAACGTCTCGGCGCAGGACATGATGGACTGGGGGCTGGTCAACAAGGTCGTCGCGGACGACGACCTGCACAACGCGGTGCAGGCCTTCACTGACAGGCTAGCAGACAAGAGCCCGTCGGTCTTGCGCCGTATGAAGGCGGTTGCCAACCGGTCGCTGGACGTCGACGAAACCGCCGCTCTTTCCGATGAGATGCTGAACCTGCGCGCGCACATGCGGTCCTGGGACATGCACGAGGGGCTTTCGGCGTTCAATGAAAAGCGCAAACCTCAGTTTCGCGGATACTAGAACAGGAGGACGAACGATGCAGGACATATACGTCGTTGGCGTCGGGATGACGCCGTTCGGAAAATTCCGGACCAAGACCATCAAGGACATGACGGGCGAGGCTGTCGCCGCCGCCCTTGCGGACGCCGGGCTGGCCGCCGACCGGATCAACGGCGCCTTCTTCTCCAACGCAGTGCAGGGCCACATGGAGGGCCAGCACATGATCCGGGGCGAGATCGCGCTGCGCGAAATGGGCATTCAGGGTATTCCGGTGGTAAATGTCGAAAATGCCTGTGCCAGCGCCTCGACCGGGTTCAAGCTGGCGGTGGATTTCCTCAAGGCAGGCAATGGTGACTGCTGTCTCGCCGTGGGTGCCGAAAAAATGTATTCCGATGACCGCGCGTTGATGTTTTCGGCCTTCGACAGCGGCTGGGACGTCAGCAACGGCGAAGAGGTTGCGCAACGCCTGGCCGATCTGGGGGCCGGCGTCGAGGAACCCGAAGGATCGAAATCGCCCAAGCCCTACAGCGTATTCATGGATGTCTACGCAGGCTTCGCGCGGCTGCACATGAAGACTTTCGGCACCACGCAAGAACAGTTTGCCGCTGTCTCTGCCAAGAACCATGAACATTCCGCGCATAATCCGTTGGCGCAGTACCGCGATGCCATGAGCGTAGATCAGGTCATGGCCGCGCCGCCCATCACCTATCCGCTGACCCTGCCAATGTGCGCCCCGATCTCGGACGGTGCCGCGGCGGCCGTGCTGTGCACGGGCGAAGGACTCAAGCGACTGGGGCTCGATCCCGCACGCGCTATCAAGGTCAAAGCCGCGATCCTGCGCTCCGGCACCGACCGTCCGCCGGAAGATTATAAGAACCACCTGACCCGCCTTGCCGCGCTTCAGGCCTATGAACAGGCCGGGCTCGGCCCAGAGGATATGTCGGTTGCCGAAGTACATGACGCCACTGCCGTGGGCGAGGTGATCCAAATCGAAAATCTCGGGTTTGTCGAATTCGGAGAGGGGGGGCCAGCCAGCCTGCGCGGCGATACAAAGATCGGCGGGCGCATTCCGGTGAACCCCTCGGGCGGATTGGAATCCAAGGGCCACCCGGTCGGGGCCACTGGGATCGGGCAGGTTTTTGAACTGGTTACGCAGCTGCGCGGCGAAGCGGGCGCGCGTCAGGTCGAAGGCGCGCAGAACGCCATCGCCGAAAACGGCGGCGGTTTGCACGGGGTCGAGGAAGCCGCCGCCTGCGTCACCATTCTGGGACGCTGAAACAAGGTTGAAAACAATGGAAAATGTGATCTCTGCCGCTCAGGCAGTCTATACAGACGAGCAACGCATGTTGCTGGAGAACTTTCGCAAGATGGCCGAGGCGAAGTTCGCTCCGCTGGCCGAGCAATACGAGGACCTCGGCCACCCGCCCGACGCGGAAACGCTGAAATCCCTGTTCTCCAAGGTCGAGGAGTTCGGGCTGATCAGTGGGCTGATACCCGAGGAAGACGGCGGCGCCGGAATCGACCGCATGACCTATGGCATTCTCTACGAGGAACTGGCCCGGATCTGGGCCGATCTGGCGATTGCGGTGCTGATTCAGGGTCACGCAGTGTTTGCGGTCAACCTTTTGGGAAATGCGGCGCAGAAAGAGGCCTATCTTGGGCCGCTCCTGCGCAGCGAACGCATCTGCGCAACCTGCATTTCCGAACCTGAGGTCGGCTCGAACGTGCGCGAGGTCAAGACACGTGCGGACCGCGAGGGCGACAAGATTTTTGTCAGTGGACAAAAACTCTGGATTTCCAATGGGGCCCAGTCGGATTTCGCCATCGTTGTCTGCAATCTGGACGACGGGATTTCCATGGTCATCGTGGATCGAGATAAAGGCGGCTATGAGAGCCGAGAATTGCGCAAGATGGGGCTTGTCAGCGCCTCTACCTGCGAGTTGTTCTTCGAAAGGGCCGAAACCACCGCCGAACATGTTCTCGGAAATGCAGGTGGGGGCCTGTTCCAGACGTTGAAACTCTTTGAAAGCGCGCGCGTGTTTGTCGGCCTGACGAGCATCGGCATTGCCCAGGCGGCACTGGAATGCGCCGTTAAATACGCGCAAGAGCGCCAACAGCACGGCAAGCCGATCGGCGGGCACCAGTTGATCCAGGGTTACCTGGCAGACATGGCTACGCATCTGGATGCGGCGCGATTGTTATGCCAGCGCGGGCTGCAACTTCTTGATCTGGGCGTACGTTGCGACACTCAGACCTCAATGGCGAAATGGTATGCGACGGAAATCGCCGTCGAAATCGCAGGCAAGGCCGTGCAGATCCACGGCGGCAACGGCATCACTAAGGAATTTCCGGTCGAACGGCATTTCCGCAATGCCAAGGTCCTTCCGATCCCCGACGGCACCACCGAGATCCAGAAGCTGGTCATCGGGCGAAACCTGACAGGGTTCAACGCTTTCTAAAGCGGTTTACGATCATTCCGGGTCATATCCGCACGACCTGAAGTAGTTTGCGCATTCGTCTGGCTCGAAGATATCGACGAGTTTGCCGATGAGGCTCGAGAGGCCGGACACGGTGCGCTCACCGGCCTTACGGAACATTGCCTTGAGGCGTGAGAAGGCCTTCTCGATGGCATTGAAGTCGGGACTGTAAGGCGGAAGCAACTACAGTGTTGCGCACACCGCCTCGATCTTCTCTCGCACCGCTGCCCGCTTGTGGCTGGACAGATTATCCATCACGACGATGTCGCCGGGACTGAGTTCCGGTACCAGAATCGAGGTGACATAGGCTTCGAACCAGTCACCGTTGATCGGCCCGTCGAGAACCATCGGTGCCACCATCCCTGACAGCCGCAGACCGGCGACGAGCGTCATGGTTTTGCGGTGACCGTGCGGGAAGCCCATCCGAAGGCGCTCGCCCTTGCGGCACCGGCCATGCGTGCGGGCCATGTTCGTAGCCGTCCAGGTCTCATCGGTGAAGACCGACCTTGCCGGATCGAGGTCGAGTTGGCCGTCGAACCACGCCTGACGCCGCTTCAGGATGTCGGACCGCTCCTGCTCCAGTGCATGTGCGGTCTTTTATGGGATGGCCCGCCCCTCCTGCCGGCTCCACTTTATGGTGCCGGTGTGTTTGAGAGGAAGGAGCGAACCGATGACCATCGTGACCCTTGGAATCGATCTGGGCAAGAACCTGAACAGCGTAGTAGGCCTGAACTCGGAGGGGCAGGTCGTTCTGCGCCGCCGCGTCAGGCGGGCGACACTCGCCGAGCTCGCGGGCAGTCTTCCACCCTGTACCGTCGCCATGGAGGCGTGCTGCGGTGCGCATCATGTCGGCCGTCTCTTTGCCGCGAAAGGGCATGATGTCCGGCTGATGTCGCCCGAGTATGTCCGCCCTTACGTCCGAGCACAAAAGAACGACGACAATGATGCGGCGGGGATCGCCGAGGCGGCGACGCGGCCGA